>JAAUYI010021131.1_pt1 | contig 32092 bp, 28 predicted proteins | sample 7278041 | NCBI WGS metagenome assembly JAAUYI01 (sample SAMN14350216, study PRJNA611818) | marine sediment metagenome | isolation source: surface marine sediment (0.6m) | place: French Polynesia: Moorea | collected 2018-08
ATGTAGTTGATCCCCAAAGACAACCTGCCAACAATAAACTAATATTGAACCACTTATTCCAGCGGCTTAGAAAAGATGGTTTTCTTTCTGAACGATGATAGAAATGATTAAGTGATAGTCTGACACCACTTATAAACACGGCAATGGCAAACCAAGTGGCAAGATATGAAGCCGTAATATGATTGCGCAGGATATAAACGAGAATAGTCCCGTTTATAAGAGTTGCCGCCGTTCCAAAAATAGTTTGCTGAAATTGTTTTTCAACCTGATCTGCAAATATTCTTTGAAAACCGGCTGCTGAATTTCTATTTGCCGTCTTCTTTTGCATAAAAACAAAATGCGCAGATAATATTCTTCAGCCAACATCGTCGAAACATAAAGCCTGCACCAAAAACTCATTAATTTAGCCTAACGCTTTTTAAGAATGTTTTCCAGTTTTATCATTGCTGAACAGACTCTTGTAAATACTGTAACGACAGGTATACCCGTCAATGATCTTAATTGTGCGTTCTCCTAATTTAACAAAGACCTAAAAACATGGAGCAACCATAATGACGAATAAAATGGATGGATGCTTTGTGATGATAAGGTGGATGATTACGGCTTGGCAAACCGCTCCATTGCTTCGTATTGCGGAGCAAGACGGCCATTAAAATAGTTGCAAGCGTTGTAGTAGCGGAGGTCCTCGAGGAGTAATTGAAAAAAACGTGGTTCCTTGACAATTTTACCGACAAGTTGCAACGGTTGCCTGAAAATATCCGCAAAGGGTCCCAGAAGATCGGAAGGATCTCTAAAACACTCCCACTCACAAAGATCACAATCTGTTATCTTTCCAAACCGCTGAACCAAATCGGGGAGATTTGTATGAGGTTCCTGTCGGTATCCGCAGGGATGAATGAGCCCTTTTTCGCATTCCACAAAGAAAAAATCGGCACCACCGCGGCAGGGAAAAAGAGGCGCCCTGCTATGGGTAAATTTCTGAACGAGACTATAGAGAGAGCAGCGCGGCGAAAAAATCTGCAGCTTTCCCCGGTATTTGGGAATGGTTTCAAAAAGTGCTTTGAAGATAAGAGCCTTTTCTTCTCGTGAAAAATTAATGATACTGTTGTTTGCAGCTGCCCCGTAAAGCTTGGCATTTATCTGCTTTGAATCCGCCGTATCACTACTCATCGGATAACAGGCATTGACCATGGTAAAGCCCAGATTGTAAACAAAACTGTAAAATCGTTGGAATGCCTCTTTAAACGATTCAAGAAAATCATGTGGCGTGGTGTCATTGAGATAGGGCTGCAGGGAATTCCCGCCAACACTTCGGTTAATGCCCAGATTTACGGAAGGATAAATGCCATATTCATGGAAAATAGGTAGAGCTTTTTCAATTCCTCTCACTACACCTTTAATTCCGCGCATTTGCTCGTGGGCGACAGATTCGGCCGAATCAAGACTGATCCAGAATGTATAGATATTGGTTGAGGCCAGCTTACCCGCAACTCTAGTAATTCTCTCGGAGAAATCAGCTTTTTCCGAGCCTTGGAAAATGAACCCATTTGTGCCTGTCCGCACATAGGGAATTCCCGCCTGATCGGCATGCCGAGTAAGCTCAATGATATCATCAAGATACAGTAGCGGTTCACCACCGGTAAAAGAAAGTGATTTTATACCTTTGGCTGCAGCCGAATCAATCAATCTTTTGACATAATCTTTATCGAGAGTGTAACGGGCAATATGCTCGGATCTTCTCATACCGCATTGAGGACAGTCGGCATTGCAGACATTGCTGTACTGGATAACAAGTTGTCCCGGCAGCCTGCCGAGCAGAAGTGGTTGAATATTTCGAAATTTACGTAGCGGTGAGCCCAAATGCTTTTTCCCTCAACAATTAATTGATATTAACGATGGAGCAGTAATGCCTGATTCAAGTGGCCTCAGCGTACCCTGTTAATGTTAAGAGCTAGTTAAAAGTTTTTTAGGATCTGCCTAGCCCGCATTTCTCATCAGTTAAGGCAGTACCAGGCCTGACGAGACCATAGTAAGTATTGCATCCTGCCACGAAAAACAATACATTCAGAAACATAGCGAGTGAACATATAGTGAGGCCACTTTTTTCCTAGAAAGAACCTTCTTTTTCCGATCATAATGATTAGCACTAGAAGATACCAATCTTGACCGGTCGCGGAATAGGATGGCAAGGATGTTTCCGGTCGTTTAACAGGTCGTACCAACTATTAAGAGAATACAAATATTTACCAAAAACCTCGCCAGCGAGGAGAAATTATAACTGACCACGACCATGAAAAGATTCTTTATAAATTTTATCGCAGTATTGATTTTCACTTTGCCAGTTATGACGCAAGCGGAGATCGAAACACCATCTCTGACCGAACCAAAATTGGTGACGGCCGTGATGTGTGAAACCATCGAACGATATACTCCTGTCAACGAGGCTGTAGTTTTTTCTATAGATCTCGGTAGATTGTCCTGCTATACGACATTCGACCCCGTACCGGAACAGACCATTATTTACCACAAGTGGTACCACCGGGGGGTGCTGATTTCTTCTAAACGGCTTACCATCAATCCGCCCCGCTGGTCCTCTTTTACCAGTATGCAGCTCAGAGCTACGGACAAAGGCCCATGGCAGGTTGAAGTCACCGATGCAGACGGTAAGATTTACAGGACCCTGCGATTTAGTATAACGGATTAATCCAAATATCTCATGAGAACGGACAACGTATTGTATTTGCTTGAGATCAAATAGTTTAGAGTGTTTTTAGGAAGGCTATGGAATCACTGTGGCACTTTTTCGTCAGTCTCCGCTGGCAGGATGTTCTGGATATTGCCATCAACAGCTATCTGCTGTTCCGCCTCTACATCCTGTTCAGGGGAACGAATATCATCAGAATGCTGGTGGTTATAGGTATTCTCTGGCTACTCAAACGTATTTCTGCCGATATGGGCATGATCGTTACCAGTTGGGTTGTTCAGGGCATCATCGCCGCGACAGCCCTCATTATCATCATCGTCTTTCGAAATGAGATATCAACCGTATTCCAGATGCGAAGCCTGCGCTCTTTTTTCTGGGGAATTCCGCAGCGACAGGTTCAAACACCAATTGATATTATTGCGGATTCAGTCGGGGAGTTGGCAAAGCGCAAATTAGGAGCACTGATCGTTCTGCCGCTGAAAAAAGGCTTAGATGATGTAATCCATGGTGGTCTTCTCTGGCAGGGCAAACTCTCCACGGAAATGCTGGTTTCCATTTTCCTGCACGACTCACCAGTGCATGATGGCGCCATTGTGATTCAGGGAAATCAGGTGGTTAAAGTCGGGGCGATACTTCCCCTCTCCAAAGACACTGATCTTCCTTCTCACTTCGGCACCAGACACCGCGCCGCAGCAGGTCTGAGCGAGCAAACAGATGCCTTGATAGTCGTTGTGTCCGAAGAAAGGGGAGGAATCACGGTTTTCAAGGATCAATCGATCATCAATATCGACAAAACGATGGATCTCAGTGATGTCCTGCTGAGATACACCGGCAGTATCTCACCAACAAGAGAAGCAAAAAGCCAGAGAGTTGAATTGGGTGCCGTTGCTGCGACCTGCCTGCTGGTGGTAGCCGGTATCTGGTTCAGTTTTGCCCGGGGAATGGATACATTCACTACACTTCAGGTACCAATTGAGTTTGTAAATCGAGGCCAAAATATAGAAATTTTCAACGCCTCCGTAGGCAGCGTTCAACTTCAGGTCAGCGGCTCGCGCTCACTTATTAACTCCGTCAATCCCGATCAGATACAGGTCAAACTGGATTTGGCAAACGTTGTACCGGGTAAGAATATCGTACCGATATCCAGTAAAAGGATTTCCCTGCCTCCGGGAATCGACCTCAAGCAGATAGAGCCCCAATCCGTAACCGTCAATGTCGATTTTCTCAAGAGAAAGAAATTATCTGTACAGCCTAACTGGATTGGTAAACTGCCAGCGGGTCTCATTATGAGCAATGCGACCACGGATCCTGCCACTATTGAGGTAATAGGCGGCAGCCTTGCTCTCCAGGACCTTCGAACTGTTTACACAGAAGCAATTCCGCTCAACAACCTGAGAACCGATGGCAAAATTACCGTCGGCCTTATGCTCTTGCCAACTTCCTTGAAGGCAGTAAATGACTCACAAAATAGCGTTGAAGTTAGCTATACCATCATACCGCGGCCGCAAATAAGTGAAAATGAGGAAAACTAGTTTTTAAATTACTTAATAAAAGTTTTTTAAGAAATATCGAGGTCAGATGTTAATGGAAAATTGTTAAATCCGGCTTCATTTCCCAGGGAAAAAACTCATGAGTTGGCTAACCAAAGAAACACCGGAAGAATGCTTAAGCTGTTCTCAGGAACTCGAACTTGCAATTATTCCCCGTTCAGTTGATATTGGCGGTTTCGAGGTTCACCGTGCCCTTCCGCACAAATCAAGGCAGATGGTCGGACCATTTATCTTCTGGGACCAAATGGGACCGGGGGAGTTTGCAGCAGGCAAGGGTGTTGACGTGCGCCCCCATCCACATATCGGCCTCTCCACCCTTACCTACCTGTTCGACGGCAGTATGGATCATAAAGATTCCCTGGGTAGTGATATCCGGATACAGCCGGGCGATGTCAATCTCATGAGTGCCGGTCGCGGCATTGTCCACTCCGAACGCACCGGTCAGGATGTGCGAGCAGACAAATCCACGCTATTCGGTATCCAAAGCTGGCTGGCCCAACCGAAAAATTGTGAGGAAAACCAACCTGAATTTAAACATTTTGCTAAAGCAGAATTTCCAGCTTTTGCTGAACGGGGGTTTTCCGGCAGTCTGATAATGGGGGAATTCGCAGGCATGAGTTCACCCATCCAGGCACAGTGGGAAACACTCTATGTAGTATTACAGCTTGAAAAAAATGGTGTTCTACAAATACCTGACACCGTCGAAGAGCGGGCTTTATTCATCGTCAATGGCGAACTTGAAGTTGGTGGACAGCTATACGGGCAGCGGCAAATGCTGATACTTCGGCCAGGCGAGGTAAAAATCAAAGCCAACAAAGAAACCAGCCTAATCCTGCTAGGTGGCGCCCCCATGGACGGCCGTCGCTATATCTGGTGGAACTTCGTCTCATCATCCCTGGACCGGCTCAAGCAGGCAGCTGAAGATTGGCAGCAAAGAAAATTCCCTCTCGTCCCGAGTGATGAAAAAGAGTTTATTCCTCTGCCCGCTCTACCATTTCCCAGGGCTTGAGCAGCTCTGACAAACAGTACTTATAGTCAGGAAAACCAGTGTTTGCAGTGCTATGTCCCTCCCTGCTCTGCCATGAGAACTTTTTTTAGCAAATTTGACTTTTAGCGCAACGGTGGCGTACCATTACAGTCAGGAACCGACAATAAAGAAGTCGTTGCTCTATCAGTGATCTTTCATGACCGAAAGGGGGGAAGATATGGCTATTCACGTAGTTATCAAGCGAAAATTCAGAATGAACCAACCGGATAAATTGATCCCACTGCTCAACGAGCTCAGCAGCAAGGCCAGGGAACAACCGGGTTACATCTCAACCGTCACACTGAAAAGCACTGAAGAACCTGAGCATTACCTGGTTATCAGTGCCTGGGAGAGCACAAAGGATTGGCAGCTGTGGTTTACCAGCAGTGAGCGTAGAGACCTCCAGGGCAAAGTGGACAGTCTTATTGGAGAACGCACTTTCTATGAAATATTTGAACCGGTTAATTGAGATCCTGCGGCGCTATTCTGACGATTCTTAAATAAAGAGTTCGGGGTCTTTTCTTGCCTGAAATTTTTCATAGAGCCATTTCTGAACCTCTTTCACCGGTTCTGCAGTAATGACAACTGCGTGTTCCGGACAGTTTTTTACACAGGCACAACAGAAAATACAACGTTCTGCATTCATCTCAATTTGACCATCCAGCCAAATGGCATCAGCTGGACAAGTGGAAATACAAATCTCGCATAAAGTGCAGTTCTCCCTGTCAATTTCAGGGGTCACTGGAATATTGCCCATACCTTCCCGGTAGGGAATGTTCCCCGGGAGGTCCGGAGAGATTACTTTTCGCGCTGATTCTATTCCTCGCAGCTTTTCACCGATCCGGGCAGAAAAATCTACAGCCAAGGCCAGATCTTTGGCATCGGGCCGGCCTTGAGCAATCGGCATAGCTGCTGAGGAATAGGAGTGTTCACCGATAAAGGAGCAACCGGCAACCACCCTGAACGACTGGGATACGACAATGTCTCGAAGTTCGATAAGCGCATCCTCAAATTCACGGTTGCCATAAACCACAACAATAACCGCCGGAGTCTGGTCGCCTCGCAGGGCACGAAGGCGCTCACGCGCAAGTTGAGGGACTCTGCCGGCATACACCGGCACACCAATGACGGCCAAATCGTCCTTCTCCAGAGCAATAGAACTGCTAGCTGTCTGATAGGTTAAATCGCACTCGACTATGGTGCCATTCATCTGCAAATTATCTGCTATGGCAAAAGCAACCTCCTTCGAGGTCCCCGTCGGCGAGAAAAATACCGTAGTAATCTTTTTTATCTCCATACCTGCTCCAAAATATCAATCCAGCATATAGATCCATTTAAAAGCAAAGATAAAAAACCATCCTCTTATTTCAAAAGTTGCAATCAGTTGTATAAGAACAATGTCAATATTGATCATTTCCGATGCAAAGTACCTTCGAACCTCGTATTCTTCGGGTTTTCAGTTCCATGAGCGCCGTGTTGGCCTGGTCCAGAGCATAGGTCTGCACTTCAGGCCGAAGAGGGATTGATGCCGCCAATTCAAGAAACTCCCGCACATCGCTGCGACAGACATTGGCTACACTCTTAATCTCCTTTTCCAGCCACAACTGGCTGGGATAATCAAGCTTGGCGAGGAGTTTTCTGTCCCGGTCTTCCTTGCGAATGGCGTTGATGATCAGCCTTCCCCCTTCTTTAAGAATCTCCAGCGAGTCAAGAACGGGCTTCCAGGCCGGGGTGGTATCTATAATGCATCGAGGCTTTTCAGGTGGCCGCTCACCGAAATCACCAGCCCAGGCGGCCCCGAGTTCCCGGGCAAAAATCCTTTCCTTCTCGCTTCTGGCAAAAACTAGAACGGCTGAATTAGGGTATTTCCTTTTAACCATCTGCAATACCAGATGCGCAGAGCCGCCAAAACCAGCTAAGCCCAGGATTTCGCCATCACTGAGCCCACACAGGTTTAGAGATCTGTAGCCGATCGACCCGGCACAAAGCAGCGGCGTTGCTTCAATATCTGAGAAATTATCGGGAATCGGATAGGCAAACTCTTCGGGAACTGTCATATATTCAGCATATCCGCCATGGGCATCACGGCCGGTTGCCAGAAAATCAGCGCACAAATTTTCCAGACCGGACCGACATAGGCGGCATGTTCCACAGGCCGAATAAATCCATGCTACCCCTACCCGGTCACCAATTCCTAGGCTTTTCACCTGCCTGCCCTTGTTACTTACCCGACCAACCACCTGATGCCCGGGAATAATCGGGAAAAAAGCGGGCGGAGTCCTGCCTTCGATCTCGTCGAGCTCGGTGTGGCAAACGCCACAGGTTGACACTTTGATCTGGACTTCATGCCCCTTTGGTTTGGGAACAGGCAGCTCTAAGAGCGTAAGCGGTCTGTTTTCCCTCTCCAAATCAACGATTTTTTCAAGAATCATTGCCTGCATGTGACACCATCTTGTTTAAAATCTTTGCTGTATCTTTGCTCTATCCAGATACACTACTCGCTTCATTGCCAACTACTGCTCCTCGGTGATAAAAAATTCCACTAAGCTTTCGACCAGCTGGCTCATAAAACCAAAATCCAATTTATCCATGGTGTCGCGTCCGGTATGATAGTTTCTATTACGGTAAAAAGCGGTGTCGGTGATCATGACCGCTTTATAACCATGGTCCCAGAACGATGCATGATCGCTCAGGCGCACATTTGGGATGAGATAACCGCTCCAGGGTACGGTCAGCTTCTCTACCGGGAGTTCACTGTTTTTTTGAAATGATTTATGGAGAGCTCTGGTAAAATGGCGCGATCTGAAATTGCCGACAATGCCGATAAAATTCCCGGTATTGGGGTAATTCATGAACATCAATGGAAAAGGATAGTTCTGGCAGCCCGGTTCATTGCAGGTATAGCCCACCATCTCCAGGCAGATCATACCATCGATGTGTTCTTTTGCTTCTTTTACACTGCGGGCATAAACCCTGCTCCCCATAAGCCTGGTGCCAAACACCGGAGGTTCTTCGAGGGTAAAGGAAACGAATCTGACATTTACCGGAAGACCTTGACTCGCCTTTATGGCCATCAGTTTTCTGGCAACCTCAAGCTTGACCGCAACAGCGCTGGCATTGTCGTCTGCACCGACCGTACCGGCAACGGAATCGTAATGCGCTCCGAGTAGGTAGAGTTTTGCAGACTCAGCAGTTGCATCAATCTGGGTGACGATGTTGGCAACAGTTTCCTTTTTATAGGTGTATACTTGCCTGACTGGCTTAAGATTTATAGATCCGTAAAAGCTCTCGATATATTGAGCAGTCTTTTCGAGATTCCAGAATCTGCGCACACTCCTCTCCCCGATGGTCTTGGTAAGTTTTTCAACGTGTGCTCTAAGATGCCGCTCAACAGTCAATCTATCAACCATTTGCTCTTCTTCACTATGACCTGGGGTGATACTTATCACCAACAACGTCAATCCCAACATGAACCAATGGAAAAAACGGGTTGGAGAAAACAAAAACCTCAAAATTGATGCATGATTCCTAATTAACATGACAGAATAATTACTCACCTCAAACGATCATAGATACATGAGTGATTATAGTATTACCATGATCAGACGATTAGTCGTGCTATTATTAGGTTAGGATGAATCAGTGGGTAAAAACAAGCAATATTTACGTAAAAACTTGGTGGTATTATGAAGCTTTGCCATGCTTGTGGCCAAGCACTTGTTAAAACAGCAGAAACCTGTATCGAATGTGGAATATCTGTAGATAAAGGTTTGGAGAGGGTTGACCAATACCGGATTCTTGAAATCATCCATGAAGGATCCTTTGGCATACTCTGTCGAGCAGAGAGTGAAGCTGATGAAACCCCAGTCGCCCTACGCCTGTTTCCCAAGAGTTTCAATGTCAATGACGAACTGGCACAGAAGCTTAATAAAGAGCTTGATGATTTAGGCAATCTGCCCGATGAGTGGTTTGTCCAGCACCATCATCTCAAGTGTGCTGCCAATGGCCTGTGGTTTCAGACTAGCGAATGGCTAGATATACAGAGTTGGGGTGATGTCCTGGGTTCCAGCAGGCTCCGCAAAATTGATGCTGCCTATAACCTCTTTTACCGTCTTGCTACGATTCTTGACAATCTCCATAAAATCGGGCGGACCATGCCTTACCTTACACTCAGCAACATTAAGATACTCCGGGATGCTCGCGGCGCGATGGATGTCAAACTAGACTACAAGCTGTCTAGATTGCTCAGTTTGCAAAAGGTTGAGCCCGATACACCATTGCAAAATCTGCTGGACTGCCATCCGGATATCATCAAAAAAAGATCGTTGAACGTTTCCAGCGACATCTGGTCGCTGGGGCGGATCTTCACCCAGATTCTGGCGGTGGACCTGGAACTTTGTGATCCCTTACCGGTCGTGAAAGAAAAAAAATTTCCAAAAGAAATTGATATCTTGATCAGATCGATGCTGACCGATGATCCTGACTTGCGCCCCCGCTCCTTGGCCGAGGTGGTCCTGGCCTTAAACCGGATTAAAAAAGAACGTGCTGCTGAAAGTACGATTGCCACCAAAAATAAAAACGATATCAAAAAGCCTACAAAGGCGATTTTGGCATTCGGCATGATCATCACCATAATGGCTATCATTGGTGGGATAATTGCCCTCCGTTATGAACAGTTTCCGGTAAATGAGAAGTTAACTTTCGCTGAGTTTGTCGATTATTATGCCGAATCGGTTGCCTTTGTGGTCGTTGAATACCAAATAAAGACTGCGGATGAAGTACTCTACAGCAATCGTACCGAGGGCACGGCATTCCTGGTTGACAACAACGGCTATTTATTGACAAACCGGCATGTTGCCTGTCCCTGGCTTGAAGATAGAGCCATGTATCGAATCATCAGCTATCTACAAACCACAGAAACTGCTGCTCAATTTGATTACCAGATCTATCTCTGGTTTGAAGGGGACACGGCTTTTAATCGTCTCTTCGATATCGGTGAAAATAAGGAATTAGAAGATGTGTATGACACCGCGTCAGCTTTTCAACGCCAGGGTGCCCTCAAGGTTGAAATTGCGGGAGTCGCCAAGGCCCCGGCCCAAAGAGGGGAGATGATCAAAGCTCCTCTGCGCGACGATTTTGCTGTTCTAAAAATTTCTCCGGTTCCCACCGGATTACACCCGCTCCCTCTTGCCAGAAATTATGAAACGGAGAACCTGAAGCGGCTTGCTTCGGTAATAGCTCTGGGATTTCCTCTTGGCAGAACCATCCAAGTAAATACCATCAACGTCAGCGTCACTAGAGGTCACATACGGCGAACCTTTGAAAACTTTTTTCAGGTTGACACTTCCATATACAAAGGGAACAGCGGTGGCCCGATAATAGACGAGTATGGCCGGGTCATCGGTATCGCCTCTGCCGTAGCAACCGATATAGCAATGGCACCGCTGCCGGTAATTACCCCTCTCTCCGATATCGGACTGGTACTGCCCGTGGCCAAAGCTGCGGAATTCATCGACGAGCTCAAAGCCGGTCAGAGCAAATGGAATGGTGTGTTGGATTTATCAGCTGCCGGAAAAATACAGGAGATAACCGAAGCAGCCTACCTCGGCAACTGGCGGGAAGCTGAAGAGCTTGCAAAACAAAGCCTGATCGATAGTGACAGCCCGGCTCTCTTGATGACGGCAGCAATGATCTTTTATTGCACAGGAAACGACGAGGAATCATATCGCCTTTTCAACAGGGTTCTTTCCATCGATCCCGATAGATATCAGGCCCGCTTGATGGGGTATCTGCTTGACCGCAGATTCAACAGTGATATACCAAGCAGACATGGTAACCACTTGTTAGCTATGACCTGGCATTCTTCCGGAGAATTTTTCGGCCATCTTGCCAGAATATTTGAAGAAGATAAAGACGGCATCTTTATTGACAGTTGGAACAACTCTACCGAAAAAGCCTGGGTGTATTACGTCGCCGGAGTAAGACATCTTGAAAATGGAAATATGGACAAGGCTACTGCACTGTTGCGCGAGGCTGCAAAAGCAGCGCAAAAGGATGAATGGCCAATGTATCTTACTCTGGCAATGCTTGCCAGACTAGCACAGGAAGAAACAGACGGCCTTGAAAAACTCTCCGAGTTTCTAAAGGAACTGAGGAAGTCTGCCAAGCAGAGACAGGAGGTGGAAGAATTGACCTCAAAACTCATGACTGAATTTGAGAAAACCAAAACAGAACCGAAAAAAAGAGCGGAAATACTTCACGACGTCTCCGAGCTACAACCTGACAACAAGAAGCTTATCGCCTATGCCGCTTTTTATGAGGCAATGAGCTCTCAGTGGACGGAAGCGCTCGATACAGCCAGCAAATATCTTCAGTTAGATGGCCGGGAAGAGTCGCTAAGGCTGGCAACCCGGGTGCTTGTTGGTGGTATTCTCAAACAGCTGGACAAACAAGACGATGCCAGGGAACATCTCGAAGAGATTCGGAGAATGACGGACACTCCCTGGTACAGGCAAATATGCGATACCCTGCTTCACAACCAGTCGGCTACGGAACTTATCGATAGTGCCGGCAATGTGCCGGAAAAAATTCTCACCGCCTACACTGCTCTGGGCTTCAGCGCCGAGGCAGCCGGCAATCATGGCCTGGCCGTGCAATATTACCGCGAGGCACTGGGCTCTTATCTTGACAACTGGACAGAATATGAACTGGCCCGCCAGCGCTTCCTCAAATTGCGTGAAGATGCCAAGAATCCGTAACCTGATTGCGTAAACATCACTAAAAATATATTGCAATTATAAGCCATTATGCAGCTACTCCAGGGAGAAAGAAATGAGCCGATACAGGTCGGATCTTCAATAGAAAAATTGAGATAGTGCCAAAATAACCAGATATCCAGACATTTTAATCATTCTCCACCTACCTTTTTTCATTTTTCACAGGATTGTTGAACATCGGGTGGGTATATGTTTTGTTCATAGGTCAATATTGAGTAATACAAGGTTTACAAGGCATCAGTCTGCAGTATGTTAACTTGCCTAACCCATAGGTTAAATCAGTGACCTGATATTTCAGCTTGGAATTACTGTCTTAAATACATATTGTATCGAGAGATAAAATTATGGTGTGTATATGAAATTTTTTGGTTTGCTGAGAACTCCCAAAAGTAGATGAACTTAACAGTCAAGCTAAAAACATTGAAATTTCAGAGTTTTTAAGGAGGAAGCTAATATGAGTGAGAAGGCCACATTGAGTGTTGGCGGCAAAGAGTATGAGCTGGACGTTACGGTTGGCAGCGAAAACGAAAAGTGCATCGATATCCAGAAACTGCGGGCAGAATCAGGCTACATCACTATGGATCCAGGCTTTGGCAATACCGGTTCATGCTATTCGGATATCACCTATGTCGACGGCGCCAATGGCATCCTCCGCTATCGGGGTTATCCCATCGAAGATATCGCCGAAAAAGCAAGTTTTGTGGAAATATGCTCACTCCTCATCTACGGTGAACTCCCTAATGCAGAAATCCTCAGCAAATTTAGAAGGGCTCTCGCCGAACATGCTCCACTGCACACCAGTCTTGAAAAGCACTTCGCCGGTTTTCCGCAGGGATCGCCGCCCATGGCCATCCTCTCTGCCATGCTCAATCTGGTATCCTGCTTTCATCCCGACGTTCTTGAGGTGTATTCGGAAGGTCACGGATTCGATCGAACCGCAGCACTCCTGCTTTCCAAGGTTCGCACCATCGCCGCCTATTCTTACCGCATGTCTATCGGCAGGCCGCTCAATCAACCGAATCCCAACCTGGACTACAGTGCCAATTTTCTCCACATGATGTTCTCTGAACCTTACCGTGAATATGAAGCCAATCCCGTGATTGAAAAAGCGCTGTCACTTTTTCTGATTCTCCATGCAGATCATGAGCAGAACTGTTCCACCTCCACCGTTCGGGCAGTGGCCAGTTCCCGCGCCAACCTGTTCAGCTCAATCGCTTCCGGGGTTTGTGCCCTCTGGGGACCGTTGCACGGTGGTGCCAATGTCGGCGTAATCAAAATGCTTGAAGATATAAAAACTTCGGGTCGGCCTATCGATCATTATCTTGATATGGCCAAAGACAAATCCAATGACTACCGACTCATGGGTTTTGGTCATCGCGTCTACAAGAACTTTGATCCTCGCTCACGTATCCTCAGAAATAAAGTCGATGTAGTTCTTAAGGAACTCAACAGGAAAGACCCTCTGCTCGATATCGCTTTGGAGCTTGAAGAAAAAACCTTGAAGGACGACTACTTCATCAGCCGCAATCTCTATCCCAATGTCGACTTCTACAGCGGTATACTTTTGCGAGCAATCGGCATCCCACTTGATATGTATACGGTCATGTTCGCCATTGGCAGAATGCCCGGTTGGATTGCCAACTGGCGCGAATTGCACGATCAGCGCCTGCGGATCGCCAGACCGCGACAGGTCTATACGGGAGCAACAGAAAGATCGTTTATACCTCTTGAAGAGAGATAGCGTTGCCACTGCAGAAAAAAATCTCAGTTTGACCGAAAGAAAAAAACTTACTTCAGCAACAACAGAAAAATTTTGGACTTATCGGGAGAGATTTCTCTCTCCCGATGGGTTTTGTCGCATATCAACTCACCGTGAAATACTCTCAACCTGGGTACCTTGCTTCAATGTAGTCAGTGAGATGGCGAATCTGGACATCTTTCACTGTACTTTTAGCCTTCACCACATCGCCTCATCAGATCATCAACGTCGTCCTCGGGAGTCACCACGATAACGTCCCGAGTCATCATCTCACCCACTGTAATGGTCGTGATATGCTCAGGATGATAGCGGATGGCCTTGAGCACATCATTCGGAGCAAGTATGCCGATTATCTCCTCGTGCTCGTTTACCACGACAACTGAGCCTATTCGGTCATCTAAGAATGTGGACAATACCTCGACAAGTGGATACTCCTCCTTGGTCTTTGCGACCTGCGATCCTTTTTCAGCTAGTATATCCTTTGTCTTCATAGCTATACTCCCTGTTACTTTCGCCATGGAGAAGGAACCTCTCTCCCGAGCAATTGATTAAAGGACTCTTCCTTGCTGCTAAAAGTTTCTCCTCACCTTATCCTGTCCGAAAAACCTTTTTCTTTCATTTTATCATGTTCAGCGCTATCCACCTAACCAGTGCATATGATTCCAGAACAAAGCCGCGTTAGAAAACAAGGCAGCAAATACAAAACATACCTGTTCTAATAGCTAGATTAGAAGAGTTAAAAATCCAGACCTATCTTTAAGGGAGAGAAAGAAAAAGCTCTTGGCTGGCTTCGGCCTGGGTGGTGAGAAAGTCTATGGTCGTTCGCACTCTGGCAAGCTGGCGTGAGTCGGGATTGACCTGCAACCAGTACCCCCTTTTGATGGACCTCTCAGGCAGTACTGGCAGAAGAGACCTGTCCCTGCTCGCCATAAAATAGGGAATAATGCCGATGCCTGCCCCTGCCGCTACTCCATTCATCTGGGCGATGACCGTGGTACTGCGAAACTGAGGGCTTAGACCCGGCAGGATTTCTTCCATGAACTGCAAATCCCGATCGAAGAGCAGGTCGTCTATATAACCGATGATTCTGTGCTCTTTCAAATCCTCAACCTTTGTAATTTCCGGATGGTTTTGCAAGTATTCCCGGGTTGCAAACAACCCCAGTCGGTAATCGGTTAATTTTCTGATAATAATATTACCCGTTTGCGGTCTACGAACTGTGATGAGAATATCGATTTCCCGCTTGGAAAGGCTGTAGTACATGGGTACGGCAATTAATTCGACCTCCAGGGAGCTGTGGATGGTCTGCAGCCTGGCTAGACACAAAGGCAAATAACTGTTGCCAATGCCGTCAGGTGCACCAATACGGATTGTCCCCGCCAATTGTTCGTTGTTTCCTGAAACCGATTCCTCCAGGTTGAGCACGGTACTTTCCAGCCGTTCGGCAAATTCTATCAAGCGCTCCCCATCGGGAGTCAGACTGCAGCCCTTCTCCGTTCTTTGAAAAAGTGTGGTATGGAGTGACTCCTCCAGAGCTGATATCCGCCTGGCTACGGTGCTGTGCGTCACTTTCAGTTCATGTGCCGCGGCTACAAAGCTGTTTTTCCTGCTCAAGGTAAGAAAATAGCGCATGTCATTCCAGTTAATCACTTTGTCTGCCTCCTCATCGTCTCTTTAACTCCTCCTCCATTACCACACTGCTCCATTATCGAAGTATAGCATGATAACTTTAAAAGCTGTGCATTTTTGCACAACAAGTTTGCATTAAGAGCTGTTTACTGAATGATAATATATGCGCTATGGTTTTTTTGTAGAAATCTGGTCTCGCGAGCTGGTTTCATCATCTACTCTTCCGGACAACGTCAACTTATGGAGGTAGCGGTATGAACAAGAGCAGCCACCAACGTCAACAAGACCACAAGCAGAATATCAGACAGGAAAAAATGATCACGAACGGCAAGCATCTTCATGACCAAGCTATTGGCATGGCGCTATTGAAAGTGCTACATTTCTCCACGAGCATCGTTCAGCATGAACCAAGGACGAGGCATCGACCGCAACCAATGAAATACAGCTGATCACCAGCAAGAGATAGGCAAGACAACGGAAATTTTACATGGATATCGCCGCAACAACCGACAAAACAAGAAAAATACGCTCCTTTAGTATCGCCAAATGGTCAATATTCGGGGTGTTGATACTCACTTACATCCTGGTTTACTTTCATCGCATGGCTCCGGGAGTGGTGAGTCAGGATCTGATGGGTGCCTTCAATATAACCGGTGCCCAACTGGGAACCCTGTCCTCCATTTATTTTTTCGTTTATGCCTTTATGCAGCTGCCCTCAGGCGTGCTCGCCGATACCCTCGGCACCAGAACTTCGGTGATTAACGGCAATATCATCGCCGGCCTGGGTTCGATCCTCTTCGGCATGTCGGAAAGTTTCGAAATTGCCTGCCTGGGGCGTTTTTTCGTGGGACTGGGCGTCTCGGTAGTGTTCGTCTCCATCATGAAATCCAACTCTGTCTGGTTTCATGAACGGGTCTTCGCCATCATGAGCGGTCTGACCCTGCTCATCGGCAATCTCGGCTCGGTGCTTGCCGCAGGCCCTCTTGCTGCCATACTTACCGTCCTGGAATGGCGCAGTGTCTTCGTCGGAATCGGCATCCTTTCACTGGTGCTGGCCAGTTTAGGATTCTTCATTGTACAGAACAAACCGGAAGACCTCGGCCTTCCCTCCCCAAATGACTACGGTTCAGCCCAGGACGGCAGCAATCCCAAGAGCTGGTATGCTAACCTGTTATCGGTGGTCCTTACCCGTCGCGTCTGGCCGGGCTTCTGGGTCCAGTTTGGGATGATCGGCAGCCTGTATTCCTTCATGGGGCTTTGGGGGGTTCGCTATCTTCAGGATGTTCACCATGCCGATAGAGGCCTGGCGGCAGCCCACATTACCGTTATGCTCCTCAGCTTTGCTGCCGGATCGCTCTTTTTCGGCTGGTTCTCGGATCGCTTAGGCAAGCGCAAACCCATCATCGTCGGTTGCGTAATGGGTTACCTCGCTACCTGGCTGATGCTCATCTACCTGCCCTGGACACCAGGAGCGCAAGGGTATCTATTGTTTGCCATAATGGGCTTGATGGGGGCCGGCTTCGTCGTCACCTTCGCTGCCGCCAAAGAGGTAATTCATCCCGATCTCTCCGGTATGGCCGTCAGCACAGTCAACACCGGCTGCTTTATTGGTACGGCGCTCATGCAGCCGCTTTTCGGCTATGTGATGGACACGTTCTGGGATGGCAGAATAGTTGATGGTATCCGGATGTATTCAACGACGGATTATACCTATGGTTTCTACCTGGTTCTGCTCTTTGCCGCTATCGCCATCATAGGAGCCCTCAGATTGCACGAAACCGGCGGCAGAAACATCATCGCCACCAACAACCGGTGAAGCTCCATCAGTGACTTCCATTTAGTTTCCACCCGAAATGCCTAGCTTACGGATGGGAACCGTTAGTCCCGGCTGCGGTCAATCCTGAACGAGGCTACGAAGGGCAGGTGATCTGAGACCCTCTCCCGGAACCTGTCCCGGCCCATATCCATACTCCAGTGCATGGGAAAGACCCTTAAGCTGCCGCGAATGTATTCGGTACTGTAGGTTCGACTGATGGCGAAACCATCGAGGAGGTTGGCTCGCCCGGCTGGGAGAATATGGGAGAAGCGCTCCTGCAGATCCCAGGACGAGACAAAGTCCATCAAATCTTCACCGCCCAGGTGATGAAAGTTACTGACATCCTGACCCGGAATCATGTTGAAATCGCCAACAAGAAGAATATCTTCGCGACTGGCTTGGCGCTGCTGGGTAATATAGTTGCCGATAACCTGCGCCTGCTGATCACGGATTTCCTGCTCATCACCACCACGCCCGGATTTGAGATGCACGACAATCAGTTTGAAATCGAACTTGCCAATGCGCATATTGAGGACGAACGCCTTTCGCCGCCGGGAGTCGCCAAGATCCGAGCCTTCGAGAAGATGTTCGTTCCAGGCAGTGATCCCCTGTTTGTAAAGCACCCCGATGTGCAGGTCATTTGCCTGTTCAATCATCGAAGATTCGTAAACCACACCTTTTTCAGCTAGACCCTGTTTAAGAGACTCCAGCATGCTTGGTGGGTTGATCTCCACCAGGGCGACGACTTCCGCATCCAACAACGCCAACCCTTCAATCTGATAGGCTTGACGCTCCACCGGAATCCCCCAGTACCCCGCCAGATTCCAGGCCGCAATCCTTGCCGTACTATGGTCAAAACTTGCCATTTTCCACCTCCCGTTCAGCCGGATTTTAAAGTTTTACACAACCACCTCTCCTGACTAATACATACAGTGCTACTGCAATCTCAAAAAGCAAGATAGCATTTCTTTGAGCTCCGATTGTTATGGTAATAGCATAGAGCTCCAAAACTATTTATTTGTCAATTTTACAAACACTTGATTCTATTCTTAATTCAGAAAAGCGGACTGTTTAGCTTTATTGCCACAATTTGATGGTTTTGTTAAACAGGAACAAGCAACTTAGAAAGAAGTATTGCCTCTGTTGAGCTATAATGTGTACTTAATATCTGAGTTTGGAGTTTGCTTATAAGAAACAGTTCTACTACTATAAAACAGATATAAGTATCCAATCTCTATAGAGCTAAAATAATGATCTGGAATTACATCCTCTATCTTCTTTACGGACTGGCTTTTTTTACCTTAGGAGTTGCCATCCTTTCGCGAGATTTGCGCTCTAGTGAACTGGGTATTGCAAAAATATTATGGCTACTTGCCCTATTCGGGATCACTCACGGTTTCCACGAATGGTTTGAGTTTCTCGTCTATCTCAGCCCTCTGACACCATCGCTTAACTACTCACTTTTTCGCTTGTTGTTAGTCAGTTTGTCGTTTTTCTTCCTCTTGTATTTCGGGTTATTCCTCATCATCATAAGTTTTTATGGAGACAACGCTCTTAAAACCACTCCAATTCACATAAAAGCATTAATTGGCCTGTCGGCTCTAATACTGATATTTGTTTCCATTGCCTTTGATATAAAAAGTGGAGGTGATATTCATATTAGAAGGATGGTGGCATTTCCGGGTGCTTTATTGTCAGGCGTCGGGATTGTCTACTACTCCAGAACCGTACGTATTTTCTCAAAAAAGGTAGCGAAAAATTTTATTTTAGCCGGCATATCCATGATCTGCTACGCCATATTTACAGGGCTTATACCGTCAGACGTCTCCATTCCTGTACTGAACCTTCAGATTATCATTTTCCGGGGTATAAGTGCTTTATTCATCATGTATTTCACAATTAAAGCTCTTTCTGTTTTCAGCCTGGAGCAGAACAAACTGATAAATGAGAAACTGCAAAGATTTGCTCAATCTGAAAAACTCGCATCAATGGGAATGCTCGCTGCAGGAATTGCTCATGAGATTAATAACCCACTTACCAACGCTATGCTCAATCTTGAGATGGTAAAAGAACGTCTGAGCGGAGAGGAAAAAGTAGAAAATAAACTGTCATCAATTGATAGAAATCTCAATCGTGCAGCAAAAATAGCCGGGGAACTCTTGCATTTTTCAAGGGATAAAGAAGATACCTTCGAACGAGTAAACCTCAATGAGGTAATCACCAGCAGTATCAATCTGGTAAAAAACCAGAAAAGAAACGTCAAAATCAACCTTTCTCTAAAGGAAATCCCTGACATTATGGGGATACCTTACAAGCTTCAGGAGGTAGTAATAAACATCTTGCTAAACAGTATGGATGCCAATGAAGAAGGTGACTTTATTGACATAACAACTTGTAATACAGGAAATCAAGCGATTATGGAAATCACGGATACAGGCCACGGTATACAGGCAGATGACCTGCCAAAAGTATTCGATCCTTTCTATACAACTAAAGAAATTGGTAAAGGAACTGGACTTGGCTTATCGGTATGCTACAACATCGTCAAGCAGCACAATGGCGATATTTCTCTGGTAAGCAGTGAAAACGGTGGCACTGTTGTTACCGTTTCGTTTCCTGTTGGAGATAATTATGAATGAACTGGTATATGTGGTAGACGACGATACAGACTTGCGTGAAAGTATTACTGAGATTCTTTCAGAAGAAGGTTTTGCCGTTCGTTCGTTCGCAGGTGCAGAAACTGCCCTTGCCGGGTTCGATACTGCTATTCCTCAAATAGCCATCGTAGATTACATGATGCCTGGCATGGATGGAATGACTCTCATATTCATGATCAAGAAAAAGTATCCAAGGCTAAAAGTCATCATGATTACGGCCTTTTCCACAGTCGAGAATGCAGTTGCTGCCATGAAGGGAGGGGCTGACGATTATCTACCCAAACCTTTCAAAAAAAATGACCTCCTGACGGCCGTACGTCGCAATCTTGAAGAAATTAGATTTGAACAAGAAATTGAAGGACCGGGAATGGATGAAATATTGGCATGTCTAGCCAACCAAATACGAAGGCAAATTCTCAAAGCCCTCCATACCCACGGCAAAATGAGATTTATGGATATTACTCGTGATCTTGGAGCAACTGATCATACCAAGGTTAATTTCCACCTAAAGAACCTTAAAATCCACAAACTCATATCCCAGGACAGGGATAAACTGTATACCCTCTCTTCCCAAGGGAAAAAAATGATCGAATATCTCTCCCTCCTGTCAAAGAAACTACAGTAGCCATTTCCAAATGTTACATGGTTTTGTGAATTGTAATTCACAATATTGTCCACTTTGTCAGCAACGATTATCTAGAATCCACCTCTCTATAAAAGATATAATCAAGATAACACTGGATAGAAGTGTCATCTCCTAACTGAAAAAAATAGCCTCGCAGCGTTGCTGTTTTGTTTAAGACCCCTGAAGTATGACGCGCACTGCAAGAGAAATCAAATCTCGACTGCGCAAACTTCTAACTCACCACTCTATAGGGAGGAACAAATGAACAAATTGGTTATTTTGTTAGTCACAATTGGGTTGGCTATTGGAACGTCGGCAATAGCAGCAGATCAAACCCTGGTAAGCACTAAAGCACCTTCACCAATTAAACTTGATGGCATGGCAGATAAAGCCTGGGACTCAGCAAAGGGGATAACTGTCACGGTGGATGAAACACCCTATGAGCCTGACAATGGTTATGAAGGAATCCGGGAAACCGACGTAACCATCAAGTCCCTGTATGATGACAAATATGTATATTTTCTCATCACCTACAAAGATCCGACCAAAAGTCTCGAGCGTTTTCCCTGGGTAAAGCAGGCTGACGGAAGTTGGAAGAAGTTGGAAAACAAAGACCAGACAAAGCATGAGAACACCTACTATGAGGACAAGTTTGCAATGTACTGGAATATCAGTACAAAAGGTTTTGAAGAAGATGGGTGTATGATTTCCTGCCACCTTGACATGGAAGGCGACTCTTCTGCAGGAAGAAAGTTTACCGCCTCAGCCGATGAGACGATAGACATGTGGCATGCTAAATATGTACGCTCTCTGCCCATGGGGATGTTTGATGATCAATATGTCGACAACAATACCGATCCCAAAGCTAATAAAGGGTGGGGAAGAAAGGGTGATACAGGTAAAGGTGGCTACAAGAACAATGACAATGCAGACAAGTCGGCACCTGCATACATGAACCTAAGTCCAACTGCTGATGAGATGTATTATGTTATCCCTAGCAAAAAAGTTCCTTTTGTTGATGATTTTAAATCTGGCGATGTGGTTCCCGGTATAACCATCTCCCCAATGATGGGCGGCCGAGCCGATATCCTCGCCCGAAATGAATACAAGGATGGCATGTGGACCCTGGAAGTAATGCGTGCACTCAAAACCGAAGGAGAAAATGCAGAGACCCAGGATGTGCAGTTCACAGATATGTCAAAGACCTACCCCTTTGGCATCGCAGTGTTCGACAACGCCCAAATCAATCATCTCTTCCATGTCGAAACACTCGAATTGAAATTCAACTGATAATCACTATCTCTTTATATCATTAGATGATCAAGGCGACTCTTTTTCCAAGAAGAGTCGCCTTTTTTTACTATCACCGTAGAAGTTGGAATTTCAACAAACAAAGAATAAAAAGAGTAAGCAAATTGGTAATTATCTCAGTGGCGGCCAAAAATAAACCTAAATACACTTCAACAAATAACTTTATATCGATATACAGTAAATCTATGACTACCTTCGGCTAACGTTGATCTGCACAGGGCATGTATGAGAAATAGGTAGAAGAATATATCGAATACAGACCTATGCCTTAACACCGTTTATGGATTGGTTTGTATAATCTAAAAATAGAACTTTTTAGCTCTCAAGATCAGCATGCCCTTTTGTCACGTAACAACATTTCGGCAAATACTATAACACCAATTGTACCGTACGAGGAAAACGTGTGTGCCTCATTATAGTATGCGGTTGTGGCAGTCTTAAAATTATGGAAAGGTTCGAAGTCTATCATTAGATTGTCTAGAAATATTTATTCATTCAAATAACTTCTATCCAGCAAACCCAAGAAGAATCACATAGGTTTTCTGTTTCACCATCCTTTCCATGCTGGCTTTTTTAGCTAGGGCACAAATATTCAATGAGCAATTATCAACATGAATTTTCATTTTGTTAACTTTAGTATTTGCGGAAACGTTAAATTATGAACATAGTGTTAAAACAGGTGTTAAAACGTTTTTGTAACGAGGTGTTCAATGCAAGATGAAAAATTAATGCGCTCCTGGAAAATGGTGGTGGACCTTATTCCTGACGGCGTGATGGTTGTTGATAATAAGGGGATGCTGGTTTCGGTCAATCAGGCCATGATTGATATTACCGGCTACAGCCAGGAGGAACTTCTTGGTAAACCCTGCACTATTCTCGGGTGTAGCAGTTGCGAAATAGAAGAACAAGATCCCACCGGCAAACACTGGTGTAAACTTTTCAGCCTTGGTCACGTAAATATGCAGAAGGCTGAGATGACCAAAAAGGATGGCTCCACCATCCATGTAATGAAGAATGCCTCTGTCATACAGGAAAACGGTAAGTTTATTGGTGCCGTGGAAACACTCACCGACATAACCGAACTTGTGGAAAAAGAAAGTCAGATAGAGGCCTATCGGCGCGAACTCCAGTCAGAATATACCTTTGAAGGTATGGTAGGGATCTCATCGACAATGCAACGGGTGTTCAATATGATCGCCAACGTTGCTGAATCGGACGCACCGGCTCTTATCATCGGTGAAAGCGGTACCGGTAAAGAACTGGTTGCCCGGGCAATACATGAAAATTCCAATAGAAAGTCAAAGCCATACATCCAGGTGAACTGCGCTGCTCTCAACGAGTCGGTATTGGAAAGTGAGTTGTTCGGCCATGTCAAGGGTGCCTTTACCGGAGCCTACCAGAATCGGAAAGGTAGATTCGAAGCGGCCAACGGTGGTGATATATTTCTTGATGAAATTGGTGATTTACCGCAATCCATCCAGGTCAAGCTCCTTCGGGTGCTAGAGGAAAAAGTAATTGAGCGTGTCGGTGACAATCGCTCAATTCCTGTGGATGTGCGCATTATCACTGCCACCAACCGTAACCTCAAGCAACTGGTTGAGTCGGGATCTTTCCGAGGGGATTTTTACTATCGTATCAACGTTCTCCCTATAGAAATTCCACCACTTCGGGAAAGAAAGGAAGATATTCCGGTTCTTGCGCAGCAGTTTTTCAAACACGTTCAACTTAAAAGTAACAAACCGGTACAGAGTATTTCCCCGGAGGCCATGGACGTACTCGTTCATTACTCATGGCCGGGCAATGTGCGAGAGCTGAAAAGCGCCTTTGAATACGCCTTTGTCACCTGCACGGAAGATACTATCAAGCCGAAGCACCTGCCGCCTGATCTCCATACAACCAGTGTGAAGAACATCACATCAGCACCTGTTAAGTTGAGTTTGGACGAGCAGAAGAAAAGCGCCCTCGAAGAGGCTCTTCGTCAAGCTGGAGGTAATAAATCTGAAGCTGCCCGCATCCTTGGAGTTTCGCGGGTAACTGTTTGGAATCAGATGCATAGATACGGTATCACCTAGCAATCCTTCAACCCTAAATTAAGAATGCTTCTCATTCTTTTTCTCTCCCGCTATTTTCTGGCACGATCCTTGCTATTTAATCATTAAGGTATTTTCCTTTTCGCTAAAACAACGAGGTGATCACCTGCGCCTGCACACACGCCCTCGTAACTGTTTAGCTGAAGACAAGATATGCCGAAATAGCCGTTTTCAGCCAGTTACAGCGAATTGGCCGGAAAATAATAAATGGGAAAAAGCATTGATCTACTATTGCTCGACGCCTGCTTGATTTATTAATTAAGGTAATAATAAAACAAAAACCACTTATGAAACCTCCGTTCCAAACATATTTCCCGCCTTCACAAAACAGTTACGATAGGAGCAGGCTGCCCTGCCGACATCTTCACCTAGGCCGGCAAAATTCAGTGTGCCGGGCTAATCTTCAAGATATTATCCAGGAGAAACATTATGAAAGTTGAGATTTCGCGAAGGAAATTCCTCCAAGGCAGTGTTGCGTTGACAGTGCTCGGTGGAACCTCGCTCAGCGGCGCCGATGTTTTGGCTAAGAGTGCCGAAAAGGAGAAGCTGGCAGGAAACAGAACCGTTCCCACCGTCTGTGAGATGTGCGTCAACAAATGCGCTGCCATCGCAGAGGTAAAAGATGGTGTTGTCAAAAAGCTTGATCCTAATCCCTACTTTCCCAAGTCCAGAAATATGCTCTGCGCCCGCGGCGTGGCTGGAATTAAAGCCCTCTATGATCCCGATCGCCTTAAATACCCCCTGCTCAGAGTTGGCAAACGCGGTGATGGCCGCTATAAGAAGGTCACCTGGAACGAGGCCTACGAATACATCAAAGACAAGATGGTCACAATCCTCGAGGAAGAGGAAGACAACCGGTCCTGCATTGGCTACTGCGCCGGTGAAGGTCTGGCTGAGCATACCTTCAAATCCTTCATGGCCCAGAAGATCGGCAGTGCCAATTTCCTGAACCACTCTACTATCTGTCTGCAAACCGCGGTTTCCGGCTTTGCTCTCACCTTGGGAGACTACGGCCAGGCGGATCTGGAAAACGCCAAATATGTGATCATGGCTGGGGCCAACCGGGCCGAAGCCATCGTGACCCCGGATACCATGGACATCTTCAAGCGTACCAGGGGCAGAGGGGCCGAACTGGTGGTTGTCGACCCGCGGTACACCAAAACCGCTATGCACGCCGACACCTATCTACCCATTAAACCGGGAACTGATCTTGCCTTTGTTCTGGCCATGACCTATGTCACGCTCAAAGGGCAACTCTACAACAAGACCTTCGTGGAGAACAACTTTAACGATTTTGATGCCTATAAGAACCATATCATCAGCAATAATTACACCCCGGAATGGGCGGAAGAAATTACCGGCATCCCGGCCGATACCATCTGCAAGGTTGCCCATGACTTCATGAAGGCAGCTCCCCAGGCCATCTACTATCAGGGAAGGCGTTCTACCTGGTCCAGCAATGATTTTCAATTGCGCCGGGCTATGGCGCTGTTCACTGCGCTGGGCGGCGGCGTTGATGTAAAGGGCGGTATCATTTTTGGCAAGAAACTGCCGCTTGGCGATCATGAAATCAATGCGCCTCTCTACTTCAATGCCCAGCCCCGCATTGATCAGGACCAGGCAGCCATCATCGGTTCCACCGGTTCCTGGGTGGCCTGGCGGGACATGGTCGCTGAGGGCAACACCCCCTATCCTATCCGCGGGATGTTTGTTTACAAACAAAATCCTGTTCTCTCGGTCCCCGATTCGAACAAAACCCGAAAAATGTTGGAGAAGCTGGATCTGATCGTGGTCATCGACACCATGCCGAGCGATACCGCTATGATGGCCGATGTGATCCTGCCGGAATGCACCTATCTCGAACGGGAAGATCCCGTTAAATCCTTTCCCGGGGTTGAGCCGGCCATCGTGTTGCGTCAGAAGGTAATCGATCCCATGTTTGATACCAAGCCGGTCATCGAAATCGTACGCGGCCTGGCTAAAAAACTCACCAAGCCGCTCTGGGAGATTACCAAGAACTACGATATGGACGTCCAGGCGGAATTGGAAAGCGCACCTGAAGAGGAATACTTCAAGGAGTGGGGCTTCGACCTGGCTGACGCCTATACGCACTCGCAGGAGGAGATCAACAAGCACATGTTTGTCAGTGCCCACAACGACAAAGCCTGGAAACTCCTGCGCGAGAAAGGTGTCTACTATAGGGGCATGCAGCGCTCTTTCAAAAAAGTAGACGCCAACACTTATGAACATTATCCTCCTGCAGGCAAGACCTATTCGGTGCTGCCTCTGGTGAACAAGGCTGACCGGGAAACCACCATCACTGAATTTTGCGAATCATGCGATCCCTGCGCTAACCCGGCTGATATCGCCCCCTGGAAACGGGTGTTTAAAACTCCCAGCAAGAAAATCGAATGCAACCTGGCCAGCATGACCGACCGCGGCGTCGATGCCATGCCCACCTGGCACGACAAAGACTACGTCAAAGTGCCACCGGGAAAATACAAATTCATAACCGGACGTCATGCTCAGCATACCCATAATGCCACTCAGAATAATGTACTCCTCCTTGAGTTGCTGCCGGAAAACTATCTGTGGATAAACGATGAGGAAGCAAAAAAGATTGGGATTACCGACGGTGATCTGGTGGAAGTGAAAAGCTCCGTGGGCAAAGTGCAGATAAAAGCCTACCCGACCCCCAAGATAATACCGGAGACGGTGTTCTACATTCACGGGTTCGGTTCGCAGTCCTCGGGTCAGAGCCTTGCCCATCGCAACGGGGCAAGCGACAATGAAATAATTGAAGGAGTAATCGAGCCGGTCTTTGGCAGTGCCATCATGCATGACACGCTCGTCTCCGTAAGGAAGGTGTGATTATGAATTACGCAATAGCACTTGATTATCAGAACTGTATCGACTGCCAGGCCTGTGAGGCGGCCTGTAAAGAAGAAAATGGTGTGCAGCTTGGTGCAGATAAACAGCGGATCTGGGTCGGCATGGAAGAAGGCACCATATTTGGCAAGCCCTATGCCAATACCTACCCCGCGCAATGCAGCCACTGCATCGATGCTCCCTGTGTCGACGTTTGTCCGACCGATGCCAGCCATTATGTAAAAGGCGGCATTGTCAAGGTGAATCCCGAGGAGTGTATACTCTGTGAAGAGTGTATCGAAGCCTGCCCCTATGGAGCACGCTTCATTGATGATAACATAGAGTCAGTGGATAAGTGCACCTTTTGCGATCATCGCATCGCCAAAAAGGGAACGACCGCCTGTCAGGCGACCTGCCCAACCAAGGTGAGAACCTTTGGTGATCTGAACGATCCTGAAAGCGAAATAGTCCGGTTACTTAAAACCAGGAGATTTTTCTTTCAAAAGGAAGAAGAAGGAACCTTGCCAAAACTCTTTTTCCTTCTGCCGGAAGATGAAATCTTTGCCAGGCAAAGTGTTTCCAAACAGACAAAGATCTACGCCTGGAAAGACATTGAGGCCAACTATAAGCAAGCCAGCATAAATAGAAGTAAAGATTGGAAGGTGTAAACAAGTTTTTTGATGCTCTGTTTTCAATGGGAAAACTTCGCAAATATCATTAATTGAAAAGGAGGAACCATGCGTTTCAAAATCACTGCAGTACTCGTCCTGGCCCTGGCGCTGATGCTGAACGGCTGTGCCGGCATGAACGGGACCGGCACATCGGCACAGAAAGAACTTACCGCCCCTGCACCGAATGTTCAGAAGCTGATCGACAAGTTTCAGCTCGACATGGTCGACTACGCTTATGTCAAACAGGCAATCGGCAACGGCACTCATGGAGGTGCAACAGCAAAATTGATCGATGCACGGCCGAACAAGAAATTTTTGACGGCCACCATCCCCTCATCCATCAACATCCCGGATACCCAGATAGACCAATATATAGGTCAGCTCGATAATGTAGCCAAAGACACCGAGATCATCGTCTACTGTGGCGGTTGGAAATGCGGAAAAAGCCCCAAGCTTGCCGGCCATCTCCAAAAACTGGGCTATACTGATGTCAAGCTGTACCAGGCAGGTATGCCGGAATGGGCAAGCCGTGATTACATCGAAGTAGGTTTACCTGTGGTTAAGGCTGCTTTGGAAAAAGATTCGGCGCTGCTCATGGATGCCCGTCCCCGCAAGAAGTATCTGGCGTCAACCATTCCCGGCGCGATCTACATGTATGACGTGGAACTCGATCGACTTTCCAGTCGCTTTCCTGTTAATAAGAACGAGGCCATCATTGCCTTTTGCGGCGGCTATAAATGCGATAAATCACACATTGTTGCCAACAAGTTGATTGCCGAAGGGTACACCGATGTTCGTGTATTTGCGGCAGGTCTGCCCGGCTGGAAAAAGGCAGGACTGGCAACAACCGGTGGTGGTGCCGCAGCGAAACCTGCCAAGAAAGAAGCGGTAGCGGAAGCGAAATTTATCGAAGGCATCAAAGTCGGTGAAGATGAAGGAACCGTAGACGGTGAATGGTATTATGCAAAACTACAGAACGGCAACCTGCCTGACAACAGCGTTCTCGTGGATGTGCGGGGCCCTGAGGACTTTGCCGCTGGTCATATTCCTGGAGCCATCAATGTCAAAGCGGGCGACCTGACGGCCATGCAACTTGCTGCTAAACTGCCTGAAGACAAAATCTCCATTTTTGTATGCGGCAGCGGTGCCCGGGCCATGGAAGCCTACTTCAAGCTCAAGGACGCTGGCAAAGATGTCTCCAAAGTGATGTACTTTGATGCCAATGTCAGCTGCGTAACCGGCAATAATTGTGAGATCGAAGTAAACGAGCCCCTGGGACTCTAAGCAACATTCCTTCGGCATGGCATCTGTTATCGCGCTGCCATGCCGAAAAGCAGATAATTGTAATATTACAAGATACGTGTTTTCATCTAAGGAGGAACTTATGAAGAAAATATTCAGCATAATTTTTGTTCTGGTTATAGCCGTCGGCTTTGCCAGCACACCGGTTTTTGCCGATGCCGGCAAAGGCCAGAAAATATTCATTAAACTGATGAAAAAGCCCTGTGGATTCAACGGTGGCGAAATGGCCAAAAAATACACCCAGGCCGAATGGAAGGAAATCAATGATGCCGGCAAGCTCAACGAGGAGCTGCTTAAGCAGTGCCCCAGTGCCAAACCGCTCAACGATAGATATGTACCACATGTCTATGATTTTCTTTATAACTATGCCAGCGACTCTGGCAATGTACCGGCCTGCTAGGGCTTACTGCTCTTTCGTGGGCAACCTGGGAGTATTTTGATATCAGAACATGGTGGTGCTATGGCATCGCCATGTTCACTGCCAAACCCTAAAAGCATTTAACTACGAACTGAATAGATGCCACCTCTACAACAAACGATGGCTGAATTTATATATGATTGATTCAGCGTGCCCAGCCAATTTGGAATTTTATCTTCATTGGAACGCAACAGGACTTACTAAAAAATGCGAGCAACCTTATGATAGAATCAATCCAAGATGACCATATCAGGGATATTTCCAAGCTGATGAAATCGATTTCGCATCCCATCCGCTTTAAAATCCTCTGTCTGCTCCAGGATGATGAGGCCTCGGTGGGTGATCTGGTGGCCAGACTCGACTCCTCCAACTCCAACATCTCCCAACATCTCAACATTCTACGTAATCAAGGCATCATCGACTACCGCAAGGACGCCAACTATATCTACAACCGGATCACCGACTGGCGGGTCATCGAACTCATCCGCAAAGTGCACCAGCTCTATTTTCTTAATCCTTCTATCACCTCAAGCACTGCTTTGAGCAGCAGTTTAGCACGAAAAAGCCCGGAGTAACCGATCACCACTCCAGAAGCATAGCAAGACAGGAGTGATAATTTCATTTGTATTTGCGCAATATCCCGCGTAATTGATCGTAGGTGAGATCAAGTAGATCGGCCGCTTTTCTTTGATTATATTGTGTCTTTTCCAGAGCGGCTTGAACGAGATCCTGCTCGAGCTTCCGTATTGCTTCTTTGAGAGGTCGTGGCGCCTCGCTGCTTATCTGCACCTCTGCCTCTGCCGTAGAAGAGTCCGTCAACACAGCTTTCTTGTGCTCTTCGGGGGCAAAAGGTGAGATAAACGGATCGAATTCAATGTGGTCGACCACCGCTGAATCTGCTTTGTATACTGCTCGTTCAACCACATTTTTCAGTTCCCTGACATTACCTTGCCACGTGTGTTTTTCTAAATTTCGTGTGGCATTTCTACTAAACCTGGGAGTTTCTGAATGACCAAGCTCAAAGGCCATTCTTGCGGCAAAATGATGAGCTAGGAGAAGAATATCTTCACCGCGATGACGAAGTGGAGGCAGAAACAGAACTTCAAAAGAGAGCCTGTCGAGGAGATCTCTTTTAAACTCCCCTCTGTCAGCCATTGCTGCAAGATCAGCATTGGTCGCACAGACTATGCGGACATCGACCTCAATGGATGTGGCACTACCGACCCGTTCGAACGAGGCATACTCGACTACGCGAAGGATTTTCTCCTGAGCAATCGATGGGATGGCCCCTATCTCATCAAGAAACAGGGTACCCCCGTCTGCTGCCTCAAAACGGCCTATTCTTCTGGTTTCCGCACCGGTGAAAGCGCCTTTCTCATAGCCAAAAAGTTCAGATTCAATCAGTGATGGGGAAAGGGTTGAGCAATTCAAAGTAACAAAAGGCCCCTGCCAGCGTTCGGAAAGAAAATGCAGCCTGCTGGCAGCAAGCTCTTTACCGGTGCCGCGCTCACCCAGAAGCAGCACCGGCCGATCGACCGGAGCTACCCTGGAAAGCTTTTCCTGGAAATCCAAAAATACCTCGGATTGCCCTAGTGCTTCCCGTTGCTGTATAACTCCTCTATCCGGCATGGTCTTTTGCTATGGTTAATCTAACTTATTAATATTCTTTTTCACCATTAATTGGCCAAATATACCACCTATCAACCTAAGTGTCAACCTGTTTATTTCTCGTAATTATTAGTTTTTTTAAAATTATTTTACTATGGCATATTTAATGCTTTCCCAATGGCAAAATCTAATCAAACCAGGAGGACAATCATGGGTATATTTACACGATTTAGAGATATCGTCAGCTCCAACATTAATTCCATGCTGGACCGCGCTGAAGATCCGGAAAAAATGATCAAACTGATGATCCGGGAAATGGAAGACACTTTAATTGAAATAAAATCTTCCTGTGCGGGAGTGATTGCCGGCCAGAAGAAGGTGCAGCGCAGACACTCCGAGATTGTTGAACGGCAAAAACTCTGGTCCGAAAGAGCAGAGCTTGCTGTGAACAAGGGACGTGATGATCTAGCCCGCGAGGCGCTCCTCGAGAAAAGACGTTTTTCTGAGCTTGCCGAAGCATTGGCCAATGAGATTTCCGAGCATGAAGGTCTCATTGAACAGTACCAGAATGATATTCGGGAACTCGAACAGAAGCTTGCCAGCGCCAAGGAAAAAAAGCGCATGCTGATCCAGCGTCATCGCAAGGCCCAGAATAAGAAACGGGCTCAGGAAGATATCAGAAGAATGGACAGCGCTGAGTCAATGGCCAGGTTCGATCATCTTGAAAGCCGAATTGAGCGTATGGAAGCTGAGGCCGATATGGTGAACTACGGTAAGCCGGAAACCATCGAGGATGAATTTGATGAACTAAAATCCGATGAGGACATTGAAAAAGAGCTTGCCAAGCTCAAGGCTGCTGCATACGGTGACCAGGAACAATCAGGTAGCTAACCACAAACTCCAACCACTTTAAATAACCATGGATACAGTCTTTATTGTAGCTATCGTCTTCGGTTCCATAGTCACCCTAGCAGGATTGCTGTGTGTCACCGTTCTTCTTGCCATAAAAATGCGCCACACTGGCCTTTCTGCAAGAGAGAGGAAAAAAAGCAACGATGAAGCTATGATGATTCAGGAAATATATCGGGGCCTCGAAAAAATGGAAGATCGTATTGAAGCCCTGGAAACCATCTTAATGGATGGTCGTACTACCTCAGGAGATAGAAAATGAGCAAATATAGAAGGAGCGGCAGAGGCATATACAGATCGAGAGATGGCGTTATATTAGGCGTCTGCAAAGGATTGGCAGACTACTACGATCTGTCGGTGTTTTGGATCAGA
>JAAUYI010114318.1_pt1 | contig 31831 bp, 27 predicted proteins | sample 7278041 | NCBI WGS metagenome assembly JAAUYI01 (sample SAMN14350216, study PRJNA611818) | marine sediment metagenome | isolation source: surface marine sediment (0.6m) | place: French Polynesia: Moorea | collected 2018-08
GGGGTGCTTTGACTCACCCCACCCGGATTTATATCTGGGTGACAGCTAATCAGAAGCGAAACAACAAGGCTTTAGCCTGTTGTGTAGCATCCTTTTAGAATCCCCTCGCCTGAAGGCAGGGGAGCAGTCAAGCTTAAGCTAGATTAACAATAAAGTCCCCTAGATTTGCTCCGGTTATGTGTATTTGCGTTAACTGCCAATATGTAGACCGCTGTATAACTTACCACGCGGTCGAAACGCAGCACCAACAGCCCCACTTAACAGAAACCCCCAATTTTGAACCCAATGAGCCTTCTATCAATGTTAATATTCGTCCCCAGGGGGATGTAATTGAGATGGAATGGGATGTGGTTGGTTGTTTGAGCTTTAAAGAAGAAAAAGGCAAATGGTCAAAATTGCGCCCAGGTGAATTAGTGCCAACTTGAGGTGATCGCTGGTAATTAATTAGACCTAAGGAGTTAGGAATGGTCTTAGCTCCTTATACTTATATGTTTTGTATATTTTTATGCAGTAATATTTGTCGCGATCGCAGAAACAGAAATTTGTTCCAAGAAGATTCAATTTTATTTACCCGATATCCCAGCTTGAAGTAAAGTTGCTGTGCTTGATGGTTATTTTCCAGTACGTGGAGATATAGGTCTTGAAAACCCCAATTTTGAGCAAATTGTTCACAAGACTGTAATAAACAAGAAGCAGCTCCTTGACGGCGATATTGGGGATTAACAGCTAAATTAGACAAATAAGGAAAGCTCCTGCCTGCTTGCTTCCAAGAATCGCTGAAACGTACAGTCATTTCCACAGTCCCCACAAGATGATTGATTCCTGCTGTAGAATCTACAGCTACCAAACAAATGTGGTGGGGAGCAGGTAGAGCTAAACGATGCCGTAAATCTTCATAAATACCCAAACGTAGGAGAGGGAAAGCCCATCCCCACATACCATGCTGGGAGTGAAAGCTTTCAGCAATAATTTGGGAGACTGCGGACAAATCAGAGGATTTAGCCACCCGAATTTGAAATAGGCATGAAGTTTGAGTGGGGGTGGCTGGGAGTGTTTCTTGGTGAGATGAGTTAAAAAACCAGGAAGTCAAGGTAAGTTTAGTTGTGATTGGGATGCGAGGAAAATTTTTTCAAATATCCATATCCTAGACCACCTTAACCACATATGGGCAACCTAAATTGCTTTTATGAAGTGAAAAAAAAGTAAAGAAGGAATGGGCAGTGATAATTATTTCTCAAAATAGCCGCAGGGCGATTGAAAACAATATCGCTGCCAAAAGAGCTGCTACTGTCCGAATGTGGTTCCAAAATGTCCAATCGGTCAAGAATCTTGCCCATAGGGTTGTGCCTTCAGTACTGGCTGGCGCGACAATCGCCAGAGCATCATTCAGGGGTATATTGCCAGCGATGGTTACACCCATTGTGCCGATCAGGTAAAGTAGACTACCCGCAATCCAATAGATAGAACTTGGTTGATGCCACTTTAGTAGTAACGAAATGGTCAGAAGGATGCAAGTCGCACCTGTTCCCAGAAATACCACCATAAACCAAGGATTAATCACCGTGATATTGATGGATTGCATAGTAGCTATGCCTTGTGCTGGTGGTTGTTTGCCTAGAGCCTTCATCACAAAGGTGGAAAAGGCAAAGAAGATTCCAGCATTTATACCACTGCCGATCGCCGCTAATAATATTAGATAAAAGCGCGAGTTGTCAAAAATTGCCATGATTACTTGCGTTAATTTACTTTGATTATAGGTATTTAATATGACAAACCTGGTGTTCTGTGAAGATACGAATCATCTGTCAGTTGTTTCATTATGAAGTCAGCTACATCAGCGCGGGATATTTTGAGTTGTGATGTCTTATCATTGCCTGGAAAGCCGTGTCGGTAATTACCTGTTCGCTCCCCATCAACAAAGGCTCCAGGGCGAATAATTGTCCAATCAAGATGGCTCTGCTTAACATAGCCCTCTTGCCTTTGATGATCGGCAAATACCTGGCGCAAGAGGAATCCAAACATGATGTACTTCCAGAAGAAATTCAGATTTTCCCAACTGTCTCCTGCTCCAAGGGTTGATTGGCAAATAAAACGCTGGATGCCTGCTTTCTCCATTGCCTGGATAATTTGCTGTGTCCCTTGTGAGCGGATTGTTCCTGTCAACTTCTGACCCGAACCCAGTACGCACACCACTGCATCTTGACCTTGTACTGCTTGCTCCACAGATGTAATATCCATCACATCGCCCTGAACAAACTTGAGATTGGCGTGCTGAATGTTGAGATTGGCGGGATTCCGTGCAAATGCCGTGACTGTGTATCCCTGCTCCAGTGCTTGTTCAACCAATTGACGACCAATGGTTCCGGTTGCTCCAAAAATCAGTAATTTCATCATGTTGTCTCCTAAGTTGTGACACTTTCAGCTTAGGGCGACGATTAATTCTCAGCTATCAAATTCTTGTAGGACTATCACAATCTTGCTGTCAGTTTTCAGGTTCGTGCGGAATAAATCCTAGAGCTTAACGAAGGAAGGAGGAAGAAGGAAGTGACGATGAAAAAGGGTTTTTTCCCTACACCCTACACCCCACAACCTCTTTCAAGTTAGTCCCCCACGAGAAAATCCCACAACCAAGGTTCTGAAAATGGTTTGTGACTAATTCTTCAAGGGCGCACGCAATGCGCCCCTACTCTGCACTTATTAACTATTTTCAAGTTAGTCCCTCACGGTCAAATCCCACAACCAAGCATGAAAATAATTCCCTCACTCTGGGCGGGGAAACCCCGCCCCTACTCCTGAACTCCGAACTCCCTATTTTCAAGCTAGTCCCTCATGGGAAAATCCCACAACCTGCGGATCTGAAAATGCTTTGTGACTAACTTCTCAAGTTAGCACGCAATGCGCCCCTACAAACTCCGCGCTTCCGCGCCTATTTTCAAGCTAGCCCCCACGGTCAAATCCCACAACCAAGCCATGAAAATATCTCAAGTGCGGCTCCCACACCTAAGCTGTCAACCATCAACTAACAACTAACAACTAACAACTATCAACCATTTTCAAGCTAGAAGTAAGAAGGATAATTGGTGGGGATTTAAGCCCACCAAATTTTTAATTTTGGTGGGGGACTTAAACCCAAAAGCTCGAAGGGAACAAAGAGGAAAACCTTTTAGAAGTGCGAGTTGCTTTGTTTTACCTTCTTCCCTCTGACTTCTGACTTTGAGCGTAGCGAATTAAATATTATAATTAGCGATGGAAGTATTGGGCTTACTTGATGGAAAATCCTGCTATCCAACGGTCTCAAACAAATAGCTTATCCCAATTGTCTAGCCCAACTCAGCCTTGGGAGAATATTCAAGTCCAACATTTGCAAAATCCTACTGGAGAAGGGAATTGTTATTTCGAGGACGAGCACACGCTTTTTGTATCAATTGCTCCCCGTCCTATTTACTATTTGCAGGCTCAAGACGGTAAGACACATACGGGTCTTTATCAGAAAGGAGACATTTCCATTACCCCTGCAAACACGCTGCTATTTGCTAGATGGGAAGGTGACGAAAATTGCTTAAAGATTCGACTCACCGGTCAGTTTATGCAAAGCGTTGCCAGAGAAACCCTGGAACAAGATCCCGATCGCCTAGAATTAATACCTCAATTTCAGACTCGCAACCCAGAGATTGAAGCGATCGCTATGATGCTCCTCACTGAACGTCAACAGGGACATTCAGGTAGCAGACTTTACATTGATTCCTTGGCTAATGTCTTGGCAGTGAATTTACTCAGGCATTATGGGGCTACCAAACCTCAGGTACCGATTTATGAGGGAGGTTTACCCCAGCGTCAACTACTGCAAATTTTGGATTATATCGATGCACATTTGGATGGAGATATTAAACTAGTAGACTTAGCTCAATTACTAGACATGAGCCAATTTCATTTCAGCCGTCTATTCAAGCAATCAATCGGTACATCTCCTTACCAATACCTGAGCCAGCAACGGGTAGAACGGGCAAAGCAATTGTTGAAACATACAGATAGATTAATTGTGGACATTGCTTTAGAGTGCGGGTTTAGCAGCCACAGCCATCTAAGCAAACAGTTTCGGCAACTTACAGGGATGACACCGAAAGCATACAGAGCAAGTTATGGCGCTACGCGCAAGTAATAAGTAATAAGTGAGCCATTGCGGTGGACGGGTTCCCCGGCATAAAGCAAATGGCGCTCGCGAAGCGTATCCGAAGGATTCACTCCGAAGGAGTAATAAGTTTACTGTTCAAAATCTAACCTCATCTTCCAACCATAGCTTGTCGTCGGATAACCTCACCAATGGTGACATTCAACTGTACCCCAATCAAAATTGCCAAAGAAGTCAAATTCAGCCACAGCAATAAAACTACCCCTGTACTTAAAGTTCCATAGGTAAGGTTAAAGTTGGCAATATTTTCCACATAGATGCGAAATAAACTAGAAATTATTGCCCATAGCAATGCAGCAAAAACTGCTCCTGGGATTAAAGGGTTTCCCCGCTTCCACTGACTAGGACCATACCGATAAACAAAACCAAAGGCGCAACAGAGAATAGTCAATACTGCTGGCCAGCGTAATAAACCCCATACATATAATAATTCTGACTGAAAGAGGTTTAAATTTTTTAATATAAGATTAAATATAAAGTCGCTGATAAAGACTATAAATGATGCCATCAGCACTAAACTGATGCTACCAATGGTTAAACCTAAAGAAATTAACTTTGCTTTCCAAAATGGTCTTTGTCTTTCTGGCGGTATTTGGTAAATGTAGTCCATCGCACCCATAGCTGTACTTAAAGCACCAGAAGCAATCCATAAAGCGATCGCAAAACTAACGGAAAATAGTCCTTGTCCCTCTGGAAGGATGACATTATCTGTAAAACTTCGGATTAAACCCCAAGCTTCTGATGGAACTATTAAGCTCATTTGCTGTGTTAAAAATCCTACTTTCTCTTCAGAGATATTTAGACTTCCAATTGCTGTCAAAATAGCAAAAATAGCAGGAAACAAAGCTAACAGGTTGTTATAAGCCATTTCCGCCGCTAAACCAGGTAAACGCCGCTTCCCAACTGCTCGGATAATTTTGGCGATTGTGACTAAGTTCAGATGGCGACAGGAATATATTAAATTATTGACCATTTTGAATTGTCGATTATCAAAAGTTTATATTAGCTACATTTAGTAATTTGGGAAACTCATTATTTTTAAGTATACAAATATTTTTTATTACATTATTTTTGTGGATAATACTGATTTGTTGTGTTATGGTCTGAGTCAGTGGAGCGATCGCATTTAGTATTTTTTAGTTTTAGCCCCACTCTGCTCCAAGCCGCGCTTGGCGCGTCTACATAAACGTTTGTACACAACCTGCGTATCTGAAAATGCTTTGTGACTAACTCCTCAAGGGCGCACGCAATGCGCCCCTACAAGCTCCGCACTGATTAACTATTTTCAAGCTAGTCCCCCACGGGAAAATCCCACAACCTGCGGATCTGAAAATATCTCAAGTGCGGCTCCCACACCTAAGCTGTCAACCATCAACTAACAACTAACAACTAACAAACATTTTCAAGCTAGCAGCTAGCTTTTAAAGAACGCCAAAAAATAAATGATTCAATTCCTAGACTCGAACCACCCACTTTACTTTCCCTACACCCCTACTGCTCTGCATTTCGAGCGATCGCATAATCTTTTTGTGGGGTAAAACCACTCAGGGGTTAAGCACCGTGGCGGTTACTCCATTCCTTGCATAGAATTGCAGGGCGTGAAAAGCCAGAATTGGCACTTAAAATATACGGAGTTATGATCATGGGTGCAGATGGAGAAAAAATGGTTTTGCAATATCTCAAAGATCGGGGTGGATATGCTCGATTGAGTGAGTTTAGGCAAAAAACCGTGTTGCAATTATTAGTAGAAAAAGGATTAATTAGAGTAGTACGTCAATATAGAAATCACGACCAGCCACATACCTGGTTTGTTGAGTTAATGTATCCATAGACTCACCAATATGTAGGCATCAACATAGTTAGTTATCCATCCCTTTGTTGTCACTTTGAGGAGATAAATATCTCAAATAACTATATGATACCAAGTTGCGTTCTATCAAAGTAGTTCGAGTCAATGAGATTGCTTCCTTACGTCGCAATGACTGGGTACTATCTTTGAATGCAACTTAGTATGAATAGGTGTTTGCAGAATTATCTAATGTAGATGACAAAGAGAGAAAAATACTCCCCAAGTGAGGCCGTATCAACTCAGGTTACATTACCAGTAGTGTATTTACTTACTACTTGGCTATAGATAAATGATGGTTAGTGCCTGAAAAGTAGCATTATCTAAATCAGGTACTAATTATCACAGTTATACCAATTTCAAAAAAGAATGTGACAAATAGATTCTTGTTCGGTGACGTAACATTGCTACGTCTTTACCAATGGTATGTGTTGCTATAGCCCCATCTTCTATGAGAGGGTGTTGGTAAATCCTGGGAATAGCTCTCGGCATCTGGATATCAGAGATTTAGGTTAGGTATAATATTTTTTCTCCTCAAAGTCACAACAGAGGGATAGATTAATGTCCGTAAATAGGAATTGGATTCCACAAAGGCTAACTCCTTACTTGTTTTTATTGCCGGCACTATTTATCTTAGTATTAACGGTATTTTGGCCTGCCCTACAAGCTTTCTATTTGAGTTTTCATCGTATAGAAGATATTACTTTTAGTCAGCCACCCCAGTGGGTTGGTTTAGATAATTTCCAGAAGTTGCAAAATGATAGTGTGTTCTGGAAAACTTTAGGCAATACTTTAATTTACCTGGTTGGCGTAGTACCAGTTTTGGCGATTGTGCCCCTAGGATTAGCGATTTTAGTCAATCAAAAACTACGGGTAATCAATTGGTTTCGAGCCGCTTACTATACACCTGTTGTCATATCTACGGTTGTAGCAGGGATTGCTTGGCGATGGTTGTATGCAGAAAATGGGTTACTCAATCAGTTACTTCAATATTTTCATCTTTCTAAAGAGGGGATTCCTTGGTTAACTAGTCCCAATTTAGCCCTATTCAGCGTCATGGCTGTAACTGTATGGAAGGGATTGGGTTATTATATGGTGATTTATTTAGCCGGTTTGCAATCCATACCCGCAGATGTGTATGAAGCCGCAGCCATTGATGGTTCGGATGGGATTCGCAAACATTGGGATATTACTGTGCCATTGATGAAACCTTATATCGCCCTAGTAGCTATTATCTCAGCTATCTCCGCCACCAAGGTGTTTGATGAGGTGCAAGTTATGACTCAGGGACAACCCCTCAATAGTTCTAAAACCATTGTTTACTATTTATACGAGCAAGTATTTCCCAATTTGGAATACAGTTATGCTTGCACCATTGGCTTGGTATTGTTTTTACTGATTTTGGGTTTGTCAATTGTGCGACTATTGGTGAGCAAACAAGGCGGTGGAGCGCTTCCTTAGTTGTTAGTTGATAGTTGGTGGTTGTTAGTTGTTAGTTGACAGTTGACAGTTGACAGTTGACAGTTGATGGTTGATAGTTGGGAGTTAATATTTTTTATCTTTCACCCCATCACCCCATCACTCCATCACCCCATCACTCCATCACTCCTTCACTCCTTCACTCCTTCCCATTACCCATAATCAATTTTGCCACTGACAAAATGCGATCGCTCTCTCCTTGTAACAAAATACAATCTTCTGGTTCTAAGGGCATAGTGGCATCAATGCCATACTTGAGTTTGCCTTGTCTGCGTAATGCTTGCACATTAATCCCATATTCAATATCTAAGTCTCCCACTGTTTTACCGATGAAAGAGGAATTTGCCGCCACAGTTACCCAATGATGATATCCCCCAGCAATGGTTCCCCTACCCATCATTAAGGTATGAAATGCTGCCAACTCATCCGGTTCCCCTACAGCTAACAAACAATCTTGGCTATTTAACATGGTTTGGGGGGTGGGATAATAAAGCACATCATTACCATGTTGGATTGCCATAATTGTTATCCCCGTTAAATTACGGATATCAGCAGTAGCTAATGTCATCCCTACTAACGGTGAATTGGCATCTAAAGTCACCCACTCCCGCTTTAGTTCTGGGGTAGTATTACCGATCGCTACTTGGAGTTGGCGGTTCCCCCATTCCGGGCGTAAATTTTGGTAGCGATCGCGGCGCATGGTATCAATAACTGAGTGAATATTCGGTAAGGATGTGCCCAGAGCGGCAAGAACGTGGGCACCCATTTCTAAAGCGGCTTCAAACTCCGGCTGTACCACCTCTTTCGCCCCTAACTGGGTTAAGATGTCAATTTCTGTATTTTGGTGGGAACGGGCGACGATATCTATTTCTGGGACTAACTCCAAAGCCCTTTTTAATAATAAGCGGGTACTGGCAGGATCGGGGAGAGCGATCGCTAAGGCTGTAGCTTTATGTAAATGTGCTTTTTCTAACACTAATTCTGAATCAGCATCGCCAAAAACGTAAGGGATTTTCTCTTGTCTCAACCGTTTAATAGCAGCTTCACTATTTTCAATTACCAATACTTGATGTCCTTGGTTTTGCAGGATACTAACAATCATTTGTCCTACCCTGCCATAGCCTGCAACCACCACATAATCCCGCAAGCCTTCTGGGAGTGAAATATCTTTAGTATCTCGGAATTGACGCAGATAGCCTGATAGCAATGGTAAACTGGCAATGCGATCGGCTAAAATAGGAGAAAATTTCAGCCATACAGGGGTTAGTAATAAAGTAATGGCGGTGGTTCCCAATAGTAACAGATATTTCTCCTGGGAAATAAATCCCTGTTGCCACCCTACCAGAGCCAAGACAAAGGAAAATTCCCCAATTTGATTTAACCCCAAGCTAGTGATTACGGCAGTTTTGAACGAATAGCCAAATGCCATGACCACCGGTAGGATAATTAAAGCCTTCCCCACCATCACCACCATCACCAAACCCAAAATTATGCCAAAATTCTGGAGCAAAATATTGGGGTCAATTAACATGCCAATGGAGGCAAAAAACATACTAGCAAAGGTATCCCGTAAAGGTAAAATCTTAGCTAGGGCTTGGTCAGCATAATCAATTTCGGAAATCATCAACCCAGCAACAAAAGCCCCCATCTCTATCGAGAGTCCTAGCTTTGATGTCACTATAGCTACTCCCAAGCACAGGGCAATTACTACCAACAGAAATAACTCACTACTTTCCGTCTCCGCCACTTGCATGATAGTTCGAGGCACAATCCATTTACCTACAGCCACCGCCACCGCTGCAAATACTATCACCTTGAATAGAGCAGTAGCCAAAGCTGCTCCCAGGTTGGCAGGGTTATTAAGGGCAGGTAAAACAGCTAACATCAATCCCAAAGCCAAATCTTGGGCAATTAGAATTGCCAACATTGCTTGACCATGGATAGTATTAGTTTCACCCCGTTCTGTGAGGGTTTTGAGGACAACCGCAGTAGAAGATAAGGAAAGTACCCCACCCAAAAATATCCCTTGTGTTGGAGTTGTTACCCATCCCATGAAAGTAGCCAAAAAAGCCGTGACTGCGATGGTTAAACCTATTTGTAGTAAACTTCCTTGAATCGCAATTTCTTTTACCCGTTTCAGTTCCGCTAAAGAAAACTCCACACCCAGAGAAAATAGGAGAAACGCCACCCCAATCTCTGCAAAAGGCTTGATTTGTTCCACATCTGCCAGGAGTTTAAAACCAAACGGTCCAATGAGTAAACCACTGACTAAATAACCTAATAAAACAGGTTGACGCAATCGATTAGCGACATAACCCCCCAGTGCCGAAGTCCCCAAAACCGTTGTCAGGTTGAGAATAAAAGCTGTTCCTGCTGCCATATTGGTGATACTACCTAGTTAAAGCCCATGTCATTAAGATAGCCGAGTTATGGAGAAGGATGGTGGTTGGTGGTTGATAGTTGTTAGTTGTTAGTTGTTAGTTGTTAGTTGACAGCTTAATTCTTTCCCTCCTTCACTCCTTCCCTCCTACTCTACCCTTCGGGAAGCCACTGCGTGTCTACGAGAAGCCACTTCGTGTCTACACTCCTTCCCTCCTTCACTCCTTCACTCCTTCACCCGTCCCCTAGTTGCTTGGGTGTTGCTTATTTCGATATTGTAGTTATTGTATTTATTCCCGGCACTGGAGTTATTTCTTAATGGTTCGGGGCTTAATTGCAATTTATTGAGGGGATTCTGGGGTATGTCTAATAGCTATGAGGAAAAGTTGGTTGCTGCGGCTAAAGAGAATGCACAAAAGGAATATGGTTGCCAAGAAGAAGATATACAACTAATTGAGGCTCGTTACGAGCCTGAACCCAATGAGTGGTTTGTAACCTTGCGTGTTTTGGAAAAAACTAGGGAGTGGCTTGTATACGACTATGAAGGACAAATTTATTGCGATTTGATCGAGAACTAAGGAAGGTAGATTAAATAATATGCACATCTATAATTGAACCTCACCCTCGCTTTTTACTGCGTAAAAATCTTTCCCTCTCCTTATTAAGGAGAGGGATTGTGTACTCTTGACAGGGTGAGATTTTGTATTTTATTTCATCTTAAATCCTAAATCGACTAATTAAGAGTTGGTATTGGGGATTTGAGACAACCATCTTCCATATAGATAATGCGATATAAATAATGCGATCGCTTATATTTTATACCAATTAAAATAATGTTTGCGACACATACATGATTCGTCAGGGCACGGCATCCACAATCTTTTCGTGTATAAAACTATCACTCTGATGCCGTGCCCCTACCCGTGCATCCATCTGTCCCATTCTTTTTTCAAAATGCTATCAGATGCGGTTATCATGGCTTACTAATTAAGTTGTAGGTTGGGTTGAGGGACTTAGACCCGTAAAGCCTACGGCATAGCTAAGCGCAAGGCGCACGCTAACGCGAACGCTTACCGCGCAGCGTGTCGCGAAAGCGACTCAGGGGCTTCTCGAAGAGTAACCCAACACAATCAGACTTTCTTTGGGTTTCACTTCGTTCTACCCAACCTACATTTAATTATCAGTGTTTAACCAGACATGATATTACACATTTAAATTGTATATCTATTTGGTATAAGCTAATAACTAAAACCCTTGCTCATACAAGTCTTCTACCTTCTTCAAGTATTAATATGTGGAATGTTCCCATAGTCATAAATGTTTAGCTTTATACTGGGTTTAGTAGCTATTTTCTTGCCCCCAGTTGAGGGATTGCAGCTGTTGTCCTGCTGGAGTTTTCTGAGATGTCTGATAGATTTACCCACGGTTACGCGCTGTTGATTGGAGTCGGTACAACGGCAAATCCCCGGTGGTCTTTACCTGTGACGGTTAAGGATGCCCAAGCACTCAAAGCTGTCCTTACTGATGGGAATCTCTGTGGCTATGCTGATAGTCCGGAGCATATACGATTATTGCATGACCAGGGGGCAACCCGTAGTGCTATCCTGGATGGTCTGGAATGGCTGAAGGAGAAAGCAGGGGCAGACCCAGATGCTACGGTTGTGATTTACTATTCCGGCCATGGTATGTTTGACTTGGCTGAACAAGCCTACTATCTACTACAGCATGATTTTGAACCCAAATCCATTGCCGAAACTGCCCTCTCTGCCACAATTTTGACGGAGAAGTTACGCCAGATTCATGCTAAACGCCTATGGGTGATTATTGATAGTTGCCATGCTGAGGGGATGGCAACTGCTAAGGATGAACTACCCGCCGACTTTTTACCCACAGCGCTACCGAAAGGGGTGGTAAGTGCCCTCAAGCAGGGAGAAGGAAGGGCAGTTTTCACTTCATCACGGGGTAGTCAGACTTCCTGGGTACGTCCAGATGGTAACCTCAGCCTTTATACTTATCACTTAATTGAAGCATTGAAAGGGGCTGCTAATCAAGCAGGCGATCGCTTGGTGAAAATTTCCCATGTGATGAACCATTTAGGGAAAGCAGTGCCAGAAAGTGCCCGCACCCTCTGTCAGGCGGAGCAAACTCCATTTTTTGATACGGCAATGGAGGATTTTCCTGTGGCTTTGTTGCGGGGAGGTAAGGGATTGCCCAAGGGAGACGAGAATCCAGAACAGCCCAGGGTGATGACGAATCAGGAGATGGTTACTCCAGCATTGGCACGGGCAAAGCGAGCCTTGGCATTTTTGGAAGAGCAAGCCGCCTCTTATGGAATTCGCATACCTGTGGATTTGCAAATTGAACTGGAGGAAAAGCGCCGTCAAGTGGCTGAGTTGGAGGCTCGGTTGTTGGATAATGGTTAATAAGATTAAAAAACCGCAAAGGCGCAGAAAAATTGTAGGCTGGGTTGAGGAACGAAACCCAGCATATCGTTGGGTTACTCTTCGTTCAACCCAACCTACGTTATAGGTAATCTTCAGGAAGGGAGTAAGATTAAAAAACCGCATTAGCGAAGCCATGCCCGTAGGGCTTTAGGCGCAAAGTACGCAAAGGAAGAGAGAAAGAAGAGAAATGGCAGCATCCCAATTTTTCAAAATATTACGTAGTGGGAGCATCTTGCTCCCTTGATAAGCTGTTAAGGGTCTAAATTGTATATGTTAAGGGTCTAAATTGTATATATTAAGGGTCTAAATTGTATATATTAAGCGGGCAGGATGCCCGCACTACAATCACCTGATTTTTTACTTTATACAATTTAGCTGCGTATTAACTTATCTGATGCGGGCAGGATGCCCGCACTACAATCTTTAATATTTGGGATGCTCCCAGAGAAATAGAGATATTCATTTACCCGGCAAAATTAATGTGGTGGAGTAGAAAGAAGGGAGTGTACCTGTGGACAATGCAGAATCCTTGCAACGAACCCTAAGGCGTGCCCGTCGCGCTCTGCAAATTTTAGAAGAGGAAAAAGTCGGGTATGGCATTCGCATTCCGGTTGATTTGCAGATTGAATTTGAGGAAAAGCAAAAGGAAGTCGCCAGCCTGGAGGCACGATTAGCACAGTTGCAGGGGGGAACATCAAATTCTGTGCCTGACAATTTACCCCGCTACAGTAGTGTATTTGTTGGGCGTAAGAGGGAGATTGAGCAATGTCTGGAGGCACTAGCACCGGAAGAACGGGGTTGGGGGGTTGCCATTGATGGTATTGGCGGCATGGGTAAAACTGCATTGGCGCTAGAAGTGGCGTATCTTGCCCGCGAGCAGGCAATGTTTGATGCCTATCTGTTTGCTTCTGCTAAGACCACCTGGCTATCACCAGAGGGGGTGCGACAGGAAACCCTAGCTCTTTCCTCCCTGGATGCCTTTTGTCGGGAATTTGCCCGTATTCTGGGGCAAGATGAGATTGTGCGGATGAGCGATGCTAGGGAACGTCGTCGCGCTTTGTTGGATGCTCTGCGGGGACGACGGGTGCTACTGATTTGGGATAATCTGGAAACCCTGACGAAAGAAGAACGCAACCAAATTGCCGAGTTTCTCCGCAAGCTACCCACCCCCAACAAAGCCATCATCACTAGTCGCCGTCGCACCGGGGAAAGTGCCCTAACTATTCGCTTGGATCAACTCTCCTGGGAGGAAGCTGCTGACATGATGAGACAGTTGGGGCAACGGCAGTTCAGGGTGGAGCGGGCACTCCAGCAGGCGGGGGTAAAAGGGCAGCAGGAACTCTACGATGTCGCCGGAGGGAACCCCTTAGCACTGGATTGGACGTTGGGATTAATTGCCCAAAAGGGTTATAGCTTCAATACGGCTCTGAAGCTGTTGCGGAATGCGGCATTTTCTAGTGATTTATATGGCTTTTTGTTTGCTGATGCGGTGCGGGACTTGGCTGCCACAGATCGCACCCTGCTGTCAGTGTTTGTGGTGTTTTTCACCCCAGCCACGGTGGCAGCACTGGGGGATGTGACGGGACTGTCCCCGACAGAAATCCGTAGTGGACTAGACCGACTGGTTACTTTATCCCTGGTGAATGACCTGGAAGGAGAGCGCTATGGCTTGCATCCCCTCACCCGCAACTATGTGACAGTGGCATTGGGGGGAACCCCAGCAGGAACAGCAACCCCAACCAGTGCCACTCAACTAGATGCCAATGCCCAACGCAAAGCCCTACGCTACTGGGTGGACTATGCCCAAAAATATGGCGGGAGTGGCAAAGATGCCTACAAGACCTACGACAAGCTGGAGGCGGAGTGGCAAAACCTGGAGGGTATCGCCAACACCCTGCGGGAATTGTCCGGCATCCCCGGCACTCTTCAGGATCGGGAAGCGGCACAGATGCTGATTGATTTGGAAAATGCGCTGATACAATTTCTCTGGTTTCGTGGCTACTGGGATGAATACATTCGTTTAGGGGAGTGGCGTTACCAGGCAGGAAAAGGGCTGGGCAAGTGGAGCGATGCCGGGTGGGGTGCTTTCCATGCTGCCATGACTCACTACCATAGAGCAGAGACAGACCAGGCAGCAATCTGGGCGGATCGAATGACGGCAGCAATGGAACGGGGAGGCAGCCGTTATGATCGCGCCACAGCAGCTCAGATGCAGGGAAATGTTGCCCAGCAACGCAGGGATTGGGCAGAGGCAGAGCGGTGGCATCAAGACGCGTTGGCGGCTTACCGGGAATTGGGGGAGGAAGAAGGTGAGGCAAACACCCTCAACTGGCTGGGAGTGGTTGCCCATCAGCAGCAACAGTACGATCGCGCCGAGACTTACTATCAGCAGGCATTGGCAATCGCCGAGAAATTAGACCTTAAAGAGCCTCAGGCTTACATATCCAGCAGCCTGGGTCGGCTCGCCCTCGATCGCGATCGCCCCCAAGAAGCCCGTCTCTGGTACGAGCGAGAACTTACCCTGGCGCAGGAGGTGGGACGGCAAGACAAAGTGGCTTATGCCCAGGCAGGGTTAGCACAGGTGCTGGAGGCGGAGGGGCGGTACAGTGAGGCGCTGGAGTTGGCGCAGCAGGCACTCCAGATTCGGGAACGGCTGAGGGATGGGAATGTCGCGTATTCGCGGGGGTTGGTGGAGAGGTTACAGCAGCGAGTGAGTTCCTAATGGAATCTGGCTAATTCATTGCCGCCACCGGAGATTTAAGACAACCATCTTCCATATAAATAATGCGATCGCCTATATCTAAGATCCGGTTATCATGGGTAACTAATAAGATGGTGCAACCTTGCTCTTTTGCCAGTTTATACATTAACTCCACCACATACCTACCCGACTTTCTATCCAGTGCAGCGGTGGGTTCATCTGCTAGGACAATTTTGGGACGACTCACCAAAGCCCGAGCAATTGCTACCCTTTGTCTTTGTCCCCCGGAAAGCTTCTCTGGATAATAATCGACGCGATCGCCCAAACCAACTTGTTCTAAAATAGCGGTAGCTTTACCATCCAAATCTCCTGCTAACATCTGGTCATGTAATTCTAGGGACATACGTACATTTTGCTTGGCTGTTAAAAATGCCATCAGGTTATGGGCTTGGAAAATATAGCCAATTTGTTTGCGAATCTCTGTTAATTGTCGCTTTTTTGCACCACACATTTCTTGGTCTAAAATCCGTAAGCTCCCTGACTGAGCCGAACGCAAACCACCCATGAGAGTTAATAGGGTCGTTTTCCCTGAGCCAGAAGGACCTGTTAAGATGACAATTTCTCCTGCGTTAATCTCCAAGTTAATGTCAAATAAAACTTGTTTACGCAGTTGTCCTGTACCAAAACAGTGGTTGAGATTTTTGATAGATATAACCGTGTTCATAAGAATTTTAGATTTTGGATTTTAGATTGGTAATTAAAATTTTTCCTCATCACCTCATCACTCCTAGTGCTTTGTCCCATTAATTTTGCTGCGTTAACCAACTTAAGCGACTTATCCTCTCTTTCTCTTTCTCTGCGCTCTCTGCGCCTCTGCGGTTTTTTCCTCCATCTCTCAAAATTAATAGGACAGACTCCTAATACTTCACCACATTAATTCTCAGGGCTAGGTAAAAGATCCCCGACTTCTGAATAAATATCCGCACATCGTAGCGATTCCTAGGATAGAAGTCGGGGATCTAAACACTCCTTCACTCCGGGCGGGGAAACCCCGCCCCTACTCCTTCCCTCCTTCACTCCTTCCCTCCTTCACTCCTTCACTCCTTCCCTCCTTCACTCCTAAAACATATCTGCGGGGTCAGCCCTACGAAGTTTCCGCATGGCGATTACTCCCGAAATACTACACATGGTAATGGTTAAAAACAATACAAATATTGCCCGATTGAGTTTCATGGCAATGGGTAATAATGTTGCTGCATAGGTAATCTGATATAATCCTATGGACAGGGCTACACCAGGTATAAACCCTAACGCTGCTAATAAAAGACTTTCTTGCATCAGCATCATCATTAAATAGCGATCGCTATATCCCATGGCTTTGAGGGTGGCGTATTCTGGCAGGTGCTCGGACACGTCGGCATACAAAATCTGATACACAATCACAATGCCGACAATAAATCCCACTGCTACCCCCAAACCAAAGATAAATCCGATGCCTTGATTACCCCAGTAATCAGTTTCAATTTGGGCAAATTCCTTGGGGGTCAATACTTTCACGTCATTGGGTAAGTTGGCTTGCAATTGCGATCGCACGGCTTCTACGTTAGCATCGGGTTGGAGCTTAATCAAACCGACTTCTATCTGATTCGGTTGGCGATTGGGAAATATGGTTAAAAACGTAGAATCACTGGTAATAATGTTGCCATCGGCACCAAAGGAAGCTCCCAATGTAAACAAACCTACTGTGCGGATATTTTGCCTATTTACTTCGGCTTCTACCATTCCCTGTTGCTTGAATAACTGGGGTATTTGTCCGTATTCCGGACGAGATGCACGGTCAAAAATTACTCTGTTGAGTAGCTTCAATTCATCCAGCTTTTGATTAACTTCTGGTAAATCAAATGGTGGATTCGCCGGATCGATTCCCCATACCAAAATTCCCCGACTGAGACGGTTTTTGGGATTGCGCCACTGAGCAATATCTATGTACAGAGGACGCACAGATTTGACACCCTCATATGCCGAAGTCTGATGTAATCTCTCCCTGGGAAAGCTTTTGACATAGAACAGGGTTTGAAATTTGGGATTAATTAAAACTAAATCTGCTTGCAAGTTTTGGTGGGCTTGGGTAGCACTATCAAATAATGAATCTAAAAGTCCCAACTGCACAAACATCAACATATCAGCAAAGGCAATTCCCGCTAACGCCACCACTAACCGCATTTTTTCCTTGTTTAGTTGCAACCATGCTAAGGGGGTTCGACGAAACAGTTTGCGAAGCATTTTGGCACTCCTGGCATAAAATTAATCGAATGTTCGTTATAAATTAATCCAACTCTAATTGGCGCTGTCGCATGAGGAGAAATAAGGGTAGTGCAAAGGAAACGCCAAGCAAAAGATTGCTAACCACATACACCCAGAGAAATCTCATCTTTAGGCGGGTTCCTTCCCAAAATACAAATGCCCACAAAACCAAGGAAGAAACAGCTACATCCATAGCAAAGAAGGCGGAAATACGGTTCACAAATAGCTGTTCCACAAACAATTGCACGTTTAAACCATGTTCCCACAGGAAAGGAACAAATTGGGAATATGGTAGGGCAAAGCCGAGAATGCAAAGTAGTAAATAGATTCCTGAAACCATTGGTAAAACTCCTTTTATATCAGACATTCGTTATAAAATAAGAGTAACAAAAATTACAATGTGATCGCAGTTTGTACTTGCAGGTTAGTCAAACCAGCCACTCGCGGACAATCTTCTGGGTTAATGGCGATTTTGACCTCAATTACCCGCTGATCCAAATTTTCTCCCGGTTGGTTGCTGAACACATTTTGCCGGTTAACTTGTAAACCAATATGTTGCACTTTTCCCCGTATTTTTCCGGAGAATGCTTGGCCGGTAATTACTGCTTGTTGTCCTAGCTTCACTTTACCAATATCAGTTTGATAAACCTCTGCCACCACAACCATCTGTTGAGTTTGTCCAATTTCAGCAATACCCCCATCCGCGATTTTTTCCCCTGCTCGGGAGTGAATCTTGAGGATTTGTCCTGGAATTGGTGCGCGGATGTAAGCTTGTTCTAAATTCGTTTTAGCCTGTTTCACCCTAGCGATGGCATTATCTACCTCAGTTTGTGCCGCTTGCACATCCACGGGACGGACTTCAGCAATTTGGTTGAGAGTAGCTTTTGCTACATTCAGTTGTTCAGTTCCGGATGACTGGATGCGCTTCAGGTTGGCTTTGGCTTGAGCAATTTGTTGTTGTTTTGACGATTGGATACGCTTCAGGTTTGCTTGGGCTGACTGAACTTGTTGTGCTGCTGTTTGAAAAGCCAAGCGTTTGCTATCCCGCAGAGATGCAGAGATGGCTCCCTCAGCAAACAGCCTTTCATGGCGTTGATATTCTATATTGGCATTGCCCAATTCTGCTTGTAAACGTCCTATATTAGCTGTTTGGGCAGCAATTTCCGTATTTTGTTCAACTTGCAAACGAGCGATCGCAGCTTTTTGTGCTTCTATCTCCGTAGTTTTTTCCACCGCTAGACGGGCAATGGTTGCTTGCTGTGCTTGAATTGCCCCCAATTTTGCCCCAGCCTTGACCTGGGAGAGTTTTGCCTGAGCCATCCTCACCTGTTCTTTTGCCTGTGCTAAAGCGTCTTGTAGGCGTTGGTGAGAGTCTAAAATTGCTACTATTTGCCCACTCTTAATTTTATCACCTTCGGTGACCAATAATTTGGCAATGCGATCGCCATCCAAAGCCAGAGGTGCGGAGAGGCTAATAACTTCCCCTGCTGGTTCTAATCTACCAAGGGCAGTTACTTTTTTAACTTCTGGTAGGCTTTCTACAGGTGTGGATGGAGACTGAGCCAGTAAACCATATTGGGAGACTCCGTAAACAGCGATTGTCCCCGTGACTCCCACAGCAGCCACCACCAAGCCCAACAACCAGGGATTAATCTGTTTAGAAAATAATTGCACAGTCATTTCAATTTTGGATTTTAGATTTTAGATTTTGGATTACTCTGCTTAGGCACTTCACCTTTATGGGCGGGGAAACCCCGCCCCTACTCCTTCACTCCCTCACTCCCTCACTCCTTCACTCCTACTCTACTCTTCGAGAAGCCACTGCGTGTCTACACTCCTGAACTCCCTCACTCCTTCACTCCTTCACTCCCTCACCCAAGCTCATCAACATCTTGGTTAACAACTCCCCCTGTTCGCCATAGGAAGCGGTTTCTCCCTCAAATATGCGCCCAACGATCAAGCCCTGTAGCATATTACATACAAAAACAACAGTGGCTTCATCCTCAATTTGCAAGTAGTGTGAGATTAACTGTTTGGTTTGTTCCCAAGCTTTTTTCAGAGTTTGATTCTTTAATAACTCAGTTCGTTCTTGCTGCTGGTAAAAATCAAACCAGAGTAGAAGTTGCTTAATAAAGTATTCTTCGTATTTAGCAACAAAATCCATTAAAGCTTTGACTTTCTCTGGTAATGTTTCCGGGCTACCAGCTTCAGCGAGAAAGGAAAGAATATCCTCCTGTGTCTGCTCCTCCACTAACTGCAAAAATAAAGCTTCCTTACTCGGAAAATAATGATACAGAGTCCCCGTGGAAACCCCTATGTCCTTGGCTATCTCCCGCATGGCGATCGCAGAATAGCCTTTCTGGGCAAATAAATCAAAGCACTTCCACAATAACTCCTTGCGATATTGTTCGCGATCGACAATTTTTGGCATGATTTTATATCGAACGTTAGTTATATTATAACTCTAAATCAGACTAAGGGGAAGAAAAAATTGTTAAAAAGGAGTGAAGGAGTAGGGGCGGGGTTTCCCCGCCCGGAGTGAGGGAGTGAGGGAGTAGGGGCGGGGTTTCCCCGCCCGGAGTGAGGGAGTGAGGGAGTAGGGGCGGGGTTTCCCCGCCCGGAGTGAGGGAGTGAGGGAGGGAAGGAGTAGGGGCGGGGTTTCCCCGCCCGGAGTGAGGGAGTGAAGGAGTAGGGGCGGGGTTTCCCCGCCCGGAGTGAAGGTAAAGTACCTAAGCAGAGTAATCCAACATCCAAAATCCAAAATCCAAAATCGAATGACTAACAACTTTGTCAAGAACAAACAGAAACTTTTTGACCGTTGGGCGCCCAGTTACGATTGGCTTTTTCCCTCAGTGATTTACCAAGCCATCCACCAACGGCTGTTAGAGTATGTGAATTTACCCCCAAAGTCCAATGTATTGGATATGGGCTGTGGTACTGGGCGTTTACTAAATCGCCTTGCTGCCCAGTTTCCAGATTTGCGCGGTACAGGATTGGATTTATCGCCACAGATGCTGCGTATAGCTAGGTATAACAATTGTCATCATCCTCGACTAATTTACATCCAGGGTCAGGCTGATTCCCTGCCATTTGCGGAGGCTCAGTTTGACGCTGTTTTCAGTACCATTAGTTTCTTGCACTATCTGGAACCCGAACGAGTCATAGGGGAAGTTGCACGGGTGTTGAAACAAGATGGACGTTTCTATTTGGTAGATATTACCTGTCCCAAATATGTAGAACCTTACTTGCAGATTTTACACAAAACATCGAACTCTACTTCTATTAGACTTTATAGTCCAGAATCTCGCCAAGAATTAGGTAATTCTGCTCATCTACAATGGGTGGCTGATTACAGTTTATTAGGTCCAGTTTTGTTGAGTGTTTTTAGCAAATAATGAGGAAATTTCAAGTTCAATAAAGAATTGTATGCATTTAGAGATTGACATATCTCCAAGTTCATATACTAGATACTATTCCCATCGTCTGCATCATGCACGAGGAGGTGCCAAAATGTTTCACACATACGAGGTATTTGTAGATATTGTCGAATTTGACAATCCCACGAGTAATCACTTTGAGCGAGGCACAACAAGGTACGAAATAAACGCAGAGTCTATAGAGAAAGCTGACGGTATGGCTGTTAATCAGGCTAGAACCGAACACCCCCAAGCTACAGAACTGGATGCTAGGGTCACAAGAATACTCAAATAAATCTGTAACTACAAATTAAGGTTGTAGCTGGTAGACATAATTATTTGCTGCATATTTTTAAGTCAAGAAACTTCCCATAACAAGAGATGGAACTAATGCAAGAAGGCAGAAGGTAGCGAGAGCTGAAGGTAGAAGGAAATAAAGATTACTGCATCAGCTTTTTAGCCCTTTTTAACTGGATAGTTATTTCTGCCATGCTGTACTAGGGGAAGGGATACGAATTAAGTGACACTCGTCAGATACTAAATAAATATTTATTGCGATTTATGGCGATTGTCTAGTGATATTTCCTAGATAACCGATATGGTTAAGAAATAGAAGCGATCGCATCCCTGGAAGTTTTGAGAGATTGGAAGTTTCTTTCTACAACAGTAGATTAAACTGCATTCACCCGGATTCTGTCACCAGCTTTCCCATGCTTTCTTGGCTGATATCTTCTGATACTAATTCCATGTAAAGTTGCGCCAAATAGATTTCGTAGAGACGTTGCACTGCAATGTCTCTACAATCAATATAAGGTTTTTAAGCCTTATGCCCCTATTCTCTTGCACTTTTTTCAACAAAAATAGCCTGAGGTGCTTACAAGATAAGAGTTTTAAAACTATTCATCAGGCTCTAATTGGGGGGCACGCCCGCACAATTTAGTCAGATTCTGCAATTTTTCACTAATTTGTGGCACTAACATATTCGCCTGATAACGCCACTCCCAATTACCTTCAGCTATACTGGGAAAATTCATCCGCGCTTCAGAACCCAAGCCAAAAATATCCTGTAAAGGAATGATAGTTAGATTAGCCACGGAAGTTAAAGCTAGGCGAATTAAATCCCAATGAATGCCATCGGGACTGATGCAACCTAAATACATTAACAGGTTATCTCGTTCATAATCAGAAGCCTCACTAAACCAACCCACAGTTGTATCATTGTCATGGGTTCCAGTATAAATGACACAATTGCGAGGCAAATTAAACGGTAAAAAAGGATTGCCAGGATCGGAACCAAAGGCAAAGTGTAACACCTTCATCCCCGGAAATTCAAACTTGTCCCTCAGTGCCTCTACTTCCGGCGTAATAATACCTAAATCTTCTGCTAATACAGGTAACTTACCCAACTTGTGTTTAATAGTTTCAAACAGCTGCTCCCCTGGTGCTTGAATCCACTCACCATTAATTGCTGTTTCTTCCCCTTGGGGTATAGCCCAATAAGCCTCAAAACCCCGGAAATGATCGATACGAATAATATCTACATAGTCCAGCATTGCCTCAAAGCGTTGTATCCACCATTGGAAATCCCGTTTTTGCAACTCTTCCCAATCGTACACAGGATTTCCCCATAGTTGACCAGTGGCACTAAAATAATCTGGCGGTACTCCTGCCATGAGGGAAACTTCTCCGGTTTCTTCATCCAAGCAAAATATATCTGGATGCGCCCAAACATCAGCACTATCATGGGCTACGTAAATGGGAATATCACCAATAATATGAACCCCAGATTCATTGGCATATTCTTTTAATTCTGACCATTGACGGAAAAACTCGTACTGGAGAAACTTATGGTAAAACAGTTCCTTGACTCGCTGCAACTTTGCTGCTTCTATGGCTTGGGGTTGGCGTTGTGCTAATTCTGGTTCCCACTGATGCCAACTAGCACTGTGCTGATGATCCTTGAGTGTCATAAACAAGGCATAATCATCCAACCAATAAGCTTTACTCTGACAAAATTCTGCAAATGCCTGTTGTTGTTCCGGTGTAGCCTCCCTTCTAAAGTAATCACAAGCTTTTTGTAGCAGGGGCATTTTTGTCTTGACAACTAGCTCGTAATCTACCTTATCCCCAGGAAATTCTGGTAAATTAGCAAAATCCGCCTCTGTTAACAAGCCCTCATCTTGCAGCTTTTCTGGGCTAATCAGCAAGGGATTACCTGCCATCGCTGAGTAACACATATAGGGGGAATTACCGAAACCCGTTGGTCCTAATGGTAATACTTGCCAAAATTGTTGGTAACTTTCCTTGAGAAAATCTATAAATTGGTAGGCATTCGCTCCCAAATCTCCAATGCCAAAGCGACTGGGAAAACTGGTGGGATGTAATAAAATACCACTGGCTCTAGTAGAAGGCATAGTTAACCTGAACTATAGTAGTAATTTCCCATCGAATTTAGCATGGAATAGTCAAACAATTTTGGATTTTAGATTTTAGATCTTAGATTATTTAATATGATGAATATGTGTGTAGATATAGTTTAAATTGTTGCAATATATTATCTGTTGCCTAATTTTTGTAAATCTATCAAAAATAACATGGGAGGGTGAGAACCCCTGAGTTGCTAAACAGGGGATGAAACCCGTTCGCATTGAGGTTTATCCCTTTGTTTTTCTTAAATCTACCATTACTACAAAATGTAGTATGATTTTGTAGGAGGTAATGAACGGTGTTAACTTTAACTTACGAATACAAAGCCAAGCCTACTCAAGAGCAGATTAACCTGATTGAACATACATTAGATGTGTGTCGTCAAGTCTGGAACTTTGCTCTAGGTGAACGTAAAGATTGGATCAAGCTCTCGTAAGTCTGGTGTTAATGCTTGTTCTTTAATCTCCGAGTACATCATTCCAGTAGATGCACCATACCCAAACTACAATACTCAGAGTACGTCAAGTAAGTGAAGTATTGGTGATGGTTAATAGAAATCCTGCCCCCACTGTTGATATCATTATTGAACTAATCGATCGCCCCTATCGACCGATTATTTTAATTGAACGCCATTATGAACCCTTGGGTTGGGCGATTCCCGGTGGTTTCGTAGATTATGGGGAATCCATAGAGACAGCAGCAAAACGAGAAGCCTTGGAAGAAACTGGCTTACAGATAGAACTAATTGAACAATTTTTGGTATATTCTGACCCCAAGCGGGATGCACGTCAGCACACCATCAGTATGGTGTTTCTAGCTACAGCCACTAGGGAACCTGTGGCGGGAGATGATGCGAAGGATGTAGGTATTTTTGAACCTTGGCGCGTACCGACTAATTTATGTTTTGACCATGACCGGATTTTGCGGGATTATTGGCAATATCGCCATTATGGGATTCGTCCCAGGTTAGGTTAGAAGGGGAAATATGGAGAAACAAATTATTCGCACAGATAATGCACCCGCACCAGTAGGTCCTTACAATCAAGCGATCGCAGCTACTGGTACAATGGTTTTTGTAGCCGGACAAATTGCCCTAGATGCCAGTACGGGAACTATTGTTGGCGAGGGAGATGTCACCAAGCAAACTCAACAAGTAATGACAAATTTACAGGCAATCCTGACGGCTGCGGGAGCTAGTTTTGACCAAGTAGTCAGGACTACGGTTTTTCTGGCGGATATGAATGATTTCGCCGCCGTGAATGGCATTTACGCCCAATATTTTAACGAAGACACAGCACCCGCTCGCGCTTGCGTACAGGTATCCCGTTTACCTAAAGATGTGTTAGTGGAAATTGATTGTATCGCTGTAATTTAATTAGGGCTTGCTGCAAAAGTCATGATTGTGGGGGTAGGGAAGAGGGAACAGGGAACAGGCAACAGGGAACAGGCAACGGTGAAGATTTTTGTCCGTTGCCTTGAATTACCAAACAAATTCACTCACACCAGTTGTATTAACTGTTTGATTCGCTATGGTAACTTCCTCAACCGAGTGTTGCTGGGAGTTACTATCTTGGGTATCAAAATGCTTATCTACTAGGGCAGGAATTTCTTGTGCTTGAATGCGTTTGTAACGAGTTTTATCTGGCATAACTAGGTTTGGTCCAGCCTTGCAGCTTTTCATGCAACCAGTACCCTTAATTATCACATTATCCTCTAAACCGCGATCGCTAATTGTTGCTTGCAAAGCCTGACAGACTTGTTTACCCCCCCGCTTCATACAATCAGACTTTTGACACACCAAAATCGTCGCCTTCGCCTTTGCTGGTTTGGGCTTGACTTCATTCGCTGAGGAGAAGCGAACAGGAAGACGAGAAGAAGGAGACACCCTTTCCCATACATTGTCATGACTAGCTGACTCTGGGAGCGTCACCCGTTGAGCTTTGAATTTCCACTCCCCAGTTTTGTAATTCAATTTTTTCTGACCATAGATTTTTAAAGGAGTGCCTGTTGGTAAGAACCAGTTAAAGTTTATTCGTAAATGTTTGTCTAACTTTACATATATCTCCCCTTCAACAGTTGCTATTCGCAACCCTTTTAATTTGTAGCCATCCTTGATCGCAAAATCAATTAAACGCCCTTCCACAATAAATGCTGATACTTCGGAGCTGCGGGAATCACTCATGAATTTAGACATATTTTCTACTCATATAAGTTCTTAAAAATCGCAGCACCAGCATTTTTCTAGCACCGCAACCATTTCTTGGCGAGAAGCACTAACGTGTCTAATTACACTCCATAGTTGCACTAACGCCATCGGATTACTAATCTCCACCGTTAATGGTTGATTTGTGCTACAGAAACAAGGAATTTCCAGTTCCTGCAACCGTTGATAAACAGTCCAACGATCCAACCAACCTACATTAACTACTTGCTGTCCCTCTACTTGTTCCAGATTTACCTCCAAAGTGCAATAAAATCGCAGTAACAAAAGAATTTTTCCCGGATTATAGGGTGTTAGATGATAAGTTTTTCTTTCTACTAGCATACATTAAGTGCAAACTTTTCTCAACAAAATTTGAAAAAAAAATAAATTTCCTTCACATCTGACTCAGCTAAATCCATCTTTCTATCCGGGTGATGGTTGTTAGTTGTTAGTTGTTAGTTGTTAGTTGTTAGTTGTTAGTTGATGGTTGACAGCTGACAGTCTTTAATTCATCACTCCCTCACTCTGGGCAGGGAAACCCCGCCCCTACTCCCTCACTCCCTCACTCCCTCACTCCCTCACTCCTTCACTCCTTCACTCCCTCACTCCTTCCCTTTTTTGGCAACAACGATAAATTATTGCGAAAGAATAATATACATGAATTTTTATGAAGTAGTTATAGTGAAAAAATCCCAGTTGTCTGGTAACACTTTATTCGCAAATATTTTTGCATATTGACAAACAATAACTTTGGCAGCATCCCAATTTTTCCCCAATTCCTTGACAGGTTATTGCTACACAAACCAAGTCTGTGCTTTGTACCGGGGCTTCTTAGAATCAAAAAAATAGATAAAAATTATACCAATTAAAAAAAGAAAAAACATATAATTAATTATGAGGAATAAGGTTATCTTCCTCCTATAGTGGGAACTTTTATAAATATTTTTTTGCTTGGTATTTTAATGCCATTAAATTGATTTGATAAAGATGATTCATCAACTAAATCATTAAGAAAATATAAGTTTTTCACCACAAGTATTTGATCACATTGCCTTGATTTGAGTATGATTTATTATACTTACTTTCAAGTAAATGCCTTATTTTCTCAATAAGCTGGGCAAAATAACCGAGATGATTCAGTTTTTACTTGCGAGAAAATGTCAAAATTATACTCCGAACCCGATTAACAAGGATAGATTTTTAATTTTTTCAGGTGCTAAGATATAAAAGCCAAATAGTTAATAGCTAATGGTCTTAATTGAGAGGGATAACAGATATGTCTGAAGTACAAACTTTAATACACAATTTTGGTGAAGTTTATGACAATCCAATCTTATTGGATCGCAGTGTAACTGCGCCTGTGTGTGAAGGATTTAACATCGTATTAGCTAGTTTCCAGGCACTGTACTTACAATACCAAAAACACCACTTTGTGGTTGAAGGTGCAGAATTTACCTCCCTGCATGACTTTTTTAATGAAAGTTGTCAAGATGTGCAGGATCATATCCATGAAATCGGAGAACGGTTAAATGGATTAGGGGGTGTACCAGTTGCGAGTTTTGCTAAGTTAGCCGAGTTATGTTGCTTTGAACAGGAACCTGATGGTGTTTATTCCTGCCGTCAGATGGTAGAAAATGACCTGAAAGCAGAACAAGCAATTATCAATGTCATCCGTCGTCAAGCTTCCCAAGCAGAAAGTTTAGGTGACAGAGGTACGCGCTATTTATATGAACAGATTCTGTTAAAAACTGAGGAGAGAGCTTACCATTTACATCACTTCTTAGCGAAAGACAGTCTAACTTTAGGTTTTGTACAACCTGCTCATAATTAGTAGTGTGGTCAAATAATTCGTAATTCGTAATTCGTAATTATGAATTATAGTGACTAAGGTGAAATTGATAAGGGTTATACCGTCAAATTAAGGTAATTTTTGCATACCTCTTCTACATCAAAATTGGAAAAAGGCAGAGATGAGTTGTTCTAATACTCTCTGCCTTTTTTATATAAAATTACAATCCTATTTTTTACTAAATACATATCTTGTACCTTCTCAATAATGGTAAAGTGGGCTGTAGGTGGGTTACGAAATAATTATAAATTATAAATTATAAATTCCTCCTGAACGTGCGTTTTCGAGCTTAACCGAATAGTATTGAGATTCCTCCCTCTTTCTCATCTCTCTGTGTTCTCTGTGTTCTCTGCGGTTTATTTATTGGGATAATTTATTGCGTTAAAATCCCTAAAAATAAATCTTAATACCAGTAAATTACTAGATAACAAGGTAATAAAATAAACTAAATTTCACAGATTTTACTTGCATATTTACAGAAAAGATTGGCAGTTCACAAACCAGTAAATTGAGAGAAGTCGATCGCAAATCGCCTAAGAAGTGGTGAAAGAATCTTAATTAACGTGGGGTCTGGGGAGCAGTAAGTCCCCCGCCATAATCGCTCTTATTTGGCGGTGGAATACACGGACTTACACCATAATCTTTAATTTGGTGTGGGAGGATGTCACAATAATCAGGACTGCTATTTCTCTACTGCAAAGCAACGCATATGCCTCGTCGTGATGATATCAAAAAAATTCTCCTCCTGGGTTCTGGTCCAATTATCATTGGACAAGCCTGCGAATTTGACTATTCGGGAACCCAAGCTTGTAAAGCCCTCAGGGAAGAGGGTTATGAGGTAGTTTTAGTTAATTCCAATCCGGCGACAATTATGACGGATCCGGAAACCGCCAACCGCACTTATATTGAACCATTGACCCCAGAATTGGTAGCCAAGGTGGTGGAAAAGGAACGTCCTGATGCCTTACTTCCTACCATGGGAGGACAAACGGCATTGAATATTGCTGTGGCATTGGCAAAAAATGGCACACTAACTAAGTATGGAGTTGAGTTAATTGGTGCTAAGTTGCCAGCTATTGAGAAAGCTGAAGACCGAAAACTATTTAACGAAGCGATGGACAAAATAGGGGTGAAGGTGTGTCCCAGTGGTACGGCTTCATCCTTGCAAGAAGCAAGAGCGATCGCTGATAATATTGGTACTTATCCTCTGATTATCCGTCCGGCTTTTACTATGGGTGGTACCGGTGGGGGTATTGCTTACAATGAAGAAGAATTTGCGTCAATGGCACAAGCAGGGATTGATGCTTCTCCCGTATCCCAAATTCTGATTGACCAATCTTTGCTAGGTTGGAAGGAGTATGAATTAGAGGTAATGCGAGATTTGGCGGATAATGTGGTAATTATCTGCTCCATTGAAAATTTAGACCCGATGGGTATCCATACCGGGGACTCCATTACCGTGGCTCCTGCCCAAACCCTCACCGATAAGGAATACCAACGGCTGCGAGATATGGCAATTAAGATTATCCGCGAAATTGGGGTGGAAACTGGGGGTTCTAATATTCAGTTTGCGGTGAATCCGGTGAATGGGGATGTGGTTGTAATTGAGATGAACCCCAGGGTTTCCCGTAGTTCTGCTTTAGCATCCAAAGCCACTGGTTTCCCCATTGCGAAAATGGCGGCAAAATTGGCGGTGGGTTATACCCTGGATGAAATTAAGAATGATATTACTAAGAAAACCCCCGCTTCCTTTGAGCCAACCATTGATTATGTAGTTACCAAAATTCCCCGGTTCGCCTTTGAGAAGTTCCCCGGTTCCGAATCTGGCTTAACTACCCAAATGAAATCTGTGGGGGAAGCCATGGCCATTGGACGGACATTTAATGAGTCTTTTCAAAAAGCCATGCGTTCCTTGGAAACAGGCAGAGCCGGTTGGGGATGCGACATGAAGGAAAAGTTACCCAGTGGGGAGCAAATCCGCGCCCAACTGCGGACACCAAACCCAGACAGGATTTTCGCTGTCCGTCATGCCATGAAACTGGGAATTAGTCAGGCAGAAATTTATGAATTAACCGCCATTGACCCCTGGTTCCTGGATAAAATGGAACAACTGCTAGAAGTGGAAAAGTTGCTCAAACGTACTCCCTTAGAGCAGTTGACAAAAGAGCGGATGTATGGTGTAAAAAGGGAAGGATTTAGCGATCGCCAAATTGCTTATGCCACGAAAACTACCGAGGATGAAGTGAGGGCTTATCGCCAGCAATTAGGAGTCATCCCGGTTTACAAGACAGTGGATACCTGCGCGGCGGAGTTTGAGGCGTTTACCCCCTATTATTACTCCACCTATGAAGAGGAAACGGAGATTCTTCCCAGCGAGAAACCCAAGGTGATGATTTTGGGGGGAGGACCCAACCGCATAGGACAGGGGATTGAGTTTGATTATTGCTGTTGTCATGCCTCCTATGCCTTGAAGGATGGGGGTTACGAGACAATTATGGTCAATTCTAACCCAGAGACAGTTTCCACAGACTACGATACTAGCGATCGCCTCTATTTTGAACCCCTCACCAAGGAAGATGTACTCAACATCATTGAGGCAGAAAACCCCGTAGGTATTATAGTCCAGTTTGGCGGACAAACCCCCTTAAAGTTGGCAGTACCATTGCAGGAATATCTGCAAAAGACAGCTGCCCACACAGGTATTATTACTAAGATTTGGGGAACCACCCCCGACTCCATTGATACCGCCGAAGATCGGGAAAGATTTGAGAAGATTCTCGAAGAACTGAATATAGCTCAACCCCCCAATGGTATTGCCCGTACCTATGAAGATGCCTTAATTGTGGCGCGACGCATTGGTTATCCCGTGGTGGTACGTCCTAGCTACGTATTAGGGGGTAGGGCAATGGAGATCGTCTACTCAGACACTGAGTTAGAACGTTACATGACCTTTGCCGTACAGGTAGAACCCGATCATCCCATTCTCATTGATAAATTTTTAGAGAATGCCATTGAAGTAGATGTAGATGCGATCGCGGATGCCACAGGGCAAGTAGTGATTGGTGGCATTATGGAACACATTGAGCAAGCGGGAATCCACTCAGGTGACTCAGCTTGTTCCCTACCTTCCATTTCTTTGTCGCAAGCCATCCTTGAGCAAATTCGTCAATGGACAACAGATTTGGCAAAAGCCTTAAATGTCATCGGTTTAATGAACATCCAATTCGCCGTTGCCAATGCCCAAAGCTATACTCCTCAAGTCTATATATTAGAAGCCAATCCCCGCGCTTCTCGCACAGTACCCTTTGTATCTAAAGCCACAGGAGTCCCCCTCGCTAAATTAGCCTCCCTAATCATGTCCGGTAAAACCTTAGAAGAACTTGGTTTTACCCAGGAAGTAATTCCATCCCACATTGCCGTTAAAGAAGCCGTACTACCCTTCAATAAATTCCCCGGAACAGATACCATCCTCGGCCCAGAAATGCGTTCTACAGGGGAAGTAATGGGGATAGACAGGGATTTTGGTCGTGCCTTTGCCAAAGCGGAAATGGGAGCAGGAGAGCAATTACCATTAACAGGTACGGTATTTGTCTCCATGAACGAGCGGGATAAACAAGCTGCTGTACCCGTAGTCAAGGAATTTATCGCTCTTGGTTTTACCGTCATGGCTACCGATGGAACCCGTCGCGTCCTTCAGGAAAATGGATTAGAAGTTGAACTCGTGCTGAAATTACATGAGGGTCGTCCCCATGTATTGGATGCAATCAAGAATCGTAAAATTCAGTTAATTGTCAATACTCCATCTGGGGAGGAAGCTCAAACCGATGCTCGGCTAATTCGTCGCACAGCCTTGACATACAAAATCCCCATTATTACCACCATCGCCGGAGCAAAAGCCACCGTTGCTGCTATTCGTTCCCTGCAAAACACCACCTTGGATGTCAAAATTATTCAGGAGTATTGTATGGTTTAAAAGTAAATTTACTGATTGTAAATAAGTTTCATTAGTTCTAACAGATCCCCGACTTCTGAAGAAATATCCGCACATGGTAGCGATTCCTAGGATAGAAGTCGGGGATCGCTCACACCTACGACTCGTAAAAATTAATGCAGCGCACCACTAGTAAAGCGATTTCCTTCTGACTGAATAGCTTCGCTTACCCCATTGCCAACGTTAGAATAAATGCTATGTAGATAACCATCTTAATTCCCAGCCATGTCCCTAGCCAAAGAATTAGACGTTTCCCAAGACATCACCCCAGATGTTATATTTCCTCCTGGTGATTTATATAGTGATGAGCCTCCCTTGGAAACGGAACTACATCTAGAGCAAATAATGCTCTTACTTAAATGTCTAAAATGGTTGTGGCGAGACAGAAATGATTTCTATGCTGCTGGTAATTTAACTATTTATTATAGCCCCCATCAAAGCAAATCATCAGATTTCCGGGGACCAGATTTTTTTGTGGTACTAGACACCGAACGCAAAGTTCGTAAAAGTTGGGTAGTTTGGGAAGAAAATGGTAAATATCCCAACTTAATTTTAGAAATTCTTTCAGAATCAACAGCTAATACAGATAGAGAATTAAAGAAA
>JAAUYI010231277.1_pt1 | contig 31686 bp, 27 predicted proteins | sample 7278041 | NCBI WGS metagenome assembly JAAUYI01 (sample SAMN14350216, study PRJNA611818) | marine sediment metagenome | isolation source: surface marine sediment (0.6m) | place: French Polynesia: Moorea | collected 2018-08
ATCCTGTCGATGGCGCTTCTCGGCATGCTGCTGGAACGCATCGTGCTGAGGCCGATGATCGGAGAGCCACCGTTCGCAGTGCTGATGATCACTATCGGGCTGGGGTTCGTGCTGCGAGCGGTTGCCGGTGCCGTCTGGGGACCGGAGCCGCGCAATATCGATTCCCCGCTCTCGGGCGGCGTGTTCCGCGTCGGTGAGCTAGCCGTGGGCCATGAGAACGTGGCCATCATCGTCGGTACGGCGATGCTGTGCGCAGCACTGGCGCTGTTCTTCGCGCGGACCCGGCTGGGTGTGGCCATGCAGGCGGCCTCCCAGAATCAACTGGCGGCTTACTATGTGGGCATCCCGGTCAAGCGTATCTACTCCATCATCTGGGCCCTGGCCGCGGTCATCGCCACCGTGGCCGGCGTGCTGGTGGCCCCCGTCTCGTTGATCGATCCGATGATGGGCTTCATCGCTGTCAAGGCCTTCGCGGCAGCGATCGTAGGCGGTTTCGGCGATCTGCGCGGAGCCATGCTAGGTGGGCTCCTGATCGGGGTGGTGGAGCAGTTTGTCGGCATGGTCTCCACCGGCTTCGCCGACACCAGCGCTTACCTGCTGCTTTTGATCATGTTGGTGATCCGACCCCACGGACTGTTCGCCACCATCCAGGCCAAGAAAGTCTGATGCGCTTCATCTTCAAGACCTCCTATGGTCAAGACGTCGACCTGTTCAAGCACGGCGGTCAGCGCTTCTGGTACGCCCTGCTGAGCCTGGCTCTCCTGGCCGCGCCGGCGGTACTTCCTGACTTCTACCTGGGTGAGCTGAGCTTCGTGTTCATCTACGCCATCGCCGGCATCGGTTTGATGCTGCTGGTGGGCTACACCGGCCAGGTCAGCCTGGGCCACGCGGCCTTTCTGGCTATCGGGGCCTACACCCACGCGTTTCTGCTGAGCAAAGCCTGGCCCTGGCCGCTGGCACTGGTCGCCGGCAGCCTGCTCGCCGGGTTGGCAGGTGCGGCGCTGGGACGACCGGCTCTGCGCATGACCGGCATCTACCTGGCTATCGCCACCCTGGCTTTCGCCGTCATCGTCGAGCAGATCATCGCCCACTGGGACTCGGTCACCGGCGGCTATCGCGGCATGCCGGTGCCGCCGGCACGCTGGGCAGGGCTCGATCTGGGGACCCCGGTGGCGTTCTACTTCACCTGCCTCCTCGTCCTGATTCTGTCCCTGCTGGCAGCCATGAACCTGCTCCGCAGCCCGGCTGGGCGCGCTTTCATCGCGGTTCGCGATTCCGAAGTCTCGGCCCAGAGTATGGGCATCGACCTGGCCCTCGCCAAGACGGTGGCGTTCGCCCTGTCGGCCGGCTTCACCGGCCTGGCCGGCGGGCTGTTCGCCCACAAGCTGAGCTACCTGGCACCCGATGCTTTTACCCTGCTGCTGTCCATCCAGCTCTTGCTGATGGTGGTGGTCGGCGGCCTGGGCAGCCTGCACGGGGTGATCTACGGCGCCATTTTTATCGGCCTGCTACCTCAGGGCATCGCCATGGCCCGCGACGTGCTGCCGCTGGCGTTGGCCCAAATGCCGGGGCTGGAACCGGGCATCTTCGGTCTGATCCTGATTCTGTTCCTGATCTACGAGCCGCTGGGCATCTACGGCCGCTGGCGCAAGATCCGCCAATTCTTCGAGGAGTTCCCGCTTTACCGGCGGGCCACCCACAAACGCCAGAAGGCCTTCCTGCGCACGGACCGGATCCGATGAGCGAGCTGCTGTTCGAGGCCGAAAGCCTCAACCTGCACTTCGGCGGCGTCTACGCCGTGCGCGACGTCTCCTTCTCTCTAGAGAAGGGCGAGGTCTTCTCGATCATCGGCCCTAACGGCGCCGGCAAGACCACCGTGCTCAACATCATCAGCCGCCTGTACGACTGCGAAACAGGCGGACGAATGGTCTTCGATGGCCAGGACATCACCAATATCCCGTCCCATGGCGTCGCCCGAGCAGGCATCGCTCGCACCTTCCAGAATACCGAGCTGTTCGAGCACGATACCGTGCTCAAGAACCTGCTGATTGGCCGCCACGTGCACCGGCGCACCAACCTGGCCCAGGAGCTCCTGTTCACCCCGGCGGTGCGCCGACAGGAACTGGACTTTCGCCGCGTCGCCGAAGACGTGATCGACTTGCTGGACCTGCAGCACTATCGCGATCACGTGATCGCCGGCCTGCCCTACGGCATCCGCAAGCTGGTAGAGGTGGGCCGGGCTCTGTGCATGGAGCCCAGATTGCTGTTGCTGGACGAGCCGTCTTCGGGGCTGAATCCCGAGGAGACCGAGGATGTGGCGTTCTGGATCGAGGACATCAACCAGGATTTCGGCGCCTCGATCATCCTGGTGGAGCATGACATGAACCTGGTCAGCCAGGTCTCCGACCGGGTGATGGCCATGGCCGACGGAAGAGTCCTGGCCACCGGTTCTCCCAGAGAGGTCCAGCAACATCCGGACGTGCTGCGGGCTTACCTGGGCGACGAACCCGAGGCTGCCGATGGCTGAGCATCCTCTGCTGGAGCTGAACAACATCGAGACCTACTACGGTCCGGTGATGGCCATTCGCGGAATCAGCCTGGAGGTGCGCGCGGGCCAGATCGTGACCCTGCTCGGCGCCAACGGCGCCGGCAAGACCACCGTGCTCAAGACCATCTCCGGCGCCATGGATCCCCAGAAAGGCTGCATCCTGTTGGACTCTCAACCCATCCAGACGCGCGACCCCGACGTCATCGCCCGCATGGGCGTGGCCCACGTGCCAGAGGGTCGCGAGGTCTTCCCCTTCCTGAGCGTCGAAGACAACCTGCGCACCGGCGCTTTCAGCCGCTCCGACGGTCGAATCGAGACCGACCTGGAGACCGTCTACGGATACTTCCCGGTGCTCGAGGGCAAGCGCCGCTTGCAAGCCGGCTTCCTTTCCGGCGGCCAGCAGCAGATGCTCGCCATCGGCCGCGCCCTGATGCTGGATCCCCGGATCATCCTGCTGGACGAGCCGTCTCTGGGGCTGGCGCCGAAGTTGGTGCTGGAAATCACCCGGATCATCCGAAGGATCAATCGCGAACGCGGAGTCACCATCCTGCTGGTCGAGCAGAACGCCCACATGGCGCTGGACATCGCCGATTATGGCTATTTGATGGAGACCGGCCGGGTGGTCATGGAAGACACCGCCGAACGGCTCAAAAAGGCTCCCGACGTCCAGGAGTTCTACCTGGGCCTGAAGGACGAAGGCGTTCGCGGGCGCAGACGCTGGAAGCGGAGAAAGACCTGGCGGTAAGCCGGTTGCGGCGATGAGCCAGTTGCGGCAATGAAAGAGCGGATCTCCATCGACGGCTGCGCCACGATCCCCGCGCTGTTCCGCAAGCGTGTCAGGGAACATGCCGATGACGTCGCCGTGCGCGAGAAGGATCTCGGTATCTGGAACGAATATACCTGGCGCGACTACGGCGATCGGGCCCGCTGGATCGGCCTCGGGCTCAAGGCCCTCGGGCTCGAGCGCGGCGATGTCTGCTCGGTGGCGTCGGAGATCAACAAGGAATGGGTATTCGCCGACATGGGCATCCTGTGTGCCGGCGGTGTGGTCAACGGCGTCTACCCCACGGACGCGCCCAACCAGGTGGAATACCTGGTCAACGATTCCGGCACCCGCTTCTACTTCGCCGAAGACGAGGAACAACTGGACAAGATCCTGGAAGTACGCGAACGAACACCAACCCTCGCCCGGATCATCATCTTCGACATGGAGGGCCTGCGCGACCTGGAAGATCCCCAATGTCTGAGCCTGGAGAACCTGCTGGCCCTGGGCCGTGACTACGAGCGCGACCACCCCGAGGTATGGGATGCCGAGATCGACGCCGCCGACCCCAAGGATCTGATGGTGTTGACCTATACCTCCGGCACCACCGGTCCCCCCAAAGGCTCGATGATCAACCATCGCAACAGCCTCTATCAGGCACAGCTGGTTGTGCGTTACCTGGACTGTCGCGAGGGCGACGAGGTGCTCGGCTTCCTACCCCTGGCCCACATCGCGGGACGCGTCTTCTACCTGTTTTGCACCCTGGCCGTCCGCAGCCGCATCAACCTGGTGGAGAGCTTGGAGACGGTCAACCGCGACCTCCAGGAGGTCGCCCCCACCTGTCACTTCGCGGTACCGCGGGTGTGGGAGAAACAGTACGCCACCGTCTCGATCAAGCTCCAGCAAGCCACCTGGATCGGCCGTCGGGCCTACGAGATGGCCATCGCCGTGGGCCAACGCGCCGCGCCTTACCGCATCCGAGGCGACGCACTGCCCTTGGGGTTACGGTTGATCGAGGCTCTCACCAGCCGCCTCGTACTGCGCCATATCCGTCAGTTTCTGGGCATCGAGCGGGCACGTTGGCTGTCCACCGCCGCCGCACCGATCGCCCCGGAACTGATCGAGTGGTACTGGGCCCTGGGTCGGCCCATGTACGAAGTCTACGGCCAGACCGAGAGCACCGCGCTCGTCACCGTCAACACCCCGGGCAACACCCGCATCGGCAGCGTCGGTCGGGTCTGCGAGGGCACCGAGGCGGCGATCTCTGATGAAGGCGAGATCCTGCTTCGAGGGCCGGGCGTGATCATGGGCTACTGGAACCAGCCCGAGAAAACCGCCGAGACCCTCCGCGACGGGTGGCTGCACACCGGCGACGTCGGCAAGATCGATGGGGATGGCTACGTCTACATCCACGACCGGCTGAAGGACATCATCATCACCGCAGGCGGCAAGAACATCACTCCGAGCGAGATCGAGAACCTGCTCAAATTCTCGCCGTTCATCTCCGATGCCGTGGTGGTGGGAGACCGCCGGCCCTACCTCACCTGCCTGGTGATGATCGACCACGAGAACGTGTCCAACTACGCCCAGGACCACGACGTGCCGTTCACCAACTACACCAGCCTATGCCACACGCATGAGGTGCAGGATCTCATCTGGGGTGAAATCGAGCGGGTCAACGCCAGGTTCGCGCGGGCGGAGACGATCAAGAAGTTCCGCCTGATCGATCAGCTCCTGGACCCGGAAGACGAAGAGCTCACGCCCACCATGAAGCTCAAACGCAAGGTCGTGAACACAAAGTACCGGAACCTGATCGAGTCCATGTACTCCCAGGATTAAAATCCTGGGCTACCGCCGTGCCGCCCTCCGGGCTAGAACCCCGCACCGTGCGAAGCTCCAGCCCGAAGGGCGACACAAGGTAGCCTGGGATTTCAATCCCAGGAACAACCAGAGGAAAGAGCATGCTGCCGAAAATCATCCTCATCACCGCCGCCATCCTGATCTCAGCCTGCACCGGAACCGACGACTCCGCCACGCCTGAGAGCTCGTCCAAAGCACCTCCCGTACAGGGCATCACGGAGACCGAGATCATCCTCGGCAGTCACAACGACCTGTCCGGCCCCACCGCCGTCCTCGGCGTCTCGGCGGTCAACGGCGTCCGCATGCGCTTCGATGAGGCCAACGCCGACGGCGGCATCCACGGGCGCACCATCCGCTTCGTGGTCGAGGACGCCGGCTACCAGGTGCCGCGGGCGATCCAGGCCGCCAACAAACTCATCCACCGGGACAAAGTCTTCGCCATGGTCATGGCCATGGGCACCCCGATGAACAACGCCATCATGCCGACCCTCTTCGAATCAGGCATACCCAACCTGTTCCCGATCTCCGGTGCTCGCTCCATGGTGGAACCCTTCAGGCCTCTCCAGGTGACCGGCCGCGGCATCTACTACGACGAGATCCGCGCCGCCACCCGATACTTTGTCGAAGAACGCGGCGCCTCGACTCCGTGCATCGTCTACCAGGACACCGACTACGGCCAGGAGATCCTCGAAGGCGCCGAAGAGCAGCTCGCCGCCATGGGCCTGAGTGCCGCCGAGGTTTCCTCCCACAAGACCACCGACGTCGAGTTCACCGCGGCAGTGCTCAAGATGAAGGATGCCGGTTGCGACCTGGTGCTGATGGGCACGGTCTACCGCGACACCATCCTGATCCTCGAAGCGGCCCGTAAGTTGGGTTGGCAAGATGTGGTCTGGGTCGGCAACAACGCGTCCTACAACGAGGGTGTCGCCCGACTGGAAAGCGGCGCGGGCGAGGGCTACTCGGTGTTCTCCCACATCGCGCTGCCCTACCGCGATGGCGAGATCAGCGAAGCCGTCGCCGACTGGTGGGATCGCTACCAAGAGCGGTTCAACGCCCCGCCCGAGTACAGCGCGATGGAGGGCTACCGCAACGCCGACGTGGTGGTTCGGGCGCTTGAGGCCGCGGGGCCCGAACCCACCGGCGAGAAGGTGATCGCCGCCATCCAAGCCATGGGCGAACACATCGACCCCTTCGGCTACCGCATGACCTTCGGTGCCGACGATCACAAGGGCGTCGACGAGTCCGTACTGCTGACCGTCGTCGACGGCCGTTGGCAGGTGCAGGCGGAAAAGATCACCTATTGACCCGGGACAGGAAACCTGGAACCGCTGCTCGTGCTGACCCTAGGAGCCCAAGACCGTACGGGCTGATCCCTGGTGCGAGCCGGTTCGCTAAGCTTCACCGATGGCCGTTCAGCACTTCCCTGCGTTTGCTACCTTCTGGTCCGAGCCACGTTACCCAGCTCCACCGCCGCCAAGGTCCTGGGACCGGGTACTCGTCGCGTTTGTCGCGGTGCTCACCACCGCGGAAGCGCTCCTGCGCGACGACCCGGTGTGGCGACCGGCGGCCGTGGCGCTCGGCCTGGCGCTGGCCGCGACCCTCTACTTCAGGCGATCGTATCCATTCGCCACTTTCCTGCTGGCGTTCGGCGCCACCATCCTGATCGAGGTCGTCGCCATGGTGCGGGAGGTCGCCTGGGACGCTCCGTCGAGCCACGTCTTCATGCTGCTCTTGCCCTACGCGCTGTTTCGTTGGGGGGCCGGGCGAGAGGCGGCGATCGGGATCCCGGTACTCATGATCGGCTACGGTCTGGCCGCCGCCGATGGGGACATGAAATCCGTCGACGACGCGGTCGGCGCGGCGGTCGTGCTGCTCTTCCCCGCGGCTCTGGGGGCAGTGGTGCGGCTTCGCGCCCGAGACCAGGCACGCGAGATCGACCGGGTAAGGTCGCGGGAACGCGAGCGGCTCGCCCGGGAGCTGCACGACACGGTGGCTCACCACGTCTCGGCGATCGCGATCCAGGCCCAAGCCGGGCAGGCGGTGGCGGCCAAAGACCCGGAACGGGCCCTCGAGACGCTGGCGGTGATCGAGCAGGCGGCATCGCGCACCCTGGTCGAGATGCGCGACATCGTGCGCGCGCTGCGTGAGGACGATGCCGCGGAGCTGGCGCCGCAGAAGGGTCTGGACGACCTCGAGGAGCTGAAGACGGGCGCGGGCGCTCAGCACCGTGTCGAGCTCGAGCTGAGCGGCGACCTCGGCGAGCTGCGGCCGGCGGTAGGGGCGGCGCTCTACCGCATGGCCCAGGAAGCGATCACCAATGCAGTCCGCCACGCCAGAAACAAGAGCGGCATCTGGGTACAGGTCCACGGTGACGCCGAGGCCGTGCGATTGACCGTCACCGACGACGGGCAAGGAGTTGCCCACGGCAGGGACCCAGCGGCGGGCTTCGGCCTCGTGGGGCTAGCCGAGCGGGCGGCGCTGCTGGGTGGTACCCTCGAAGCCGGACCCGGAGTGGGCAGGGGTTGGCGCGTCGAGGCGAAGCTGCCCAAGATACCGGGCCGAGGAGGCGAAATTTGACCCGGCGGGTACTCATCGCGGACGACCAGGATCTGGTACGCACCGGCCTGCGCATGATCTTGGAGGCTCAAGAGGGCATCGAAGTAGTCGGCGAAGCCGGAGACGGCCACCAGGCGGTCACCCTCGCGCGTCAGCTGCGCCCCGACGTGTGCCTGTTCGACATCCGCATGCCGGTCATGGACGGTATCGAAGCGACCCGACGACTGGCCGGACCCGACGTCGAAGACCCGCTCGCGATCGTGGTCATCACCACCTTCGATCTCGACGACTACGTCTACGGCGCCCTCAAGGCCGGAGCCCGCGGGTTCCTGCTCAAAGACGCGGGACCCGACCTCCTGGTCCAGGCGATCGAGGCCGCGGCCGACGGCGAAGCGCTGATCGCACCCAGCATCACCGCGCGTCTGCTCGCGAAGTTCTCCGACCTGGGCCCGCGCGAAGAGGCTCTTCAGCCTCACGAGCCTCTGACCGAACGGGAAGAAGAGGTGCTGTTGACCGTGGCGCGAGGTCGGACCAACGCGGAGATCGCCTCCGAACTGCACATCAGCCTGAGCACGGTCAAGAGCCATCTCGCCAGCCTGATGGGCAAGCTCGAGGCCCGCAACCGGGTAGAAATCGCTATCTGGGCCTACGAAACCGGCCGCGTGCCGCGCTGAGCTGCATCAGCCGCCTCGGCCAGAAGTACTAGCCGATTTCGTCCCAACGGCCGGATCAGAAATGGCCGTTGTCCCGATGCCGGGACGCCGTCGACCCTTCATGATGGCTCCACGTCGCGCAGGAGGCGCGCAAACGAAACATCGCGGCGGGGAGCGAAACACTGTGTTCGCCCCGTCGTTCAGAGACGGCCCGGAGGGTCACCAGCCGTAGGGCCATGAAGGAGACGACGATGAAAGCAATCACTTACCAAAGATACGGCGGGCCGGAAGTGCTTCGCCTCAGCGAACGGCCCAAGCCGACCCCCGGCGAGGGCGAAATCCTGGTGCGGGTGCGTGCCGCTTCGATCAACGCTGCCGACTATCGAATGATGCGGGCGGATCCGTTCCTGGTCCGCCTCAACAACGGCCTGTTCTCCCCTAAGAAACAGGTGCTCGGCATCGATCTAGCCGGAATCGTGGAGCAGGTCGGGCCCAAGGTCACGCGGTTCAAAGCCGGTGACGAAGTGTTCGGCCATACCTTTCGCGACGGCGGCGGGTTTGCCGAGTACGTCCGCGTCCCGGAGAGTGGGGTCGCCTTGAAACCCGCGGGGCTCGACTTCGAGCAGGCCGCATCGGTGGTGCTCGCGGGCATGACCGCTCTGCAGGCGGCGCGCGACCGAGCCGGGTTGCGATCGGACCAGTCGGTCCTGATCCAGGGCGCGGGCGGCGGCGTGGGTACCCTGCTGGTGCAGGTAGCCAAGGCCTACGGCGCCCACGTAGCCGCGGTCTGTGGCCCCGGGAGTGTCGAAATAGTGCGATCGCTCGGCGCCGACCGCGTGATCGACTACACCCGTCGCGACTTCACCAGCGAAGACGCGCGCTACGACGCCATCTTCGGAGTCAACGGCCACCATCCGCTCACCGCCTACCGGGATTCGCTGAAACCTGGCGGTACCTACGTGATGGTGGGCGGAGAGAGCCGTCAGCTGTTCGAAGCGATGTTCCTGGGAGCCTTGCGCTTCGCCGGCAGCGGCCGGAACATCGAGCTCCTGACTCTCGACGCCGAGCAAAAAGCCGGCGATCTCCAGGAGCTTCGCGAGCTGATCGCCGCGGGCAAGCTCCGGCCGATCATCGACCGGGTGGTTCCCCTGGCTGAGGCGCCGGCGGCCATGCGCTACGTCGAACAGGGGCACGTGCGCGGCAAGGTCGTCTTGCGAGTCGCCGCTGCCTGACCGGCCCAGAAACCTGCCCCGTAGCGAAGAGGCGCACGGCTGTGCGCCCCTCTCAGGGGACCGTCCTCAAAGACGCGGACGGTCTCCTGGTTCAACACGCTCCTATCTCTCACTTTTCAATAAAGGACTTCAATCATGGATATCAACCACAAACTCGACAGCATGGAAACCCGAGCAAGGCTCTCGACGCTTTGGATCTTCGTCTTGTTCAATGTGCTCTTTCGAGACATGCATCAATTATTTGCTCAAGGGTTTCTCGAGGAGGCTATGACCGGAACCGTCGGCGGTCATCGAATGACCGAATCGTTCCTGTTGCTGGCCGGCTTCATGGTGCAGATACCGATCGCTATGGTGATCTTGTCACGGATCTTGAACGATCGCGGCAATCGCTGGGCAAACATCGCGGCCGGCGTATTGACCCTGGCGATCACAATCGGCAATACAGCGACCGGAGGCCCGGATCTCGATGACATCTTTTTCGCGACGATCGAGACAGCGGCCCTGGCGACGATCGTCTGGATCTCCTGGCGGTGGACCCGCCGAGTCAATCCGCGGGGCGCTCGGCCGGCACGCGCCAGGGCGATCACGGGAGCGACGATGGGCGTCGCCCTGGTCGGCCTGCTGGCCGCGACGCCGGCGATATCGCAGAAAGGCGACTTCGAAATCGGCGCCGGCGCCGGTCTGACCGGGCTCGACGACAAGCTCGGCGGCGACTCCGGACTGAGCCTCGACCTGCGTGCCGGATACTTCCTCACCGATCGCTTCGAGATCGAAATCCAGAACGCCCGGGCGTCATCGATTCTCGAGGGTTCTTTCAACGCCATCACGCTCAATGCCGTCTACCACTTTGAACGTCCGGGACGCTTTGTCCCTTACGTCCTTCTCGGTGCCGGAACCGTCGAGGTGGAGTTGGATGAGTTTCCGGACGAACGGATCTCCGATGACGGCAACGCGCTGCGCGCCGCCGTCGGAGGTCGCTTCAAGCTCGGTGCTGAGCAGCGATCCTCGATCCGCGTCGAGCTCGGTGCCCTCAATGAGGACTCCTTTGGGGACGATTCCACCCACGTCAGCCTGACGTGCTCATTCGGCTGGCGTTTCGGCAGAAAGTAGCGATGCCAGGCTGCCCGGCCCTGGATCTCGACCACGGGATCCTCCGGGCCGCTCTAGCTGCCTGGCCGAGGAGCAAGCCAGGTTATGATTGGACAGGTTAGTCTCGACGTTCGTTGGCGGAGTTCGACATGACGACAGCGACCATGGATCAAGCATCAGGCGTGCCTCTTCCTCGGATCTCGACGATCCGGAGGCATTCCCGTATTTCCTCTGGGATGACCCGATGACGAACCGCGAGCTTCGAGAGCGGTTGGCCAGTGCCTCGCCTGTGGAACGTATACGCCTGCTGGGCAAAATCCTTCGGGAGGCCCAGGACACCGAAGTCTGGCGATTCACTACGCCTCGGGAGGTCGCGAAATCTTGGCCCGAGCTCTCGAGACATCTTGGCCGGCGCCGACCTGTCTGGGAATTCCTTCTGACTGTCTGGCACCGGCAACGCAGGATCAAGTTTGAGCCGGCTAGATAAACTGCAGCAGGAAGTGCTCTCTGCCTTCTTCGAGCACGGATTTTCCTGAGGAAATCTTTGCCGACAAGCTCTGCACCCTGCTGTTCCGAGCCGAGATACGAGATTTGGTTGATGTTCGAGCGCTTAAGCACGCGGGCTACTCGATCGAGGCGCAACCGGCGTTGGCGGGACGCAAAGACGGTGGGTTAACACCAGGCCAGCTGGCCTGGGTGCTGTCGCCGACCGAGATCGGCGAGAGCGCTCGCATCCCTGGCGAATAGAGCGCACAAGACCTGGGTGAGTACTTGCAAGAGCTTCTGAACCGGCTCGGCGCGATGGTCTTCCCCGAAGTAGGAGCCAAATCCGGCCCCGGAAGCAAGGCCAGCCCCTCATGGACTGGAGTGGGGCTCATCTCGGAGTCCCTAGGTGGGCGCAACCCCAGGGATTTATGGCAGCGAGCAGGGCGACCTCGGCGAAAAAGCTGAGACGATAGTCACCTCGCACTCTTCCAAGGGCTGACGCAGGACGTGGCGCTCGCAGTGGTAGACGCGATCAACCCGTGCACATGCTCTGCGGATCGCACCGTGGAAACGGACTTCAGTTCGGCTGGCGAAATCGATGAACACATTTGTCCGGCGACGACGCGTTTAAAAGTAGATCCGAAGATATCTGTAGACCGACAGAAGGTCCGAGTAATGGTGAACAAATGTCACTACATTCATACCGGTAGAGATGGGACTCTCGGCGAGACCGACGAGACGGACGTCCGGAATCTAGTTCGAGGCCTGGCCGATACGCCAAGGGTCGTTCTGCATATACACGGTGGCCTGGTCAATCGGCAGCAGGCTTTGGCCAAGGCCGGTGAGCTTCTCCCTTTCTACATGGAGTCGGGAATCTACCCGGTTTTCATCGTCTGGGAAACGGGAATGCTAGAGACAATCCGCAACAACCTTGGAGAGATCGACCGAGAGCCTTTGTACTCCGCGCTCTTGCACAAGCTCCTACAGTGGGTTCTCGGCCTGGGCCGCGGAACTGAAAGTGCCCGTAGCACAGGCCCACTTTTACCGAGCGATTTCGAGGTCCAGGATGCGTTGGCCGCGCGTCAGGATCAACGGGTTCCGTTCGTCGATGCCCCGCCATTCGATTCGCTCCCGCTCATGAGCAAGAAGTTAAGCAGCGCCTTCGAGGCGGATCTGCGAGCTGACGTTCGCTATCAGGCGGTTAGTCGGGAGTTTTTAAGGAGCGGCAATCTCGACCGGGTCGCGCCCGGGCTCTCGCCGGAGATCCGCGAGCAGCTGCGAGCCGAACCGGGGGCGCGAGGCGTACTGGATGGCTTTTCGTTGACCCGTACGGTCGCTGTCCTGACGAGGGTCCTACGGCGCCTCGCTGCCGGCCGAGGTCACGGGATGTATGCCACCGTCGTCGAAGAGCTGCTGCACGAGCTCTACCTCGCGAAGGCGGGGCGAACGATCTGGGAGTGGATTAAGCGCGACAGCGCCCAGACTTTTCAGAAAGCCGAAGGGCAAGAGGCGCGTGGCGGCTGGCTTCTCGTCGACCTGTTGGGCGAGCTGCTGCGGGAGCATAGACGCCTACCGAGGCTGTCAATTGTGGCGCACAGTGCGGGCTCCGTCTACGCGTGCAATATGCTGCGGTATCTCTTCGAGGCAAGGGAACGACTGGTAGACCCGATTGCCGGCGAGCTCGTAATTCGAGATCTCATCTTTCTCGCTCCCGCCTGTGACTTCAAGCTCTTCGCCGAAGTGCTCACTCTTCAGGAGCGCGCGAGCCTGTTCGAACAGATCCGCCTGTTCGCTCTCGGCGACGAACTCGAAGCCGGCTACTGGGAGATACCCGGTCTATACCCGCGGTCGCTGCTCTACCTCGTCTCCGGCATTTGCGAAGCCGAGAGCGATACTCCGTTGCTCGGCATGGAGCGATTCCATCGTCGCGAAGAGGTTTACCAAGGACCGGAGATCGAGCAAGTCCGACAATATTTTGCGGATGTCGGGAACAGCCGGCCCATCTGGTCTGAGGACGACCGCGGCCCGGGCCGCAAGTCCGATGCACAACGCCACTCCGAACTGGACGATGTCGAGCCACGCCGGGCGACAATGGAATCGGTAAGAACTATTTTATGTGAGGGACATCGGGGATGAATCTTGCGCATTATGGGGTGGTCGTCGGGATCGACTGCTATCCGAGTTGTGATCTGACTTCGCTCAGGAGTGCTCGCAGGGATGCCATCGATTTCTATGACTGGTTGATCGACGGCAACGGCGGCGGACTGGAGCCTGAGAACGTCATCAAGGTCATCGACGAGGGCGACGAAGTCAACGAAAACACGCCGATCGAACGAGCTTGGCCTACCCGGACTCGGGTCGCAAAAGCTCTGACCGAGATCCGAGACAAGGCACAAACCGAAATCACCAGAGATAATTGGCACCAGAGCAGGCTCTATTTCTTCGTCGCGGGTCATGGCGTCGCTCCAGACCCGAAGGATTCGGTCCTGCTCATGGCCGACACCTTGAACACAACAGACTACGGCAACAGCCTGAGCTGCGCGTCCGTCCTCAAATGGTTCACGGTCAGCCAGCACTTTCGGGAGCTCGCCTTCTTCGCGGATTGCTGCCGCCGAGATATCGACGTGCTCGACATCGGCCTGATCTCGTGGTCCCGTATGAAGCAACGAAATGGAGAAGTGGTCAGTATCCTCGGTTGTGCTACCTACTTTGGCCACGCGGCCTATGAGCCCTCCAGAGAAGAGCAGAAGGAGCCCGACCGCCTGCGCGGCTACTACACGCAGGCGTTGCTCGAAGGGCTCGGGGGGCGGGCCGTCGATCCGGTTCGACGCAGGATCGACTCTGTCAGTCTTGCCAAATATTGCCGACGACGAGTGCGACACCTGACGCGAAGATATGCGATCCCTCAGGTACCGACAATGGATGCCGATACCGCGGCTCCGTCGATCGTGTTTCGCCAGAACATTCCGCAGTCTGAAGTCGATGAGCAAATGGAGGCGCGACGCCGTGAGCTATATGAGACTCTCGACGGGCCTGAGAGAAATGTCGCAATCGGTTAAAGCTCCACCACCAGAAACCATCGTTGGCAAGTGAGGTTTGTCATGTCTAATTCTACGTCATCGCATCGTAGTCGCGTCCAGCTGAGTGCCGCGATGAGCCCGGTCGAGATCCGCCTGCTCGACGAGTATCAGGAGGAGGTCACGCAGGGCTGCGATCGAATCGACGCTGACCTTCCCGCAGGTCGTTACGTGCTGGAGTACGGGCTCGGCGCTTTGCAGGAACAGGAATTCCTGGACGTGCGGGCGGGCGAGCCTTATGAGCGCCACGATCTAGAAATCGCTATTCCTTCCGCTGCTCCGATCGAAGGCAGCCGCGCCTTCGATGCCGGCTACGCAGCGATGGCAGCACAGCTAAGTCGCGAGCCAAGCAGCCATTTCGGCACCGGCGGGCGCCTGATGATCTTCGCCCGTTCGAACAACGGGCCGGTCAAGCTCCAAGACTTTGCCCTGCTCGACGAGAGCGCGCATCCCCTGGCCAAACTGTCGGACGAGGCGATGCGCACCGATCTCCACGGCTGGGCGGGCGTCAGCGCGGTCGTTAACCCCGGAGGCTACGTGCTCCGCTGGCGCCCGATAATTCGGGATGCCTCGACTATCCCGGCCGTGATCGATCAGTCGCTGTGGGTCAGCGAGGGGTGGATCACGATGGTATTCTTCGACTACGATGCCAAACGGAGGACCTATAGCCGGCAAGCATCGTCCATCCATATGGCGCCGATCGACGAGGGGTTCGACCACCGGACGAAGAACGAGATCTATCAAGCGACCGAGCTCATCCTCTATAGCCTTCGCGCCGGCGAGACCGCGGTCCCAAGCCGGCTCGAAGACCTCGTTCGGCGCGATGAGGGCGCACATCCGATGCTGGCGATTCTGGGGCTCCATGCCCTGCTCCAGCAAAGAGACCCGGATCAGGACACGATCGAGCGCCTATGTTCGGACCTCACGCAGCGACTCCCGCAGCACCCCGATGCCCGAGCACTCCAGCTCCTGGTCGCTAGCCGATTCGGTGGCACGGTCGAGGAAGTTCTGCCGGTGAGCTGGCCGCCGATGCTGAGTGCCGGCTTTCGCGCCATCATCGCTCGAGAATGGGAAACGCCGACGCGCGATCGCATGGGGGGCATGGCAGAGATGGCCGCCAGTTCGCTCTTGCAGCAGGGGCCCTGGTCGTGCTGGCTCGGCTCCGAGGCGGAGAACGTGGCGCCCCGCGCCTTGAGGCCGTATATCGACGCGCTCGAAAGCAGTGGCTTGATCCGCAATCTCGGCCAACTGATGAGGCAGAGTCTGGATCGTTCCGAGATGTCGCTCGAGCAGCCCTCCCAGCTTTCGGTGAAGCGCGTAACCCGCTTCTTGACGACGCTGGCCGCCGAAGAAGACCGGCCGCTCCTGTCGCTTAAGCGATTGGAGACCATCGGGCTGCCGTCCAGCTCGGTTTCACGGGCACTCTGGCATCTCGACCACGCCGCCCGCTTATACAACGTAGCGACGGGTGCCGACACCTATCAGCCGTTGCGCAAGACGGATTGGCTAGTAGAGCGCCTAAATCGGCCCGATCTGCGCATCATCGAGTGTAGCAGCAACTCGAAGTCGGGCAGATCCGGTCTGATTCCCGGCTCGGTTACGTTCGATTGGCACAAGGATCTACAGGATCAGATCCAGCGAGATACCCTCGACAAGAAGGCGTTCGAGGAGCTTATGCAGCGGCATGGGATTACGCCGGAGACTACCGTCGTGATCTACGGAGACGAGCGGAATCTCTGGGCAGCCTATGCGTATTGGGTCTTCCAGCTCTTCGGGCACACCAATGCCGCGCTCCTGGATGGCGGTCTGATCAAGTGGCGGGACGAGGAACGCCCGATTCAGACCCCGGGTAGGCTCTTTAAGCCGAAGAGAGACGTAATCTATCAAGCGCGAGAGCGCGATGACGATACGTTCCGGGTCTTCAAGGAAGACGTCAAGCAGCATTCTGGTCAGGGGCTGCCTCTGGTCGATGTGCGCAGCCCGGAAGAGTTTCGGGGCAAACGCGTCGAGATCCCCGGTGCCGGAAAACCTCTGAGAGGCGGCCACATTCCCGGAGCCCAGAACCTTACATGGGAGAAGGCGACGCTTCCCGATGGCACCTTCAAGTCGCCGAATGTGCTGCATAAGCTGTTCAAAAAGTCCAGGATCGAACGGGAAGAGGAGATCATTCTCTACTGTGCGGTAGGTGAGCGCAGTAGCCACACTTGGTTCGCTTTGACGCGGATACTGGGCTTCCGCAACGTCCGAAACTACGACGGCAGCTGGGGAGAGTGGGGGAACACGATCAATGCACCGATCAAAAACCCCAGGCAAGAGAAGAAACAGAAGAAGAAAGAGAAGAAGAAAGAGAGGAGGCGTAAAAAGGCTACGAAATGAGCGGCGGCGATGAGAAGAAGAAGCGGTGGCGGGAATCCGGGGAATATCTGATGACGACCGCGCTAGGCGCCATCGGAGGCCGCTTCAGGATGGGCGCAGGTCAGCGATCCTCGATCCGCGTCGAGCTCGGTGCCCTCAATGAGGACTCCTTCGGGGACGATTCCACCCACGTCAGCCTGACCTGCTCATTCGGCTGGCGTTTCGGCAGAAAGTAGCGATGCCCCGCAGGCGGCCCGGATCTGGATCTCGACCTTTGATCCCGGCCGGGCCGCGCCATCTGCTCACCTGATCCAGAGTCGGTTCAGGCTCTCGCACTCTTCACCAACGCCACGCGAGCCCTCTTTGACACCTCATCGAAATACTTCGTCGCATTGCGCACGCTCTCCAACGAAAAGTGAGCTGATTGAGCCTCAATAAAGCTACCGACAAAGTCCTGATCGTGCCGTGAGACGTCCCGCAGCACCCAACCCACTGCCGTCTTGGCAAAGCGCTCCGGTCTCTGGATCAGAGTCGCACCAATGTCTTCGATAAACGGGTAATACGACCCGTCACCGGCGACTCCGGTGAACGGCACCAGCGCCGAACGGGCCTGCCAGAGGTACTCTGAGTCCTTCCACGTCGCAAGCGCCCTGGCGAAGGGTTCGCCCTGCTCTTTCAAGGTCGGCCCCAGAACCCGGACACAGAACCAGTCACAGATGTTCCAGTCGAAGATCAGCCGCCGCTCATAGATGGAGGCGTACTCCGGCAGCAGCTGCTTCCAGGGCAGGCGCTCGGCGAGATAGAGCTGAAGATAGAGTATCCCGGCCAGTTTGTCCTCGGCCGGTGGTTCCTCGAAGAGGGCGAGGGCCACCGCAAGTTGATCGCCGTCGTCCCATTCAGCCAAACCGCTCTCTTTGCGCCACGTCGCGAGGATTTCTCGAATCTGCGGGATACCGACGCCGCGGAAGGGGATAGCCCCCTTCATGTAGTTCTCCCACCACTGCTGCTTCTTTTCATCAGAAGCATCGGCAAGGGCTGTCTGAAGCTGACCGATCATCTCTTCGTGACTCATGATCTGGACTCCCGCGATCCAGGCGAAATGATAGCTTCTCCGGCGAATAGGCAAGCAGCCAACGGCGAGGACTCAGATGGACGACGAATCAAGACTCCACGATCGGTCGAAACACGCGGCCATCACCGGCCTCGCCCTGGTGGCTCTCTTCGCGGTCTACATCCTGGTCTACCTGACGATTCACGTCTGGGTGAGCGCCCATGCTCTCGAGTCGAGCGGCCAGCTCGCCAGCCTCCTGACCTTCTGCCTTCCCGTGCTGGGCGACGCTTATTGGGGGATCCGACAATGGCTCGCGGCCGGACCGACGCCGTTCGCATTGACGGCGATCGTCGGCGCTGTGCTCGGCCTGCTGTCCTACCCGCTCCAGTCCTTCGGCTCGCGCTGGGTTCAGCGCAAGCGCAGTGAGATGCTGAGGAGCGTCGAAGCCTTCGACTCAGACAGCCCTGAAAGCCTCTAGCTCGATCGCTCTGATCCCCCTCTCCCATTGAGGAGAGGTTTAGGGCGAGGGAGCCAGGATCACCCGATCGACCTCGTGCTCCCTGGCCAACGCGTTGAACGCCGGCAGATCCTTCTCCCAGATCTCTCCAAGCTTCGCCAGTTCCGCATCGATGGCAGTGGTGAGCTCCGTCTGGACGGCGACCATCTGCTCGGTGGGACGACGATCGCCATAGTCGGCGAGGGATAACAGACCGGCGAGCTTGTCGTTCAGGCGGATGGGAAAGTTGAGCGGATCCTGACGGCTCTGGTTCTTCGTCTGGTAGAGCGCTTTCTCGATTTCGGCCAGGCGTTCGACCAGCGTCTTGCCGGCCTCGATCAACGGCTCGGCGTCGGCATCGTCTTCCAACCGTTTTTCCAACGCTTCGATCTGCTTCTTGGCATCGCGGATGCGACCGATCTCATCGTGCATCTCGCTCACGTTGTCGCGCACCGCGATCAGGAAATCGAATTGAGCCTGGAAGTCGTCCTGGGTCGCTGAGGTCCGCGGATCGGCGACGACGATGAACGGCACCTCGGCCGACCACTCGCCGACGCTCAGGCGGGCGCGGTAATTGCCGGGCACGGCGCGCGGACCGTTCAGGCGGCTGTTCCACAGCACCAGACCGGGAAACTTGCGGGCTCCTGGGTAGCGCAGATCCCAGGCGAAACGGTTGGCGCCCTTCTTCAGCTCGAGCTGACGCGGGTCCTCGGCACCCGCATCGTCTCCCTTTTCCTCATCCTCCTCGCCCTGCTTCGGCTTGGGCGTGAACTCGCGAATCAGCTCTCCGCCGGCTTCCAGGATCTCGAGCTTGACGGGGTCCTCATCGCCCTCCGCCGGCTCCTCGGCGAGCAGAAAATGAAAGACGACTCCGTTCGGCGGGTTTTTGCCCATGTTCACGGGCTCGCGACGACTGCCGCCTCCCTCGAGACGGAATGCGGGACGCGGGGCGAAGAGGTGGGCAGGAGCCTCGGCCTGCTCTGCATCGAGCTGATGCAACGGCGAGAGGTCGTCGAGGATCCAGTAACCGCGACCCTGGGTGGCGGCTACCAGATCTCCCTCCTTGACCGCCAGGTCGGTGATCGGCGCGATCGGCAGCTTGAGCTGGAGCGACTGCCAGCTTCCGCCATCGTCGAATGAGACGTAGACGCCGTTCTCGGTGCCGGCATACAGCAGGCCGGCGCGGTCGGGATCGGCGCGAACGACACGGGTGAAATGCAGGGGATCAATCCCGGAGTCGATGCGCTTCCAGGTCTTGCCGTAGTCGACTGTTTTGAACAGGTAGGGAGAGAAGTCGTCCAGCTTGTAGCGAGTGGCGGCGAGGTAGAGCCCACCAAGCTCGGTGGGATGAGCGTCGATCGAATTGACTTGTGCCCACTCGGGTAGACCGTCGGGCGTGACGTCCGTCCACTCGCCGCCGCCGTCGCGCGAGATGTGGACGAGACCGTCGTCGGAACCCGCCCACAGTACGCCGGGCTCATGCGGCGACTCGAGGGCCGCGAAGATGGTGCCGTAATACTCGACGCTGGTGTTGTCCTTAGTGATCGGCCCGCCCGAGGGTCCCATCTTGGACTTGTCGTCACGGGTCAGATCGCCGGAGAGCGACTGCCAGGTGGCGCCCTCGTCGCGACTCCGGAACAGCACGTTGGCGGCGGCATAGAGCGTTTCGGGATCGTGCGGCGAGAAGAATAGCGGAAAGTTCCACTGAAATCGGTACTTGAGCTCAGCGGCACCCCAACCCATCGGATTGTCGGGCCAGATGTTGACCGCTCGCCGCTCCCCCGTGCGGTGATTGAAGCGGGTCAGAAACCCACCGTAGGACCCGCCGTAGACGATGTCCGGATCGTCGGGCTTGGCGACCACGTGCCCGCTCTCACCACCGGCGGTGGGCTCCCAGTCGCGGGGGCTGATCGCCGAACCGTAGGCGGAGCGCGAACGGATACGGACCGTCGAATTGTCTTGCTGGCCGCCGAGCAGGCGGTAGGGAAATGAATTGTCGGTCGACACCCGGTACATCTGGGCGGTGGGTTGATTCGACTGGGTCGACCAGGTGACGCCACCGTCATCACTGACGTTGGCGCCGCCGTCGTTGGCCTGGACCATGCGCAAGGGATCCGCGGGATCGATCCACAGGTCGTGGTTGTCGCCGTGGGGCGTGTCGACCTGGGAGAAGGTCTTGCCGCCGTCCTTGGAGCGGTGAAAACGCACGTTGAGCACGTAGACGGTCTCTTCGTCCGCGGGATCGGCGACCAACCGGGTGTAGTACCAGGCGCGCTGGCGCAATTTGCGCTCCTCGTTGGTCTTCTCCCAGGTCTCGCCGCCGTCGCGGGAGCGGAAAACGCCGCCCTTCTCGGCCTCGACGATAGCGTAGACGTTCTCCGGATTCGACGCCGAGACATCGACGCCGATGATGCCGAGGGTTCCGTTCGGCAGCCCTGGCTTGCCCGACAGCTCGTCCCAGGTGTCGCCGCCGTCGGTCGACTTCCAGAGCCCTGAGCCTTCGCCCCCGGACTCCAGGCTCCACGGCGTGCGCAGAACCCGCCAAAGCGAAGCGTAGAGAATGCGCGGATTGGTCGGGTCCATCGCCAGGTCGACGGCGCCTGCCTCGTCGGAGACGTGCAGAATCTGCTCCCAGGACTCACCACCGTCTTTCGAGCGATAGACACCGCGCTCGGGGTTGGGACCGTAGAGATGCCCGAGGGCCGCGGCGTAAACCAGGTCTGGATCCCGCGGATGGATGCGGATTCTGGGGATGTGCCGCGAATCGGCCAGACCGACGTGCTTCCAGGTCTTGCCGGCGTCGGTCGACTTCCAGACACCATCGCCATGGGACACGTTGCCGCGCACTGTCTTCTCGCCGCCGCCGACATAGACCACGTTGGGATCCCATGACGACACCGCTACGGCGCCGATCGAGCCACCGAAGAAACCGTCCGACACCGGCTCCCAGGTCTTGCCGCTGTCGGAGGTTTTCCATACCCCGCCGCCGGTCGCGCCGAAGTAATAGACCTCGCGCTGACTCGGTATCCCCGCCACCGCCGCCGAACGGCCACCGCGGTAAGGCCCGATCTCGCGCCACTCCAGGGATTGGAAGAGGGCGTCGTCGAACTCCCCTTCTCCGGCGGCGGACGACGGGATCATCAGGACGAGGCTAAACAGGCAGATGCCGCAGAATCGATTCATCGGTGGCTCCTTGGTTTGGGCACAAGCTGATCGGCCGTCGCCCGATCGACCCCGGAAGTCAACCCCCGGGCTACAAAGGAAGGCGCCCGCAAGCGGGCTTTACGGCTAAAGCCGTCAGAGGATACTGGCTTTAGTCAGTAAGCCTGGCTTCCAGGCGCCTTTTATAGCACGGGCATTGATGCCCGGCGGCTGAGGACGCAAAGATACGCTATCCTCCCCGCAGAAATGCATAAGCCGATTCTCCGCCTGATCCTGGCGGTCGTATTGCTGCTCGTCCCGGCGGTCGTCGCTGACCGCACCGGTAGCTTGCGCGGTTCCGATTCCGGCCGCCCGATCACGATTCAAGCTCAGCCGCTACCGTCCGGACTCGACGGCGAGCGCATCGGGCGCCTGCGTCACCGCGCCGTGCTGCACCTGACCTCCGACGCTGAGGATTTCGGCGGCTTCTCGGGACTGTCGATCGACGGCCACCACATCACCGCGGTCTCCGACCAGGGCCACTGGCTCACCGCCGAGCTGACGCTCAATAAAGACGGTCACGCGACCGGGCTCGACAACGCCAGAATGGGCCGCCTGTGCGACGACGACGGCACGCCGGTGGCCTGGGAACGCATCGACGCCGAGGAGATCCAACACTTGCCCGGGCGCGGTTATCTGGTCAGCTTCGAGCGCCATCACCGGCTCGTGCTTTATGCTGCCCCCGGCAACGATTCATCTCCGGGGGCTCCCGATGCGACGGCCTTCGAAAAGGCACCCCAGCCGTTCCCATTTCCGCCGGCGCTGGTCAACACCCGGCGCAACAAGGGTATGGAAGCGCTCGCGATCCTGCCCGACGGACGACTCTTGACCTTCGCCGAAGAACTGAGGTCGATCGATGACGACATCATCGGCTGGATCGGCCATCCGGAGATCGGCGACTGGCGACACGTGATCTTGCCGTCGGGCGACGACTTCCTACCCACCGGCGCGGCGCTGCTCCCCGATGGCGACCTCCTGCTGCTGATGAGGAGCTACCGAAAGGAAATCGGTACCCGAATCCGGATTCTGCTGCTGGAAGCCGACAGCCTCATGCCCGACGCCAGGCTGCAGCCGATCGAGCTGGCGCGAATCGAACCGCCGGCGACGATCGACAATATGGAGGCCATCTCCGTCGGGGTCGGCCCGGCCGGTGAAACCCTCATCTATCTCATGTCCGACAACAACTACAGCGACGATCAGCGCACGCTGCTGATGCAGTTCGAGCTGTCGGATTAAACGAGAGTCTGGCGCAGCTCCCGATAGGCGTCGAACGCCTGGCGACCGATCACTCCGAAGCTCAGCCGACGCTCGAAAAGCGCTCGCGCCGCGAGACGCTGGGGCTCGATCGGACGCCGGACCAGGTCGAGGATCGCCGAGCCCAAGGCTCTTGAATCGCCGGTCGGCCACAGGGCCCCGACTTCGCCGGCAGCGGTCATGAAACGGAACGACGGGATGTCGGTCACTATCGGCACCGTGCCGCAGGCCAGCGCATCGGCCAGCGCGAAGCCGCTACCCTCCTTGTGACTGCCCTGAAGAAAGAAATCCGCGCTGTTGTAATAAACCTCGATGCTCTCGTAGTCGAGGGTCCCCAACAGCTCGACCGCGCTACGTAGCCGGCGGCTGGCGGCGATCCGCTCACGTACCTCGGCGAGCGAAGGCGCGAAGCGGTACGCCATGTAAAGCCGAGCCTCGGGCAGCTCGGCCAGCACCCGTTCGAAGCCCGAAAGCACCGCCAGCGGATCTTTGTTGGCGTCTAGATTACCGGTCCACAAGAAAACCGGCCGGCCGGTGAGGCCGCTGGCGGAGCGGGCGACGGCACGGTCTTTCACTTCGAAACAGCTCGACCCTTCCATGATCTCGAAGACCCGCTGGTTTGGCCGGATCAACCGATCCCAAGGCGCCGCGGTTTCGCGGCCGGTGAAAAAGAAACCGTCGGCCGCAATCAACCCCCAGCGCTGGATGGGGCGCGCCCAGCTCCGATCGGGGGGCTCGCCATGATGCTGCAATACCAGCGGACAACGGCTTGGAAGCTGACGACGGAGCAGTCTCCCCTGGTGGGCGTAGATGAGACCGTTGAGATGAACCACTTCGGGCTCGAGGCGGGCGACGGCCCGATGCAGGCGCCAAGGAACGCGCCGCCGTGACATCCCCGGCACGAATCGCCCACCGACGAACACATAATCGATCCCCTCACGCCGCCGGCGCGCATCCCTGAGAAATCCTTGAACCACGGCGACTTCGGCACCGGCGTCGCGCACCGCCTCGGCCCAACCGGTCAGCCCACGCAAACCGTCCAGCGCCGCCTCCGGCTCGCTACCCGCGGCGAAGTCGCCGCCATAGTTGACAATCACGACGCGCATAGAAGAGAACATTATTCACCAGCGCCCCAGAAACTCGAGCTTTCGGCTCGAATTCCTGGCCCAACCCATCCGTACCAGGAGGCGTTGCGCTATGCGCAACAGCCTCATAGCCAGTACCGAGTAAACTCGCACCATGTCAAAGTGGTGGCGATGGCAGAAGCCCGCGCCGGCCGAGCTAGCGCCGGTGGAAGGCTACCGGCGTTGGGCCTCGGACTACGGCCGCGAGCCCAATGCTTTGCAGCAGCTCGAGGCCGAGGCCCTGGAGCACTTGCTGCCCGACGTCGCGGGCCGCCGGGTGCTCGACCTCGGCGGTGGCAAGGGCCGGGTCTGCCGTCAGGTTCTGAAACTCGGTGCGGAACGAGCGGTGGCCGCCGATCTGACCCTGGCGATGCTCACCGGCGACGACAGCTTCCAGGGCCCGAGGCTGGTGGCGCCGGCGGACGGTCCCTTGCCGTTTCGCGGCGGCGCTTTCGACGTCGTCGTCTGCGCTCTGGTGCTTGGCCACGTCGAAGACTTGGGCAGCGCCCTGGCTTCAGCAGCCCGTGCATTGACCCCTGGCGGCTACCTACTGATTTCGGATTTCCATCCTTATGCCACCCTGCGAGGCTGGCAACGCACTTTCACCGACACCGGAGCCGGCAAGACCCGAGCTATCACCCAGCACCTGCACCTGTTCTCGGACTACCTGCGATTCCTGTATCGGGAAGGGTTGGTGATCGAAGCGATGGAAGAGCCTCTGTGGCAAGGCTCGCCGGTGGTCTTCGTCTTGAGGGCGAAGAAGATCGATCGAGTCAGCCATACTCCGCGGTGAACTTGAGCGTCGCCGCGTTGGTGCCGCAGACATAGACCAGGTCGTGCGGCTCGACACGAAATTCGGGATCAAACTCCACGATCAGATCGTCGCCGCGTTCCACCGCGACGATCGAGCAGCCGGTCTTCTGGCGCACGTCGAGGCTGGTGGGATGCTGACCGGCGAGCCGCGCTGCCGGGGACCTCAGCACCCGCAGTTGAGGATCGACCGCGATCGCCTCCTGACGCAGCAGGCGGTGAGCCAGGATCTGGCCTGACACCTGGCTGATCGACAACGCGAAATCAGCGCCTGCGTGGTGAATGCGCTCGACGTTCTCCGCCTCATTGACGCGCGCGATCACGGTGACGTCGGGAGCCTGATCCTTGACGATGACGGTCGCAAAGAGCGTCGCTGAATCGCTGTCGAGGGCCAGAATCACCACCTGGGCACTGGCGACGCCACCGGCCTCGAGCACTCCGGGCTCGAGCACACTGCCGACCACATCGACGCCCGGCCCTTCCTGGAGATCGATCACCCTCACCTTTTCGCCGGCGTCGCGCAGCAGCTGGCCGACTTTACGGCCCACTTCACCATAGCCCGCGATCAGGAAGGCGCCGTCGCGTTTGAGCTCAGGTCGGCCACCGGAGGCGATTTCGGTCAGGCGCTCGAGACTCTCGGCGTGGCCGACCGCCACCAAGATGCCTCGAGGCTGGATCACCATGTCGGCCCCTGGCTGGGTCTCCAGGCGTCCCTTGAGCCACTGGCCGATGATCGTGACACCGATCCGTTGACCGAGCTTGGCTGCCGCCAGGGTCTGACCCACGAGCTCGCTCGAGTCATCGATCGGGATCTCGGAGACCTGGAGCTTGCGCCCGAGTTGCTGGATGCCGCTGACCCGCGGGCTGATCCGCCGGCTGGCTCGCGCGGCCAACGCCGCTCCCAGCACATGCCGCGGGGTGTAGACAGCGCTGGCGCCGGCAAGACTGATCGGTTTGCGGTGATAAGGATCCTCGACCAGAGCCAGGATCTCACCGTCGAACTCGATCTGCTGTGCCACCAACATCATGGCCGCGTTTTCCTCGTCGGTGCCGTTGGCGATCATCGCCCGAGCCTTCTCGATGTAGACATTTTCGAGGGCGGCGCTGGCGCTGTCCGCGTGGATCACCGGCAGCTTGCGCTCGAGCAGCTGCCGGGTCACCTGCGGATCGTGCTCGATGATCACGAACGGCGTCTTGGTCTGGCTCAGCTCCTGGCACAGTGTCTCCACCGGCGGACCGTACTGATAGATCACGACGTGATCGGCCATCTTCGAAACGCGCCGCGGCAAACGCGATTCGAAACGCTCCTCAAGAAACGGAATCAGCACCATCGGCACGATCATGTAGACCAACACGACTCCGATGAACTGCAGGGAGATCACATACAGCACCATCGCCGGGTGCTCCCAGTCGGCGTCGGCGCCGTAGCCGACGGTGGTGATGGTCTCAGAGGCGAATTCCAGCGCCGACCAGAAGTCGCGGTCCTCGCCCTCGATATGGACCATGCCCAGTCGATAGATGCTGGCCGAGAGCACGATCACGACCGGCAGAATGGCGAGCAGAGTCAGAAAACGGATTCGGGTCCGGTTCATAAACCTGAGTTTAAAATACTGACGTATCTAAACGGACGATCACCCTCAACAGTGGAGTCGGCGAGTGAACGATCAGCGAAAACGCAAGGTTCTCTTCCTGTGCACCGGAAACTCCGCCCGCAGCATCCTGGGGGAATACCTGCTGCGCAGCATGGACCCTCGCTTCCAAACTTATAGTGCAGGCGCCGAGCCCACCGGCAAAGTCCATCCAATGGCCATCCAGGTGCTGCGCGAGGCGTACGGCATCGACGCCTCGGGCGCCTTCAGCAAATCCTGGGAGGCGGTCGCCGACGTCGACCTCGACATCGTGATCACAGTCTGCGATCACGCCCGCGACACCTGCCCCATCGTGCCCACCAGCTCGGCGGTCCAAGCCCACTGGGGCTCGCCGGATCCGGCGAAGGCCTCTGAAGCCGAGGCCGAAGCAGCCTTCCGCCGGGTGGCGGCTGAAATCCGACACCGCCTCAAGCAATTCTGCGCCCTACCCTGGGAAAACCTGGAAGGCAACGCCTGGGTCGAACAGCTCCGACACATCGGCCAGACATCGCCCTCCAAGATGGGATAGGCCTATGTCAGCATCCCCATCAGCACCTCAAAAAGCCGTCCGCGTCGACAAGTGGTTGCAGGTTTGCCGTGTCTTCAAGACCCGAACCAAAGCGACCAAGGCCTGCGACTTGAGCCGGGTCAAAGTCAACGGCGTCACCGCCAAGGCCCATCGCCGACTCGCCCTCGAAGACCGGGTCGAAATCGAGTTTCGCGACTGGACCCGCATCCTGGTGGTCAAAGAGCTGCGCGACAAGACCCTGCCCAAGGCCCAGGCGCCGCGCCTCTATGAAGACTTGAGCCCGCCGAAACCGGTACCCGACGAATTCGAGCGCCTGATGCGCCGCCGGCCGGTCGCCCGCGAACGCGGGGCGGGTCGACCGTCCAAGAAAGAGCGGCGCGATCTCGATCGTCTGCGCAAGGAACTGCTTTGACTACAGCTCCAGCTCGAGCGCCTCGACCTTGGCCGCTTCCTCCTCGTAGAAACGGCGCAGTTTCTCGTCGAGCTCGGGCCGGCTGAGGGCCAGGATTCGCACCGCCAGGATCGCGGCGTTGATCGCGCCGGCCTTGCCGATGGCGAGCGTGCCCACCGGCACGCCCTTCGGCATCTGTGCGGTGGCGAGCAGAGCGTCGAGGCCATCGAGCGCCCAGCCGGCGAGCGGCACGCCGAGCACCGGCAGACGGCTATGAGCCGCCACCACGCCCGCCAGGTGAGCGGCGCCGCCGGCAGCGGCAATCAACACCTCGATCCCCCGATCAGCGGCCGTGGTTGCATACTCCATCGCCAGCGCCGGGCTGCGGTGGGCCGATGCCACCCGATACTCACACGGCACACCGAAACGCTTCAAAGTCTCGGGCGCGGCCCGCATCACCGCCCAGTCCGAATCGCTACCCATCATTATGCCGACCAAAGGCTTATCGTCACTCATGATCGTTCCTCATCTAAGTGTGTGGGCGTACGACCGTGCGCCCGCTCAACGGGCGACGGTTGAGGCCATCGTTCTGAATTGAGATTGGTGGAGTTGGGCGCACAGATGCACGCCCCGACGCGCCTCTGAGATTAACAGGTCCCGATCAGGCGCGCACCGGCGCGCCGAGCACTCGCTAAACTACCCGAGCTTTGTCCAAAGCGTTCAATGAACGCGCGGTCAACTCGTAGTCCTCCGTCGCCCGGGTCGGCATATAGCCGAGGGCCGGCGCGAGCAGGCGCGACGCCCACCGCGGATGGCTGGGCGCGGTCTCGTCCTCGAGCGCCACCGCGTATTTGAACTGGTGATACTCCACCCCTTTGGGAGCCACCTGCTGACGAAGCCCCGCCAGATAAGCGCCGATCTGCTCTGGGTGACGGTCGAGGAAAACGCGGGCGAGGGCCGGGTCGCCAGACTCGAACAGCTCGTCGACGCTCTTCGGCACCTCGTCGATTCCCGCGCCCAGGTCGTCGATCCCGGGACCGTCCATTCGGATCGCGTCGCGCGCTAAAAGCGCGTCCCGCAGCTCGGGAATCCAGGACGCCGCTTGCAGCAACAACAATCCCTGGGTGCGCTCGATTCGGGTGGCGCGCCAGGCATGCCCCAGCGACCAGACTTCGGTCACCGCGTGCACCGCGCGAATCGCCTCCCCCGACTCGGGATCGTTCGACTTGCGGCGCAGGAAGAGCTCGGCGGCTCCCAGGCGCACCGCATCCCAGATCGTCTGGGCGGCGAGGCCGGCGCGGGTCGCTTCGACCACCGTCCGCTGCGCCTCCTGGTAGGTCCCTTTCACCAGCGAACGCAGGATCGTGCGGCTCTCCTCGGGCCGCGCCGTGCCAACCGTCGACCAGCCCTTCGGCAACGACTCCACCAGACCGAGCGCATGCTCCCACGCCCGAACCATCGGCCCCGGCTTTCGGAATGGCCGCGGCGCCGATTCCAGGGCTTGGCCGACCAGGCCGTAGACCAGCGAGCGCGCGGTCGGTTCGGCGTGATGCCACTCGATGCGCCTGAGCACCGCCTCGGTCATCGCCCCGTAGACGATCTTGTGCCCGAGGTAGGCCATGCAGCGAGCGCTATAGGGCCACAGAATCTCGTAGAGCGATTCGCGATCCGTGAAGGGCAGGAGCCCGACCACCGCCCGATCGACCCGCGGCTCGTCCCAGGCCTCGAGGGCAGCGATCAGCTCGCGGCGCGCGGCGGCCTCGCTGCTGAACGAGACTTTCGGTGCTGGCGGCAGCACCCAGGGGTCGCCGCGCTCGGCCTGAGTCGCCTTGAAAGCGTCCAGGTTCCACAACGCGACCAACCAGGCATCCCGGGGAGACGTCGCGGCCTCGGCCAAACGGTACGACGCTTCGACCGACATCACCGAGTGCAGATTGCCGCCGACCGGCCGCGGCTGCACGTCGTGCACCCCGGCCAGAAATGTCGCGCCGAGCAGATTGCGCGGCTTGGCGCCATGAGTGATGGCATCGGCCGCCAGGTCCAGGATCTTCGACCGTGGCGTCTCGCGGATGCGCGTCGCCAGGTCGGCCAACCGCGCGGACGGCACTGCCGGGCCGGCGAACAAACCCCGCGGCCACAGCAGCGCGCCGGTGGCAGCCAGGCTCAGATTCGCGATCGCGTGGCGTCGGTTCATCTCCTCATGGTACGCGTTGAAGCACACCAGAGTTCTGGCGAGCCGACGACGCCTGGAGACCAGAAGCACCCTCATCTGTCGCAAAGTGAGGCTGCTGCCCTGTTCACGACCGCCCTCCAGGCAGAAAGCTCCCCTCCGAATAGGGCATTAATTGCACTTCAATATACACAAAATGCACAAAGCTCCCTTATGTTAGAATCGAATTTGTGACCTACCAAAAACAGCTGCGGCGCGACGCCCGGTTGCTGACCGACGATCCGGAGGCGGCTGCCCTGTTCGAGTGCCTCGCCAAGCACATCTTCGATCCAGCGCTCGACACCTCTTTCATGGGCAGGGTCTGCAGGGCTCCACGGTCGGTACGCGAGCGTCTAGCAGCCAAGATCGGCCCCCTCAAGGACTACGTCACAAAGCTGAGGATGATGGCAGCCGCGCACCTGGTGCGCGTCACCCCTCTGAAGATCCAGGAGATCGGCCGGCGGGTGGGCTATCCCGTCGCGCGAAGCTTTCGCCGCGCCTTCGTCGACGCCCACGGCGTCTTGCCCAACGAGATGCGAAGGCAGGCGCGAGTCACAGCCGGAGAAAGCAACCCACCAGCCCTGAGCAAAGCGTCCGAAGAGACGAAACACGCGGACACCACCAGCTCGATCGATTTCAAGACTCCGGCCCCCCACGGCGATCCTCGCGCGAACCGTGCGCGAGCCCGCCGCATCTGGAGGCAGCACCACCTCGGCTTGCTGGATCAGGACACCGCGGCCGAGTTCAAGCAGCAGCTGCGTCAGGCCAATCCGCGGCTCAAACAGCTCGACGCCGAAGCGCGAAAAGCCTCACCTTCGGCGCAAGCGACGCCCGGTCCCCGATCTCCAGTGCTGCTGACCCCGACGGGCGACTGGTTGGAGGAGATCGCCGCCAACCAGGCCCTCGGTGAGATCGTCGATTTGCCGCCGGCCGATCAGCGCTTCGCTCTGCTCGAGGGCTTGCGCATGGGCCACGTGACCGCTTTTATTCAGCTGTTTCGCTTCTGCCAAACAATCGTTCAGTTCGATTCCGAAAAGGCCCTGAGGCTCGCCCGGCTCGGCGTCGAGATGATTGAGCCTCACCGCGAGCAAATGCTCGGCGAGGCAGACCACTGGAAGGCCCTGGCGTGGATCAAACTCAGCCGCATTCAGCTGCACGCCGGCGACTGCGGCGGCGCCGATCTATCCCTGAGCTTCGCCCTGGCCGAGGTCGGCGACGAGCAGGAGTTGGAGCCATGGGTTGAGATCGAGTTGCGCGAGGCCGAAGGCTCCCTTCGAAAACAGCAACGTCGGTACGACGAGGCGAGGCGCGCCTTCGACCGGGCCGTCGAGCTCGGCCGGAGCCTGGACCCCAGCGATACCAGGCGTCAGCGATCCGTTCTCCACCGCCTCACGCTGGCCTCGGCTGAAGGCGACGCCGATGCCGGCTTCACTCTGATCCGGGAGATCGACCAACTGCTCGACTCGGCGATCGACGGCGAGCGCCCGGCCGTCTGGAAGGCCGCGATCTTCCTCCATGGTGCCAAGGCCTGGGCAGCCCGAGGTCAAGCGCGCCATGCCGAGCACTGTCTGCGGCAAGCCATGCAAGACATCATCGCCGATCCCGAATGTGACACCGACGAGTCGCTCGGCATCCTCTTCACTTACGTCATCCATGAGTTGGCGCGCGTGAACATCGGCGACGAACATCTGGAGGAAAACGAGTTGTTCCTGCGCCATGCCGTCGACCGCTACCGGCGTTTCCAGTTCCCGATGCTCGAGGCCGCCGCCGAGGCCGAGTTGGCCGTGATCGTCGCCCTGCGCGGTGACCGAGACGAGGCGCGCAGGCTGGCGACTTCGGCTGCTGATTTTCTCGACGACTTGCCACCCCTGCACCGCGAAGCCTGGCAGGCCGCCCGTCGACTCCGCAGCTTCGCCAACTCTCATAAGGCGCACTCCGAGGATGAGCTCCAGCATTTGCTCACCGACCTGAGGCGCGATCTCGACCTGGCATCCTGGGAGATCACCGGCCCGCAAGCGCTGCCCGCCCTGAAGGCGCGCTTGAAAAAGGCGGAGACCCTCTCTACATGAAACCCTGCGACGACTTGCAGATCCTCGAGCAGGTGGCAGCGCCGGTGCTGGCCGCCATCGAGCGCGACGAAATGCGGGCGCCGAAGAGGCTGCAACCCCTGTTCAGAGCCATGCGGGAGTTGATCTTCCTGCCCGACCTCGAGCTCGAGGATATCGCCACCGCCGCCGGCATCGAAGACCTCCAGATCTTCTCCGAGCTAGTTCCTGTCCAAAAATACCCCTCCTGAGCCAAGCAGGCAGCTTGTTAGGGCCGGTGGGCGGGCTGCTCCATCGCTACCGGCGGGGCTGAGGACGGCAAACTGGCG
>JAAUYI010210000.1_pt1 | contig 31414 bp, 29 predicted proteins | sample 7278041 | NCBI WGS metagenome assembly JAAUYI01 (sample SAMN14350216, study PRJNA611818) | marine sediment metagenome | isolation source: surface marine sediment (0.6m) | place: French Polynesia: Moorea | collected 2018-08
AAGTCTTGTCTCTTACTTCAAACAAGGGTTGAGATACATTCTAGAAGCTATTATCTATCTCAGAAAAATCGAGCCCTTATGGAAATATTTGAATTTTGTCAGGTGTTAAGGGATTTTTATAGACTTTCTTGATTTTTATGGAAGCTCTCGAGTAATGTGCATAGGGAATTATATGAATGATGAAAAAACCGAAGGAATCGTTTTAAAGGCAGTTCCCTTTGAAGAAAATGATCGTATCTTATCTCTTTTTAGTCCTGACCAAGGAATAGTGACCCTTTATGTCCGCGGACTTTCTAAAAAAAAGCCTACTCTTGTGAACCTAACGACTCCCCTTTGTCGCGCCGAATTTCTTTTTAGAAAAGGGCGTTCCAATCTATACCGCTTTATCGACGGGACCATTCTAGACCTTCACCTTCCTTTACGTCGTTCTTATCGTCATCTTGAGTATGCAGGAAAAATGCTTCAGGCAATCTTAAAATCTCAAATGCCTGGAAAAAATGCAAAAAAGCTTTATCATCTTCTGAGCTCTTACTTAAAAAAGCTTTCCGAAGCTTCTTTTCCAGAAACTCTCTGGGCAAGCTTTGTACTAAAATTGCTCAAACATGAAGGTCTTCTCGTATTTGATGAGACTTGTCTTCGCTGTGAAGAGAATGCAGCTTCTCATATTTCTGAAGGAGAAAGTTTATGTGAAAAGTGTGCAGCTCTTAGAGGACAGTACCAGAAAGTTGTCAATAAAGAAGAATTTTCTAAGAGGAAAGTCCAAGGCGTCCGATGCAAAAAGCCCCAAGATAGGCTCTCACAGCAGGACAACAATAAAAATTTCCATAGTAAAGGATTAAGGATTGACACTCTTTCGTTGATGCCTTCTAAAAGCTTTTCTTTCTCGGTCCTTGATTGGAAAACCCTTCGGGTCCTTTCCCATGTCCGCGTTTTTGATCCCCTTTTAAAGCTCGAACTTCCTTCATCATTAGTCCAAACAATTGAAGCTCTTTTTTCTTTATACCAAATAGAATCATAGCAAAGTTACTGTAAAATGGGGCTATCGTATCCCGATCTTTCCCCTCTTTTTTGTCTGCTTACAAAACTCCTTTTACAAGAAGGGCATCCCCCACTATATTTTATGAAGTTGAAGGTCATGTTGAAGATCGCCCAGTTCGATCCCCTTAGCGGAAACTATTTAATCAAACATCCTTGGGTGCTATTGCCCATTGTGAAAAATACAGGGTAAAACTTTATGAAAATGGCTCATCCTCCGATCTACTTTGAAAAGGACCTCTTGAATAACGAGGCGTTTATCAAACTTCTCCAAAAACATGTGGGAAGATTTGCCTTGATTGCTGATGAGAAAGTTGCCTCTTTTTATGCAAAACCCTTGTTAACTTTTATGAAAAAGGAAGCGTTCGAGTGTCATCTGGTGACTTTTCAGGAAGGAGAAAAATCAAAAACGCGCAAAACAAAAGAAGAAATCGAAGATCAACTCTTAGCTCAAAAACTCGGGCGTGACACTCTCCTGATTGTGATGGGAGGAGGAGTCACAACCGATATGGGCGGATTTGTGGCTTCCACATATTTACGGGGAGTCCCCTATATCTTAGTTCCCACATCCCTGCTTGCTATGGTGGATGCGAGCATTGGAGGGAAAACAGGAGTCAATGTAAAACAGGCGAAAAATGTGATTGGAGCGCTTTACTTTCCCCTTGCTGTTTTTATCGATCTTTCGATGCTTTCAACTCTTCCCGACGCAGAAATCCTGTGCGGCAGCGCGGAGATCCTTAAAGCAGGTTTAATTCGAGACAAATACCTTTTTGAAGAGCTTGAAGAAAAGATTGGTCTCTGGACAGACAGAAACCCTGACTTTTTACAAAGACTGATCAGCCAAAGCATCAAAATCAAAAAGAAAATTATCGAGCGAGATGTAAAAGAGACGGGAGAAAGACGTATCTTGAATTTTGGGCATACGATCGCTCATGCAATCGAAGTATTAGAAGGGTACACTCTCTCCCATGGAGAAGCAATTGCAATCGGAATGGTTGTTGAAGCCTTTATTGCGCATAAGATGCAAACAGTAACCGCGTCTGACTTTAACGCCATTTATCAATTGATTGGAAAGATGGGATTTGCTCTAAAAATTTCTGAAAAAGTGTCGACAGCTGCAATGAAAAAAACAATCATGCGTGATAAAAAAGCAGAAAAGGGCATTCCTCGTTTCGTGATTCTTGATGGCATTGGAAAAGTTCACCGTTTCAAGGGAAGCTACTGCTCCACTGCTAAAAGCGACATCCTGGATGAAGCTTTAGGGTGGATGGTGGCGGAGTTCCAACAGTGATTTATAGGGTACAAACCAGTGCTCTTTCTGGAACGATCGAAATTCCCCCATCAAAGTCTCATACCCACCGAGCCTTAATCTTTGCCCTTCTTGGAAAAGGAGAATCAACGATTGCAAAATACCTTGATTCTCCCGATAGCGCAGCAATGCTCAAAACCATTCAGCAGCTTGGGGCAAAGGTTCAAAAAGACCGCGACCAACTGGTCATAGAAGGCGTGGGTCTTAAGCTCCAACCTGCCGAGAATGTGATCGATGCTGGAAACTCGGGAATTGTTCTTCGTTTTATCGGGGCTTTAGCAGCTTTAAGTCCTACCTACACTGTGATTACAGGAGACCACTCAATCCGGACAAGGCGCCCTGTAAAACCACTTCTCGAAGCTTTAAAACAGCTTGGAGTCTTTGCTGAAAGCCTATTAGGAAATGGGTATGCACCAAAAATCATCAAGGGGCCCTTAAAGGGTGGAGTTTGTACTCTTGATGGGCAAGACTCTCAGCCTGTTTCAGCCTTATTGATTGCAACATCCTTCACGCAGGGAAGCTCAGAAATCCATGTCACCAATCCCGGTGAAAAGCCCTGGATTGATCTCACCCTGTCCTGGTTTGATTTTTTAAAACTCCCCTACGAAAATCACGATTATACCCATTATAAAATTCCAGGCGGAGCCACATATTCAGGCTTCCACTACACCGTTCCGGGAGACTTTAGCTCTTTAGCCTTCCCCGTTGCTGCAGCTTTGATCACCCAGAGTGAAATTTCTATCGATAATGTCGACAGAAGCGATAGTCAGGGCGATAAAAAGCTTTTAGATTTGCTAAAGCAGATGGGAGCCAAATTCGAAACGCAAGGAAAAACGCTTTATATTAAACAAAGCAGGCCTCTTCAAGGAAAAAGGTTTGATATCAATGATACAATCGATGCACTCACGATTCTTGCTGTGATAGGGTGTTTTGCAGAAGGAGAAACCGTTTTAAAAAATGGGGCAATTGCTCGAAAAAAAGAATGCGATCGGATCCACTGCATTGTAACCGAGCTTAAAAAGATGGGAGCTGATATAGAAGAAAGAGAGGATGGTCTTATTGTTCGCACCTCAAAATTAAAGGGAACAGTTTTGGAGACTCACTACGACCATAGAATGGCAATGTCTCTTACTGTTGCAGCTTTGAATGCTGAAGGTGAATCCGTGATTCATCATACAGAATGCATACATAAGACGTACCCAAATTTTAAAGAGCACTTAATAAAGCTTGGAGCAAGAATAACGTGAATATTGTTCTTTTTGGACTAAAAAGCTCAGGAAAAACGACGATTGGCAAAAAGCTTGCTGAAAAACTTGGAAGAGCTTTTATCGATACCGATCGTCTTATTGAAGAAACTTATCAAATGAATCGGCACAAAAAGTTACCCGTTTGCCAAATTTACCAAGAAGTGGGATCTGTTACTTTCCGCGCTCTCGAATACGAAGTCATTCAGTCCCTGCAAGACGTTCAAAATTCCGTCATTACTGTAGGAGGGGGCGCGATGCTCCCTTATGAAAATGTTGAAGCTCTGAAAAAAAACAGTCACCTCATCTATCTGATCTTTGATAGAGAGCCCTTAAAAAAGAGGGTGTTGGCTGAAGACCCCCTCCCCGTTTTTCTCGATCCAACGAATCCAGAAGCTTCTTTCGATAAGATGTACGACGAACGAGGCGATCAATTTAAAAAGATCCATGCCATTGAAATCAATATAACATCCATGACAGACAAAGAAATCATCGATACAATCTGCAAGAGTGTGAAAGATGGCAAGTAATAGCTTTGGAACCCTTTTTCGCATCACCACGTGGGGAGAATCTCATGGAAAAGGAATCGGTGTTGTCATTGATGGTTGCCCTGCTGGGCTTCCGATGAGCGAGGACGAAATCAATCAAGAACTTTCTCGCCGCGCTGGTGGAAAAAGTCCCTATACCACTCCCCGAAAGGAAAAAGACCGCGCTGAAATCTTTTCAGGGGTGTTTAATGGGAAAACAACAGGAACTCCCATCTCGATTATCATCTTCAATCACGATACTGATGCGTCAAAATACGAACCGATTAAAAATCTCATGCGCCCGGGACACGCCAATTTTACCTACCTCGAAAAATATGGCATTTTTGACTACCAGGGGGGGGGGCGCTCCTCTGCCAGAGAAACAGCTTGTCGCGTTGCAGCCGGCTCTGTAGCCAAAAAGCTCCTCGCTCACTTTGATATCACCTGCACCGCCTATATCCATTCCATCGGCCCCATCACTATCGAACGCGTTGATTTCTCTACTCTTCAAAATAGCACTCTTTCTTGTCCCGATGAAAAAGCAGAGCAAGCGATGATCAAAGTCCTAGAGAAAGCCAAAGCAGAAAAAGACTCACTCGGTGGAATTATCGAAGGCACTGTAACAAATCTTCCCAGCGGTTTAGGCGATCCTGTGTATGAAAAACTCGAAGCAAATCTCGCTAAAGGCATGCTCTCTCTGCCTGGAACCAAAGGGTTTGAAATTGGGAAAGGTTTTCATGCAGCGCGCCTCAAAGGCTCCGAGCATAACGATGGTTTTACAAAAGACGCATGTGGCAAGACCGTTCCCGCATCTAATCATGCAGGCGGTACTCTTGGTGGTATTTCAACAGGACTTCCCCTGACCTTCCGCATTGCTTTTAAGCCTACACCCAGCATCGAAAAGCCGCAGCAAACAGTCAATGCTTCAGGCAAAGCCCAAATCTTCCAACTTCCCACAGGTTCTCGTCACGACCCTTGTATCACCATCCGCGCAGTTCCCATTATCGAAGCGATGACAGCCCTGACCCTTGCCGACAGCCTTTTAATCTCTCAAAGTTCAAAACTCATCGAAAATACAAGAGCAGTGCTAAACAAATGATGCCAGGGATAATTTTTCATGTAAAGAGGACAAACTCGTCTGTGAGACAAAGGAAGTAGCGCCAAAAGATTAGGTCAAATTTGGTGTATAAATTAAATAAACTAAGTACTAAAATACTCATTGCTATGGATATTTGGCTAGACAGTGTTGACATCAAAACAATTTCCTTTGCTGGCAAACTTGGATTTCTTGAAGGGGTAACCACTGACCCTTCTCTTATAGGAAAATCAGAAAAAAGTTTAGAAGAAAATCTCGATGCTATTCTTAAAGCTCAAAGTGGACCCGTGACAGCTCAAGTCACGGCTGTCGATCATTCGACTATGATTGAACAGGCGGAAACCCTGCGCGAGTTTTCAGAGCGAATCATTGTTAACATTCCGGTGACTCAGGAGGGTCTCAAAGCAATGGCTTCCCTCTCTCATCTCCAATTCCCCGTTATGGCAACTGCAATCTTTACTCCCTTCCAGGCTCTTCTTGCCTGCCACGTAGGGGCGACTTATATTGCTCCCTATTTTTCTCGCATGAAGGAGCCACTCGATACACTCGAAGGAATTCTCCTAACACTGGATCGTTACGACTTCAAAACTGAGCTAATTGTTGCTTCCCTGAAAACTCCAGCGGATTTAGAGGATTGCTTGCATCTTGGAGTCGATGCTGTAACACTTAGAGAAGACCTCTTTGAAACCTTGATCGAAGATCAAAGCGGGACGTTCGAAGCGCTCGATCAATTCTCAAAAGATTGGAAGTCAGGAAACCCTTCTCAACTTTTACCATGAGAAAAGAAAGCCTTCCCCTTGCCATTACCTTTTCCCTGCTTGCTTCCTTTACCTACGCACTTCTTGCCTATCTGATCCAAACAGCAGAACAAATTTTGCCTAACGAAGTCCTAATCTTCTTTCGACAACTATTTGGCCTGCTGATTTTGCTCCCTCTTATTCCCGTTAAACTTGGCTCTTATTCAGCACTTAAAACCAAAGTTTTTCCCCTGCATCTGCTTAGGGCTTTTTCCTCCCTTTCTTCAATGTTCTGCCTGTACTTTGCCCTGCGTTATCTTCCCTTAACCGACGCCGTTCTCCTTTCGTATACCCGTCCACTCCTCATTCCTATTGTTGTTTTTTTCTGGTTCCGCAGTAAATGGACAAAAAGCACCTACTTAGGACTTTTATTGGGTTTTCTTGGGATCATCTTGATTCTTAGGCCGGGACTGATGACATTTAACCTCGCCTCTTTTAGTGCTCTTGCTGCAGCTTTTCTGGGGGCAATCGCTTTCACAACCATTCGCCGTTTGACAAAAACAGAACCTTCAGAACGGATTACTTTTTACTATTTGGTACTGTCCCTTCCCCTTGCTTTAATCCCTCTAGGTGCAAAATGGGAAACGCCCACACTTGTGGGCTGGGGTTTTCTTGTTTTGATCGGAGCGGTAGCCCTGATTTATCAACTCTTTCTTTCAAGGGCTTATCGGCATGCCAAAGCGGTTAAAGTTGGCTCACTCCTTTATTCAAGTGTTGCATTTGCCTATCTCTTTGATTTTTTCTTGGGGAAAAAAGAGCTTCCTGTGGTTGTCCTCGTTGGAATGGCTCTAATTATTGTAGGATCAATCCTTGCCCTAAGCGAGCAAAAAGAGCTCTAATTGAGAGGTGTTATTTCATTGGGGGGGAAAGATGTTCCTATTCAACAAACAGATCCCAGCTAAGCAGCCCTTTTTCTTCCTGTCCCTTGTCGGGAAAAATCGCTTTTTTGATGGGAACTTTCACGGCTTTATACGCTTGGTTGATAAGCGTTGTAAGGCGCACTTCTCCATCCTGAAGGTTACGCACTACATAACTCTGATCTAAAAAAGGAACAAGCGCTGGACACGTAAAGGCCAAAGCAATTTGAGCATTGAGAAAAAGTTGCTGAAAACTTCCTCCACGCAAGATAAAGTGTCCTTTTTTTTTCTCTTCAAAAGGAAGGAGAAGATCATAGGTCCAAATAGGTTCGTAATGCTCTCCTGGGTGCTTTTCGTATAGATGAAAGTTTGAGAAATAGAGAGGTAAAGGGCGAAAATTCTTTTTTGCCTCTTTGACTAAAGAAGCGCTTCTCCCCAAGGTAATGTGTTTGATAAATTTCTTCCTTTCCACAACATACCCCTTTTCTTCAAAATAGTCATGAATCCGTCGCTGATACTCGTCAATGAGATCGTCACCAAAAGCTTCAACATGCCAGGTTAAAATATCAGGCGAGCGATTGGGAAGGCGGAGAGAAGAATCGGCAATCGCAACAGGACCGACACGGAAAAAAGGTTTAGGCATAAAGCGGATATGATCATAGATTTTTTCGTAAGAAATGTTTTCAAAGAAAAGAAGGGTGAGATGACGTTTTTTAGCTTTCAAAGTTTTTTCATCAGGAAGTGATTCAGGCCGTGGAGCATAAACCTCGAACCCAAAAAGAAGGCGTTTTGTATCTTGACCAGTCATATCTAAAGTTTACCAAGGCTTAAACATGGTAGTTAATTTTTTATTGCATCCCTTAAAGGCTTTATGCCAACGGTGAGATACATGTTGGTTAGAGAAGTTAAGGAAGTTGAATCGTCAGTTCCTTACGTCACCGGCTCATGACGGTCAAGCCAAAATCTTACTTCCTCTACTTTTCTAAAAGCACTCTCTGTTTTTGCTACTAGGCGAGCTCCCTACAGCCAGACAGGATAAAAAAGGGTAGGCAGTCAATTAAAAACGTTTTCGTGTAAGCCATATGACCAGCATCGTGACTCCAATTGTTACAGGTAACATAATTGTATAAATATAGGCGGCAAAAAAAGCTGCTGCTGCTGCAAAAAACCCCAGAAGAATTCCTATAACAAAAAATGTCGGCTCAACATAAATACCTGTAATAAAAATATTTAATGCTAAAAACATTAGCACAACAAGTCCTGCTTCGAAGCGCCCCAGCAATCCACTATTGACAAAGAGAGAAATCAAGTAGACAGTCGAAGCAAGTCCAAACCATTGAACCATTTCATGCCAGAGAGTGGTTGGAGTAGTGATTTTTTGCCTGCGACGGAGATACCAAGAAAGAAAAAAACATAAAACAGCAAAAACCGGAACCATAAACCGCCAATAATCCCAGGCCCGATTTTGGCTGATATCCGAAACAACAAGTCCAATAAAAGAAAGACCAAGCATGATGATTGCGACAAGTAGTCGCACCTTCCAGTGATGGCAATGCTTTTGAATGACAATTTTTTCGTCTTGACGAGTCATAGACTCCCACCTATTAAACAATAACTTCACACGCTAGCAATCAGCCCTCAAAAAGTCAATTGATTTAGATCAATTTTCTACTCTTCTCAGTTGACATCCTCGCCAGGAGGATAAGAAGTTTATTCCCTTTGATACCATTGATTCCGATCATTTCCTTATCTTAGAAGTTGTCTTTGAAATTGAAAAAACTTTGGAGCTGATTAAAAAACCCTACCACCAGCTCAACCTTAAATTCAGCCCTAGCGCAATAATCAAAGAAACGAGGGTTTGCCATTTTGGATTCCCTTTAAATGTACCCCGTTAAGCAAGCAAAAAACTGTGCTTTTTTTCTATTGAAAAGAAAGGTTGTCACACTACCTCTTGCTTGTTGAAGTTTTTTTGCACGCTCCGGATCGACCCAACCGATTTCTGTTTTGGTCTCGGTCCTATCGATGCCTCAGATTTCATTGGATTTTTTGATTTTGGCCTTAGAGACTTTCCTTTGGTTCGCGGTATTAACGATTTCTTTATCATTTTCAGGTCTTTCATCACTCGAATCATAAGTATCCACTTTGTCACAAAGTAGTTTAAGCGTTTTATACTGCGTGTCTGTCATTTCAATAAGACCGGCATTCTTTGCCCTTAGAACTCTATCTCCATCCTCACCAAGATACATTGTTGTGTCATTGTATGAATCAATAATATCCAATGGTTCATGATTTACCCAGATTCGCGTTTGGTGATTAATATCTGAAACAGACCAAATACACCGTATTAACCATTAAGAGATCTGTAATCTTTTCACACTGCCCGTCAATAATCTCCTGATACTTTTCTTTTAAAACCGGGGGAAGGAAACCGCGACTTTTCATTTCATTTACCATTTTTTAAACTCAAAATTTTCTAAAGGGATATATGCCGCTGGTGCGCGAAGATTAACAAGGGTGCCATCTTCTGCAATCTCATCGAAACCTACATATCCCGATGAGTCATCCATCCATACTTAAAGGATTGGGACCATATTTATTGGTTCCACTCTCTCCCTTTCTACACATCCAAAATAACATAACAATCCATCCTACTAGCGGAATCAGTGAGATAAACCAATGCCAACCACTTTTTCCAATATCATGGAGACGCCTAACAGACACAGCACGCGAAGGTATAAATAGAGAAAGAAGGAGGAAGTAGCACAAAACAGCAAAAACCACAGCAAAGCGTTCCAAAAGAGAAATTTCAATAAAATCAGAACGCTGCGCAATAACCCAAACCGGAGTCGAAGCCACCAAATAAATAACCACGCGCTCTAGCAGAAATTGCCAATATTCTTTTCGACTTGCACGTCCTTTAAAATTATTTGTAAGAGCATCAACAAACAGTAATTTCATTTCTTTATCTCCGGTAACCCGCCACGTATAAGCGCAACATTTATTCTTTTCAAGAGTTTTTTTCAATGCTCTGAAAGATCATGAATCTTATTGAGCGCTGTGGGATCCTGGATCTCCAAAAAATATTTAAAATGTTTTGATAAGAAATTTCTTTAGGATTGAAAAGAATTTCAACAGCTTCTGCATGTCCTGTAGCACCGGAACAAACATTTTTACAGGTGGAATCGGGTCCGTTTCCCCAGTATAACCTACTCGCGTTGCATCCACTCCTTTGATAGTATCAAAAGGCTCTTCAACTCCTCAGCAACAGGCTGATGCAAATGCCGCCTTTTCCATATTCAACACTTTTTGGTATACTGTAATTGAATAGTAAAAAGGGTTTATGACTGTGCTGCAACTCATTAAAAAACCTTTTAACACCTGGTTTCCTGCAAGGGGAGAAGGAAAGGTGGATGGGCTCGGAACGTTTTCGGGAGTTTATCTACCCAGTGTGCTGCAAATGCTTGGTGTCATCCTTTTCATGCGCCTGGGCTGGATTACGGGTCATATCGGACTCCCCAAGATGGCCCTTATCATCATGATGTCATCAGCGATCCTTTTTTTAACTGGGCTTTCGATGACTTCGATTGTCACAAATATGAAGGTAGGCTCCGGAGGATCTTACTACATTATCTCAAGATCTCTAGGTGTTGAATTTGGAAGTGCAATTGGAATTCTTTTAACGCTTTCTCAACTGACAACAATTGCAGTCTGCGTCTCTGGATTTGCACTGTCTCTTCAGGAGCTTTTTCCCCATATATCGCTCCTGTCTTTAGAGATTTGCACCTTAGCCGGCCTTGCAATCATTGCTCTATTTCCTGTTGACTTTGCTCTTAAAGCCCAAGGGCTCATCTTTTGTGTTGTGGTTGCTGCAATTATCTCCGTATTTATGGGAGGCAGCTCTCAAATTCCCGATACAGTGACTGCTCTTCCTTCAATGACAACGATGACTTTTTGGGCTGCTTTTGCCCTTTTTTTTCCCGCAACAACAGGGATTGAATCGGGTATGGCAATGTCGGGAGATCTAAAAAATCCCTCGCGGTCCCTGGCTATTGGAACCATGGCAGCGGTTGTCACTGCTTACATCGCCTATGCCTCTTTATCTATTTTCCTTTCCTGGCAAGTCCCCGGGCCTCTCTTAAGATCCCACCCCATGATTATCTATTATGTCTCCAAGGTCAGCCCTCTCTTTATTTTGGGTGTATGGGGAGGAACTTTATCAAGTGCTCTTGGGAGTATGATTACAGCTCCGAGAACTTTATATTCTCTGGCAAAAGACAAAATTCTTCCCCCCCTTTTTTCAAAAAGCCCCCTGGCACCTGGTATCCTTATCATCTGTTTAGCAACCGTTTTGACACTTTTCACCGATATGAATCATCTGCTTCCTATTTTATCAATGGTTTGTTTGATGACCTATGGACTTCTAAACTTTGTCGCCTTTTTTGAATCCTTTATTCAAAATCCCAGCTGGCGCCCTCTATTTAAAACACCTATGACGGTTTCTTTAACCGGGGCGATTGCTTGCTTGGTCAGCATGTTTATGATCAACGCTGGATGGGCCTTTATCATTGTAATCGCGGTGCTAACACTGGGTTTTTGGACAACAAAGCGAAAGCTCAAAGGAAATTGGGATGATATCCGCTACAGTATTTTTTCCTTTTTTGCCTCCACTGCAACGAATAAACTTGTTCACATTAAGAAGAACCCGCGCAGTTGGCGCCCAAATATCTTAGCGATCATCGATCCTGAACTTAAAGATACACAGATCATTCATTTTGCCCATGCGCTCAATCAAGCTAAAGGTTTTTTGACCTACGGAGCAACATTGGAAAATGGCGAAAAGTTAGCGATTACTCAAACCACATTTGAAGACTATTTTCGAAAGAAAGATATCTCTTGCTTTTTTCATATCAATGCTCACAAAACATCAACGCTCGGAACACATAACATTGTTCAAAACTACGGCTTGGGTCCTCTGCAACCCAATACAATCATTGTAAAGCCTCCTGCAGACACCATTGGAGCTTTTTGTGAATTGATTCAAACCTCTTATGAGCTTCAGAAAAATCTCATCATCATTAAAAGTGATCCCACAAACTCAGCGCTTTCTAGTGAGACAAAAGATAAACAAATCGATCTATGGTGGGGCGGTCAATACCACTCCAACTTTGAACTCTCCTTAGCTCTTTCTCATATCCTTCAATCAGGAAAAATGTGGCCCGAAGCGACGATCATTATCAAAACATTGGTAAAAAATGAAGCGGCCCGTCTCCACATGTTAAAGCTCTTTGAAAAATATCACTCTGTTTTACGTTTTAAAAAACTTCGCTTTGAGCCTTACATTGATGAAACAACAGACTTTTGTAGCCATATCTCTAACTACTCCACTGATGCAGATTTAACGTTCCTCGGACTGCGTGCCCCTATGCCGGATGAACCCATTTCCAACTACAAAAGCTATTACAACACCCTGATGAAAAAAACAAACGGTATCAAAAGTGTAGCTTATGTTCTCGCAGGGGAAAAATTGAATTTCCAAAGGATTCTTGAATGAGAATCTTAGTTTATGGTGGACAAGGCGTGAGCGCCTTTTCTCTATCTGAAACCTTGAGAGCCTTAAGAGAGTTTTCAGACGAAGTAGCAGTGATAGACCCCCTTTTTTTAAAAGAGAATGCATGGGAAAAAGATACAAAACTCATTGTTTTTCCTGGAGGACGCGATATCCTTTATAACCGCAATCTTAAAGGTAAGGGAACAACAAAAATCAGGAGGTTTGTTGAACGAGGCGGAAGCTACCTTGGAATTTGTGCCGGTGCTTATTTCGGTGCTCATGAAGTTATTTTTGAAAAGGGAACGGCTCTTGAAGTCCATGAAAAACGGGATTTAAACTTTTTTCCTGGTACCGCATTTGGAACCCTCTATCCCCATGCCCCTTTTTCTTATGCATCTGAAGCAGGAACCCACCCTTCAGAGATCTTTTTTGAAGAGCAATCTCTGCATCTTTATTACAATGGTGGGTGTGCTTTTAAAGAGGCTCAAAAATTCTCCACTGTGAAGGTCTTAGCCTCCTATCTAGATGCTCAGGATCAACCCGCAGTCATCCACTGCGCAGTCGGAAACGGAAATGTTGTTCTCTCAGGGGTTCATTTTGAAATTAGTCCTGGCCCTCTAAAAGAAAAAGGATGTAGTGCTGCAACTTTTGCAAAGATAAAAAGGTCTGATGAAAGCCGTAAAAGCCTTATGAATGTCATTCTTACCTATTTGATATGAAAAAGTTTTGGTTAAACTTTGTAGCTGCCAGTGTTGGCAATTTGTTCGAACATTATGACAAAGCTCTTTTTGCATTCTTAGCCCCCTTTATGGCTTCCCTTTTTTTTCACAGCTCTAGCCCCATTACAGCTCTCATCCTGACTTATGCCATTATGCTTCTTGGTCTTTTCTCGCGCCCACTAGGTTCTCTTATTTTCGGTAGAATGGGAGATCGAAAAGGGAGAAAAAACGTTTTACTCTTTACCCTACTTGGAATGGCCCTCACAACAATTTTAATGGGGTCTATTCCTTTTTATGAGAAGATCGGATGGCTCGCCCCTACCCTTTTAGCTTTAGGACGCCTTTTTCAAAACTTTTTTGCTTCTGGAGAAACCATAGGAGGAACGCTGCTCGTGTTAGAATCCTGTCCGAAAAAAAAGCGGGGGTTGATGAATGGGCTGTATGAATGTTCGACAATTCTTGGAACACTTCTTGCTTCTTTAGGTGTAACAATCCTTAGCGTTCAAGGATCGATTGAAACGCGTTGGCGTATTCTCTATTGGATTGGAGGAATAACAGGGGGAGTCGGCCTTTTACTGCGCCTATATACTGAAGAAGAAGTCACGACTCCTAGGAAACACGTTCCTATTGTTCCTCTTCTTTGGAAGTATCGAGTTCCTTTTATTGTGATTGTGATGACTTCAGGGCTCTCTTACGCTCACTACTATATGTTAACTTCCCTATTAAATGGCTACCTTCCCCTTGTCAGTACCATTTCAAAGTCTGAAGCAACACAAGCCAATACTCTCATCCTTGGATTTGATTTCTTAATCCTTCCTCTAGGGGGAATTTTAACCCTTTATTTTTCTAAAGAAAAGCTTCTCTATTTTTTTGGAGGACTCATCGTGATCCTTGCTTTCCCTTTCTATTCTTCCCTGTCAGGGGCAACACTAGGAACAGCCACTTTTATCCGTTTAATCTTTGTAATCATAGGTGTTGGATTTTCTGTTGTCCTTGCACCCTTCTATCAAGATTTAATTCCAAGAGAGAGTCGTTTTACATTGATTGCTTTTGGAAATGCGATTGGATCTCAACTTCTCGGAACAAGCGCCTGTCCTTTGAGTTTTTGGCTCTTCAAGAAAACCGACTCTGTCGGTTCCCCGGCATTTTATTTAATGGGACTCGGAATAGTAACCCTTTTAAGCGTGCGTTATGTACAAAGTCTCCAACGTGTGAGTCCCTCTGTTTTGGCTGAAAGGATTGAAAGAAGTTGAAAAGGAAGCCGGAAAATAACCGCTATCAGACCTTTCCTATCCTGCGCACCCTTCAAGGCTCTAAACAATGCATAGTTTCTCCAAAGTCACAGATTCTCCAGATGCAAGCTAAGCACTAGTAGGGCTACCCTGCATCACCTATCTTACTGATCCTCCTTTCCCAAAAATTCGGGCAACTTTAATCACTACAGCAGCAAGTCTTCATCGGAAATGTTTTTCTCATTCTTTTTGAAACGTAGCCAAAGACCACCCAGCCCAGATGCGATTAAAAATTTTACTCCTGCAAGTGGGACAAATGGAACAAGGCCAACTGCGAGACTTTGCTCAAAACTTAAGATGCGCATCAAGCCAGCGATACCTAAAATATAGATAATCATTTGTCCGGCTAAAATGCTTATCATGATCCGAAAAGAAGAAGGATTTTCCCTAGAATTGACTATCTTTCCGATCACATGAGATGCAATAGGAAACCCAACCAAATAGCCTGCTGACGGAAGGGCAAACCATTGAGCATTGGCAATCCCTCCAGCAAGAAATGGAAGGCCAAGTGTAATAAAACCTAAATAGAGAAGAGTACTGCAGGAAGCTTTTCTTCCTCCCTGGCCCATCGCTAACAGGAAAATTCCCAATGTTTGAAGTGACATAGGAACGGGATGAAGGGGAATACTGACTTGTGATAAAGCTGCAAGAAATAAACTTCCTAGAACAATTTGTGTCAGGGTCCAAACACGTGAGTTGGTTTTTTCCGAAAAAGCTGGTATTGATTCAATTAGAACTTTCATGATACACCTCCGAATACATGTGTACCTATTATCATTTTTTACCCTTTTTTAACAACTGATCCTATCTACATCACAGTCAGGGTCCTCAGTTTTTCTCTTAACCTTTACTGCTGCAAACTTCTATTTCCTCTTTATTTGTGCACACAAATTTGTCCATCACTTCAATGACCTTTTGACCTTCTCACAGTTTTCTCCAATGAGATTCTGCCAACAGCTTGTTTTAACCGATGCCCAAGCGTTGCAAAAATTGATTCTATCGGATGCGTTGCTCCTGTAAAGGGATAAGAAGCTATTCAGCGCCTTCGGCCCATTTTTTTGTCGGTTCGATGCATTTTTCAACAAGTGGATATCTTTCTTGATATTTTGTACTTGCTTCCTGAGAATTTGACTCTATCATTTTTTTTCCTTCCTATTATTTTCTTTAAATTATAGGATATTTTTTATATGTTATAATAGCGCAACAAGGAAATTTTGATGAAAAAACTGTTTTCCCTAATTTTGATCACTTCAAGTGCACTTTTTGCGCAGACGATCGATCGCTCTCCCATGCAAAAACTTCCGGACCATCCCCCTTCACTTAAAACTGTAGCTGAGCAGCTTCAGCAAGCACCTAAAGATTTTGACAGCGAGCGCAAGATGTCTAACCCTTTGTATGCAGGACCCCTTCTCACTTCTGGTGCACATAATCTCCCTCCAGGAATGTTTGTTGTTCAGCCTTACCTTTTCATCAAAAACACTTTTGCTAAGTTCAATGGAAACCGGAAATCGGTCAACACGAAAGATACTTGGACTATACAACCCCTCTTTCTTTTTCAAATGGGCTGGCTTTCTTGGCTCGATTGCACTATCAGTGCACAAGGCTTCTATAATAGACAGTCCAACCAAGATTCCTTTTGTTGGGGAGATACCTCCCTTTCGTGGGGAATTCAGGTATTAGAAGAAGGGCCTCATCGCCCAGCAGTGCGACTAGCAATTGAGGAAAGCTTTCCAACGGGGCGCTATGAGAAATTGAATCCAGCAAAAAATGGAATCGACGCAACAGGTTCTGGCGCTTATACCACTTCAATTTCTCTAAACGTTTCAAAAGTCATTTGGTGGGTTCCCAATCACCCTTTTGCATGGAGATTTTCTTTGCAATATAGCATCCCGACAACTTTTCAACTCAACAACTACAACGCTTATGGAGGTGGGATCGGAACAAAGGGTCGTGTGCGCCCGGGAAATAGTATGGCTGTCGGTAGTGCTATCGAACTTAGCCTCACTCAAAAATGGGTCCTCGCAGTTGATTTGACCTATACGTATGCAAATCATGCAACTTTTTCTGGTTATAAAGGGATAACTTCCTCTGGAGAAAGCGCCTCTGTTGGAGGTCCATCTAACGACAGCTTAAGTTGTGCCCCGGCGCTCGAGTATAACTTTTCAGATCACTTTGGGTTTCTTGCGGGTGTTTGGTTCACCATCACAGGGAGAAACTCTAGCAATTTTACTGCAGGAGTTTTGACCATGTATTATGCTTGGTAGCTTAAACCTTAGAACGAATAACTCTTAGCAACTGTATGAAATTATTATTTTTTCTCTTAACAACTTTTACCCTCTTTGCAAAAGACGCTCATCCTATAACAACCGTTAAGCAATGGTGCAAAGAAGAAAAGGCTTTAACAGAAGGACGTTACTTTATCATCGGAACCCTTGCTTCCGTCTCCTCCAATAGCATGCCTCACACTCAAATGATTGAAGTCTCTCATTTCGATAAAAATAGAGGAGCTCTTTTTTTCACCCATAAAAATACATATCAGGCAAAAAATTTTGAAACCAATCCCCAAGCTTCCTTAAATATTTGGCTTCCTAAAACACGCCGTCAAGTAACACTAGAGGGAAGGGTGGAAGAAGTTTCTCGAATAGAAGCGGAAAAATCATGGAATCAAATGCCCCGTTTTATGAAACTCTCATTTTTAGCCTCCAATCATACAGGAAGATTAGAGTCTGAAGAAGCCATGCAAAAAAGAAAAGAGACTCTAGATAAAGAATTTTTTAAAGAGATTCCTATGCCTGCTACTTTCATAGGCTACCGTTTAATTCCCGAAGAAGTCATTTTTTATGAGGTAAATCATCGCTCTTTCCATCATCCCTTGATTCAGGTGTTCTTCGACAAAAAGTTTTCCTGTAAATGATTTTTTAGACGATCACTAAGAGTTTCTGCTTTTTTCACCATAATTATTTAAGGCTTTCAATTCAAACACTGGAATCTTTCTTGTAATAATTTATAACTTTTCTTAAGGGTTTAATTATGTCACGAAAAAAGAAGGTAGATCCTATGTTTAAAAAGTATTTTGGGATTGAGACTCCCATTGTTTACCTTGAAAATGTCAAAGTTCAAAAGAAAATCGAAGAGCGATTTACACGTTCATGGAAACGGTTTTATAAAAAAGCTAAACCCATTATTTCTGATTTTAGAATTGAGCGGTTTGATGCTTTTTTCCGCCAGCTTGAAAGGGATGGGTCTGATGAAAGATATAATCGCAGGGTAAACATTCGCTTTATCAATCCTATGGTAGGATACGGCGTTTTTGCAAAGGAAAACATTTCTCCCTATTCAACACTTGTTCAATATACGGGGCTGCTAATGCCCGATGGTGAGATCAATCCTGATCATGATAGCACCTTTTCTTTTACAGACTATAAGACCTATTCCATCGATGCAGCTAAGTATGGGAATTGGGCTCGATTTATGAATCATTGTAGGGAAGGTCAAAAGGGAAACAATGCTATTCCTTGGGAGCATTACACTGAAAAGGGTCCTAGGATTGTTTTTACTTCGGGTCCTCGCGGAATAAGGAAAGGTCAACAAATCCTTTATGCTTATGGGGATGACTATTGGGCTGAGAAGAAATGTCTTAAGTTATAATTATAAAAATTATTATATACAATTAACAAAGGAAGAGAGCAGTCACTCTTCTATTCAGTGTGTTCTGGTTAAAACTCAATAGACTTTGGTGGAATAACCATTTCAGCGCTTGCTTTCAGTTAAAAAAGGAAAACAAGGGTTGGAGTTTCCTTGAAATAAAACATCGAAACTCCGTATTTTGCTAGTAGCTGCGAGCGCATTGCACAGTAATGACTATAGTAAATGGCCACTCCCCTTTTGCACCTTTCAAAGAGAAATGTTTTTCGAGACAGAAGAGTATATAAGAGAGATGATTTTGAAACGTCGTCCTAACGAAAGAATCATTGAAATTTTAGCTTCTTTTCTTACGGAAGAAAGAATAAAGACAATTGATAAGGTTCTTGCAAATCGAATGGGTTCTGTCCAAATTGCCATCGAACGTCCCTACAATATCCACAATGGCCTTGCTATTGTTCGGACGGCTGAGGCTCTCGGTGTTTCTCATATACACTTTATCAATGCTCAACTGAAAAAAGGGCAAGGGAAGGGAACAGCAAAGGGGACAATGAAATGGATGCACTTGCACCGACATTCTTCCATCGAAGAATTTCATGAAGCAATAGGAAGCCTAATTCTTGTTGGAGCTTCTACTGATGGAGAAAAAAATCTCGATAACCTTTCACTTGAGAGCCCTATTTGCTTCCTTTTTGGTAACGAAAAAGAAGGCATTTCAGAAAAAGCTAAACAGCAATGTGATCTTCTTTTTCGTATTCCGATGTTTGGAATGGTGGAAAGTTATAATCTATCGGTTGCTGCAGCACTGACCCTTTATGATTATTTAAAAAGGAAAAGGAAAGTACTAAAAAAAGATGGAGATCTAAGTATTCAGGAAGTAATAGAAGAAAAAGCCCATTTTTATATACGGTCATTAGGGATAGAACAGTCAAGTGAAATCCTTAATAGATATTTATTGTAAAAAAATAGATCTCAATGAACCTATCTTGAAGAGCCCCTATCCTTCCTGTAAAGAAGGGTAAATCTCTCGGAGAGAGTCAAGAATCTCTTTTAGAACTTTGTCAACCGGTTGATTGCAGGAGAGCTCTTTTAAATTCTTTTTCTCAAAATAATAGTGAATGAGAGGAAAGGTTTGTTCTTTATAAACCGCTAAGCGATTTTTGATCACTTCTTCTTCATCATCACTTCTCTGGACAAGGGAACTTTCACAAGCATCGCAGATTCTCTCTTTCTTAGGAGGAGAGAAGGTTAGGTGGTAAGGAGTATTACACTCTTTACAAGTCAGTCTTTTGCTTAAACGATCAACAATGATTTCATTGCTTAAAGATAGGTTGATAGCAATGGTTTTTGTTTCTTTCCCCAAGCGTTGGTCATAGGCTTTTGCTTGAGCTAGTGTCCTAGGAAATCCATCGAGAATGTAACCTTTCTGGCAATCTTGTTGAGCTACACGGGCAAATAAGAGATCAAGAATTAGGGCATCTGGAACAAGTTTTCCTTGGTCCATATACCTTTTTGCTGTTTTTCCTAACTCTGTACCTTCTTTCATACTACTCCGTAAAAAGTCTCCTGTTGAAATGTGGGGAAGTTGGAGAGTTTTAGATAGAATTCTAGCCTGTGTTCCTTTTCCAGCTCCAGGAGGGCCAAGAATGATTAAAGCAATCGTTTGTTTCGATTGGTTTTGTGCATCAAGTGGGGGCATTGTAAGAGATGTCATAGTAAAATAGGAGTTAATGTAATGTAAACATGTCAATGAGTTTATCAGAAAAGCGATTATTGAGTAAGAAAGAATGCTTAACTTAACGAACCTATCCCGAATTAAAGATATTTTCAGTATGTGCGTGTCGTGGGCCCAACATATTGTCAAAAGAAATCATGCAAATTCCTATCCGATTGCCAATGGCTATCAAGTAGTCACCATGGGAATTGCTCGTTCTATCATGACATCTAACAATTTTAACATTAGGCTTGAAGGAGGCATGTTCTCTTCTGACAGCTAGTAGAAAAGGCGATTGACTTTTAGCTCTATGCTAGAGATAATGACTCAAAAAAATCGTGAAGGTTGATCTATGGCTCAAGTGAGTACGAACGAATTTAAAACGGGAATGAAAGTCGAGATGAACCGGGAGCCTTATACTATCGTTGGTGTTGAATTTGTAAAACCAGGTAAAGGGCAAGCTTTTACCCGGACCAAGCTCAAACATTTGATGAGTGGACGCGTTGTCGAAAAAACCTTCAAATCGGGAGAAAAGCTCGATCTTGCCGATGTCGAAGAAACACAAATGCGCATGCTCTACACAGAAGGAGATGATGTTGTGTTTATGCATGATCAAACTTATGAACAAATCACCGTTTCTTTAAGTGTTATTGATGACAAAAAGTTTTATATGATGGAAGATACGGTCTACGGCCTTATCTTCTATAAGGGAGATGTTGTTGACATCACCCCCCCCACTTTCTTAAATATGACCGTGACTGAAACAGCTCCTGGAGTACGTGGAGATACTGCTTCTGGACGCGTTGTTAAACCTGCAAAGACAAATACAGGTGCTACAATCCAAATTCCTATTTTTATTGAAGAAGGTGAACTTGTGAAAGTGGACACTCGAACTGGAGAGTATGTCTCGCGCGTCAAAGAGTAAATCACTTGTCTAAAAACTTTTCACGCAAAGAACTAGAGGTGCGCGCTCAAACTCTCAAAGAAGTGCGGGCTTTTTTCGAAAAACGGGGGGTGATGGAAGTCGATACCCCTATTCTTTCTTGTTATGCTCCAATTGATCCTCATATCGATCTTTTTGAAGTCAATTTTTCCGAAAATGAAAAAGGGTATCTTCATTCAAGTCCTGAATATGGAATGAAAAAACTACTCGCGAAAGAATCTGGCGATATTTACCAGTTAGGACACGTTTTCCGTAAAGATGAAGTGGGACGTCTTCACCGCCCCGAATTTACCATGATTGAATGGTATCGAACGGGTGTATCGCAGACTTCTTTTTTAGAAGAAAATTTAGACCTTCTCTCTCTTTTTTTAGGAAATCAAACCCATGAAATTTTAACTTATCGAGAAGCGTTCGAAAAATATTTGGGAATCGCTTGGGATGCCCCAAAGGAAAAACTTCTTGACAAAGCAAAAACTTTAGAAATGCATGACAGAGCTGATTTCATGAATATCTTATGGGGATGTTTTGTCGAGCCAAAACTTGGTGAGGGAAAAATCACCATCATTACAGATTATCCTAAAGACCAAGCTGCCCTTTCTCAAATAAAAATGAGGAATAATGAAGAGGTGGCAGAACGGTTTGAATTTTATTTTACTGGGATTGAACTCGGAAATGGTTACCATGAACTCACCGATCCCATCGAGCAAAAAAATCGTTTAATCAAAGCAAACAAAGAGCGGATTGCTGTCGGTAAAACCGCTCTTCCCTTTGATCCTGAGCTCATTAAAGCTCTAGAAAAAGGACTACCCGACTGCTATGGAATTGCTTTAGGATTCGACCGTCTTTTGATGTTGAAACTAGGCTTAAACCAATTATTTTAAAGATATTAATCACATCCTAATATCTGGAAAAGAATCTCTAAATACAAAGGAATCTTTTCTTGGGGCTGGTTTTGCAGCAAAACTCCTAGTTTTAAATAGCGATCTTTACCATATCATTGAAAAAATCTATAACCACTTTTGAACAATGGGATAACGACGTCCCACGCCAAAAGACTTTTTCGAGACTTTCAATATAGGCGGCCCTTGCCGCCTTTTATATTCCGCGGCATGGATCTTTCGAATTAACCCGAGAACCAACTCTCGAGGAATCCTGTACTTTTCAGCGATCTCATCAATCGATAAATAGTTTTCAACATAACCTTCTAGCACATTATCAATGATTCCATAGTCTGGAAGAGAATCTAAATCGATTTGATCAGCGCGTAATTCTGCAGAAGGAGGTTTTGTAAGAATCGTGTCAGGAATGATTTCTTTCTTAGCTCTTTCATTGATATAGCGGCAAAGATCGTAAACTCTTGTTTTTGTCACATCACCAATCACTCCGAGCCCTCCACACATATCTCCGTATAGGGTACTGTAACCTAGAGCCACCTCACTTTTGTTTCCAGCAGTTAAAACCATGTAACCATGCTTATTCGATAGTGCCATCAAAAGTATCCCTCGAATACGCGCCTGCACATTTTCCTCTGTACTATCACATTCTTTCCCCTTAAAATGGGGCTCAAGAAGGTGAAGAAAGGTAGTGAAGGGTTCTTTAATCGGAATTTCTAAAAATTCAATTCCTAAGCTCTTTGCAAGCTCAAGAGCGTCTTTTTGACTCTGATTGGTTGTAAAACATGAAGGCATACTCACCCCTAGAACATTTTTAGGACCTAATGCCTTTGCAGCAATATAGGCAACTAGCGCCGAATCAATTCCTCCAGAAAGGCCTAAACAAGCTTTTCTAAAGCCCAGTTTTAAAAAGTAATCCTTCACTCCCAGTTCAAGGGCACTCAGAAGATTTAACAGTGAATCGTATGCAAAAGGGACGGGACAAATTTCTGCCTCTAAATCAACAATCATAGCATCTTCAGCAAACCCTTTTCCTAATTGGCAAAGTTCCCCCTTTTTGTTCACATAAACGCTGTAGCCATCAAAGATAATCTGCCCATTTGCCCCAACCTGACAACACATAATTGCAGGACACCGAAGAGTTTTTGCAGCTTTTGCACAAACATTAATGCGCACATCAGGCTTCTGAAATTGATAGGGAGAAGCAGAAATGTTTAGGAGAACATCAGGTTTATGCTCGACTAAGGCTTGAACGGGATCGCGCCTGTAACGGGTATACCCAACATAGCCTGCATGTTGCCAAATATCCTCACAAATAATCACTCCAATTCTTTTGCCTCCTATTTCCCATATTCCCGTTTTTGTTCCTGGCTCAAAGTAACGTCTTTCTTCGAAAACATCATAAGTGGGAAGGAGCCATTTATCTTGAAACCCTAAAAGCTGCCCATCGTGAATCACTGCAGCACTATTTAGAAGATGTTTTTCCCCAGCTTCAATATTCCGTCTGATAAGTCCCACAATTGCTGCAATTCCTTTCGAGGCTTTAACAATGCGCTCTAAATGTAGCTCCATCGAATCGATAAACGTTCTATGGTAAAGGAGATCTTCAGGAGGGTAACCGCAGAGCATGAGCTCACCGAACATGACAAGATCCACTCCTTTAGTGCGGGCTTCATCCATACTCTCTAAAATCTTTGCTGTATTCCTATCGATATCTCCGACAACGGGATTTCTTTGAGCGACTAATATCTTCATTATAAAACCTATCTTCTATCCGGATGGTAAATAGCGTCAATTGCTAAAATTATCCAACACAATGTTTTCTTTTTAAAACGCCGTAATCATCAAGAAGCTTTATAGCATGCTACTATTGTGCGGAAGACGGTCCACGGACAGAGTAGCAAGCGTTTTCAGATTCATCCATCTCTTTCAGTTGCCCTTCTTCAAAAGCTTTGAAAAGATCGTTTGTTTTTCTGGATTTCCCCTCTTATAAGATCCTTACCTATTGGATTAGACAATACCAGATGATGGGAAAAGTTAGCGAACTCTTTATCAGGTTGTTCATAATCCTCCTAATGAATGTTCTTTTTTAAAGAGCGCGCACCATAACAGAGTATAACCTTTTGTGCGTCTTTTTCCGTTTCGAAAAGATCCGTGATGTAATTCCGCCAAAAAAAGAGCCAATGCCACCGATTGAAAAAACAGCTCTTGATGACTTTCGAATCTGTGAGACGCGCTTATAAGATCCTGTTCCGATTAAAGCTTCTGTTTAAGATGTTTCTAAGATACCCTCTTTTCCCTTCACCATTTGCACGCGACACTGTTTACAGATCGCTTTCCTTAACCACTTGCAAGTAAAATCATTCCGGGTAGAAGAAGCCCTGTAAACGAAAAAGCAACCATAGCTAGTACAGTCAGCTCATGCACGATACATTAAAGCGCGCATTTGTTTTCTTAAGTCACTAATTTCCAATTTTGCACGCTCGATTTCTTTTGCATGCCTCTCGTGACTATTTTTGATCCCATCCTTTAAGTTTTTGATTTCACTTTCAAAGGCTTCGACCTCATCGACTTGTTTAGCGCGCAATTGAGAAATCTCACTTTTTAACTCATAAATCGTCATTTCATCAGTTGAGTGGATCTTTGAATAGTCTTTCTCCATCTTTTGAACCCGTTTGGAGTAAAAAGCGCGGATCCTCTCTTCTGCCTTTTCAATCTCAGCTAAATGAGTGCGTTTGATTTCTTGGATAGCATTTTCGTATGTTTTACGTAGTGCCGCAACTTTTTCTAGGTAAATTCTCTTTTTTTTTCTTAACAAAAAGTAAAGAATCACAGCGAAAATTAAAAGACCAAGAATAAAAGCGACTAAGTCAAGCCAGTTTAGCTGCGTATCGATAGATGGGATGGTCTTTTCGACCCACTGCGGTATGACCGATTGATCAACTAGCGGCTGCTTTGCCATATGGTTTTCCTTTTCCTATCTTGTGCATAACAAATGGAGGATCCTTGCTGCAAATGAAAAAAAAGAATACCATAACTTTTTTATGAAAGCACAACGAGAACATTGGGCATCCCAATTTGGTTTTATCATGGCCGCAGCAGGCTCTGCAATCGGCTTAGGAAGCCTATGGCGTTTCCCTTACATCGCTGGTGATAATGGGGGCGGAGCATTCGTTCTGCTCTATATTATCTTCACTTACATCCTTGGAGTTCCGATCTTTCTTGGTGAACTTTTGATTGGAAGAAAGACGCAGAAAAGCCCTATTTTTGCTTACCAAGAACTTGCCAAACCGTCGAAAAATTGGCGGATGATAGGCTACCTTAACCTCTTAACAAGCTTTATACTTCTTTCTTTCTACTGTGTGGTTTCAGGATGGTGTTTAAACTATGCGTTGCTGTCCCTGAATCAATTTAGCCTAGGAAAATCGCCTCAAGAAATCCGAGCGATTTTTGATACCGTCTATACTTCCGCAGATATCAATATCTTTTGGCTCATCATCTTTATCTTGTTGAATATCGGTGTCGTATACAATGGAATCCGAAAAGGAATTGAACACTGGAGCAAAATCTTGACCCCGGCTCTTCTCTTTATTTTGATTGCGATGTTTATCTACAACTTTACAATGCCTGGGTTTTCACAAGCCGTAACGTTTATCTTCTACCCCACGTTTTCAAAGCTCACACCTTCAGTGGTCTTGAATGCTTTGGGGATGGCTTTTTTCACAGTAAGTGTCGGCTTAGGAATCATTGTCACTTACGGAAGTTACCTTAAGCCTAGTGAAAACATGCCGAAAACAGCATTTATCGTTGCAACAATGACGATCCTCGTCTCGCTAATGGCAGCACTGATGATTTTTCCGATTGTTTTTACCTTTAATTTTCCCCCAGAAGGAGGCCCCGGACTTGTTTTTAAAACTATGCCTATCCTTTTTTCAAAACTTCCAGGAAGCCTTGTCATTTCGACCGTTTTTTTTCTCCTTTTTGTTTTTACAGCCCTTACCTCTTCGATTTCGCTCCTTGAAGTCCTTGTTGCTAACCTCATGGAACTGCTTAATTGGAAGCGGGGAAAAGCGGTTTTGGTATCTGCTCTTGGTGTGTTTATCTTTGGAATTCCTTCGGCTCTTGCGGGATCAAAAGTCCTTTTTCCTCATTGGGAGGCAATCTATGGCAAAGACTTTTTTGATACAATGAACTATATCTCAGCTTCTTGGATGATTCCTGTTGCGGCTCTTTTCACAACCTTCTTCATTGGATATGTCATGGAAAAAGAGCTTACTAGAGAAGAGTTCTTGAAAGGAACACAACTGCGCTTTTTCTTCCGCCCTTGGTTCTTTATGCTAAGATATATCGCTCCCCTAGCGGTGCTTGTTATTATCTTAGAGCAGGCAGGAATCGTAAATCTCTCTTATCTTCTGAATCTCATTACATGTAACACTGTTAACAAATGAGCTCGAAGGATTTGATTGCAGTTGATTCTTTTACCAAAACACGCCGTAAAGCCTCTTCCTTGAAACATGTTAGAGTTTTTTGGCTCTCAATCTATTTCCTCCATGAAAATATGAGTTGAAATATTCATAGGCCAAGAGTGTAGTCTGAAGCCCTCAGGGCATGCTGTATTAGCCTGCGCTCGAGGATGCATAACCTCTACGTTAGCAGGGACTCTGAATATGGGTGACCTAGTTTCAGCCTGAAAAATCAGGAATCTTCTTCCTTTAGGGAAGAAAAAATGTCAAAACAGTTAAAAAAGTTCTAGCGCAAAGCTTTGTCGATAAATGAGGGTTTATAACTGGAATTTTTCTACCCTTTTTTGATCGGGGTACCCGCAGCAAAATCATCGTACCCTTTAATTAAAACTGGCTGATCTTGTAATTTTTTCATTAAAAGCTTATGATGTTAGGCAAACAGGTATTTTGCCCTATAACCATTGCTTAAAATAAAGACATTTTTAAGGCAATTCGAGGAAAAATTTTATGACACAAGGCACGTTAAAGATTCATAGTGAAAATATTCTACCCATTATCAAAAAATGGCTTTACACTGATCGGGATATTTTTTTAAGAGAACTTGTTTCCAATGCATGCGACGCCATGTCCAAACTCAAAATTTTACGGGATCAAGGAGAAGCTGAGTTTAATGATGGCAATCTCAGAATTGACATCACAACCGATAAAGAAAAAAAGGCGCTTAAGATCTCCGATACAGGTCTTGGAATGACTGCTGAAGAAGTCGAAAAATATATTGCTCAACTTGCCTTTTCGGGAGCTGAAGAGTTTGTGAAAAAATATAAAGATGAAAAAAGTGATGCTATCATTGGCCACTTTGGTTTAGGTTTCTATTCTTCGTTTATGGTCAGCGATAAAGTTGAAGTTGACTCGCTTTCCTACAAAAAAGAAGCAAAACCTGCCCATTGGTCGTGTGATGGTTCTCCAGAATATCTTTTAGAAGAGAGCGCGCGCGCTGAACGGGGAACAGTGATTACCCTCCATATCAATAAAGATTCTGAGGAGTTTTTAGAGGAATACAAGCTGCGTGAAATGTTAATGAAGCACTGCCGTTTCCTCCCATACCCAATTTATCTCAACGGAAAACATATCAACGACAAAGACCCCCTTTGGATCAAACCTGCTTCCGATTGCACCGATCAAGATTACCTCAATTTTTACCGCGCGCTCTATCCTTTAGAGCCTGATCCAATTTTTTGGATCCATCTCAATGTTGATTATCCATTTCATCTTAAAGGAATTCTCTATTTTCCTAAACTCAACCGCCGCTTAGATCCGAACCAACCCTCATTACAACTCTACTGCAATCGGGTCTTTGTTTCCGATAATTGTAAGGATCTGATTCCCGATTACTTGAACGTTCTTCGCGGCATTATCGATAGCCCAGATATTCCATTAAACGTCTCTCGATCAAACCTGCAAATGGATCGCACTGTTCGGCAGCTCGCAAGCCACATTTCGAAAAAGATCTCTGACAAACTCTCATCTACTTTAAAAAGTGACCGAGACACTTACATAATTAAGTGGCCTGATATTGAAATGATTATTAAGCTCGGAAGTCTTCAAGACGAAAAGTTCTATGAGCGGGTTAAAGATTGTCTCATTTGGAAAAATTCTAATGATGAATGGACGACCGTTGACGAATATGTCGAAAAAAACCCTGACAAAAAAATCTACTATCACCACGATGAAAAGCAAACGACCCACTTCTTCGACATGTATAAAGACAAGGGAATCGAAATTCTTTTTGCCTCTTCTCATCTCGACACCCCCCTCATGTCTTTTTTAGAAACAAAACACTCTGGAATGAAATTTCAACGCTTAGATGGTGCCATTGATGATGTGATCCTTGATAAAGGAAAGGAAAAAACGATTCTGGACGAACAAGGAAAGACAGAAGCTGTCAAGATTGCTGATTACATCAAATCCAAACTTAGCATCGATAATTTAGAAGTCGAAGCCAAGAGCCTTTCTAGTGATTCTGTCCCTGCTTTTGTAATGATTTCAGAAGACGAACGAAGAATGCGCGACTATTTTGCCTTATCGGCACAAGACCTTCCCCCTACACTTAGTAAAAAACGGATCTTTGTAGTGAATACTAATAGCGGACTGATCAAGTCGATTCAAAAGATGGAGGCAAAAGATCCCAAACTCGCCTCTTCTTTAATCCAACAACTCTATGAGCTTTCCCTTTTATCGCAACGAGAATTGGACCCAGGAAATTCTTCAGCTTTCTTCAAGCGCTCAGCAGAGCTTCTTGAGAAATTGACCCTAAAAGTCGCTGAATCTAAAAGTTAGCGCGGGTAAAATATTTGAGAGTGGTGACTAAAAAATAAGTCTAAATTTTCTAATCTATACACCCGATGGGCAAGAAAAAAAAGGCAATTCTAGTAGCAAGACCATTCCTAAACAAAATTTCCAGTCTTTTTTTAATGGGTCCACGCGGTTTTTTTTTGAAAATAGAGAAGGCCAACGGCTTCTTTAACTTCGGAAAGGGTTTTCGAGGCGGTTTCATTTGCCTTGTCTGTTCCCTGACGCAAAAACTCCAGCACAGCACCTAGATCTTTTTCATGCTCTGAGCGCTTTCTATGAATGGGCTCTAAGAACTCTAGAAGAATTTCAATGAGGTATTTTTTCACCGTTCTATCTCCAAGACCTCCTTTGGTATACTGCGCTTTCAACTCCTGGATTTTGTCAAGGTCTGTTCCAAATGCATCGAGGTAGCTGAAGACAGGATTACCTTCCACTTTTCCTGGATCTTCAACGCGAAGATGACCAGGATCAGTATACATCTTTTTCACTTTCTTAGCGACTTGATCTGGAGTATCTGAGAGAAAGATGGCATTATTAAGAGATTTCCCCATTTTCGCTTGGCCATCTGTTCCAGGTAGGCGTGTAATTTGGGGAATAAGGGCTTTTGCTTCCATAAGAACATCGGCTTTATAGGTTCTATTAAATGCACGGACGATTTCATTTGTCTGTTCAATCATGGGCTTTTGATCTTCACCTACAGGAACAAGCGTTGCTTTGAAGGCTGTGATATCAGCTGCCTGAGAAATGGGGTAAGTCATAAACCCCGCAGGAACATTTTCTCCAAACCCCTTTTGAACGATCTCTTGCTTAACGGTTGGATTATGCTTCAGACGATTCCAGGTTACTAGATTGAGATAATACATGGTTAATTCGGAAAGTGCTGGAACCAAGGATTGGATAAAAATCGTCGTTTTTGCAGGATCGATGCCGACGGCTAAATAATCTAAAGCCACTTGGAGAACGCTATCATGAACTTTTTGCGACTCCCTCGCATGATCTGTCAACGCCTGAATATCAGCAATCATCACATACTGATTATGGATGTCTTGCAGTTCAACGCGGGACTGCAAGGATCCAATGAAATGGCCTAGGTGTAAAGGGCCTGTGGGCCTATCTCCAGTCAAGATAATTTCTGTTTTCGGCATACGATTCGTATCGTATCATTATTTTTCAATTGAATAAAGAGGAAAATTTTTGTTACATTTGTAGGTGTGGAACATAAAAATACAGAAGCGAGCGAGAATAAATCTTTTCCTTATTCTTTCCCGATCCAATTAGATCGCTACCACCTGATTGAATTGCTTGGAATCGGGGGAATGGGTGAAGTCTTTTTAGCCGAAGACCCTATTTGTGGTCGAAAAGTAGCTCTCAAACGGATTCTTCCTAAAATAAAAAAAAGGAGATCCGCAAGGCGCCGTTTCAAAAAAGAAGTTCGCATTGCCGCTCAACTTTCGCACCCTTCTATTATACGCATCTATGATCTCATCGATAATGGAGACGAACTCTACTATACGATGCCCTACTTAGAGGGGAAAACTTTAAAAGAAATTCTTGTTGCTACAAAAAAGATCAATGATCGCGGACATTCTGAAAGCTTAATGGAAGGGGCAATTCCCTCTTTAATGCTTGCTTTTTTAAATATTTGCCAAGCAATAGAACATACTCATGAAAAAGGATTTCTCCATCGAGATCTAAAGCCTGAAAATATCATCATTGGGAAATACAACGAGGTAACCATCTTAGACTGGGGAGTGGCCACAGAAATTTATAGTGCCAAAACTGAACAGGAAGATAAAAGTAATAGCAAGGAAGATCTTAAAGAGAAAACAAACCCTCGAGGAACAGTAGGAACCATTGAATACATGGCTATTGAAAGAGCTTTTGCCCATCCTGCAACTATTCAATCCGATATTTATTCTCTGGGTGTCATTCTTCATTTCATGTTAACCCTAGAGGTTCCCTATAAAAGACCTGGAAATATTAAAGAATGGCGCACTGCTCTCAACAAAAATGGGATTGAACCTCCGAAAGACCCCCAAGATGTGACTCCTTACCGCGAGATTACCCAGCAACTTTCTCGCATTACTTTGAAATGCTTACACCCAGATACAAACAATCGTTACCAATCTGTCAGAGAAATTATCGTAGATCTTGAGCGCTACATTCAAGGGCGTCCCGATTGGATCCTCACAGATCGATTGGATATTCACATCCCTGAGAATTGGGAGTTCCAGGAAAATATCGTACTTACGAAACAGATGGCAATCTCCCGTTATGCTGGGCTGATGGAATGGGTTCTTCTAATGCTCTCTAAGGAATCATATACTGGAAATATTCAAATTCAAACAGATGTGAAAATCCAACAAGGGGGAGATGGCATCGGCTTTGTGATGTGTGTTCCTAGTCACAGCGGGAGCAAAGGATTGGAAAAAGGGTATCTTATTTGGATCGGCTCCAAGAAAAGCCCTGGTGTGAAGCTATTCCGCGATAATGTTGAAGTTTCTCGAGTCGATAATATTTCATTAGAACCTGATGAACCCTATACAATTGCTGTAGAAAAACAAGATAATACTCTATGCCTTTTGATCAATGGTGAATCCAAGCTCATCTACATGAGTCATGTCCCTATGGTTGGAGGTCATTTTGGTCTTGCTTCGAAAGATACCGAATTTGAAATCTCCCCTATTCACCTGTCGACGGGAAGTCAAAATATATTGGTTAATTGCCTTTCTGTTCCCGATGCCTTTCTACTTAGCGGAGATTATAACCGCGCTCTCATAGAATATCGCCGTATTGCCTATTCATTCAAAGGGCGCCCTGAAGGAAGGGAAGCAACTTTTCGCGCAGGGTTCACACTGATAGAACAAGGGAAAAGAAAAAAAGAGAAGTCCGAAACGTTTTTTTCGGAAGCCCTTGATGAATTTGAACTTCTTCATAATACCCCCGGAGCTCCTATCGAATACCTTGGAAAATCTCTCGTTTA
>JAAUYI010174176.1_pt1 | contig 31393 bp, 26 predicted proteins | sample 7278041 | NCBI WGS metagenome assembly JAAUYI01 (sample SAMN14350216, study PRJNA611818) | marine sediment metagenome | isolation source: surface marine sediment (0.6m) | place: French Polynesia: Moorea | collected 2018-08
GTTAACGTGGTCGATCACTGGACAGCCCACTCCGCCATTTGCCTTTTCTATGAGACGATGGTGGTTCCCGGCCTTTTATTGAACTAAATGAGACAAAAACCAACAAACGGTTCTTTTGAACCAATACGCAGCCCCTTCGGAACGAGTGAAGCTGCACCAAAGATCAAGGAGTATTAATGAGTTTTAAAGATTTTTATTTTCACCAAACGATACAATCAGGTATCAAAAATTGTGGGTATATAACCCCAACTCCCATACAACAACAATCAATTCCACACATGCTGAGCGGTAAAGATGTTCTGGGGCTTGCCCAGACAGGCACTGGCAAAACAGCAGCCTTCGTTCTGCCAATGCTGCAACGTTTGCTTAATGGTCCCCGCAAAAGGATACGAGCGCTAATCATGGCTCCCACGAGAGAACTTGCCCAGCAAATCCATTATAATATTGGAGAGATGGCTATCAAGACAGGCTTGCGCAGCGCAGTCGTTTATGGTGGTGTCGGCAGACAGCCTCAGCTTAATGCCCTGCGTAATGGAACCGAGATAATTGTAGCATGTCCCGGACGTCTGCTTGACCTGCTCGGTGAGAAAGGCACCAGTCTCTCCTCTGTTGAACTATTGGTTCTTGATGAAGCAGATCACATGTTTGATAAAGGTTTTCTGCCGGATATGAGAAAAATCATTGAAATGATACCGAGAAAACGTCAATCCGTTATTTTCTCGGCGACCATGCCGCAGGAAATTCAAAAATTGACGCAGGATGTTCTTATAAAACCAGTGCGGATACAGATAGACCACTCTAAAAGTCTACCGAATATCGAACATACTCTTTTTACAGTTAAACAAGCTGGGAAGACGGCATTGTTGAAGACGTTGCTGCAGGAGAGGGAAATGACGAGAACGCTTGTTTTTACCCGAACCAAGCACAAAGCGAAAAGCTTGGCTATTGCTTTGCAGAAGGCGGGCATTAAAGCCTCATCGATGCAGGGAAATCTTTCCCAACAAAAACGACAAGCGGCACTGGATGGATTTCAGCAAGGCACATTTCCCATTTTGGTGGCCACCGACATCGCGGCTAGAGGGATCGACGTTCAGGAAATATCACACGTGATTAACTATGATCTTCCCGACACCATGGAAACGTATACCCACCGGACTGGCAGAACAGGCCGGGCAAAGAATTCCGGGAAAGCATTTTCCTTTGTCAGCCAGGATGATAGCAAGTTTATAACCAATCTCAAGCGCAAATTTAAATTCATAATCAAGGATATTCAACCAACCAGCTCAACCGAGAAAGATGAAAGGAAAAGCCATCCTCATAAAAAGAAGGCCGCACGACCGCAGCAATTAAAACGGTCAGCTGCCAAAAGACAGGGTGCAAAAAAGAAGAGCAAGGCGGCAGCTTTTGATTTTGGCCTCAGGCCACAGACCGCAAATCGCGCATAACAAATTACCTGGACAGCCAGGATTGGAGCTGAAGAATCGCTTGATCATTCAGCCAAATAGTTTCCATCTTAAACACATGGTTTAAGGCGGGGAATTAAACAACACAGGTTTCACAGGAAACCGCATTGATCGGAGTATTATAAAATGAAAGAAGGAACAGTAAAATGGTTTAACGACGCCAAGGGTTTTGGTTTCATTGAGCAGGATGGAGGCCAGGATGTCTTTGTTCATCACAGTGCAATTCAAGCTGATGGTTTTAAAACATTGGCAGAAGGAGCGAGAGTTAAGTTTGATGTAGTCGATGGCCCCAAAGGTCCTGCCGCAGAAAACGTCTCAGAGCTTTAAACTTTCCGTGATATATGCTGTTCGTCCAGGACATTAACGGGCGAATGGCATGTCTCCCCGAGGACGAGAATCAATAAATTGGAGATTTGACTTGGCTAAACAAAGATTTTCATATGAGAAACGCCAGCGTGAGTTGGAAAAGAAAAAGAAAAAAGAGCAGAAACTGCAAAGAAAGATTGACAAGAAAAAGCCATCAGAAGATCCGGACATAAAGGATACTGAAGATCAATAATGATGCTTTAGTTTGATAGTTGTTCATCCATAGTGACGCAGTAAGCCTTCAGAGGCTGTGGTTTCTTATAAAATAAAGCCTTTGAATTCAATTAACCGTAGGAATTTACTGGAGTTTTGATTCACATTCTGTGCAGGTAGAAAAAGTACAGGATAGATACTTTTCAGATTGGGAGGAAAAAATGAGATACAATCTAATTAAAGGTGAAAATGTGCTCCATCGAAAAAGAGCTGAGTGGGGTATTGGCAAAATCACCTCCGTGAACAGCTGCGGCACTATCCAAGTTGTTTTTGAAGGCAATAGAAGACTGTCAATTGCCAAAGGAATCAATTTTCTTATTAAGGTAGATGAACACGGCAATAAAATTTGATTTCTACCAATAAAAGTTATAGTTAAAGCTTTGAACCTGCTTCTCTTCGAGTGTAAAGAAAATCATCTAGTTTAACAGGAAGACACTTTTACGTTGACGATGAGAAAAGATCTCCGGAGTTTTCCTATAGCTTGCCTCAATCGCAGATAGCTTTTCATAAAGATCGGCGAACAGCACCATCACAAAGAACAAAGAAAGACCTGACCAACTATTCTACTATTTTAATAATTATTCGATATTTTCGTTAAGATGGGCAAGAAGCAAGCTTCTCGCCCCTATATTTTAAATAAATGAGCCATTTGCAAAAGGCTCATTTATATTTCTTTATTTCCTGCAACCGGCTCAGGCGATCAGGGTACTGTGGGAAAGATGAGTGCATAAGGCAGTGAGGTGGCGAACATCGGTCCCGCAACAGCCACCAAAGATATTCAGCCCAGGCAGAACCTCGGTAAGTGCCACGCTCTGTTTTCCAAACTCTTTAGGATTTCCGTTATCAAGTTCTTCGGCTTCCTCAAGCTCGGCATGGCTTTTTGCCGATGCATTCGCTCTTACAGCACGGATGCGTTCTTTCCACTGACTATCCGGCAGCAAAGCATCTCTGAAATGACTGGGGTGGGCGCAATTGATCATATAATACGATGGTCCTAAATCAGTACTATTATCGATTTCTTCGATTGCTGCCCCCAGGGGTTGACCGGAGGGAAGCCTGCCATCGGTCTCCAGGGTGAATGAAATCACCACTGGAATGTGATGGTCCTGTGCCGCCAGAGTAATGCCGATGGCCTCTTCACTGTAGTTGATGGTGAATGCGCTGACCAGATCGGCTTCTGTTTGATTGAGCTGTCCTATCTGCACTGCATGGTATTTCCTGGCCTGGTCTATATTCATTTTTTCCTGAACTTGATAACCGTCTCTTCTGGGGCCCAGACAGCCACTGATCACGATGGGAAAATCCGACTCCCGGTATCTTCCACGTAACCGAGCGAGCAGGGCAATGGACTGGCTGTTGACAGCTGCCAGTCGTTCGGTGTCGTACCCCAAACGATTTCCCCAATACTTGCTTGCCCGCCAGGTCGGGCTCTCTAGGATACAACCAAAACCATGGTCTCTGGCCAGTTCAATATATGGCTGATAATATTCTATCAGTGTTCTCCTTCCTTCTTCAGATTCGATAAGAGGAAAAGCTGCGAAATCTTGAAGGTCATAGCCTTTGTCAAAATAGAGGGTGGTTTCCAGTCCGCCATCGGTGATGAACATTCTCCCATCAAGTTGCGGCAATTTTTCTCTGTATGTGCTCATTGTCTACCTCCACAGATATTGGATGAATATCAACCGGCAAAGATAACTTTACGGCTGATTTTTTCTACATTCATCTCTTAGGCGTAAATCCCTGCCTTACATCGTAAGGATATATCAGAGGAGGCAATGTTACATCGATAGAAGAGAATCTGCTGAGAGGTGAAGTTAGTGCAACACCCACTTCACTACCTCTTCAGGTGAGTAGCTGCAGAATATACCGGTTCGCAGGGAGTTAGTAAAATGCTTAGCTAGAGCCGGATTGTGTTTTTCAATTTTTTTAATGGCACTGCGGATGCGCAGGGTTACTGCTGCACGGGCACGCTCTGCGGACGATTTCAGCTTTCGCGGTTTCCCCCCCAATCCGAGATTTTTCTCTAGGTGGTCCAGAAGATATTCCAACTCTTGCCGGAGTTGTTCTTTTCTGCCCAGATCCTGAAGTTCTTCGGCTTCAGTTATGTCTTCCTGCAATTCACGAACGCGTCGTTCATACTGGCTCCGGGCTTTCTCATCCATGGTGTATTCATTTTCGTCCATGCTGGACTCGGCACCCATCAGGTCTGTGCAATGGACTTCCTTCTCCGGTGTTGAAAGGAGCTGGGCAATGTCCTGAAGTCCTTTGAGATCGGGCATGGTTGTCTCGACACCAGCAAACAATACGTGCCAGATAGCCTGTTCCCTTTTGAAAATAGCTTCAGTTGTAGATAGTTGCGCTTCTTTGCTGATAACCATGGGAATATCGGCAGAGCGCAGTGCCACCTCAAGACCTGCTTTCAAAATGCCTTCGACTACACTGTCTCTGTCTTCTGAATAGCGGAACGGATTGGCCTGGACAAGCCAGTTGACAACTTCATCCACCGATGGTTTCTTTCCTTTGGTGATTGAGGAAATATAGGCATTGACAAACAAATCAACATATTGTTTTGCCTCTTCGATTCTCCCCATATGTGTATAGGCAGAAGCAATGTAGCCAGGCAGATCGACCCAGACATTAGTCAATGGACGTTTTAAGGCCATCTCAACAGAAGTGCTGAAGTTTCTCAGCACAAAATAGACCAGAGAGCCGTATTGATAGTACCAGAGATTACGGTAGGGATTAAGATTGAGCGCTTTTTCAAACAACCTTTCACCCTCGGCCGCCCTGCCGAGAAAGGCCAGGCAACTGGCCAACTGTACCAGATTGTCGGCGTCATTACCGTTTAACTCGAGCGATCTGCTGATGTGATATTCCGCCTCATCAAACTGTCTTCTGTAGAGATACACTCTCCCTAGAATCATCTGAACCAGATAATCGGAATCATCCAGCCTGAAGGCTTCTGAGGCATATTTGTAGGCACTTTTCTCCGACGCCTCGTAAAGCTCCCAGAGCTGACAACTCCATTCATTAAAGTGAGAAAGCGACAAGCCGCTATAAGCTCTGGCATAGTGGGGATCGATGGTAAGGGCCTGGTTGAAAAACTCCCGTGCCTCCCGGTCCGCCTCTAATGTTCCAAGGCTCAAGCGATCCATACCGCGAAGCCAACAGTCATAGGCCGCCATATTGGTCACCGGTTTTTCTCGCGCTGCTGTCAGCAGGGTATGATCAACTTCAGAGGAGATGGTAAATACCACCCGCTCGATGATGCTTTTCTGCATATCAAAAACACCATCTCGGGGAGCATCGAACCGCTCTGCCCATATCAGTTTTCCCGATCCCGTATGAAGCAATTGCATACTTAAACGGATTGTCTCCGGTTGTTGGTAGAGGCTGCCTTTCAGCAGATAATCAACATTGATTTTCCTGGCTGCTGCCAGAATATCCAGGTCAGGGTCCGACAACATCCGGGAAGTGTAGGATGATATTATCTGAAGCCCGGGGAAGTGTGAAAGATCGACAATCAGCTCCTCCACCAACCCCCTGGAAAAATATTCAAACTGTTTATTATTGGAAAGATTTTCAAACGGGAGGACTGCCAGTGAAGCAGCTTTCCCTGAGGCTACGTTTTCCATGCTCTGCACCTCCCTGTTACAGAGAGAATGGTAATCGTGTCTTCGTCACCCCAAAGTGAACCCAGATCAACGATAAGAAAAACGTAATCACCCGGTCGGGTATGTCACCCTCCCTGCTCCTACAAAAAAAGATGAAGCGGCAACATCTCCATCAACAATCCAAGAGGACCGCCACCCCGGATATTTTCAGTCAGAAGTAAAAATCCCGACCATCCACCAATGACTCCGAGAGAAATAAACAGGCAAAAAGACAAAATGAAAACGGTCTTTTCAAAGTTGCTCAAGCCTTCATCCCTTTCTTCCTCATGTTCAGCTATTTCAGTTTTTTCCGGGTATTCCTGTGAATTCATGACGTCCTCCAATGAAAATTTTTCTTTCTACCGGATAGACGTAAAACCCGATCTTACGCTGTAAGATGTTGGCACTATAAGCTGATTAAATGCAAACATTTGTTGAAAAAATGACTATTAATAACTAAAAACAATGGCTTTTTTCCGTCTGACAGGATAAATAAATTTTTCAGGAATTCTGTCAGCAGGAGGTACAATGAGCCAACGATCCACTCAAATACTCAATACAACACAATATTTTCGTATTATTTTGCGAGCAATGCAGGCCCATTCCAGATTTGTTGAAAAACAGTATGGTCTGAGTAGCGCCAAACTGTGGATGCTGCGGGAACTCCATACAAATCCCGGCATTAAAGTGTCAAGGCTTGCTGCCGCCCTGGCCATTCATCCATCCACCTGCAGTAACATGCTCGACAAATTGGAAGAAAAAGGCTTTTTGTATCGCGAAAGAAGCAGAACTGATCAGCGAGCTGTCCACCTTACGCTGACCGAAAAAGGAACGCACCTGCTGGAAAACGCTCCGCAACCTGCCCAGGATGATATTAGCCAGGCTCTGGAGCAGCTTTCCGATGAAAGTCTCGCCTGTCTAACTGAATCGCTCGGTGAACTGGTGGAGACGATGAACATTAAAAAAGCAGAAATCAAAGACATCGTCTGAGTTTAGGGGATTCCACACGAGGCAGCAATTCACTGCCCCGTGTGGATGTGTAGATCAGCTTTTAGCCTCGGCCTCGACCCGCTCTTGCGGGAGAATGAGATTAAGCAAAAGTCCGAGAATACCGGCCAGACCGATTTTCTCCATAACGAAGTTTCCGGCGGTGAACTGCATGTCACCAATTCCTGCCACCAGAATGACCGCGATAATCACCAGATTCCTCGGGGTGGTCAGATCCCTGCCCGATTTGACCAGAGTGTTGATGCCAAGCACCGTTATCATCCCAAAAAGCAGGATCATTATGCCACCCATGACCGGAGTGGGTATTGTTGCCAAAAATGCGCCTATCTTACCAATGAAGGAAAGTAGGATGGCAAAAATCGCTGCCCAGGTCATGATTGCTGGATTAAAGGCCTTGGTCAGAGCAACGGCACCGGTTACCTCGGAGTAGGTGGTGTTAGGAGGACCACCCAGAAATGAAGCGAAGGATGTAGCTATACCGTCACCGAGCATGGTGTTCTCAATACCCGGCTCATCAAGATAGTCTTTTCCGGTAACCCCGCCTATGGCCAGAACATCACCAAAGTGTTCTATGGCCGGGGCCAGGGCGACAGGAACGATGAAAAGGACAGCCTCCCACCGCCATTCCGGCAAGGTAAAATTCGGTATGGCGAACCAGGCTTTCTCCGCCAGCGGCTGCATGGAGATCAAAGCAGGTGCCGTCCAGTTCTGGAGCTCTCCCGGATCAAAGGAAGCCTGCATGGAAGCAGAAAAACCTGTCATATCAAGAAACAGAGATGTCGCATAGCCTGCTGCTATACCACAAAGAATCGGAATGAGCTTGAACCAGCCTTTGCCAAGCAGAGAAATCAGGGCGGTGGTCGCCAAGGCCACTGTAGCAATGATGGCAGCAGTCGTGCTTGGCACCAGCCAGGCGGAACCGTCACCGGTTCTGCCCATGGCCATATGCACGGCAACCGGAGCGAGCACCAGGCCGATGACCATTATCACTGGACCGGTAACGATGGGCGGCAGGATGCGGTGGAGCATGCCTGAACCAAATATCCGGACAATGATGCTCAGCACGATATAAAAAACGCCGGCTGCTGCCAGACCACACATGGTGGCAGGAATTCCCCAGGTCTGAACACCGTAGATGATGGGAGCAATGAAAGCAAAGGACGAGGCCAGAAATATCGGTACTTTCCCTTTGGTTATCACTTGAAAAATCAGGGTCCCTCCACCGGCGGTGAATAGAGCCACATTGGGATCCAGGCCTGTTAAAATGGGCACCAGCACCAGGGCGCCAAAGGCCACAAACATCATCTGCGCCCCGACAACGCTGTCTTTAAAACGGAACGCATAATCTGAATTTGGTCGTTCTTCGGACATATCTCCTCCCCTTACTCTGACATTAATCTACCCTTACCAGAAGGGCCTTTTTATTTGCTCTTACTTCGTACCAAATATTTTGTCACCGGCATCACCAAGACCCGGCAGGATGTACCCAACCTCATTAAGTTTTTCATCCATTGCCGCAATATAGATTTCGACATCTGGATGAGCCTCGGTAATTCTCTTGACCCCCTCGGGGGCGGCAACCAGAAAGAGTCCTTTTATATTTTTACACCCCGCTTTCTTCAGGGTTTCTATGGTTGCCATCAGAGTGCCACCGGTGGCAAGCATGGGATCGAGAATCAAGGCGATCCGCTTCTCCATCTCACTGGCGGTTTTAACATAGTACTCAACAGGTTGCAGCGTTTCTTCGTTACGATAATAACCGACAACGCTCACCTTGGCAGAAGGGATAAGATCGATTACCCCGTTCATCATACCGAGACCGGCACGTAAAATGGGCACGATGGTGATCTTCTTCCCCTTTATCTTCTCAATTTCTACCGGACCTGCCCAGCCTTCAATGGTCCGTTTTTCGGTGGGCAGATCCTTGGCAGCCTCATAGGTCAGCAGGCGAGCCACCTCAGAGGCCAGATCACGAAAATCCTTGGTGGAAATATCTTTCTGCCGCATCAAACCGAGTTTGTGATTGATCAGAGGGTGATCCGCGATATGTACAGTCATGGTATTCTCCCTTATCTTCTTCTTTATAGAGATGGGTGAGCTAGTTCAACCCGGAGCGAGCAGGCGCAACTCATCGTCTACCTTTTTCCGGCAAAGTCTTTTTTCGCAGTTCGGTGTTTGCAGTATCAGTTGAGCAGATATTCAATCTCGGCAAAAAATGCAAGGCTTTTCCCTTTGCACCACTTTGCAAATCGTTGGAGTTTATTTCTTCAAACTGCAGTTAAGCAACTAATTTTTATCATCTTTTTCAGCCGTCAATATGATAAGATAAGCGGTTCATAGAATGGTACAAAGCATTAAATATTCTTTCAGTGAGAACAAATATCATCCTGTAAAAAAATAGATCGGGTGAGAGAAGAATTAGAAGGCTGGACAAACTGAAAAAGCGCATCATCACTTGGTTATGATGGGATCAAGATGCACTCCTTCAGTTCGCACATGTATGTCTTTAAACAATGGCAGCCTGAGTTACGGGGCGATTTCTGTTCGATCTCAGGATGCTACCCTTGCTATCAGCAAGTCTATACCGCATCCTTGGCAAAGAGATGTTCGGTCCGAAGACAGATCCTCACCAGCATGAGCATCACCGGAACCTCGATCAAAACACCAACAACGGTCGCCAGGGCGGCGCCCGAAGAGAGGCCGAAGAGCATCACCGATGTGGCAATGGCCACCTCAAAATGATTGGAGGCTCCGATCATGGCAGCTGGAGCCGCATCCTCGTAACGCAGCCGAAGTACTTTGGCCAACCAATAAGCAAGAGCAAAGATAACAACGGTCTGAATGAACAGTGGAATGGCAATCCAGACGATGGTCAGGGGATTATTCAGAATAATCTCACCCTTGAAACTGAACAACAGTACCAAGGTGGTGAGCAAGGCCACAATGGTCACCGGAGTGAGCACATGGAGAAATTGCTCCTTGAACCATTTCTCTCCTTTGACCTTGATAATCATACTTCTGGAGAAATAACCGGCAACCAGGGGAAGGGCAACATATACCGAAATCGACAACAACAGTGCCTGCCAGGGAACCGGTAGCCTGCCTACACCAAGTAGAAATCCGCCCAGAACACCATAGAGCACCAGCATAGTCAAAGAGTTGAGGGCAACCATAACCAAGGTCAGGCCATCGTTACCTCTGGCCAGATACCCCCATACCAGTACCATGGCCGTACATGGGGCTATGCCCAGTAGAATGCAGCCCGCCAAATAACTGCGCCAGAGCGGTACCTCAAGCATCTTGATACCCTCATGCATGACCACCGTCCCCGAACCATATATCGCCCCCACATCCAGATTTAAACCAAAGGGCATCTTGACATAATCAACCGCCTCGGCACCGATAAAGCCACGAAAGAGTACACCCAGGAAAAAGGCGGCGATGGCGTACATGGTAAAGGGTTTTACCGCCCAGTTGATAAACATGGTGAGAAACACCGGTTTACCACTCCTGCCCGCTTTAACCACCGAGGCAAAATCGATTTTCACCATGATCGGATACATCATAAAGAACAGGCAGACAGCAATGGGGATTGACACCACCGGTGCACCATTGACATTGATCGACATACCATCAAGTTTATGAGCTAAATCCGGAGCAATTTTGCCCAGAAGAATTCCTCCAACGATGCAGAGGAACACCCAGAGAGTAAGATACCTCTCAAATAGCGACGACATTCTTCTTGGTGCGACGGCTTGTTCTGCAACACTCATTATATGGCTCCTTTCACTGGTAAACTTTCAGGTAGAGTTTCAATATACTGCTTAATTTGATCGCGAACCCGGCGATAGCAGTCCAGTATGGCCTGCTCATTTTTCAACTCCGCTGCCAGGCGAGGCGGATCGTCAAAACCCTGATGAATGACCCGACAGCCTGGTGGTACCAGCGGACAGCTTTCGTGGGCGTGGTCACAAACTGTGATTATGTAATCAAGCTCCTCCAGGTTGAACTCATCTATGTGAAGGGAGCGGTGTCCGGAAATATCAACACCAACTTCCCGCATCACTTCAACGGCATGGGGATTTAGGCCATGTGTTTCAATGCCTGCTGAAAATGGTTCGATGGTATCGCCCTTCAATTCTCTGGCCCATCCTTCGGCCATTTGACTTCGGCAGGAATTGCCTGTGCAGAGGAAAAGAATTTTCATTTTTTAAACTCCCCGGCATCACCGAACTCCTCACCTCGCTGCCGACGGCAGATATTCTCAGGGCTCTCGGTCATGATGGTGGCAAGACGCTTTTTGTCATCTTCAACAATATCTTTCGTGCTCAACAGCTTATCCTGCAACCATGTCAGCGGAAAATCATAAGGTAGTTCCTCAACCATTGAATAAAATACCCATCGCCCCTTTTTCCTTCCCTGGATCAAGCCACTATTCTGCAACTGGGCGAGATGTCTTGAGGATGTCGCTCCAGCAACGCCCAGCAATTCGGTAAGCTGGCAAGCGCAGAGCTCATCGTACTGGAGTAGGGCTGCCATGATGCGCAACCTGTTCCGGTCGGCCAGAGCCTTAAATATCAGTAGAAAATCATTCATATTTTATATTTTTACATGTTTAGCTATATGACTAAATATAATAATATGTAGAGCGCAAATGTCACCTGCTTTTTCACCTGTGAATTCGTAATAAAATATCTACTCCCTGCCAACTCAGCATAACGATCATATTATCAATAAGTAAAGCATCCAGAATACAATCTTATAATTGAGGTATATGACAGTCATTTTTACGAAAACTTGCATCGGCAACAGATGATATTATTGTATGTCACTAGGAAAAGATTAAACAGGTACCTGAAATAGATAGATATTTGAGTGCAAGGCTAGTGGGAGAAACTAAACATCTAACCAGCTGAACGGCTTTAAATTTAACCGAGAGGTTTGCTGTGGCACAGAATAACGATCAACAAGCCACTGGCGCTGCACCAAGTCACTACGTTGGAATTGGTGCATCGGCCGGAGGACTTGAGGCAATTGAAAAATTCATTACAAACATGCCGGTGCAAAACCAGCTTGCCTTTATCATCGTTCAGCATCTTTCCCCAGATTATAAAAGTTTGATGGTGGAACTACTCGCCAAAAAGACTGAAATTCCCGTCCATCGGGCAGAAGAAGGCATGGAAGTATGTGGTGGTAACATTTACCTCATACCTCCCAAGAAAAACCTGACAATTTTTCACGGTAAGCTGCTACTCAAAGACAAAAGTCCGGAGGAAGGCATAAGTCTGCCCATTGATATTTTCTTCCAATCGCTTGCCGAGGACCAGGAAGAGCGAGCCATTGGCGTTATTCTCTCTGGCACTGGTAGTGACGGTGCCAGAGGAGTGCGCAGCATTAAAGAGCATAATGGCATGGTCATGGTCCAGGAAGAGTCCAGTGCCAAATTCGACGGCATGCCAAAGGCAGCAATTTCCACCGGGGCTGCTGACTACATCCTGCCCCCGGAAAAAATGCCGGAACAGATTCTTTCCTATGTGGCCCACCCCTACATCTCCGGAGAAAAACGCTCAGATACCCTTCTTGAGGATGGTGATTCGTTAACCCGTCTTTTTGCTGAACTCAGAGCCAAGACCAAAGCTGATTTTACCCATTACAAACCAAGCACCATCAGCCGCCGCATTGAACGGCGGATGACGGTCAACCAAATAACCGATTTTGATGAATATGTTCGCTATCTTGCTAATTTCCCAGGCGAAGTCATGGCGCTCTATCGGGAACTACTGATTGGAGTAACCAGTTTTTTCCGCGATGAAGAAGCCATGGAAACAATGCAGCAAATCATGTCCACAACCCTTTTCCAGCAGACTAAGAAACGGGAAATACGTTGTTGGGTTGCCGGCTGCTCCACCGGCGAAGAAGCCTATACCTTGGCTATCATGTTCAAGGAACTGCTGGAAAAACATAAGGTGAACATTGATATCAAAATTTTTGCCACAGATATCGACCGTGAGGCCATTGTCAAGGCCAGTACCGGAATATATCCGGAGTCTATCGCCGCAGATCTGCCGCCGCGTCTGCTTGCCAAATACTTCTATCATAAGGAAGATTCCTTTCAAATCACCAGGGTAGTCCGTGAGATGGTGGTCTTTGCCCAGCACAATCTTATTAACGACCCGCCTTTTACCAATATCGATGTCATCTCCTGCCGCAACTTGCTGATTTATCTGCAGCCGGTGTTGCAAACCAGAGCGCTGGCGATGTTCAACTTTTCCCTCAAGGCCAATGGAATCCTCTTCCTCGGTAGCAGTGAAACCGTTGGTGAAATGAGTGATTTTTTTAAGCCGCTGCAGCAGCGTTTTCGTATTTACCAGTCCCGCGGCAGAAAGAATCCCTTGCCGGATGATTTACAGGTTACCTCTAAACACAAGCAGCATGAAAAAGGTCTGCAGCAACAGATGTTTGGAATGTCACGGAAAGAGCGGCGTATTGTCGACCGCGAATCAACCATGATCAAGGACTTCCTCAAAGAGGCATCTCAGGATTATCTGCCATTATCGGTCATAGTCGACGAACATCTGGACATTCAACAGGTCATTGGTGATACCACTGGCTTGTTCACTATTCCTTCTGGCCCGATCGAATATAATATTTCTAAACTTGCCAACCGGGCTCTAGCCATTCCCCTGGCCACCGGAATCCAAAAGGTATTCCGCACCGGCGAAGAAGTAACCTACAGTAATATACATATAGAGAGTGGTGATCGGCAGACAACGGTTCGCCTTTCTATCAGACTATTACCGCAAAAGAAAGGAAAGGATAGCCTGGCCGTTATCTTTCTGGAAAAAGCAGATAAGGTATCTCCACCTTCAGTTGGAGATAGTGCAGCTGTCTATGATGCAGGGGCTGAGGCACAACAACGCATCGAAGATCTCGAGCAGGAACTGCAATTTGCCCGGGAAAACCTCCAGGCGACCATTGAAGAGCTGGAAACCTCGAATGAAGAGCTCCAGGCGACCAATGAGGAGTTGCTGGCCAGTAATGAAGAATTGCAGTCTACCAATGAGGAATTACAATCCACCAACGAAGAGCTCTACACAGTCAATGCCGAACACCAAAACAAGATAATCGAACTCACTGAACTCACCAACGATGTCGATAACCTTTTGACAAGCTCGAGAATCGGTACCCTCATTGTTGATGAAAACCTGGAAATCCGTAAGTTCTCACCGGAGATATCCAACATATTCAATATTCTCGAAAAAGATATCGGCAGACCTTTTTCCCATATTAACAACAACCTTCTCGAATTCGATCCGGTAGAAACTGTGAGAAAGGTTCAACAGACCAATGAACCCATAGAGCAGGATGTCCGCACTCAGGATGGAAAAGATTACCTCGCCAGAATTCTGCCCTATCACATCGGCCCGCAGATCTACTCAGGAATAGTTCTCACCTTTATTGACATCTCCGAACTGATTCGGGTCAGGCATGATTTGGCCCAGAGCCAGCAAACAGATAAACACATCAAGGAAAATATTCCTGCAGGTCTGTTAATCTTTCAACAGCAGAACAGTACAACACTCAAGCTTATTGAGTGCAACACTGAAGCGGAAAAACTCACTGGTCTCAACTTGGGAAAAACTCAGAATAAAACGCTCCATGAGATCTGGCCACAAGTTGGAAATGATCAATGTCTGCGGGAGCTTATCGAAACTAAAGAAATTGGCAGGACCTGTATTATTGATAATGTGGAATTTAAAAGCAAAGATATTCAGGCAATCTTTCATATCCACGCCTTCCGCCTGCCCGATAACAGGCTGGCCATCAGCTTGGAAGATATGTCCCAACGCATTAATTATGAGAATCATTTAAAACGAAGCGGTAAACGGCTCGACTCACTGTTAAAGTCGACGGATCTGCCCTGGTGGGAATGGAAAATCCCCGAAAACGAAATAATTTTAAGCAAGACGCTTGCCCAGATGACAGGTAATGGCAAAGCAGGCCAGTCCTTGGACAAAAAATCCTGGTCGGAACTCATTCACCCCGATGATATAAATAGTGTCCATCAAGCCCGCGATAAATACATTAATGAGACAACTAATAATTATTACCTCTCTTACAGATTGAGAATGAGTGACGGCAGTTATTCAGAGGTCGTGGAACAAGGAGAGATATCAGACTGGAATCAGCAATCCGAAGCAACCCGCTTTATCGGCATGGTGACCAGTGATATGACGATGGAAACGTCGGGTGAAGCATAGGCTATCAGTCAGGAACTGGAGCTATTATGAATGACAATAAGAGCAAAAGCGATGAACTGAGAACAAAGGCAGAATCATTGCTGGCAGAAATGCCTGACCGGGATTCTGCTACAGCACGTGGCGATATGCTCAATGTCCTGCATGAACTGCACGTACATCAAATAGAGCTGGAAATTCAAAATGAGGCGTTGCAGAGTGCCCATAAAGCCGTGGAAAAAAGCCAGGCAGAATATATGCGCCTCTATCATGATGCCCCAATTGGTTATGTCGTTCTCGATCAGGCCGGTATCACCAGAAAGGTCAACAAATCGTTCGCTGCCATGCTCGATCACAATCCCGAAAGAGTGAGCGGTACTCCTTTCGCTGAATTCCTTGTCGAAGAAGATCAGCCGATTTTCAGAGCGAGACTCAAGGCATTTTACAAAAACCCCGTTGAAAAACAGATTGATCTTCGTTTGCGGCAAAGCGGTAAGCCCATGTATATCAGTATTCAGGCTATTGTCAACGAGGATGACTACCTTGCATCTGCAAATGGAGCTACTGAGTTGCTGGTCACCGTGACGGATATAAGTGCTAGAAAGGAGATGGAAGACGACCTTCGCAATTCTCAACGGGCTCTTTCTCTCTACAATGATATTGCCACCATTTTTCTAACCTCCGAGCACCATAGTATCTTCCACGATGTTCTGGATCTGCTGCTTAAAACCTTCGAATCAAGCTTGGGGTATGTTGGCTATATTAACAAAGAAGGAGATCTTATCTGCCCCACCATGACCAGACATATCTGGGATAAATGCCAGATTCCAGATAAAGATATCGTCTTTCCCAGAGAAAACTGGGGCGGGATGTGGGGAAGGTCTCTTCTGGAGAGACGGTCTCTTCTTGCCAATGATAAACTTCAGGCACCAGTCGGCCATGTCACTCTCGAAAATGCCATGGCCGTACCCATTCACAACCAGGGTAAACTCATCGGTCAATTCGTCCTGGCCAACAAGAAATGTGGCTATTGCAACAAAGACCTCAATCTTCTGGAAAACGCCGCCAAACAGACTGCCCCGATCATGCAGTCCCTGCTGGATCGGATAGAACAGGAAAGGCTGGAAAAACAGCTGGAAAGAGTCAATCGTGAGTTGCATAAGGTTGAGGGACTTAACCGTATGGCCGGAGCTATCGCCCATAGCTACAACAACCTACTCACCATTGTTTTGGGTAATCTCGAGATAGCCGTCGATGACGTCCCTGAGCAGCAGCATTATCTGCGCAGCAACCTGGAGTCTGCCATGGAAGCAGCAAGACAGGGTGGCAACATCGGCGCTATGCTGCTGATGTACCTTGGTCAAGGCTATAAAAATGTGGCCAATATCAATCTCAGCCATCAGGTAAAAAACTTTCTGGCCAGATTTAGCAAAGAAAAGAAAACCCGCCTCACAACAACCCTCGACCTCCCGGATGAGCCACCTGATATTTCTGTTGATCCCGAGCATGTCGATAAAATCCTGGAGAATCTCATCAACAATGGCATTGAAGCACAGCAAAATAATCCAGCTGCAGTTACCATTAGCATTGAATTCGTCACAGTAGAAAAGATCGCCTCATACAACCGTTTCCCGATGGGTTGGCAACCCTTTGAAAAAGAGTATCTCTGTCTGGCAGTTGGTGATTCCGGTTCCGGGATAGAACCGCAAAATATAGAGAAGCTCTTTGACCCCTTTTACTCGGAAAAATTTACCGGCAGAGGGATGGGGTTAGCGGTGGTGCAGGGTATCGTCCAGCTCTACAATGGTGCTATCACTGTAGAAAGCAAAAAGGGTAAAGGTTCGACCTTTCGCATTTATCTTCCTGTTGTCAAAGAAAGCAGTTAGATGATAAGGTAACATATCCTTTCAGTCAAATATCATTGTTCACCTCATTTCAGCCAGCTTCAACTATCCCGGGAGGATTTGCATGGATAAATATGATATTATCGTTATCGGCTCCGGAACCGCCGGACAAAGTGCTGCTCACGAGTTGGCTGCAGAGGGATATGGTGTTGCTCTTATAGAAAAAAGTGACGAACCAGGTGGAGTATGCGCACTAAGGGGGTGTCAGGCAAAAAAGTGGTATTATGAGGTCATGGAAACGGTTGCCCGCAGCCGGCACCTCATGAATCTCGGGATAACGTCGCTTCCTGAATTCGACTGGCAGCAGATACTTCAAGAGAAGAACCGCTTCACCGCCAAGATTCCGGAGAGCACCGTCAAAGGATTGCGCGGCAGCGGAGTGACTTTTATCGAAGGCGAGGCCATATTTCTGGATGGTCATTCCCTGCAGGTGGGCGATCAACACATTACCTTTAAATATTGTATTATCGCGACGGGAGCTAAACCCGTAGAGTTATCCATCGAAGGACATGAATATATCGCCACCAGCAAGGACTTTCTCGACCTGAAGGCACTTCCACCCCGCATTGTCTTCATCGGCGGCGGCTTTGTCTCCTTTGAATTTGCTCATTTTGCCGCCAGACTCGGCGGCAAACCTGGTGAAATCAACATAGTAGAAGCCAATCCCAGACCATTGAAACCCTTCGATGCTGATATGGTAGCGCAACTTGTTGAGGCCTCCCGCGCCGAAGGCATTGAAATCCATACAGAAGTAGACACCTCTAGCGTTCGCAAAGAAAATTCGGGATATCAGGTTATCTTCGAATCCGGCGATAGGCTCGAAACCGACCTGGTGGTCAACGGCGCAGGACGTATGCCAGATATCGATGCTTTGAATCTTGAAGCCGCCGGCGTGGAAAAAGAGAAAAATGGAATAGTAGTCGACAACTCCATGAAAACTTCACAGCCGCATATCTATGCCATTGGTGATTGTGCCGCAACCGTGAAATTGGCCAGAGTGGCCGACATGGAGGCAAAAATTGCCGTCAGTGCCATCCTTGCCGATGAAGAAAGACATGATTTATCCGCCATGGATTACGGGACCGTTCCAGCGGTTCTTTTTACCTACCCTCAGCTTGGTATGGTAGGTAAAACCGAAGAACAGCTGCAGGAGGAGAACATCAAATACTGGAAAAGCTATGATACTCAGTTGAGCATGCCGACTTACCGGCGACTGGGCATGAAATATGCTGCCTACAAGATCCTGGTGGATGAGAATGATCTCATTCTCGGTGCTCATTTTCTCTCCGATAATGCTACCGGCATGGTCAATACCTTCAAGCAAGCTATGATTGACAACATCCCCATTGGCAAGCTGCGCGATGATAATGTCATGTCACCCTATCCTTCCCGGGAAAGCGATATTCTCTATATGCTCGATCCCTTGCTCTAATGAGATTAGATTTTCCACCTCCTTTGTTCAAAGTTTCACAATCATGAGCAAACTTATTCTCCTGAACGAAGAGTTTTATTGGGCTGGTGCTGGACCTAACTACATCCGCCCTTGAATCTAAGGCAAGTTCAAAGACCTGGTTAAGACGGATCAGATAATCAAAGGTCAGGAATGCGAAAAGGAGATCCAACACGTCTGGTCTTCAAAATTACACTACTGTAGAAGATGAAGTTTTAGAAAAGTGTTGGGGATACTGTTTTACAGCTCCCATCCCCAATAGCGGAGGAAGCTGGGAAAATTGCGCATATCTGACTCCTCCCTGGCCCAGGGTTTAAGGCTGGTATAAAAGGTGATGCCGTCGTTAGTATCGCTGCCGAGTTTCTTATCTTCCCCCACCCGCCAGTCCAGAGCCCACCAGCTAATGAGCAGGCGCTCCCAGATTTTTTCACTGTTTTTGACGTATCCCTGGCGGGAGCCTGAGGTCTCATAGAAAGATGTGGTGGCACCATCTTGAAGTTCAATGTTTTCCAGAGCCGAAAAGGGTTTACGATCCATATATATCATGGAAAACGCCCTCATCTCCTTCTCTCCAGCCAGCCAGACGTTTTTAACCCGGTGAGTTGCCGGACGAATATGCAGGATGGTTTTTTGGGGAGAGCCACTGGAGAACTCAAGCAATGTCGGCAGATTTTCACCGTAGACCGTTTGACGCCCCTCACGCCAGCCTTTAGGCCAGCTCTGTTTAGGCAAATGACTGGTCGGGATAAAGGCCAGATAGCAGCCACAGGTATGCACCAGTGTATAGAGCAGGGGACGGGTCTGCTGATCTAAGGTTATCACCACCAGCAGACCGACGTTTTCTCCTGCTCCCAGGTAAAATGGCAACAGCCCAAAGGGCACTTTGCTGAAATGAACCCGGTAGTAAAGATTGATATAGGATGATCTGGCCGAGACAAACTCTTGGACATCGGTATATACCGTAGCTTTGTCGGGATCGACCGATACTTCTACAAGGTTTTTCCTGGTAAGAGCTACGGGAGTACCGATTCTGTTATAGTCTTTGTCAGCTTCCTCTATGATAAAAGCAGGAATAAAACGGTCAAGCAGCTCCTGACTTTCGGCAACACTGTAGAGCCGGCTGTTCTGAAGAAAGGGTTTTTCCGGATAGGTGGCACATGAGCTCAGCATGGCCAGCAGCAGCAATCCTATCCCCTGTAGAAAGTATTGGTGCAGTTTCATTTCTCCTCTCCGATTATAGTATTCGCAGCAGCTTTGCCTATTTGAAGTCTCTGCTGCAACCAGCGAAACTCAAGCGAATTTGTAGCAAGCACTGGTGAATGGCGGAGTGCAAACGGCATAGAAAATGAGATCTTCATCACCGGTATTGGTAATGCGCTGCCTCGTATTCGCAGGTATTCTTACCACATCGCCGGCAGCGACCTCCTGCTGGAAATCATCACCGATATCAACTCTTCCTCTACCGCCAATGATGATATAGCGTTCCTCCGTGCCAACGAGCATATGCCAGGCTGTGGTCTCTTTAGGTTCAACCCGGGCCCGGGCAATCGAGCAGGCAAGATCACCGTCGTCATTGGCGATTTCCGTGATGAAACACCCTTCCCGGAACCAGTATTCTTCCTGCTCCGTGTGTTTTTTGACCTCTGCTCTCACGCTTTCACCCCAGCAATGTTTCACCGTCGAACAGTTACTTCATCTAGTTGATATGAATAATATTTCTGTAACAATGAGCTTAACCTATGTTTCCACATAACCGATGAGAAGAAAATATCAATTACTATCAAAACACATACCTTGAGAATCAGATGTCTAGAAATATGGTAATCACAAATATATCACTAAAATATTTTTTAATCTCGCTTGATTATAACAGCAAACTTCGATAAAAGATTGGTGGTCTGTTAATCAGAAACATAATGGTGGAGTTTGGGTATGACAAGAAATTCGTTTTTTCAAGCTACATTAGCCAGGCTTTTTCCCGAATACAGCAGCAAAGTAAATGCCGCGGTGTTTTTGCCACTGGTTATTTCGTTCATCGGTTCCATCCTAATCGTATTAGCTTCGATTACGGTGGAGTTGCGCATGATTTTTTTCGGTTGCGCCGCCTTGCTGTTACTCGTCGCCTTTCTCAGTGGCTTGCTTTTGCAAAACCATCTGAAGAGTGAGAAGAACAAAGAAAATGATGCTATCCTCTCTCTTTTTGCCACCACCGACAAAGGCAAAGCCAATCTGGCGCCACCGTCGCATGAAGCTCTGCCACAAGACAGCCAAGCGATTAGTAAACAGTACGATCTATTTCTCAAACAGATTCGTCAACTCATTATGGAAATGCGGCGGATTGGTATTGGTATTGCCGTGGACTCGACGAAGGTTGCCAACTCGGTGGCCAATACGGCAGAAAAAACCCAGCAGCAGCACGATATTTCTGAAATCGTCTCTACCTCCAGCGAAGAAGCCAACCACGCTATCACAGAGGTGTCCGAAAACACGCAATATGTCTCGGAAAAAACCACCAACAATTTAAGTATGGCTAGAGGCTCGCTTGATGAAATAACCGATATTACCGAAAAAATACAACGAATCCATGAAAGGGTAACATCTTTCATTGCCACCGTCGAAGAGCTTGGCGAAAACTCCTCGAGTATTTTAGAAATTATAAATATAATCAACAACATTTCTGAACAAACCAACCTGCTCTCGCTCAACGCAACCATCGAAGCTGCCAGAGCCGGTGAGCATGGCAAAGGTTTTGCCATCGTTGCCCAGGAAGTAAGAGAACTGTCACGACGTATTACCCCAGCTACCGAGCAGATCACCAACTCCATCAACACCATGATTGGCATTGTTGAAAAAACCCAACAAGAAACAGCACAAATACTTGAGTATTCTGAAGAAACAAACAATGTTGTGCAACGGACAACCGAAAATTTTAATTCATTGATCAGCGATTTTGAAGAGGCGGATAATCAGCTCATGAAGATTGCTGCAGCCATTGAGGAGCTCTCGACCAACAATGCCGAGGCGACCGAGAAGGTTAACTCTATCAACTCTCTGAGCCAGGCCATTGCGGAAGATATGGCAAGCTCCGATCAGTCCGTGGAAAGCCTTCATGAGGTAACGGAGAAAATGCTTGAAATAGTGGCCAGTTTCAGTACCGGAGAGGGAACCTTTGATGCAATCATGGGCCGCGCCACCGTACTACGGCAGAAATATGAAGACAAAATCGGGGAACTGTATGCTCAAGGCGTCAATGTCTTTGATACGAACTATAAGAAAGTACCAAACACTTCACCACAGAAATACGAAACAGGCTTCAGCAAGGCCTTTGTAGATAAAATGCAGCCGGTTTTTGATGACGACAAAGCCACCATAAGCGGCTGTATCTATTGCCTGGCCGTAGATCGCAATGGCTACCTGCCGGCTCATCACAAAGCCGTATCCCAACCTATGACGGGCGACCCTGAAGTGGACCTGCTTAATAGCAGACATCAGCGCATCTACTTCAACATTGAAACCGAAAAAAGACGTGCCACCCACACACAACCGCTGCTATTGCAGACATACATGCGTGACACCGGTGAAATCCTCAATGATTTATCCATGCCCATTTATGTCAACGGCCGGCATTGGGGCGCGCTGATCATCGGACTTAGTCCCGAAACGCTGCTTCAGGATTAAGCCGCCCAAACACGAGTTAATGCCCTTCAGAAAACGAACTCCGTTCATGCCATCATGCGATAAACTTATTTGCGCTTGTGCATGGTGGCAATTATATCCTCGGCATCCCGTTGTTTGGATTTGAAGACCCTGGCCAACTCTTCGGCGGTGGAGGGGATTTCCTGTTCCTGTTCGTAGATCTCCAATAGTTCGTTATAATATTTGTAGAAGAAGAAAAAGAGATCTTGATAGCAGGATTCGGTGAATGAATTAACGATGATCTTTATAAGCTTGCCGTTTTTATCCGCAACCATCTTGGTCTTTTGAAAAGGCTCGATGGTTTCCTGGAACAGCTTGGTAATATATTCGACATCGCGTACATCATGAACATTATCGAATTCATTTTGAAAGCGGGAGATGGTCGAGTAGGCAAATCTGGTAATTTTATTTTGATCAAACACCTTTTCCGCTTTTTGCAAAGCACTTTCCAGGAGTCCTCGTGAACTGGTGCTATCTCTGATAATCTGGGCTTCAGCGGCTGCCAGTCGATCCGCAATGGTTGCCTCGAGCTTTTCTTCACGCTGCTTGAGATTCTTCTCACGCTCCTCAAGGTCCTTGACCTGCTTTAGCAACTCATCACTGAAATTTTTGAAAGCCCGCTGATGAACGGCTTTATCGAAGTATACGCCCAGTTCTTCGCCAATTTTGGTAATTTCAACAATCTCTGCCGCCTGGGAGATTTGTAAACTGCTGACAAATACACCGTCAAGATGGTCTGTGGCATCGGAAATCCGCTCCCGGTTCTTCTCGATGGCCATCATCGCCTGATTGGCCGAGGCATGAACGGTAAGCGTTACCTTCTCAACAGCCTGACGAATAATTTGATTTTCTGATTGCAGATATTTTGAGGTCGTGTTAGCCCCTGCTAATCGTGGCGTGTGTTCTTCTTTACTCATAGTAAATCTCTTATCCTGTTGCAATTGAGATATTTCCTGGTGCAACGATAAAATCCCATGCTAGACAGCGAAAAAAAAGAGTTGAGCTCAATCGGGCAACCCACTGTCATGCTGGTGATAATTATTCCCGGTAAATTATCTCACATGCATGGAACAACACTACATAAATACTACATCCTCGTAATTTAGTGAAGTAATAAATTCTTTCCAGCCACTCTGATGAAAAAAGCTTTTCGATAATCCCCAGATGCACCATTTATTTGTCATAATTATGTTCACTTTATCGCCGCGCTGCTTTCATTTGCAACAAATAAATTGTTATCTGAAACCAAAAAAGGTACATTTCGAAATCAATTGATGCACCCCAGCTTTATCAAGCACTATCTTTAGAGGGATAGACCAAAAGGAGAAACAGATGGCAATCAAGGTAGGCATAAACGGCTTTGGTAGAATAGGACGTAATATTTTCAGGGCCTTACAACAAGACCCGCTGTTTTCTGGTATTGAAATAGTTGCCATAAACGATCTAACCGACGTGAAAACGATGGCCCACCTCCTCAAGTATGACTCGATAATGGGTACCTATCAAGGTGAGGTTGACGCCGATGAAGAAAGTATAATCGTTGATGGATCTGCCGTAACGGTTACCAGTCATCGCGACCCATCTGCCATTCCATGGTCTGTAATGGGCGCTGAGTACGTTCTCGAATGCACCGGTCTTTTTCGCGACAGCGCCAGTACCCAGAAGCATCTTGAAGGGGGTGCCGCCAAGGTTATTATCTCCGCTCCAGCCAAGGGCGATATCAAGACAATCGTCATGGGAGTTAATGAGGATGAATACGACAGCGGTATTCACCATATCGTTTCCAACGCCTCCTGCACCACCAACTGCCTTGCTCCGGTCGCCCAGGTAATCCTCGATTCCTTTGGCATTGTGAGTGGATTGATGACGACGATACATGCCTACACTGGTGATCAGAACCTGCTCGATTATCCTCATTCCGATCTCCGTCGGGCCAGGGCTGCCGCCATGTCCATGATCCCGACCAAAACCGGTGCTGCCGCAGCCGTATCACTGGTAATTCCGGAGTTGAAAAATCGTTTTGAAGGGCTCGCCGTCCGGGTACCTACTCCCAACGTTTCTCTGGTTGATGTGGTGATCGAAACAGAACGGCCGACCGAGGCCGCGGAGGTCAATGAAGTATTGAAAAACCGTGCCAACCGTTATATGCACTACACCGATTTACCACTGGTTTCCACCGATTTTCAAGGCTCTGCCTATTCTGCAATCGTGGATGGTCTCTGCACCAGGGTGCTGGGTAAATCGGTTAAAATCATGGCCTGGTATGATAATGAGTGGGGGTATTCCAACAGAATGCTCGATCTGCTGCTTCATATGAATGCCAAGAAACTGGTATAGCCCTGAAATTTGTCCGTGTTCAGGAGGAGGCCAGCGCCCCCTGCCAGTCAATCCCCACTGGCCTGGTGTTGGCAATGAGCCAAATGCCGTAATTTTCTTTGATTGGCAGATCTTTGGCTGGATTAATGATTACTTTGCCTTCGTTGGTCTGTAGGGCGAAGGTGAGGAAATCATAGGTTTCCTTGAGATAGTTGTGCAGATGCCAATATGGACATTCTTTCTCGATTCGGGGAACAGCAACGAAATATATCTCCTCTTTTTCGTCATTGGTGAGCAGAATCTGCATAGGAATATGAACCTTGTCCTGCATGGCCTGGACAAGCATTTCTGCAGTCATCTGGACAATAACCTCAAATTTCCCGGGAACACTTTTAAAAGTTTCCAGGGCTTCGCTGGAAATGCAGCGTACCGTCACATCGCATTCAGTACTTTTCAACTTCATCACATTTACCAGGGCGAAGAGGCTGGCATCATCGTCGCCGGTATGAATCACCACCCGCCTGGCGGCTCCAATATTAGCCCGCCTCAGGGTCGATTTGACCTCCGGCTTACCCTTGACAAAAACGACATTTTCATGGTCGGACATGGGATGGTGATCAAGATCGGCAGCTAATACTATATCCAGGTCCTGGCAACCATCATCCCGCATGATCTGTTCAATGAGAAATGTGGTTTCTTCCGTCGAGCCTACCACGACTATATGTTCGCTGTCCTTGTAATCCCTTTCGCCGGTCATCCTTCTGTCCCTCCTCTCAATAATTAGCGATGCTAGATAGGTGATAAACGCAGCACTTATGCCGATCCCCAAAAACATTGGCAAGGCAACTGCCACGATTTTACCGGCAGCCGACAGCGGATACATATCACCATAACCAACGGTCGTACTGGTGACCACTGACCACCAAAGCGCATCCGAAAATCGGGTAAGTGGTGATTCCGCAGGCTCAACCACCATCACCAGAAGACCGGAAGTGATCAACAAAAGCACGTAAATAACGACAAGGGCCAACCCCTGCCGTTTCATCGCTTCACGCAACAGCCTCTTGATGATAAATATCAAAATTTCACTCCTTTGATGTCTACTTTTGAAAAGCCCTCAAAAATAGAAGAAAGTGTGATGCAATTGCATCTTGGCTAACCGCACTTGTCAAAGCCAAGCCACATTCTTTTCCAGACTGGCGGGATGCAGATTGTTTTTAGTGATAAACGAATCGACTAAACAATATCCACACCTGAAAATGAGGCTCTGAATTCTGACATACCGCTGAAGAAATTACAACTACATCGGTTGTTTATTCGATGATTTTTACCTCAATCCTGCAATAAATCATCATAGCCTAATGAAGCTTTTCGGTTTTTAGCAACATCATCCATGCCCACTTGATTTCCACTCAACAATGACGATACCCAACCATCATGTCAGGAAAACAGCGAAAAAAACGGCAAATGAACTTTACTGACAAAACAAGCCGTTGCCCTTGTCATACCCCTCCTTTGTAGAGATATTTACGGAATAACATGATGTTTTTTGGATATGCACGTTTAAATAGCAAAGCTCATTTTCGCTGCCTTGAAGTTTCATTTGAAATTGAATCGTTTTCACTTGAAATCTCCCACGAACTACTATAAAAAGAAGAGGAAGTACTGTTGAACAATCTCTGGGAAAAAACTAAACCAGCGTTGCCCACCACTTTTCCAACAACTCCGGATAGAATATGTCAACAATCGAAACGGAAGTGCTTATTATCGGCGGAGGCGTCACCGGAGCAGGTATCATGCGTGATCTCGCCCTGCGCGGCATTCATTGCATTCTTGTTGAAAAACGCGATCTTTGTGCTGGCGCCTCCGGTGGTAATCACGGTCTTCTCCATTCAGGCAGCAGGTATGTATCAAATGATCTGCAATCTGCTATTGAATGTCAGCAGGAAGGGGTGATTTTAAAAAAGATCGGTGCCCATTGTATTGAGGAAACTGGTGGATTGTTCGTCAGTGTAGAGGGTGATGACGAAGAATTTGCGCAAAAGTTTCCAGACTACTGCGCCCAGGCCAATATCTCCTGTAAGAAAATCAGTACCGATGAAGCCCATGAAATGGAACCCTCCCTGTCTGAACGCCTAGTCGCAGCCTATGAGGTTCCGGATGCAACCATTGACCCATTTCATCTTGCCCTGGAAAATGTTGCCCATGCAACTCAGCACAACAACAGTCGATATCTGCCGCATTGCGCCATCGTAGAGTTTGGCAAACATGGCACTACATTGACAGAAGCTATTTGCCTGGACGAACGATCAGGAAAACGATTCAACATAAAAGCCCGCCAATTCATCAACGCTGGCGGCGGTTGGGCAATGAATATCGCCTCCATGGCTGGCTGCTCCGATGTCCACCTGCTCTGGTCCAAGGGTACCCTGCTGGTCAGCCACGACCGGCTAACGGACCGGGTAATCAACCGGCTCCGCCCACCTAGTGACGGAGATATCCTTGTGCCCGGTGGAACTGTTTCCGTACTTGGCACAACTTCGGTACGCACCAATGATATTGACCGGGTTCTGCCAACCGTTGAGGAAGTGAATATTAATGTGCAAGAAGGTATGGCAATGATCCCGGCCCTGGCCACGACCCGCTATATTCGAGCCTTTTCAAGAGTTCGGCCGCTGGTACAATCAACAGGAGATGGGAATGACCGTGAGGTCGCCCGTAGTTTCTCCCTCTTTGATCACGAGGATACGCTTGATAACTTTTGCACCATAACCGGCGGTAAGCTCACCACCTTCCGGCTGATGGCTGAAAAAACTGCCGACCTGGTTGCAGCCCGCATGGGTAATACCGAGCCCTGCACCACCCATACAACCGTTCTGCCTGATTCAGGTGGCTGTAAGTGGACGGAACCCGGTGCATCTCCACGGTACTGGTACAGTGCCAAGCAACCCGATGATATGATTCTTTGCGAATGCGAAATGGTGCCACAATCGGCAATCACCGATATCATTACCAACTCTCCCGGTGCCGAGGACGATATGAGTCTTGAAAGCATTGCTCTGCGCTCCCGAGCTGGAAAGGGTCCGTGTCAAGGCTCGTTCTGCGGCATCCGCATTGCTTCGCACCTCTATGATCAGCACTACTATAAAGATGGCAAAGGACTCATCCATATGCAGAACTTTTTTAATGAACGATTCAAGGGCATGCGTACCGTCATTTGGGGGCAGCAGATGGCTCAGATGGAGCTTGCCGAGGCTTTGCACTGTGGCCTGCTTGGTCTGGACAACCTGGAAGATACTTCTGTGAAGAAACAATAATCGAGACTATACGAGACTACGCGAGACCTCCATGGACCAGAAAATCCGACATATCGAAACTGAACTGGCCATCATCGGCACCGGCCTGGCCGGTATTTCCGCTTCTGTCTTCGCCTTGAACAGGGGATTATCCTGCTGCCTTGTCGGCAATACAGGAGCTCTTGCCTATACCACCGGTTATCTGGATCTTCTTGGACTGGTTGACACCCAGTTTTTGAAAAACCCCTGGGAGGGTCTGCGCAATCTGAGTGAGAATAATACCAAACATCCACTGGCGACTGTCGATACCGATCTTATTCGCTCTGCTTTTGAGGAATTCACTTCCTTTATCAGTGATCTTGGCATTGGCTACACCAGTCCGCAGGAGATGAACATCCAGGCCATTACCCCTGCCGGAACCATAAAGCCAACACTCTGTGTGCCGAAGACCATGGCCAAAGGTGGAGAAGCCTTCAATAACAAAGAATCCTGCACGATTTTCGGTTTTCATGGCCTCAAAGGCTTCAGCGCCAACCAGATTGTTGCCAACCTGAAAAACAGCTGGCCGGGAATTCAGGCTAAAATCGTTGCCTTTCCCGATCACCCGGAAGGAGAGCTCTATGCTGAGGTTGCCGCTCGCAGCCTCGAAGTGCCACGCAACCGGGAACTGCTCGCCGAGATCCTAAAGAAGGAAGCAGGAGAAGTATCCTGCCTCGGCCTTCCCGCCATTCTTGGTATGCATAACCCCGATGAGGTGCTCGCCGAACTAGAAAAGCTATGTGGCTGCTCGATTTTTGAAATACCCACCATGCCGCCCTCCGTCCCAGGAATCCGTTTGCGGGAAATTGTTGAACAAACGCTGCCGGCAAAAGGAATGAACCTCATTCCTCAGCAGAAGGTGAAAGAAATTCACTTTGAAGACGATGCCATCTACCTGCACCTCACCGACAATTACGGTCCTATAGAAATTAAGGCCCAATCGGCTCTTCTGGCCACCGGCCGGTTTCTCAGCGGTGGACTGGAAGCGCATTTTGACCGTGTTGTTGAAACCCTGGTCGACCTGCCCGTCCACCAGCCAACATCAAGGCAGGACTGGTACCGTGAACAGTATCTCGATCCACAGGGACACAAGATACACCTTGCCGGTATCGAGACCGATGAACTCCGTCGCCCTCTTGCGAAAAATGGCAAGATCTTCGACCAACGCCTCTTTGGCGCCGGCATAGTGCTGGCCCACCAGGATTGGATTCGCCAGCGTTGCGGTGCCGGAGTAGCTATTGCCACAGCCTGCGAGGCGGTAAATGGAGCCGCCAAGCTGCTGCGCAAGTAGTAACAGCAATAAAGCCAAGCAACTACCCACTTATATTTTTGCATTATGACCAAAAAAAAGAATCATCCCGTCAGCTTTAAAGACAAGGCGCTTGAGCTGCTGCCGTCCGGAGCAAGTTTTGATGCCTGTTTGACCTGTGGTCTCTGCTCTTCCGGTTGCCCGGCCTCCGGACTGGAGAATATGGATCCCCGCAAATTCATCCGTATGGCCATGCTCGGCATGGATGAGGAGCTTGCCGAAACCCCCTGGGTATGGCTCTGCACCCAATGCCGCCGCTGCCACCACGTTTGCCCCATGAGCATCGATATTGCCCAGCTTGTCTTTTTCGCCCGTGGACTCTGGCCAGAAGACAAGAAGCCTCAGGGCATCGTCCGTTCCTGCCAGCTGACCAGATCCACCGACAGCACCAGCGCCATGGGACTTCCACCGGAAGATTTTGTATTCGTGGTCGAAGATGTTCTCGCCGAGGTCCGGGAACAGCAACCGCGCTTCAGCCAAATAGAAGCACCGATGGATAAAAAAGGTGCCTATTTTTTCGTCAACCAGAATTCCCGAGAACCGATGAGCGAACCCGATGAAATGGTGCCGCTTTGGAAGATATTTGATTATGTCGGTGCAGACTGGACCTATTCCTCCAAGGCCTGGGCAGCAGAAAATTTCTGCATGTTTTCAGGCGATGAAGCGGCCTGGTACGAGGTCATTAAGAAGCGGGTTGATGCCGTCAATGACCTGGGCTGCAAGGTCTGGCTCAATACCGAATGCGGCCATTCCTATTTCACCATGTGGACGGCCATCAACCGGTTCGGCATGGATGCCAACTTTGAATTAGCCAATCTGGTAAGCTATTATGCTCAGTGGATCAGGGAGGGAAAACTGCCGGTCAACTCCGATTGGAACACCAAGAATATTACCTTCACCGTCCAGGATCCCTGCCAGATCGTCCGCAAAGCCTATGGCGAGTCAATCGCCGAGGACATGCGTTTTGTCGCCAAAACCCTGGTCGGTGAAAACAACTTCATCGATATGCAGCCAAATCGCAGCGCCAACTACTGCTGCGGCGGTGGGGGCGGCTTCCTTCAGGCAGGCATGACCGAACACCGTCGGGCCTATGGCAAACGCAAGTTCGACCAGATTGCCGCCACCAGGGCGAACTATGTACTGACCCCCTGCCACAACTGTCATTCGCAAATCGAGGACATCGGCCACCATTACCAGGGGAACTACAATGTTATCCATTTCTGGACGTTGATTTGTCTCTCTTTGGGAATTCTTGGTGAGAATGAGCGAACCTATCTTGGCGACGACCTGCTGGAACTTATCGATTAGCCTGTTTTCTTTTGGAAAAACAGGCTAGGCTAAACCATTCAACATAAGAGATCAGGCTACATAAGCTGCAACTTCCTGAGACGTTCAGCGATTTCTTCTCCCAACCTGCGACCTTCCTGCCAGAGCTCATCCTGTCCTTCCACCGAGCAGAACTTCTCGGGAGTAACTTCGGTATCTTCGCCGAAAATCCAGGGCAGGGCACTCATCGGGCATTGCTGGCCATAGCCGCAAACCATGCATTCAGGATTTCCAGTGGCCTTTAACTCACCCAGTACTTCCATGCCTTCAAGGGTCAGGGCATGGCCAATCTGCTTACTGGCCTCCTCCAGACCGGGTGCACCACGACCAATACCGGTAACTACGGTCACGGCCAGCTTACCCTTGTTCAACCCGTTGTTGTGACGAAGTGAAAAAAGCCTCTCCAGAAAGGCTTTGGTAAATGCATCAATTGAACCGTAAGGTGGATAGCCACCGACAACAACAGCTCCGGCCCGTCGCACCTTTTCTGCCAGCTCAGGATAATCGTCACTGACTTTGCAGACATTATCCTTGGTACACCCCAGGCAGGCGATGCAGGGCCCAACCTTTACTTTGCTAAGTTTTACAAACTCGGCCTGCAGTCCACTGCTCTGCAGAACATGCTGAATCAACCTATCGGTGTTTGAGTTCTTCACCGGACTTCCCGAAATACCTATAATCTGTGGTGCCATTTGGATCTCCTGTTTTTAATGGAATGATTGCAACTTCCAAGAGCTTATTGCCTTTCATGAAAGAAAGCTGTAGCAGTTGCTACAATGTCACACCATTCTTTCGCAATCCTCAAAAAAAGCCGGTTCAACAGCGATTATAGCGGAATACCGGTTATAATAAGTTGCTTGTCGTTTTCTCTTATTCTGCCGGTTTCTTTAAAGTATTTCATCGCTCTGGATATGCTTACCCGATGGGCGCCAATGAGAAAACCAAGCTCTTCATGAGTAAGCGGGAATTGAATCCGTATACCGTTTTCAGCAGCAACACCATGCCTTTCGGCAATATGTTGGAGTGCGCTATACAATCTTTCTTCTATGCTCGAAGTTGCCATAGATCCAACTCTGCTGGTTAATTGTGATATACGCTCACTCATATTGCGGATAAC
>JAAUYI010124592.1_pt1 | contig 31158 bp, 30 predicted proteins | sample 7278041 | NCBI WGS metagenome assembly JAAUYI01 (sample SAMN14350216, study PRJNA611818) | marine sediment metagenome | isolation source: surface marine sediment (0.6m) | place: French Polynesia: Moorea | collected 2018-08
ACTCATTTTTATGTACTTTTTCTCTGGTACATTGATTTTCTCTCGTCTCTTTCTCCTAATCAACCATCTAGAGGATTCTTAGGTCTCTTTTTTTCCTTTAGACCGTTTTTTCAGGATATTCCAAGAAATACGAACCACTAGAAAAGTTTATATTTTCAGGATCGTATTTCACAAACTTTTGATCTAAAGCAATGATCTTTTGTAAGGTTTGTTCTGTACTGGAAATGCTTTTGTCTTGATCTAGAGCTACCTCATTGATTTTTAATTTATTTTTCGCGGGGGGTAATTCTGATATTGCATTTATTCCAACTTTCATTGCTTCCAAATAATAAGATGAAGCAGAATCAGAATTGCCGATTTCGGCTAATAATACTTCTTTGAAAATTAAATTTTTTGGATTTCCTAGTGAATTCCAAGATCTAACTTTATCGTAGATATATTTTTCAAAACCGTGAGCTAGTATCAACAGCTCTTGAGAGGATAGCTGTTGAATGAATTGTTTCTTTTGGGCGAAGCTTGCAGTTGAGGGGTCAACTTTATCTAACTCTACTTTGAGTTTTTTTACAATTTTCGGATCGGGAGTCATTGTATAAATAAAACTGTCTTCTCCATTTCCTTGAATCGAAGAGGAATTAAGTATTTTTTCTCCTAAGTCAAGTATCTCTTGAGTTTTTGCCTCCGCTGTCCAAGAATCCAAATCATTAGGTTTGGTTACTTCATTTTTTGATGGCTCATAAGATGTGTTGTTTACGATTAACTGCCAATCTTCATCAGAAAAACCTTTGAGAACTTTTAAAGTATCTTGAGCTGAAGCGAGCTTTGATGAATTAACATATTCGTCAGTTTGCGAGTCTTTTAGTGATTGTAAGTATCCTTGTATGTCAGGATCAGTGATTTCGCCGTAAACGCTGTAGCCATCAAAGGTTATTCTTTGGGCATAATCAGTTTTGGATAAAGCATTTTTCTTGAATATTGCTTCTGTTTTAGCTTTCCCAGGGTGATTGGATGGGGTCCCTAATACATTTAGTGCAGAAATGATCCCGTATTCTAATGAACTTTCCGCTTTATTGATCCAGCTATTAGGATCAGTTACTTTCATACTGCCGATGAGTTGTTGATGAATTTTTAATGTTTCCCTAAATCTAGCTTCCTTATTGGAAACCTGGGTTAAATTAGAATCTAGGTGCACTTCATTAACGTTTAATTTAACTGAAACTCTGGTGAATGTTGTCCTTGAATTAGAGGTGTTAGAAACTTTAGTTCTGTTGTAAAGCTTACTAATTTCAGTTAAATCCGAGTTGGAGATTGTCGAAGTTCTTGTTTGGATTTCAGTAACTATGTCTTTTAAAAGTGTTGGTTCTCTATTATCGCTATTATTGGGGTTATTTCTTGTATTGAAAAACTCATCCATTATTTTGTAAGTAACTGAAGCCCTTCCATCCTCCAGCTGGTCCCATTGAGTTTTCTTTAGGTTTAAGGTTACTTCTTGAACACCATTTCTCTGTCCAGATATTGCAGCTAGTATTTGGTTTATTACATTCTCTTTTGCTGGCAGGTTATTTGCAAAATGCGCAAGAACTCTGCTGAGCATATGGCGAACATCAATCTCCACGTTTACTTGCCTATTGGTAGTTTTACTGCTAATTTTCTTAATAGAACTGGCTAGTATTCCTGCAAAAAGATTTTTAGCTTCGTTGTTATCTAAAGTTTGAATTGTTGTGATCAGTCTTTCTGCGGCTGTTCTTGCCAAACCACTTAAACCAGTAACATCCAAGCCAGCAACTTGATTCAAAAGATTCTGAATTCCAGACTCAGTATTTTCAAAATTGTTTACTTCTTCTACAAAAACCTGCACAGCAAAAGCTGGGAGGTTCTTATGAATAGATCCATCACCTTTACCACTGACATTGCTTTTGGGAATCACCCTAGGGTCTCTTTCTCCAATACCAACACTATATATAGCGATCCAGTCTTTGGCACCGGCCTCTTTTGTTGCATTATCATTCGATGTTGGAATTGCAATTAACTCACCAAGAGAATTTCTTTGCTTATTGAGATCTTGTAGTTGGTTTCGATTCGATGTTCTTGGAATACCTTTAAAACCAACGTATTTTCTACCATTATTGGTTAGTTGAAAACTTCCACTAAAGTTAACGGCAATATAATCATCAATGAATTGTTCCGCGTCAATTCCGTTATTGCCGATTAGTTGAACGAGTTTTGCTTTATTGCCCTCTATTCCATTTCTATTAATAATTAATCCTAAAGCATCCAGAACCCTAACTCTGTACTCTGTTTTGAGCAAGTCAGTTGGCGGTATTTGTTTAGGCTTTGGTTTACCTCCACCAAGTTCAGATTTCAAGATGGCAGCTTCGTATATTTCATTCAAAGCTTTAGTGAATTTTTCAATATCATTAATATCAGTGCTGCCTGTAATTCCAAGTTCAGCGAACTGGTTTTTGAAGATAGAGAAATAACTTACTAGATCTGTAATTCTCTGGGCTTTTTCGGTGCTTAAAATTGACAAAGGTAATTCATTTGGGTCTAAATTGGAAGCAGAAATAGTTAGAGAGCTTGGTTGTGCAATATCTGCAGATGAAGTATGAAACAGTCCAGTTTGTTTTATTGTGAAGCCGCCAGTCCCATCTTTTTCAAATATGTCCTTGGTTAAATAAGCTTCGATTTTCTGATTTTCATTAGTTAAGCTTATTGAAGAGTCAAGATAAGAGTCATTGAATCTATTATCACCATCTATGTTCTTTATCAGAGACTCTAGTAAATCATATTCGCTATCAGTATCTACCATCTGATCTGCAGAGAAACTATTATTTGTTGACCAACTGTTAACTGTATCTTTAGCTTTCTCTCTAACATTCTTCTCTGCGCTAGATTCACCGGACACTACTTGATTCAGTCTGTCTACCCATTGATCGAGGAGAATAGCTTTTTTATTTCTAATAAAAGTATTAAATGTGTTTTCTAAAGACATAAATCTGACCTTTTAAGGTCTCAGATGAATTTATAGGATTTTTTTATATATATTTTCAAGTATATTCAATCCTAATTAAGAGAAAGGAAAGACCAGGTTGGCTCGATAATAAGGTTAAGAATTAGATTGAAAAAATAGAAGAAACTTTTTTGGAATTCTTTTTTATTTTGCTGAAGTGAGGAATTTTGTGTAGAAACCTTGAGCGAGTTTTGTGTCAGTCTTTTTTAGTTTTGTAAAAGCTTTTTTAAGTTCCTGAAGTCTTATCTCATTAGACTGATTGAGAAAATTATGAAAGTAAACGATACATAAACTGTAATAAATCTCCGAAAATTCAGAATTGTCATTCAACCCTTTCTGAAAGGTTTCTAACATATCTTCATATCTTTTCATATCAAAATACAACAGTCCCAATCGATAATAGAATTCAGCAACTGGTGCTTTATCTATAGCTTTTTTGTAATATTCAACTGCTCTGAAAAATCTTCCATAGCGCTTATATAAATTTCCCAGATTGCTATAAGAGTATGGATAATCCGGATCTATTTCTATCGCTTTTTCATAAAGATTTTTAGCTTCAATTGTTTTACCTTGAAGTAACTTTAAGGACGCCAAATTATTTATAGCTTGTGTATCAGTGGGTTTAACCTCTATTGCTTTCTTGTAGGATTGTTCAGCTTTTTCCTCTTTTCCCAGTTTTTGTTGAATCAGCCCAATGTTATTCCATGCTATTGAACTGCAACTATCTTGTTTAGTAGCTAGTTTGTATTTTTTTAAAGCTTCTTTTAAGTTATTTTCTAAATCTAAATTCAAAGCTTCTCTAAAAATGTTGAGTTTAGGATCGCTATCTTTAGACTTTTCCTTAGTGCTCTTATTAGATTTAGGTTTTTCTATATTCTGGTTTTTTGAAACTGGAGTTTTTTGCTTAACTTTTTTTTCAAATGAGGATTTTTGATTCGAAGATGATAAATTACTTCCTTGAGAATGAGTTTGGTAGATGAAACCATTGAATAGCAAAACTAGAGCTGCAATTATCAATTTTCGCTTAAATCTAATCATTTAATAATTCCGAAGCCATTAAGGATTTTACGTAGTTGTTGTTCAGTGTTTTCTTTACTACCAGAGTTATCAATTATAAAATCTGAAAGCTCCTTCTTCTTTTCTTGGCTAATTTGTGACTTTATTCGATTTTCTATATCTTCTATATCCAATTCTGGATTCCGAATTTTAAATCTTTCATATTGAACGTTTTCATTACAATACATTAACCAAATCTGATCGTATCGATTTTGTGAATTGGTTTCAAATAAAAGCGGAATTAGGTTGAAAGCTATTTTCTCTCCCAAAGCTTTCTGTTTGTCAAAAAAAGCGTCAATTGTCTCGAAACATTTCGGATGAACTAATTCTTCAACTTTTCTCCTCAATGCATTATCGTTAAAAATAATTTTCCCAAGCTTTCTTCTATCTATTACAGTAGATTCCGAAGAGTTATTATTCAAAATATCATTTGGCTTTAATATTTCAATTAACTCACTAGTTATTTGATTATTCTGTAAAAGCAACTCGTGTACAACATGGTCGCAATCCAAGACTGGAAGTCCATACTCTTTTAAAAGTTGTCCGGCAAAACTTTTACCACATGCTATATTTCCGGTTACTGCAATCTTTAACATTCGAAATTAAAATAAATAAAAAAAGACCTGGTAAGGATACCAAGTCTAATCAAAATCTTAATCCTTAAAGGATATTAACATTCATCAATCAAACTGAAACTTTTAATTTATTTTGCTTGTAAAGCTCAAGAGCATCATTAACCAAGTCATCCGGTGAGACATTAAACTCTTTAGCCATTGCAAATATGCTTTGAAGCGCTTCAGGAGGGAAAAAACGAGTCATTTTTTCAACTACGTCAGCTTGACTATCTTTAAATACTATTTCTGCTGCTTTTTTTATTGAATTCAAAGCATCAGGACTCAATCTCATTGAGACCATTTTTTTTGCTTGATCCGGTCCATATTTTGGACTGGGACCTGTCTTCTTTCTCTGTTTGAAAGAAGCCGCTGATTGATATGAAATTTGCTGTTCTTGTGTTTCTTGATTGTTAAATTGTGACACTAGTGTCTTCCTCCACAGATTAGGCTATTCATTATACAGTATTCCTTAGAGAGTCTTGGAATGAACGGTACAGAAGTCGCTCTACATATGAGTTATAGGTTAGCACCATTCATCAAAATTTTCTGTATTATTTTTTAACTTATCTCCAAAATTTTCTTGTGAATTTCGAATCAAAACTAATCAATCAGCAGCTCCTAGAGGGCCTCAATGATGAGCAAAAAGCTGCGGTAATAAAAAACGACGGTCCAATTTTAGTGTTAGCTGGCGCTGGAAGTGGTAAAACAAAAGTTCTAACAAGTAGGGTGATCTACTTAATTTCTGAAAAATTGATTGAGCCATCTAGCATTTTGGCGGTTACTTTTACAAATAAAGCTGCAAAAGAAATGAAGGCCAGGCTCAGTGCCTTCCTTCAATCGGACAAACTAATAAATCAAATCTGGATAGGTACTTTCCATGGTATATGCAACCGTTTGTTGAGACTTGAAATTGAATCTCTATTAATTCAAGGACTTCAGGATAGAAAGTATGCTTGGACTAAAAATTTTGTAATTGTAGATGCTAGTGAGAGCTTAACTATTCTGAAAGAATCCTTAAAATCACTTAATTTGGATGAAAAAGCATATCCTGCAAAATTAATTCAAAGTCAGATAAGCGCAATTAAAAACCGCTCTTTAACAGTAGGTGATTTTGCAAAAACAGTGAGTGATGGTTTTGAATTAAAGCTCTCAGAAATATATGATAAATATCAAGAAAAGTTAAATCTGAGTAATGCTCTTGACTTTGATGATTTGTTGTTATTTACACTTAAACTTTTTCAACAACAACCTGAATCCAGAAAAAAATATTATGAGCGCTTCTCTCATGTTCTAGTTGATGAGTTCCAGGATACAAACCAAACACAATATGATTTATTAAAAAACCTGGTTGTTTCTGCCTCAGAGAATACTGAAAACAACTCGATCTCGAGAAGTTTCTGTGTTGTAGGAGACATTGATCAATCGATTTATTCTTGGAGAGGTGCAAACTACAAACTAACTTTGAATTTCAATAAAGACTTTCCTCATGCCTCTTTGTTTAAACTTCAATATAACTATCGTTCAAAAGATCCAATATTAAAGACTGCAAACTCAATTATTAAAAACAACAAGCAAAGAATAGACAAAAGTCTCTATGGAACTAAAGGCGATGGAGAAAAAATTACCTGCTTTGAAGCATCTGATGAAGTTGAAGAATCAAACTTTATAACTGCTGAAGTGAAAAAGCTAATTAAACAGGGTAGAAGCATCAAAGATATATCCATTTTGTACCGGACAAATGCACAAAGTAGAGCGTTAGAAGAGGCTTTAATTAAGAATCAAATAGCTTATCGGATATACGGAGGTATGAGATTCTATGATCGTCTTGAAATTAAAGATTTAATCTCATACTTGCGTCTTGTCTATAACCCTAAAGATTCATCAGCCTTAAAAAGGGTAATTAATTCTCCAAAGAGAGGGGTGGGAGCCAGTACAATAGCTTTAATAGAGAAAAAATCTGATTCAATAGGATTAAGTCTGTTTGGGGCTCTTTCTGATCTGCTGGATTCTGGTGAATTGGGACCCAAAGTTACACAAGCCGCTCACAGTTTTGTTGAATTAATAGATGAGTTGGTAAAAGACTCTCAAGTTCTTTCGGTTCCAGAAATCTTAAAATTAGTTATACAGAAAACTGGTTATATTCTTGCTTTAGAGGCTCTCAATACCGATGAGGCACAAGGGCGGATAGATAATATTCATGAGTTGATAAACGTGGCACAACAGTTTGAAGAGGAAAGCGAAGATAAAAGTCTAGAGGCTTTCTTGGCTCAAGTTGCATTAGTAGGAGACTCAGAAATGGCTAAAGGAAATGAAGAGGCTGATTCAGTAACACTTATGACAATTCACTCTTCTAAGGGTCTTGAGTTCCCTTTTGTTTTCATAACCGGCATGGAAGAAGGTGTGTTTCCCCATACACGGGCATTGGCAGATACGAATAATGCAAAAGAAGATCTTGAGGAAGAGCGAAGGTTACTCTATGTTGCAATTACTAGAGCCGAAGAAAAATTATATTTTACTTATGCAAGAAGGAGAAGACTTTGGGGACAGCGTGAATTTGCGGAACCGAGCAGGTTTTTGGCTGAAATGCCTCAGGAGAATTTAACTGGTTATTGGGGCTCCAGTGTCCAGTCATCTAGTTATAAAGTAACACCTTCATCGATAAATCCAAGATCATATGTTCCTAATGCATCTGCAAAAGATGAAAAAGAGGAAATTAAATATAACGTTGGAGATAAAGTTGTGCATAAAACTTTTGGTATCGGAAAAGTGATTGGACTCTTTGGAACTAAAAATCAAAAATTCTATTCTATTGAGTTCGAAACCCAAGAAGGTAAAAAGCTTTTAAGTGGGAAAAGTTTAACCCTATTTACTTGAAGTAAATGGGGTTGTATATGAATTAAGAGAGGTTTATCCTCTATAAATGGAGCAAAAAGAAACCTCAAATCTAATTCTAAACAGTAAACATTTCCTTTACGCTTTTAGATTTACCGAGAGCGTCATTCAATTTATTTAAAGCAGCATTCGGGTTATCAGGTAAATTAATGTTTTGTGATTGCTTGAAGTGTTCAAAGCCATCTTTGCTACCAGTAGAAAAGAAGATATCCTTAGGTAAACGGTTCGGCTTGATATCGCTAAACTTGTCGTCGCCGAGATAAACCATAACTAATTTGTCATTGGGTTTAAATTGAAATTCTTTATTTCCTTTATAGTCACCTTTGTCAAAATTCTTTCTTTTACCTAATCTTCCAGAATCCAATCTAGCACCCATTTCTGGATCGGAAACAACTACTCGTCCCTTTTCGCTATTGCTTTTTGCTCTTTTTACAACTTCCCTTCTAAACTCATCAGAGTCTCTGTCAAGGTTTTCTAAGCCTTCCAAGCTAACAAGTGCCAGTTCACCTTTATGTTTACCCCCATCAAATAGATAGTCAACGGATACTTTGCCATTAGCTGGAGCAGTAAAGGTTCCGGCTTCACTACGATTATTTCTTAATCCTTTTGTTTGAAGAACCATATCGTTGAAGTCTTTATCGCCGCCACCGACTAAATCTTCAAGGAAGAAGGTATTTGAGTCATTTTGATGATTATTTCTCTTTATTGTAATTCGGACATTACGATTAGTATTAGTGCTCTGAGAAGTATTTATTCTTTCCCAAGGGATAGTAAAATCACTTGAAATATAATGGTGATTATGGCCAGATCCATTCCAATTAATGAATTGATTATTTTGCTTAGAAAATTCTTGAGGATAAAAATTGTTAGTGTTTAACCAATTATTGCCATTAAAGCTTAAAGAGGAGTTGTTTAGAGATGGAAAGTATCTGAAGGGACTATCGAATGCTTGTGTAGACTTTTGTGGATCTTGCCAATAACCTCCTGTCACTGGAAAATTTGTCATAGGGTTACTAACAAAGTAATTATTAAGAAATATATTGTTTTGAAAATTAAAATTATTGGAAGAGACACCATTCATCGGCTTAAACCCTTAAATATTGCTTATGCAAGAAGGTTAGCTGGATTTCCTTAAGGTCAAATTATAAAATAGTTACTTAATTGCTAGCCCTAGAGTAAGCCCCAAAACTTTAGGTGTTATCTCAAATGTAGTTACAACATGGTCACTATTCATTTCCTTCAGCTGAATCATTATTTACTTTGGTCTTAGATGAATTCTGTAGGCTTATTTCCTTGGATAAAGCTTTTATATCATCAACTTCTAAGTTTTCCTTTATACGGTCAATTATTTTAGATCTAGCAGTATCCGCGGCTAGCTTAATTGCATTCATAATTGCGAAGTCGTTGGAAATACCGTGTGCAATAACAACAACGCCTTGAATACCTAGTAAAACAGCTCCTCCATACTTTGCATAATTGAGCCTCTCTTGCTTTAAAGCTTTAAATGCAGGCTTGCAGATCATAGCTCCCATCTTTAAATCCATTGAGCTTGTTAGTTCTTGATGTAGCATATGAAAAGCCATTTTGATTGAGCCCTCGAGAGTTTTCAAAAATACATTCCCAACAAACCCGTCAGCCACTAAAACTTCACAAAATTGTTCGGCAAGAGTTCGTCCCTCGACATTTCCAACAAAGTTAATGGATTGCATTTTCTCAAGAATCGCAAAAACTTCTTTTGTTACTTGATTTCCTTTCCCAGGTTCTTCTCCAATGTTCAACAAACCAACTCTCGGCTGTTCTATATCCATGAGATTAGCCGCAAACAAGCTTCCCATAATGGAATGTTGAGCAATTTGATAGGGAGTAGAATCCACATTCGCCCCAGCATCAACAAGAACTAAATTACCTTCTGCGGTGGGAACAACAACTGCAATTCCAGGCCTTTCTATACCAGGAATGCGTTTTAAGCAAAACAATCCAGCAGCAGCTGCTGCCCCAGTACTACCTGCACTAACTACTGCATCGGCTTGTCCAGAGACAACTTGTCTCATAGAAACAACAATTGAGGATTCTGGCTTACGTCTTACAGTCGTAGCGGGTTGTTTATCTTCCATTGTAATAAAATCATTAGCAGGAACTATTTCAATAGGAAGATCGTGGATATCATATTTACTCAGTTCTCTTGAAATGCGATCCGGAGGGCCAACTAGCTGAACCTGAATATTAAATTCTCTAGCAGCTCTAATGGAACCTTTAACTATTTCCTGAGGCGCATAATCTCCACCCATTGCATCAACAGCAACAACAATTTCTTTGGGGTCTCTTTTCCTCGGGACTTGTTCAGTTCTTTGGTTGAGTTTTGAAGATTGTTTTTTTATAAAGCGTGTTCCCCTTATTACAGCCCTTTTAAAAGAGCGCGTTGTTGGATTATTTCCTTTAACCATAAGCTCAAACCGTTTTGAAGTTAATTAAAAGTTTCGATGTTTTTGAATCTATCTATCAATTTCTCATATATCAAATAAATAGTAAAATCAATAAACACTTATTCAGTTTATACATGAACCAAGATTTTGGATCGATTGGATTATCCTTAAAAATAAATAAAGTGCTAACCGAAGTTGAACAAGCGGTTATTGCTGATGGAGGATCTATCGAGATACACGAGATTGATGGAAAAACAATTAAACTAAGCCTTGGAGGAGCTTGTGTTAATTGCCCTTCAAGTCAAATGACAATTAAGTTTGGTATCGAAAAACGGCTCAAAGAGGAAGTAGATCCAGAAATTGAAGTCATAAATGTATAAATAGTATTTACTGGTTCGTGTGAGCATTTATTTAAACAGAATGGTTTTATTCAAGCGGTTAAAATATTAATTTCTATTTACTATATATTTATTTTGTTGAAGTTGATGAGATGAAAGAATGCATTCAAAAACACTGAAGGTTGGCCTTCTCGGATGTGGAAACATAGGATCTAAGGTTGCAAAAGAGCTATTAACTGGCAAAATACCTTCCTTAGAATTTAAAAGAGCACTCGTCAGAGATACAAAAAAAGATAGAGGACTACCCTCTGAATACTTAACCTCTCAGCCTGAAGATATTTTTGATGATAAAGATATTGATATAGTCATCGAAGTAATGTCCGGGGATAATCCAGTTTTGGAATATGCTCTCAAATCCTTAAACAACAAAAAACACCTAGTAACCGCAAATAAAGAACTAATTGCAAAGCATGGTCCTATTATTTTTGAAACGGCTTATAAAAATCAGGTTCAGGTTAAGCTGGATGCAACAGTTTGTGGTGGAATACCAGTAATTAATACTTTGTTGGACAGCTTAAAAGCTAATGAAATTCAAGAAGCTGTCGGTATTTTAAATGGAACGACGAATTATATTCTTTCTCAGATGGAAAGTGGAAAAGACTTTAACAATGCATTGAAAGATGCACAGTTGAAAGGTTATGCAGAGCCCGATCCAACAAACGATTTGGAAGGTTACGACACAAAGTATAAGATTTCTATTTTGGCCTCTCTATGTTTTCAACAATTTTTTGCACCGGATAAACTAGCTTGCGACGGAATTAAGAATATTTCTTCCGCCGATTTCCATTTTGCTCATAAATGGAATTTTGCTATTAAGCTCTTAGGAATAGCAAGGAGAGTCAATAATAAAGTTGCGGTTGGAGTGTATCCAGCATTAATTTCTAACAAAGATCCCTTATCTCAAATTAATGATGTTCTGAATGCGGTACAAATTAAAGGCCATCTAATTAACGAGCTTTTATTAGTTGGGCCAGGAGCCGGTCCTGCTCCAACTACTAGTGCAATTCTCGGTGATGCAATTTCAATTACAAGGCAAAAACCTTCTGACTATTATGTTCCTTTTACGGGAAACGGAAGTATTGATAATTTTTGCGAAGAAAACAGTTATAAATTCTATATAAGACTCAGAGTTGGAGATCAAAAAGGAGTAGTTGCTGAAATCGGCAATATCTTAGCCAATAATGATGTAAGTTTAAATTCTATAGACCAAGAAGCACACAGTGATAATAGAGATTGGGAGGAAGAGGGCGAGGCAACTCTAACCCTCTTAACTCACCAAGTGACAGAGGCAAAATTCAAAAAAACCGTTAATCAACTTAAAGAATCCAAAATTATTAAGAAAATATGTTGTGTGTTGAGGGTCTTTGAGTAGAAAATATATGGAAAAAATTAAGTTAGCCCTTCACAATAGTTGGCTTTAAACCAATTATTGGTTTAGGAGCAGTTGCTACTGTTTTCTTAGAACTCTGAAGTGTAGTTGCTGGTTTCGTATGAGGGTTTACGCTTCTAATTTTTCCATATTGGGATATAGCGCGGTCCAGCTTAATTAGGGTTGCGCAAGGAAAAGTTCTATCTAGAGCAATGCGAACATTCTTAACTTCTGTGACTTCTTTCTCACCAAGATGATGAATTTTTGTTTCAGAATTTTCAAAATAGCTAATTAATGACATGTATTTAGATTTACTTAGACATTATTGGTAAATAATAATTACAATGTTAATCGGAATTCGCAATCCTTATTTGTGAAACTTATTAATTCTTAATATAAAGAAAATGAATAAAGCTAAAAGCTCCAAAATATTAATAGTAGATAACTTTTTAAATGCTACAAATCATAGAAAACTACTTGAGTATGTATCAAAGTGGTACGATGCAGGTTTTTTTATAGATGCTCTTCCTCTTCATAAAAGTACGATTCAATATAGGCAAAATAAAGACTTTTTGAATTTTATTATTGACGATCCTTTATTAACAAAACCTGCGTATCAAATTCTCATAGAAGAAATCGAAAAACTTCAAAGTTCCATAGAAGATACATTTAAATATAATTTCTCTATAAATTCTATAAACAGCTTTGAAGTTATGGCCGCAAACAATAAAACTCATATGCCGCCACATCTTGAAGTCAGTGAATTTGATTCTGCAGGACCTCAACTATTAATTTCTTATAGTTTTTATAATTCTCCTAAAAAATTTTCAGGTGGGGAAACGTTTATTTGGGACCATTATATCGATGAAGATAATAATATTGACTTGATTCACTTTCCCAACACTGGTTCTACTGTGGAGAGATTGGATAACAGGCTTTTAGTTTATGAAATAACAAGTTTTCACGAGTTTTTGCCTTTGGTCTGTGAGTCTGAAACTTTTTTAGATTCTTGCTTTTTTCTTTCCACAAAGGTTTAAGAATGGATTCTTTAATAACTATGAGCTAAATTTTTTGAAGCTAACTCTCGATCTATTATTTTTCTTGCAGCAGGTGCTTCTATCTTTTGAGTCAGATTGGATAATGCACTTCCTTGCCATAGAACTAAGCTGCTTGCAAATTGAGTAAACAAATCAACACTTGATAATCCTGGTATAGTACCAGCAATTGCAGATGCTATAGATAAACCACTACCAAGACCCTGACAGAATAATGCAGGTGCACCTGATACTGCAAAAGCTGGGTTGAAAGCTATAAGTAAGCCTGAGACTCCTGATAACATTCTGGCATTCCAAATCATTGCATTAGAGAAGTTTAATGCGGATTTGCCAACTGGCTTAGACTCATCATCAAGAAATTCTTGATACTTTGTTTCTGAATCAAAAGGTGATCCTCTATTAAAAACATTCATACCAAACTGGGTTACAGCAACTAAGGAAGAGGCTATTATCCCAAACCTTGCAATAACATTCATCAAATTCAATGTGCTTGGAAGTAAGCCACTTGATGCACGAACTCGCCATTTGCCAACTGCATTATCAAGATTAGGCTTATATTCTTTGCTTTTTTTGTCAAACATCTTCTCTACTTCTGGGTTTCTTCCCCATAAAGTTCCTTGTGCATTTTCTGGATGTATTAGGTTTTCGCAAGTCTCTGCTATAACTCTATTAGGACAACCTTTTGAAGTGAAGAAATCCAATTCGAGTCTAAATTTGTTTTTTAAAAGTTGCCAAAACCCAGGAGTATTTTTGTAAGGTGTATTGCTTTTATGTCCTTTCCAAAAATCATCAGAAGTAAATCCTTGAGTTTGTTGAGCTTTATATGGTCCAACAAGATCTTTGTCATTGAATCTTAAATCTCTGGGCAATTTACCATATCTTGTAGATGAGGAGATATTAGGCAGATAATAAAGAAAGCTCATAAGCATAATTGCGTTATAAATAACACGTCCAAAAAAACCTACTTTTGCGTGTAAGTCGGCACCTTGTTGATTGAAAACTTTGAGCTGTTTTTTTAGTTCATCTATCTCTTGGGCTAATTTTTGTTTCTCGTCATCATTGAGTTTGAGAGTCTCCAACAATTCCTTTTTTTCTTTTAATAATACTTTGTTCGATCGAATCTTTGACACAATGTCAATCATTGACCATTCATCTTTCATTGCAAAAATATTGAGTACACCAAGTCCTAAATATGTAAGTAACCTGGCTGGTGAAGCCAAAAGGACTGCAATTGCAATATTATTTAATGTTAGTAATTCAAATAAAGGCTGATAAGATTTTGCTGCTATCTTAAGAGCCTTTTTTAATAAATTAGATTGAGGTAATTTTGCATTTGGGTCACGCATAAAATTCGAACACATTAACGCAATAAGTGTCAGTGGACCAATTACTATAGGCATAACCGAAGTTAAAAATTGAACATGATTAATTTCTCGTTCTTTGGGTTTAGCTTTGGCTAGGATTACAAGTTCTTGAATGAATTTTCCAGGCCCTTTTTTTAAATCAAAAGCTTTTTTGCCACTCTTTTGAGGAGTAGGAATTTTTTCCTTCACTTTTGTTATAGATGGCATTTATAGAACGTCTATTAAAATTAGATAGTCACTTTTAAATGAATACTCAAACCCACAAATAATTTTTAAGCCAACAATTTCTTAAACTTTCCCAGCCATAAGAATCGTAGATTCTTAAGAAATTGAAGATGCAAAATAAATATTTAAGTTAAGTTCAAGTGGAAATAAGATTGTTTTCTATACAGAAGATAGCCCTTTAATACAAAGAGCAGACTTTAAATTTGAATAAAAACAACTTATAAACTATATTAATATATATGTTTATATTTTAATAAGATTTCAACAACCTTTTCTTAATTTATTAAAAATCTCTTAACTAAATAATCAAAATAGTGCGAAAGTTGAAGATATTCAGTACAGACATTAATCAATTATTACGATTTCTAAGTTTAAGTTAATTTTGCAGTACTCTTTTAGCACGAAGATAAAACTCATATATTAACTATGATTAATATTGGGAGGATCCCATAGTGAAAATTCCACAAACATCCTTAATCTCCACTCGATATCCAGCAAATCGTTATGGAAGTGTCAATAGTCAAACTAAAAGGGTTTTACATTCTGCAAATACAGCTTCTAGTTATAGGGCACCACATACTATAGAAGCAAGGCCATCTTTTAAAGAATTCTGGAGCAATATCTTGGAAACTATTGGAAACACAATAAAATCTGCGACAGGTTGGCACAGTTTGATTGTTAGAGACTGAAGATTGTTTGTTTATGTTTTCCTAAGATTTTGCGACTTCTGAAAATGTAACTGCTAACGCATTTAAAAATAAAGAAAAAATAAATAAAGTGTGTCTTTAAAATATGAAAACAAATAAACCTTCATAAGTTTTTCTTTATTTTTGCATCTCTGAAAATTAAGATTTTTGATTTTTCTTAATATTTGCCTGGAAACTTAATATAAATCCATAGATTTGTACAATTCTGCTTAATCAATTATTACATTCTAAAGATTAGTCAATTTTCGAAGCTAAGATTTTCATACTTCAAAACAGAAGTTAAATAATATGAATACTATTTCGCAAGCCTCATCAGTTAGCCCAAGTACATGGACTATATGGAAAGCTGTAAATATAGAAGCAGGAAGACCTCATCAAAGGGTAGAGCACTTACGAAGCTCTAAGCAAGAAAAATTAACTCAATCTCCTGTTTCTCGGGAGAGTTATATTTCAACATTAAAGCAGATGAATAAAGCTGCTGCATTGAATTCTTCAATTAGTAGTTACTGCGGTTAATCTATAATTTCAAGAATTTTCTCAGATGAATGTCCATTTCCAAAAGTATTAGAGGGGATGGACATTTGTTTATAGACTTCTTGATTGTTTAATAAAGTGTCCAGGTTTTTATAGACTTTTTCTTCGTTACAACCTACTAACTTAGCTACTCCAGCTTCAATCGCTTCTGGTCTTTCAGTCGTTTCCCTCAAAACCAAAGTCGGTTTTCCAAGGCTTGTTCCTTCTTCTTGCAAACCACCGGAGTCAGTTACCAAAACATGAGCATTATCTAATAACCAGCAAAAAGTTACATAATCAACAGGATCAATTAAAAAGACATTTTTCAAATTTTTTAAACATCCTTCAACCGATTTTCTAACTGATGGGTTCGGATGAACTGGAAAGACAATTTTAATATTTTCGTTTTCTTTGGCTATCCTATTTAAGGCTTTGGAAACATTTTCATGATCTTTTCCGAGATTTTCTCTTCTGTGCATGGTTACTAATACTATTCTCTCGCCACTAATCTCAGAAACAAACGGTAATTTTATAAGCTTCTCAAGCTCCTTTGGTTGATCTTTTTCAATTGCTTTTAATCTAGCTGTTGTTTGCTTTAATGAGTCGATAACAGTGTTTCCAACAACATGGACATTATCTTTTACTCCTTCCAAAGTTAAGTTCTCTCTGGCTTTTTCTGTTGGTGCAAGGTGAATTGTAGCCAGCCTACTTATCTGCCTTCTTAACATCTCTTCCGGGAAAGGATTATAACGATTATCAGTTCTAAGACCAGCTTCCAGATGAATAACTGTTATTTTCTGAAGAAATCCTGCCATTGCAGCCGCAAAAGCAGTTGCTGTATCTCCCTGAACAATTAGGAAATCACTACCTTCAATTAGTTTATCGAGTTTATCTAAAATGCTACTTATTACTTGACTCGGAGATTGGTTCGGTTTCATGATTTCCAAGTTGAAATCAGGGGTTATATGAAACCAATCGTATAAATTTTGGAGCAGTTCTTTGTGTTGCCCCGTTGAAAGGATTCTTACACGAAAGCTTTTTTCACAAATCTTTATTAAAGGAGCTAACTTGATCAATTCAGGTCTAGTTCCAAAAACAAACGTTATTAGTTTTTTACTCATTCAAATTTAGTCTAAGTTAAGCAATCATAAATCTAAAAGATTCTCTAGACCATATATAAGACCTTTGTGCTTTCCTATCTCTTTTATTGCTATAACAACACCAGGCATAAAAGCTTCTCTGTTAATGGTATCGTGCTTAATACTTAAAGTTTGACCAATACCCCCGAAAATAACTTCTTGGTGTGCTACTAAACCGGGAAGCCTAACACTGTGAACTCTTATGCTGTCCATATTTTCTCCCCGAGCCGGAGAATTTGTACTAAACTCTTCTTGATTGAATTTTTTAATTTTAGCTAGCTCTTTTGCCGTTTTTATTGCAGTTCCAGAAGGAGCATCAACCTTTTTATCATGGTGCAACTCAATAATTTCAACATTATCAAAATAGTTTGCAGCTTTTTTAGCCGTATGAATCAGTAGCAAAGCACCAATTGCAAAGTTTGGTGCCACTAAAACAGAACATCCAGCGAATTTAGCTTTCTTATCCAAGTCTTCTATATCTTGGCTAGATAGTCCTGTTGCTCCAATTATGGGGCTTATTCCACACTCAATAGCTAAACATGCATTGGCATAAACTGCGTCAGGAACTGTGAAATCCACCATCACATCAGGCTTAGTTCTTTGAAGTGCTTCTTTTAAATTGTCAGTTAAATTGACATTAGCCTTCCCATAACCAACCAATTCACCAATGTCTCGGCCAATTGAATCTGATTTACTTCTCCCTATTGCTGAGACAAGATTAATGTCATCTTCATTTAAGATGGTACGAATGGTTTCTTGCCCCATTCTTCCTGCTGCACCTGTAACAATAACTTTTATACTCATCCCTGTCTTTAGTATCTTTATCGAGGAATATATTTATCGAATAAAAACAATATATTAGGACCAAAACTCTACTAATAGCACAATAATTTTAATAAAGAAAATAAATTAAATTGCAGATAAGAAAAGGTTTTTATTTAGTCAAGAAACCTTATTTAAAGGGAATGTCACATTTTTATATTGCAAAATATAATCCATAAAACCTAATAGAAAGGACGAAGCTATGTTAATCGCAAGAAAATTATTTGATAGCTTCTTAGATGCAATGACAGAAGATCAAAAAGACGAGGCGTATGAGTTAGCCACTCGAAATATTGATGAATCAATGTCTTTAATGGCCAATTTATACGAAAAGTTTTTTGGAGACTATCCTACTGGTTTAGTTGCTTCTTTCATCTATCAACACCTTAAAGATAAAGTTTTTCAAAAAACTCACAGAGTGGTTGCGTAGTAAGCTTATGAACTGATCAGAGCATAAGCTTAGACTCTTACGAGTGGCTATCTTGGATGAATGCATCATACTAAGTTGTTTTCATAAATAAGTTATTATCTGTATGCTTATCAATCTTAGTTGAATTCCTTCCATTTCCAAATTAAGCTTCCCCAAGTCAATCCAGCTCCAAAACCAGCTAGAGATATAAGATCACCATTTTGAAAACTTTTATAAGATTCATCCCACGCTAATGGGATACTGGCTGCCGATGTATTTCCATACTTAGATATATTGGAAATACATTTTTCTTTTGGCCAATTCATTTTTTCTGCAACCGAATCTAATATTCTTTGATTTGCTTGATGACATATCAAGTAATTAATATCTTCGGGTTTGTGTCCAGCCATTGTTGCAGTTTCCTCAATAGCTTTAGGAATTGTTGTCACAGCAAACTGATATATTTTTCGACCGTTCATTTGAACATTTTCGGTTTGCTTATTCAATTTCCCAGATGGATATCCTCCGCTAACATTCTTTAAACTTAAATCACAACCACCACTACCGTCTGAATGAATAGAATGTGAAAGAAGTTGATTCTCTTCAAAGCTAGTTTGTTCTATTAAAACCGCTCCCGCGCCGTCTCCAAAAAGTATTGAAGTAGATCGATCGGTCCAATCAAGAAAACGTGAATGTATGTCAACTCCCAGCACCAATGCTTTTCGATAAGTTCCAAGTTGAAGGAACTGAGCAGCAGTGACCAAGGAAAATATAAACCCCGTACAAGCTGCACTTAAGTCAAAAGCCGCTGCTCTATTTGCTTTTAACGCAGCTTGTACTCTACATGCTGTTGAAGGGTATAGAAAATCTGGTGTTGAAGTTGCTACAACAATTAAATCTATTTCATTGGGATCTGTATTCCCAAGTGCTTTTTGACAGGCTTTAACGGATATCTCTAAAGAATCTTCTGATGGTTCAACTACTCTTCTTTCTGAAATTCCAGTTCTACTCTTAATCCATTCATCTGAAGTATCTAAAATCTTCTCTAAATCTCTATTGGATATTACTTTACTAGGAGTAGCACTTCCAATACCTGCAATCCTAACCCCTTTTGGAGTCTCTATCATCTAAAAATAAAAATAACGAAAATATGATTTAAATAATATAACTTTGAATTGAATACGGCAAAAATAAAAATTTTCATCCAACTAAAATTCTGTTTCGATAAATTCTTAACGGATATAAATCAGAACAGAGCACAGAGCAAAGTTCAAAATTATTCCTTCTGCTCTTTTGTATTTAGACCAAGTCACCTTAATTTAATGAAATCTTCAAAAAGTTTTTTAAAGATTTGCAAAGTCATACTAGTATTGAAGCTGTTTGGTATGGTTTAATTGTATATTTGCTGAAGTTTCATAAATCCTTTAATAAAGATGTCTGTAAAATTAATACTCAAGGAAGATGTAGAATCACTTGGAAAAGTTGGTGATATTGTTTCAGTCCAACCGGGCTATGCAAGAAACTACTTGATACCTAAAAAGCTAGGTATTCTTGCAACATTGCAGAATTTGTTATGGCTTAAAAACCATAGAGAAAGACTTGAATCAGAAGCTAAAGCTAAGAAAAATGAAGCTGAACATAAAAAAGATATTCTTGTAAATCTGGGAGATATTACTGTTGCTGCACAAATAGGACCAACCGGGAAGCTATTTGGTCGTATTACGAATAAGGATTTAACCGAGAAGATTTCAGAATTATCGTCAGAGCAATTGTTAATCGCTCACAAAGATATAAAGATTGAAGATTACCCTCATGGGGTTGATGAGTTGGGTTCTTATAAAGTTTTAGTGAATTTGGGTGTAGGTGTGAAAGCGAATATTAGCTTGATTGTCTTAGAGCAAATATAGTTTTCAATTATATTTGAAAATAAAAATCAATTTCGTACTTTAACCTTTGTCCAAAATACTGACTAGTTTGATACAGCTAATATTTTTTTGATAAACTCGGTTTGTAATCCTAAATTAAAGTGATTTATTAATGAGCACTGCAACTTTTAATAATGTAGCTAATGAAAAAGGTGAGTATAGTCTGCCTACACTCGGTTTTTCTTATGATGCCCTTGAACCAGTTATTGATACTCAAACAGTAGAAATCCACTACTCAAAACACCATCAAACATATGTAAATAATCTCAACGCTGCAATTGCAAAACATCCAGAACTTGCAAAACAATCTATTGAAGAACTTTTAGTTGATTTGAATAAAGTTCCTGATGATATTAGAACAGCGGTGAGGAATCACGGTGGTGGACATGCAAACCACTCGCTTTATTGGTCAGTTTTAACATCAAAAGAGAAGTCTGGTTCCCCTTCAAAGGATCTTTTAACTGCAATCGAGAAGCAATATGTAAGTTTTGATGGCTTTAAAGATCAATTATCTAAATTATCCATTGGGACATTTGGTAGTGGCTGGGGTTGGTTAACGGTAAAGCCAAACGGAGAACTTTGCCTCGAGAGTACTTCAAATCAAGATTCTCCAATCTCCAAAGGAAACACTCCTATACTTGTGATTGATGTTTGGGAGCATGCGTATTATTTGAAGTATCAAAATAAAAGGCCTGACTACGTTCAAGCGATTTTCAGTATTATCAACTGGGAGAACGTAAGTTTAAGATACGATCAAGCAATCAAAAGTTTAAAAAACTAAGATTTAAATCAATTTGTTTTTAAGTTCCTTTTTTAAGCAATCTTGTTTTAGACCTTCGATTTAAGTTATACAAACTCAGTCGAAGGTTTTTAATTCATATGAGCCTTTTTCTTAACTCAATATCTTTACTTAATTTCAGAAATTATCTTGGTGCGGGTAATAGCTTCAATTTTCATAAAAAGTTTGTTTTTATAATTGGTCCCAACGCAATTGGTAAAACAAATCTGCTTGAGGCAATTCAGTATATATCTTTCGGGGGAGAAGGTAATAAAGAAAGAGAGAAAATTCTCTCAAAAAATGCAGAACAGAATTTTTTTTCAATTGAAGCAAACTATGAGTTAGAGTCTCGAGATTGTACGCTAGAGTGCTCAATTGGAGAAACAAAAAAAAATATAAAGCTCAATGGGGTTAACTATAGATCTTTGAGTCAGTGTATAGACAATCTACCAAAGGTAATTACCTTTAAATCCAAAGAAAGTATAGAAATTGTGAGAGGATCTCCTCAAAAGAGGAGAGAGTGGGTTGATACAACATTAACCGTATTGGACTTGAAATATGCTAACGCTTTGAAACGCTATAATAAAGCTCTTGAACAAAGGAATAGTTTATTAAAAACTTTCATTCAACAAAAGAAGAGTAAGCAAACTATCCTTCATGAAATAGACCCTTGGGATATAGAATTATCAAAGTATGGAGTGTATCTTCAAAATTCCAGAAAGCAATTTGTAGAGAAACATTCAGCTCAATATATTAGTAACTACCAAATCATTGCTTCTGATTCAGAGGATAAACCTTCAATGAATTATCAGCCTTCTTTTTATGGGTGTTCAGATGAAATGGGTCTTTTGCGTCAGTTTCAAGAAGGTCATCATATTGACTTAATTAGAGGAATTACAAATAAAGGTCCACACAGAGATGATTTCTTATTAACCTTGGATGATCAAGAAATAAGACATTTTGCAAGCCAGGGGCAGCAGAGGACCTCCTCGTTAGCCCTAAAAATGCTTCAATTACAATTATGGCAAGAGCAATTAGGGTATTCTCCACTTTTATTATTGGATGATGTAGCCGCCGAATTAGACTTGAGCAGACAAAAAGCCCTGTTCAGCTTTTTACCAACAAACGGACAAGTCTTTATAACTACAACTCACTTGGTGAATCTCCCTCTAATTAGCAAGGAAGATTATCAAATAATCAATTTAAACAAAATGTAAAACTTTATCAAAGGTATTGGCAAAACAACTTCATATTTTTATAATGTTTACTAGAGTAACTGACAATCATTGCTATAAATATTAATTATGATTAGGTTATGCATTACTGAAACCCCAGGAGAGTGTTTATGAAAAAAGTAGATATTCACGGAATGAATCTAGATATTACTCAGGCTATTGAACAATATATTGTTAAAAAAGTTGATAGAGCCACAAAACACACAGCTGAGTTTGTCTCTGGAGTGAGAGTGAACTTGAGTTGTGAAAATAAAAGTGGAACACATTTAGTTGAGATTGTTTTATTTATGAATGGAGGAAAAACTTTACACAATAAAACAAGATCTGAAGATATGTATGCAAGTATAGATATTGCTTGTGCTGGTATAGAACGTCAATTAAGAAAAATTAAGGAGAAGAATATTGACGTTAAGCGCTATCGCTCTATGGAGGAGAAATTAATCTCTGCTCCTGACTTGTTATCTTCTATAGCAAGTTAAGTTAATTTATCTAAAAATTTTTTTAATAATAAGCCGATAAATTTTAAATTTATCGGCTTATTTGATATTAATGGAGAATTGAGTAAGATTACTCAAACAAAAATTTGAACGGGATATCTTTCTTGGATTTTTAAAAATACTGCAAAGTCAGATAAGCGAAATAAACATTTTAATGTTTTAAAAGTACTTTAGTTGAATAATCTGTATAAATAATATATTCTCAATGACTCGGCAATATATTGACTTATGTGGATTAAAATAAATGAGACCAATTCAAGCTTTCCAAAAACTAAATTATAAGTACGTTTTACCCCTTACATCGGTAGCAATGATTTCTGCTGGAGTTGGTGGAGTGGCAAAGATGGCATTTCATGGTGTCCATAGCTATGGATTCATTAAAGAGCTTAGATCTTCTCAGATAACTCAAGCAAGAATGTTGACACTTGAGAAACAAATGCAAAATCACGAAAAAGGCATGAAAGATGGTCTTAACTTGTTTCTTTTTGGAGGTGTTACCTCCACTGGAGCTTTTCTTGTATCCTCCAAGATTCCAACACCAAAAGGAGTAAGAAAAGTTGGAGCAATTGAAAGACTTACTTACTTGGCCGTCTCAGGGGCTATGCTTTATAAGAGAATTTGTGGATCTAAGCAATGAGGTGAGCTATTCCGCTTAATTCCGTTAATTCAACGAGTCTTCAATTGTTTTATCAAATCATCAACCACATTAGGTTCAGCTAAAGTACTCAGGTTCCCAAGGTCTTCATGTTCGCCAATGGCAATTTGTCTCAATATTCTTCGCATTATTTTGCCAGAACGGGTTTTTGGTAAACCTTTTACAATTTGTAATTGATCGGGTAATGCAAAAGCTCCAATGTCATTTCTCAATTGCTGTTTTATTGTCCCAGAGATTTCATCAACGCTAAAACTAGAAGCCTCAACGCTAGGTACTATAAATGCACATATCCCCATACCTTTAATTTGGTGAGGTATACCAATTACCGCGGCTTCAGCCACTAAAGGATTAGAGGTTAATGAACTCTCAATTTCGGCAGTACCCAATCGGTGACCGGATACGTTAATCACATCATCTATTCGACCACTTATCCAATAGAAACCGTCTTCGTCTCGTTTACAACCATCTCCAGTGAAATACAATCCAGGGTATTGAGTAAAATAGGTTTCAACATATCTTTGATGATCACCGTAGATTGAGCGGGCCATTCCAGGCCAAGGCTTTTTAATGCATAAGTTTCCATTTGTGTTATTTTCAGTCAGTTCTAAGCCGTTATCATCAACTAGACAGGGATTTACTCCAAAGAAAGGAAGTGTTGCAGAACCAGGCTTCATATCTGTAACACCAGGTAAAGGAGTAATCATAATTCCACCAGTTTCAGTTTGCCACCAAGTATCCACTAAAGTGCATTCACCCCTTCCAATAGTTTCATAGAACCACTTCCAAGCTTCAGGGTTAATAGGTTCACCCACCGAACCCAAAACTCTTAAAGAGGAAAGATCGTATTTTGCAGGATAATCCTTGCCAAAACGGGCTACTGCTCTAATTGCTGTTGGGGAGGTGTAAAAAATATTAACCTTGTGTTTTTCTATAACTTCCCAATACCTTCCTGGGTCAGGGTATAAAGGAGTAGATTCAAAAAGAACAGTTGTCGCTCCAACTGATAATGGACCATAAACTAGATACGTGTGCCCTGTAATCCATCCAATATCCGCTGCACAAAAATATATATCTTTCGGATGATAGTTGAATACATATTCAAAAGTCATTGATGCATAAAGTAAATAGCCTGCCTGGGTATGCATTAAACCCTTCGGTTTACCTGTAGATCCTGAAGTGTATAAAATAAATAATGGATCTTCAGAAGACATCCACTCAGCAGGGCAAGATCTTCTTTCTTTTTGTACTTCTTCATGTAACCAAAGATCCCGACCAGGTTGCATTTCAATTTCAGTCAACGTTCTTTTTGCAACAAAAACCTTTTCAACCAGAGTCAGCCCTTGAATAGCTTTATCGACAATATTTTTCAATGGATAGCAACGACCACCTCTTTTACTTTCATTAGCGGTGACTATAACCTTGCACCCACAGTCAATTATTCGATCTCTGAGAGATTCGGCAGAGAAACCTGCAAAAACAACCGAGTGAATAGCTCCAATCCGAGCACATGCCAGCATTGAGAAAACCAGTTCCGGCATCATTGGCATATAAAGACAGACGCAGTCTCCTTTTTTTACACCGGAAGCCTTCAAAACATTAGCAATCCTACAAACTTCGTGTTTTAACTGAGAATATGTATAAGTTTTAGCCTCTCCTGGCTCATCTGTTTCCCAAATTAAAGCAATTTTTTCAGCTTTATCTTTTAGATGTCTATCAATGCAATTGTGAGAGACATTCAGTTTACCTCCAGAAAACCAGGCAACATCGGCCTCAGAAAAATCATCGTCTAATACATTTTCCCAAGGATGAAACCAAGTTAGTCTTTTTGCTTGTTCAGCCCAGAATTCTTCGGGATGATTTATAGAAAAATTATATAAATTCTTATATTCGTCTAATGAAGATATTTGTGAGATGGGTTTTACGTTCTCTTTGGGAGGATAAATTGGGGACTCACTTAGGACTTCACTCATTGGAAAATACTTAATTTGTGTGACTTTCGGTAGATTATAACCAGCAGAATCTATTATTTATTTCTAATCTCCCAAACGGTTATGGTCACCTGAAATTCTGAATTTAAAGATTGATTTTTAAGAGCTTAGTTATTTGTAATAACGCAGTATAAGTTGGGACCAAATATAAATTGTCTTCAAGGGAAGATTTGTCACAGAATTCTTCAATTGCCTGCTTCAAGTATTCATAATAAGTAATTCTCTTGACCCCTGCATATTTGAGCCTAACGGCAATATCAGAACCTCTTGTACCGGTAGCAAAAACTGGAAATTTATTATCAACAAGATGTTCAAAGTGTGCATCCCACAGCCAAGAAACATCACGACCATCAGCATAATTATCATTTATAGCGAGTAACACTTTCGCTTTCGGATCGCTTCTAATTAACCTCAAAACCTCACTCGCCCCAATCGGATTCTTAATCAAGAAAATTTTTAAACTTTTATCTTTGTATTTAACCTCTTGAGATCGGCCAAAAAGAGATTTATAGTTTTCAATTCCGTTCTTTATTTGTTCTTGTGAAAATCCTAGAGAATAAGCTACAGCAGCAGATCCTAGAGCATTATAAACATTGAATAAACCTGGTAGTGGAACTTTAACATTGATGTTTTTTAAATTTGGAAACTCTAATTTTATTTGAGAATTGCAAGTCGTAAATTTCAATTCAGTGACTTTAAAAGCGGGGTCTGGTCTTTTGTATCCGCAAGAATCACAAACAAAGTCTCCAAATTGACCAAGCCACTGTATCTTATAAGTCAAATCAGCATTACAACGAGGACATAAACCGAGCTCTTCAGCATAAACATCTGGAAGATTGTTTTGCTTCCAAACTTTTGCGTCTATTCCGAAATATAAAACCCTTGTATCTGTTGTATCTTCAGGGTATTTCAATTTGCAAACGTTCGGATCATCTGCATTGAGAACTAATAACCCCTTTCCCATAGCCAAAGATTGAGAATCTAATGATGGTTTGTTATTTGCTTCGTTAACAAAACGAATTCCTTCCTGAACCAAGTTAATTGTTTGGTTCATTTCACCGAAACGATCGAGTTGATCTCTAAAGAAATTATTTACCAAAATTAATTTTGCAGGATTGTGTTCAGTTATCTTGCGCAACACTGCTTCGTCAATTTCAAAGAGAATTTCCTGAGATTCAAGCTTCGCTTCACAATTCAGATTACAACTCAAATGCTTAATTAATTCAGTTAATAAACCTGAGGGTAAATTTGCACCTGAGCGATTGTGAATGAAGTTCATATCACCCTCATTTATTATTGAGGCGAGCATTCCAGCCGTGGTGGATTTACCATTCGTTCCCGTAATAAAAATCGGTGCTTTTGAGGATGATAAAAGCTTATTTAAAAGGCCAGGGGCGATTTTTAGTGCCGCTAGTCCTGGAGCACTTGTACTGCGAGGAGACAGACTCAGGGCAAATTTAGCCGCTAATATTGCAAAGCATTCTCTGAAAGATAATTTCATTCAATAAATATACTAACCTGGAGGCCATTGAAGGGCTCTTCCTCCTAAAACATGAAAATGAAGATGATCGACTGTCTGTCCTCCATACTCTCCAATATTAGTAACAACTCTATAACCATCTTCAGCTAAATTTTCTTTCAATGCTAATTGTTGAATTACTGAAAAGATATGAGAAAAAACAGATGAATCTTGAGGTGAAGCCGTTTGAACATTTGTAATTTTCTTTTTTGGAATAACAAGGAAATGTACTGGAGCAACTGGAGAAATATCTCTAAAAGCAATCGTCAATTCATCTTCATGAATAATATCGGCAGGAATCTCTTTATCAATAATTTTTTCAAAAATTCCTTTCATTTGTTTCCTAATCGTCCGTTTGATAATTTATTTAACACTAAGTATAAGATCTTATAATAAAGTCTTTAGTTGGGAAATATTCAATTGAATTAAGGGAAAAGTTAATTGAGTTCACACAACCCTCCTAAGCCAAATTTCTTCGTAAAAAGTTTCTTGAGCAATTTCAGTTTTTCCTGAGTGGGTAAGAAATAAAGCTGATAAAAAAGTATCAATTTTGTCACCAATTGAATTTTTCAGGTCGGACAAGCTAATTTGTTTATCAAGTTGAAGCTTATCTAGGATGATTTGGCTTAGAACTTCAATTTTTTGTTCTAAATTTTCATCAACTGCCAAATCTAAGATATCTGTATCTTCATCTTCTCTTAAAATAATACCTTCTTCATCCTCAAAATCTTGGAGGCTAGTCTTTTTCTTTCGTTTACGCTTTGAGGTTTTCAATTCAACCTCTCTAAATAACCCAATCAAATCATCGAGTGTTATTTTTCTTGTTCTTTGCTGCTTTAAGCCTTTTGGGTTACGAGATAGAACAGTGTCTAAAGCTTTTGGGGTTAACATTTCTTCATATTTTGAATTTTCATTTATTTCTTCAAAGTCAACCGCTTCAAAGTCCATTAAGTCATCAAATTCACTGCTTTCTTCCTTAGTGGGTTTTGTGTAAATATCCTGAGATTTAATTCTCAAAAGGACTGAAACCAAAAAAATTATGTGTGCAGCTTGCTTCAATTCTTGTTTTTCATTTTGGCTGCTCAATTGGCTCAAAAACTTATCAATAACAAAAACCAAGTCTACATCCCAAGGATTAATCTCCCCTTTCTTAGCCATTTCAACCAATAGCTCTGGTCCTAGCTCTGCCCAGGATTTTTCTTGAGCTTCTTCTTTGGATGTTTCAGTGATTTGCAAAACTACTTCTCAAATGGATATAAAAATTTTATCAATATTTATTAAGCAATAAACTGTCTAGATCGCTTTGTTTTGACTTTTCTCTGGTTGCAGAATAGTTTTTTCTATTAATAATTGTATGAAAAAGTTAAATGCAAACACCGTCAATGGAAAGATGGAAAAGAGTTAAGGGGATGAGTAAAAGATATTTATTCAAAACATCAGAGATGGTTATAATTAGAACTCAGTTGATTGAAAATTTATAAAAGGTAACTACTATGGGAGCAGTCGGACAAACTTCAGATAGCATGTTTCAAGCTGATGTTTTAGATCAAAAAGGTTTGGTCTTAGTTGATTTTTGGGCTCCTTGGTGTGGTCCTTGTAGACAATTAGCACCATTAATTGATGAAATGGCTAAAGAATTTACTGATGTGAAATTTGTAAAACTCAATACTGATGAGAATCCTCATACAGCACAAAATTATAGAATCAGTGGTATCCCAACTTTGATCTTATTTAAAGACGGTGAAGTTTCTAAAGTTGAAGTTGGTGCTTTAAACAGAGATGGTTTGAAGAAGTTGATTCAAGACGCTAAAAACTAAATTTAAGAATTTCATTTTTTAATCTTTTCGCAGCTCAAGCACTTAAATTATTCATTCTTTCATATTCGTTTATACGTAGATTTTTATTCTTTGTCTAAAGTGGTAAGACGAATCAATTTTTAGGTATTGCAATCACTTTCCATTAATACATGTTGCTAGAGATTCTAGAGTATGAAAATTCAACATGCAAATCTGATAATTTATTTTTGACATCAACTTCAAAGCTTTGGTCTAAGGAAACAAAACTAAAGAAAAAATTAACAATAAATAAAGTTTTGATTTTCTATAATTCTTTATTTTTCTCAAAAAGTGAGCAGCGATACAATATATTTAATATATTCCTTTTTTGGCTCTTAGTAAAACCATGGATCCGAATAAAGTATTAATTTTTGATACAACCTTGAGAGATGGTGAACAATCTCCGGGAGCAAGCTTAAATGAAGCTGAAAAGATAAAAATTGCTCACGAACTTGCAAAACTCAAAGTTGACGTTATTGAGGCCGGGTTCCCTATCTCTAGTTCTGGGGACTTTAATGCTGTTCATCGGATTGCATTGGAAGTTGAAGGACCAATTATTTGTGGATTAGCAAGAGCAAAGGAATCAGATATAGAGAAAGCTGCTCAGGCTCTAGAACCAGCTAAGAAAAAAAGAATACATACATTCATAGGTGCTTCCAATATTCACCTAGAACACAAGTTGAAGCTAACTAAAACTCAATGCATTGAGCAAGCAGTTCGAATGGTTAGATTAGCAAAATCTTTTACTGAGGATGTTGAGTTCTCTCCAGAAGATGCTGGAAGAGCTGAGCACGACTTTTTATTTGAACTTGTAGAAGCCGTTATTGAAGCGGGTGCAACAACGGTTAATATCCCAGACACGGTTGGTTATATTACGCCGGTAGAATTTGGAAATCTCATAAAGGCAATAAAAGATAAAGTTCCTAATATAAATCAAGCGATTATCTCCGTTCATTGTCACAATGACCTTGGTTTAGCAGTAGCTAATTCCTTAGCGGCTCTTCAAAATGGAGCTAGACAAGTTGAGTGTACGATTAACGGACTTGGGGAAAGGGCCGGCAATTGTGCCCTAGAAGAAATTGTGATGATTTTACGCACTCGAAAAGATTGCCTAGGTCTTTATACTGATATAAAAACCACAGAAATTTCTCGTACTAGCCATTTAGTTAGTAACTTAACCGGGTTTCCAGTTCAAAAAAATAAAGCTATTGTTGGTGCTAACGCTTTTGCTCACGAATCTGGGATTCATCAAGATGGCGTTTTGAAAAATAAAAACACTTATGAAATTATCGATCCCTCTGAAGTTGGACTAAGAACCAACCGGTTACCATTGGGCCCAAGATCAGGAAAACATGCTCTAAAGAATAGACTAGAAGAACTTGGTTTTCATTTAGTGGATATCCAACTTGATTCCGCCTATTTAAGATTTAAAGAGTTAGCCGACAAGAAAAAGCAAGTATCCGATAAGGATCTAATTTCTATTGTTGATGAAAAAGAAAGAGAATCGGTTACTAATACTTTTTATAAACTAGAGCGCTTGCAAGTTGCTTGCGGAAGTGGCTTGCCCACCGCATCGGTACAAATTAGGAGTTTAAAAGATGAAAAAGTTGTACAAACATCGGCTTTAGGTACAGGGCCGGTCGATGCAGTCTATCAAGCAATTAAAGAATTGGTAGAAATTCCAAATGAATTGATTGAATTTTCAGTTCACTCAGTAACCGAAGGAATTGATGCTCAAGGAGAAGTAACAATAAGAATTAAATACCAAAACAAGATTTTTAGTGGTTATTCTGCCGATACTGATATCTTAAACGCATCAGCAAAAGCGTATCTCAATGCTGTGAACAAATTATGTGATTTTCTCTCCAACTTTGAAGAGAGAGGTTCTGAGAATAAACCAAAAGAGATTCTTATTGATCTATGATTTGCCTCTCTAATAAGTAATCAATAAAATTTTGTGTGTGTTTTTCAGATGAATTCTTTCTTCCTGTGTTGAATATGGAAAGAGTAATTGAAACCATTGTGAAGTCGTTTGCATGATCTGATCACGAATATTTTTGGATTTTTCTGTTCTTATCTGTTTTTTGATAATTGAGCCAATATTTTTTTCCACATTTGAGTCTGTAAGAATTTGGGCTTGGTTATCAACAATATACAGTCCTACTAATCCATCCCAACTTCCGTTTGCAACTAAACAGGTTAATGGTTCTAAGGATGGAAAATTGCACTTGAGTTCTTTCCTATAAAAATCATTAATTAGTGACCGATTTAACAATGTTGAAAGCTGCGGGAAGGCGTTTTGCTTATCTGTTTTTATTGAACCTAAAATAGCTAGGATTTGCCTTCTCGAGATATAAGTTTTTAAATTACCTACGGATATATCTCCATTCATTAAACTTTTTTCTCCAAACACTATATCTACTAAAGCTTCTTTTATTACCTCAAAAGATACAGCTTCTTTAGCTAAGCCGTTTTTTTCGATCTTCTGAATATATGCCTCTGCCAGGATACGTCTTTCATCCTGGGGTATCGAATATTTGTGATAAAAAGCTTTTACTTCCGCAGCAACTTTTGCATGATCAGATGCCAAATCCCGAATTTTTAAAGAATCATTATTATTCCGAGGCTGTTAAGCAAGATATATTCTGGAGTTAAGTTTGGAAATTAAAAGCTTGATTGAAATCTCAAGCATATAGGCTGACTTGGAAATGCATTTGGTCCTTCTGTGAAGCC
>JAAUYI010101451.1_pt1 | contig 30794 bp, 24 predicted proteins | sample 7278041 | NCBI WGS metagenome assembly JAAUYI01 (sample SAMN14350216, study PRJNA611818) | marine sediment metagenome | isolation source: surface marine sediment (0.6m) | place: French Polynesia: Moorea | collected 2018-08
CCCCTACTGTCTTTTTTTGTTTTTGTAAATGTTGTGTATCATTCGCCCTGGAGTTGGGCTGTCGTTTATTATGTAGCTTTCAAGTGGCGATATGAGCTATGACTTGGTGGAATGGTCTCCTGTTTTTTCCTTCCTTAGCATATTATCTGAATTATACTGAGTAATTTTCAGTATTTCCTTAGGATGCTGATTGAGAAGAGATGCAATCAGCCCCAGTTATTGCTGGTCAACTATCCTTGTTCATGGTGTTGAATTAGCTGGAATGAAAGATTTAAGTTAATTTATCCGACGGGATTAGGTCTTATTGTATTCCAAGGTTTTCCCAGTGAGATCGATTACCTTTTATGGTAGATATGCAGGAGCAATCAACCTTGTCTTTTAGGCAGCAAATTCATAAGTGAGGAAAGAGTATGTCGGCCCTTATAACATTTATAGGCTACCACGACAGCGGTAAAACGACTTTGGTCAGCGAAGTTGTTTCGCATTTGAAGGTGCTTGGATATCGTGTTGCCGTAATAAAGTCAAGCAATGAAGCTGGAGTTGCTTTTGATACAGAGAATACCGATACCTTTCGCCACCGTCAGGCCGGCGCAGATGCAGTGCTCTTTGTCGGGCCTGACCAGATGGTGCTGCAGACTGGGCCAAGTGATCACTCCATTGTTACTCTGGCCCACCGTTACTTTGCTGATGCTGATATCGTTATCGGTGAGGGTTTTAAACATGCCCGCAAGGTACCCAAGATTGAAGTCCGCAGAAATTCCGACCAGGATTTACGTCAAGAGGTTCATGGAGTTATTGCCGTGGCTACCGATCTGGATATAGCAGGCGATTATGTTTTTCGCCTAGACGAAGCAAAGGAGATAGCGCTGTTCATTGAGAAGCGTTTCATTCGCGGTAAAGGCAAGAGGCCTGAAAGGGTATCCCTGGTGGTGGAAGGGCGGAAAATACCACTAAAGGAATTTGTCCAGGATTGTTTGTCCGGAACGGTTATGGGCTTTGTAGACTCGTTGAAGCTAACTGATAATCCCAGGGAGATAGAGCTGCGAATTCGTCTTCCTCAGGAGGATAAACCCAGCAGCCGTAAATCATAAAACGATCAGGAAAATTGAGTCTTTTTTCAGGGTCAGTTCGTGGATCGATTATGGAGTGAGCCGCGAAACCAGGAAAAGTAGACACCGGCCAGACAAAGAAGTGCCGAAATGGCAAAAACCAACTGCAGGCAGTCTAGAAACAATTCATAGTTATCCGGATTAATTGTTTGTTTTCCAACGGTAAGTGAGAGTACCACCGTGGCCAGAGCCATACTGAACATTTGACCAAGTAGACGCATCGTTGCTACGGCTCCGGAGGCAAGACCGTAGTCCTCCCTGTTGACAGCACCCATAATCGCACTCATGTTGGGTGAGCTGAACAAGGCAAAACCGGTGCCAAGCAAGATGAGATTAGCGATAATGAGCAGAAGGTTCGTATCCGGATGGAGCAGGGCAAAAAATGACACCCCGATCACCGTAACCAGCATGCCGCAGGTAGCAATAAACCGTGGTTCGATTCTGTCGGAAAGTCTGCCTGCATAAGGCGAAAGCAGTGCCATCATAACCGGTTGAGCCATCAATACCGTCCCCGCGGTTTGTGGAGGCATTGCCTTGATATACTGGAGATAGAGACTGAGCAGAAAGGTTACTGCAAAGGTCGCCGAGTAGTTGAGCAGTGCTGCCAGGCTGGAGAAGGTAAAGGCTTTGTTGGTGGTAAAGAGCTTGATATCGAAGACCGGATAGGGAGTTCGCAGTTGCTGACGGATAAAAAGGATCAGCAGAAACGTACCTGTAAATACCAGGAGAACACCCGGCATCTGCGGTAGTAAAGTCGCTCCATAGACCAGACAAAATATAGCAGCGATATAGAAAATACTACCAAGAATATCCAAGCGCTGATCAGCCTCACCCCGCCATTCACCGCGAAGAAAATAGAGGGTTAAGGTCAGGGATAGTAAACCCAAGGGCAGCATTACTATGAAGATGCTGCGCCAACCGAAATACTGGGTGAGCAGACCACCGGCAAAGGGGCCAACGGATAGACCTATATATACCGCCGCAACATAGATGCCAATGGCTTGACCGCGCTCCCTGCCCGGGAAAATCGAGGTGAGTATGGCCATGCCCGTGGTAACAAACATGGCAGCCCCAATCCCCTGGAAAACCCTGGTGGAAATGAGGAAGACTGCTGAATCAGCCATGATTGCAGCTCCGGAGCCAAGGGTGTAAATAGCAAGTCCAGTGGCAAAGACCTTTTTACGACCGTGAATGTCGGCAATTTTTCCGGAAGGGACGAGACCGATGGCAACGGCCAGCAGATACGCCGTGGCAATCCAGCTAAGCTGCACAGCATCCATTTGCAGATCCTCTTGAATGGCAGGCAATGCAACATTTACCGAGGATATCATGAATGGCCCCATGAACGAAGTCAGAGTAGCAACAAGCAGTGCCGAGCGTTGCAGCGTGGAGGCGTCTACCCTGTTATCAGAGGAGGTCATTGGTTAAATGTCCCTATGTGATTTGAAGAAGTAGCGCCAACATTGTAATACAATTGGCATATTGAGATGGAAGGTTCAGAGCATTTCACTTTTATTAGGATCGACCCGATTCTCGGCATTCTCTGAATTTTCCATTTCCTCAATTTGTTGCATGGCGGCAGCACCTGCAGCTTGAATCTGTTCATCTGTAGCGTTGCTGCTGGCCGAGGATGGAAGGTCGACTATCACCTTCCTATGGGCATAATGGATACCCTTGGCCTGTAGTGCTTCAGTGATACGCTTGAACGCTTCGCGGCGAATGACGAAATGTGCTCCTGGCTGGGCAGTGAATTTGACTCTGATGGTCATTACCGAATTGGATATTTCCCGCACGCCCTGTGATTTTACGGGACGAATAAAATCTTTGCCAAGCTCCTCATCCTCTAGCATGGCCTGTCCCACTTTCTTGATGACCTTGCGAATTTTATCGATGTCGGCATCGTAGGGAAAATCGAGATTGAATTTCACCACGATGCCACCGCGCATAAAATTAGTGATTGAACCAAGATCACTGTGCGGCACTATTTGCAGCATTCCCCGATGATGGCGCAGCATGACATTGCGCAGGGTGATATTTTCAACAATTCCTGAGACATCACCGGCCTCCAGGTATTCGCCAACCCGAAAAGCATCGTCGAGGAGGTAGAAAAATCCCGAGAACATATCGGCGACGAGCTTTTGAGCACCAAAACCGACCGCCAGGCCGATTACCCCAGCCCCGGCAAGCAACGGCCCGATATCGACCCCCATGGAGGAGAGGACGGTCATGGTGACCATGACCACAAGCACAGATCCGACAAATTTGCGAATCATGGGCAGAAGGGTGTAGGAACGTCCCCGGCTCGCGGCTCCTCCCCATTCGTCATCTTCTTTTTCTTCCTCTTCTTCAGGAATGGATTCTGCTATTTTTCTTTCAATCCATGAGCTGATAAATTGCCAGAAAAGCAGGGCAAGGGTGAGAATGATAGCTGCGTCGAAAAAGACATTGGTGAATTTCGAGAAGATAGGAAAAGATATGCCCCACAGGCTGGCCAGCCAGATACCAAGGATAAAGACTAGAAAAACTCTTGCCGTCGGTCGACACCAGAGATACATCCGTCGTCCTTTTTCATACTGTTCAAGCTCTTCCGGGGACAGATCAGTGGGTGACTCACCATCATAGATTTTCAATATTTTTAAAGAAAACTGAACGATCCATTGTACTAGCCGGTCCATTACCAGCCAGATTGGAACGATAAAAAAAGAAAGAAAGAATGCCCCCCGAGACCGAGTTTCCGGTGGGGAATCAACCGAGTGAATGATTAAAAACCAGAGTACGAAGATATAGAGCAAGGCCAAAATATGCCAGATATCACTAAACTTCTTTCTTCCCCAGGTTGGTTCTTCTTCGGCTGAAAGGAGGATTTGCTCGCGGATTTTCTTACGATAGACAACTGTGGCTGCTGCGGTAATGAAAAGAATGAGTGAAGCAAAAATCATCTGAAGCAACTGCAGAGTTTCTTTTTGGGCGCCAAGCTTAAAAACCACCACCGAGAACATCACGGCAATGATCATGTAGCTGCCTGTCCAGACCAACAGTTTATGCAGGGTATTTGCCGTACCGCAGTGTACGGGCAAAACCCGAAATTGAAGTATGGTGGGTGAAAAAACGACTTGGGAGAGAAGAATTATTATACGTATCAGACTAATTGTCATAAGGGTCGCCATGAAAAACAACTGTACGAAAGGTGACGAGGTCCAGATGAAAACCGTAAAGGTCAACATGGCTACAACGACGAAGATGAACAGGCCAACGGCATCGGGGGCGATTTTTACCAGAGTGGAAACGAGCTTTTCCATCCGGCAGAATTGGGCGTCGTCGGTGGTAACTGACAAACCTCCATAGCGGTTTTTATGAAAATTGAAATAGCGTTTGTTAACGATGCGTTTGAAAATCTTTTCGGCGATTAGCCCTATTGCCAGAAAGAACGTAATCAGCAGAATATTCCCGAAGGCCCCTCGGGTTGTTCCATAAGGTCAGAGGGTGATAAACACCTTGTAGAGGTCATTAAAAATAAGGGGAAAGTGTTCAGCGAGTGTTTGAAATCGCTTCTCGGAATTGCTGGTCAGGCCAATCAGGGTGTCCAGCATTTCGTTAAAGAAGGCTCCGACTCCTGGTATCTCCTCATTAAAACCAGTGAACTCTGCCGTGCTACTTTCAGAACTGTTGGTAGGTTCAGCTATTGTTGGTTGTGGACTGGCCAAACCATCATCGGCGGTGCTCTCCGGTTGTTTTGAAGAGGGTACTTCATAGGAAAATAGACCTGAGATGGCAGGCACTGCAAAGAAAAGACTCAACAGCAGACCAATGGTAGCTAGTATGCTGGGATTGAGGAATACCTGATATTTGCCAATAGTTTTCATATTTAGCACCGTTTGTTGTCACTTCGCTAACCCCGCAAGCGGGATGAATGCCTTGGTTGTAATAGCTAATTTGGGGTAAGCACCTTGATTGTGTGCCACGTTCTAGGTCGTTTGGTTGTTTTTAAAATTTTGTCTTCACTGATTGTTTCAAGAATTAAGGTGCTAAAAATCCTCTATCTGGCGGCGAAATCGGCGAAGCTGCAATTCCCGAATCTGTTGATGGTCAAGATTGTATATATCGGGAGGAAACAGAAGGGTGGCAACCCCAGTATCGAAAATCCTTTTCACCTCATATTCATCATGGGCAACATCTCGCTGGTAGATATAATTCAGGTATGATTTATTGGTGTGGAGAATGAATTCAACCCGGATTCCTCCTTGACGGGCGAAAAATTTGAGCATCTGTGTTTTTTCTGAGCTGCCGACCGCTGAGTTTTTATAGCGTTGTCCGGTAAGGGTGTCAGAAATGTCCTCGAGCGTCATGAATGAATTAATTTTAAGGGCGCTTTGGGTAAGATGCTTCTGAAATTGTTTGACATCATTAATAGTATTGAGAACGGCCATGAGTCCCAACTCGTCATCAACAGCCACAGCAGGGTTTTTTTCGTTTTTACGTAAGAGCTTTAGTACCTTGGCCTCAGGAGATTTCTTGCGGATGGTTACATAGATAGGATACTCTTTGTCCTGTGATTGAAAACGTCTTCTTTTTATAAGTGTGACTTTCTGGCCCGGGACATCCTTGAGCTCTGAAAGCATCGCTTCGGAGACGACTTTGACGTTAGTGCAGGAAAAATTTTCCGGTTCATGATCACTGACCAGATAGGCTATTTCCAACTCGCCTATTTTCATGGTCGGACTCCAGACATGATCATTGAGAAAGGCAAGAAATTCAGAGAATTTTTTCTCGATATCCGTTTCCCTTTCCCGTTGGTCAATTGAACCGGCAAGGTTCATCAGAGTAAGCTTCCGTTTTGCCTCGAAACGGGCTTTTTTATGGTACCTGTTGTTGAAAACAATCAGTAGCAGATCCAGTGGGTTGCTGGTCATCTGAATTTCGTTGGTTGTTTCGATGTGTGAAAAAAAAGGCGCGAGAACCTTTGACCGCAGGTAGGTGATCACGTCATTGGCTGTCCGGGCATATTCATTGAGCTTAATCTCGATTTCCCGAACGTTGCCTTCGATACCAAACATGTTACCAAGAAGCAATTTGGCACGATCCTGACGTTTGTCCCGCTGCTCTTGATTATCGATGAGCTCTTGTATTTCATTGAATGAGTCGACATCGAGGAACTCAAATATCTGATTACGTACACTACGGTATTTAGTCATATCTGTCTGTTCTCGGCAGTAGAGACGCACCCAGTTCTTCACTTCCCCGGAAAATGGTGGTGCTGATGGCACACTTTCCCGGCAGGTAAAAGGACCGTCCTGCTTCAGCGAGGTAAATATGGATTCTTTGCCGATAATCTTCATTGCAGCTGGTTGAGTGCAGCCTGCTACCATGCACCCCAAAATCCCATCCTTGTCTATCAGAATACTTCCAGTAGTAGCTTATTCCAGATCCATTTGCAAAAATCTCTTCTCGGTATCTACGTTTACCGGCCCGAACTCTTCGTTATGCTCAAAATTTTAGCCGCCGGTACGCGAATGGAGTGAGACTCAGAGATATCAAATATGTGCACTCCAAGGGCACTTCTTTAAGGGCGCCTGTGGTAAAATTTTTCCCATGCCTTGATTTAGAACGAAAATCTTACTTTTTCAAAAGGCTCTCCAGGATATGACTTAAAACTTTCTCTGGAAATAGGGCTCAAGCACTTTCGGGATTTCAATTGTGCCGTCCTCTTGCTGGTAATTTTCCATGATTGCCAGCAGAGTCCTGCCAACGGCAAGTCCAGAGCCAGTTAGTGTATGGACGAGCGCGCTTTTCTTCTTGCCTTCCGGTCGATAGCGAATGGAGCCGCGGCGAGCCTGGAAGTCCAGAAAATTAGAACATGATGAGATTTCTCTGTAGGTTTGCTGACCGGGTAGCCAGACCTCGATATCGTAGGTTTTGGTGGCGGAAAAGCCCAAATCACCTGAGCAAAGGGTGACTACACGGTAGTGGAGTCCAAGAAGTTGGAGCACCTCTTCGGCATCTGCCAGCAAAGACTCAAGCTCGTCCATGGACGTTTCCGGAGTGGTGAATTTTACCAACTCCACCTTGGTGAATTGATGCTGGCGGATAAGGCCCCGGGTATCCCTACCGTGAGAACCAGCCTCGGAACGAAAGCAGGGAGTGAACGAGGTTATTTTTATAGGCAGATCCTTCTCGGCGACGGTGACATCCCGGTAAATGTTGGTAACCGGAACCTCAGCAGTGGGAATCAGATAGAGGTCCCAGTCCTTTATCTTAAAGAGATCTTCCTCGAATTTAGGTAATTGTCCAGTTGCCGTCATGCTGGTCGAATTTACCATAAACGGCGGCAGCACTTCGGTATAGCCGTTTTTTTCAGTATGCAGGTCCAACATGAAATTGGTCAGGGCACGATCGAGTTTGGAGGCAAAACCAGTCAACATTGAAAATCTGGCACCGGCCAATTTGGCTGCACACTCAAAATCCAGAATGTCGAGATTCTCTCCCAACTCATAATGCGGTTTCGGTGTGAAAGAAAATGAGGGTTTTTCTCCCCATGTTTTAATCTCGACGTTATCGGAGTCATCCTGGCCCTCCGGAACTGAATCATCACAGATATTGGGTATGCCCAGAACGATTTCCTGCAGCCGTTCCTGGACAGCGGCAAGTTCACCATCCAGTTCTTTGATTCTTCCACTGGTTGCCTTCATTTCGGCAATGAGTGGTTCCGCTTTGCGCTGCTCTTCCTCACCACCCTGTTTGAGTGTAGCGATTTCCTTGGAGACGGTGTTGCGGGCATTTTTCAGGCTTTCTACCTCGGATAGAATTTCGAGACGCTGTTGATCCACAGCAATGAACTCATCGAGCTTCTCTGTGGAAACACCACGCTTAGCCGTTTTTTCTTTGACGAAATCTATATTTTCTCTGAGGAATCGTAGTTCGAGCATAATGATTGTCTTTACATGGTTGAGTTGTTGATCGGGATCGTTTTGTCTGTCAAATTTATTACGAAAAGCATAGTTGTACAGCAAAAATAAATATCATGGCTGGTATGGTAAAGCAACCTCTGAAACTAGCAGTATACAAATTAATGTTTGTGTTCTTGTGAAGTTGATCCAAGGCCCGCAGAAACAATAAATTCTCAAGATCTAATTGTATCATTGCATTTAGTATAGGGAGTAAGCAATGTGGCGGCGAAGGCAGCGGCAAAACTTTTCGGCACTGTCGTTTAAGACCCATGAGTGGCAAAGGGAGAAATGTGGGTGTAGTGCCCATGATAATTGCTTTCTTTGCTGCGGTCTGCTATCTTCTGCCGGAGAATATGGTTTGCCGTTTTAAATCACGAAATCCCACATTCCGGATCAATCGACCACCTTCTAAGATATCGGTATACAGAATTTAGCCAACGAAGTATTGCCTGTCTGCTCACTGTTCCCTGGCTGGTTTATTGGCATTAGCACCGCAGCGAATGAGGTATGATTATATATGAGTTGCATGATTATGACTAACGGACCGTTACAAACTCTGCAGCAACGAGTATGGAAGTAAATAATAACCTTGTTATAATTCTCAAAGAGATTCGGAAATCAATTCGGGCTCTGGGGGCGGCAATCGCTCTCATTACCGTGGCCATATTTTTTCTGGCACCTCAATTGCTGGCCATGGTTCAAAATCACTTGGCCGATAAGCTTTATTTTTTCTCCGTTGCCGGACCCTTCCTGGCACATGTGAAACTGGCACTTTTCTGTTCGCTGTTTTTTCTTATGCCCTGGTGTGTAAAGGTGATCTGGAGTGCTATCGGCAAACCCTTCGGAGTGAGCAAAACCCAGTCGTTCATTTTTATTCTGTTTACCTGCCTGCTGTTCTACAGTGGTACGTTGTTTTGTTATTTTATCACATTGCCCTTCGGCATTAAATTTCTTCTTGGCTTCGGTTCCGAAGAGCTCCAGCCGGTGATTTCAGTAGGACGATTTGTCAATTTTACCACGGTTTTCATCCTTGCCTTCGGGATAATATTTGAACTCCCTGTTTTTATGATTTTTCTTGCAAAGGTAGGGATAGTGACGCGGGCATTTTTTGAACGTAATAGGAGATACGCCCTGCTGCTCATGGCCATCGTCGCAGCTCTACTTACCCCGACTCCCGATATCGTCAACATGTCGCTCATGGGAGGCCCGCTCTATCTGCTCTATGAGGCGGGTATCGTTATTCTGATGATCATGCGCATCAAATAGTTTACATCCCAAAACTACCCTCTTAAAGTCTGCATTTTCCCGGAATCAGAGCTTACTTGACGGAAATTTTCAATATGGCCATAATTTTATCCTCCGGTAAGCGAATAGAGTAACAGGTGGAGATCAGAAATTGCCTGCACCCCAAGGGCGCTTCATTCAGAACACCCGAGGTAAGATGTTTCGCCTGGCTCGATTTCAGCCAAAATAACTAACCGGACTTTTGCGCGAATTTGGTGATTTTAGAATTCTTCCAGGGCAAAGCCATTTTCTTGCAGGAGAGCAGCAGTGACGCCGATATTGTTATAGACTGCACAGGATGGGCTGCGTGCCTTAAGAAACACTCCATTGATGGCTTGGCTTGAAGCAATATGCAGTACCTGCTTTGCCCCATGGATAAAGGCTGCGGTCACATCAACACCGCTCTTGGTTATCACTTTAGCCCGACCGGCAAGAACGTCATGACCATCCCCGGAAATAATGTCGGCTGCCTCTCGTGGTGTGGTCAGGCCGCCCAGCTGTTCTGGACAAACCGGAATGTAAATGTTGTCGCACAAGCGATTTTGGCATGGTACATTCACGAGAGATTTGCCATCATAGCGAGTACACAGTCCAACCAGACAGCTGCTGACCAGGTAGAGTTTCGGTGGAGTGGAAGTATCCATATTGTTGTAAAAAGTTAGGGTTCATGAAGAAGAAAATCCACAGCAAACTTTCGCCGCTGCAGCGTAGCAGGTTGATGAAGGTCGTTGCCATTCTGGTTGTCCTGGCGCTTTCATGGCTGCTTTTTGCTCCTGAGATGGGGTTTATTACCGTACAGAAGGAGCGAAGCCGACTTGAAGCTCTTCGTCAGCAAAAACAGGAACTCGAACAGCAAAATGCTGCTTTGCAGCAGGAAATTGATAAAATATACAGCGATATTGAATATTTTGAAAGACTAGCTCGAGAAAAACACGGTCTTCTAAAGAAAAACGAAATGTTATTTGACTTTGGTGAAGAAGGCAGCAGTGAGTAGTGAATGAGTATAATATGATAGTAACCGACCGGTTGCTCAATTATCCTCAGGAAAATCCTCCCCTCGGTTGACAGCCAGAAATACTATCGGATGTTGAAGAAACCTTAATACCCATGGCGGAAATCAGCTTGCGGGTATCTTCACTTCCACACTTTTCACAGGCGATATTGTCTTTAGAACTTATTGAGACAATTGTCTCGAATTTTGTTTTGCAGTTATTGCACTCATATTCGTAAATAGGCATCTCTTTCACCTCTTTGGGTTTGCCGATTTTGTTACTATGACGTGCAATAATAACCACTATTCACTAAGAAGCGAAGTCAGAATTTCACAACTCTTACATTTCTGAAGCTTTTCTTCATTGGTCAAGCCTTGCACTTCCTCGCACTTGGTACCACACATAAACCAGCAAAGGTGGCCGCTTTGAAACTCCCAAGCCGGGCATTCGAGTTTCATGTCACACTCTTTTGTCTCCCAACAAGGGGTAAGCGTTTTATGACGCGAGCGCTGCTTACAGAGAAGGAAAAACATTTGACGCTCAATGTGCGTGGGAATCTTCCGCCATCCCTGTTCATAGCTATGTACTGTTTTCAGGGCCATTCCAAGAAGTTGGGCGAGCTGTTTCTGAGTTTTGCCAAGTTTTTTCCTGGAAGCCGAAAATTCTTCTTTTTCCATGGCTGTTTCTCCTGAATCAGTTAATCAGTCGATAAATCTAGAAAAAATTTAAATGAACATATGCAAATATTTATGTGTCGATTTTCCTGACTAAAATTTGCAATATGACAAAAAAACTTTTCTATAGTCTTCAATGTAGTATACCACAAGTAGCGCCAAAATGCTCCCTAAAAATTTTTAAAAATGTGTTTTATTGCATATCATATTAACAACTTAAGTCAGTCGAAAAGTACTACAATGTGTACTTTTTATACTACGGTGTGACAATTTTCTCCGGTTTTTATATCTGGCGATTTCACGTTAAACGAATGAAATTGTCTATAATAATAAAAAACTAGATATGTCTTATATTGTGCATAAGATAAATTCATACTTGTTTAGCCCGTCACAGCAAAGGAGCCTTAAGGGTTGTATCTTCCTCGCTGGATAGTGTGTTGTGAGATTCTATCCAGGAATAGTAAAATAGGGAAAAAAAGCATGACAGGTGCTTAAAAATGGGTATGATGATGGGAATGGCCAACACCGGGATCTCAAATGAAACAACAAATACACCCAAAGCTAAAGCAGCTCCAAAATCTTCTTAAATACCATGAATTATTAGGTATAGATAGTTATCCTGCATCGGCAGATATCAGCTTTTTTCTTGAAAAGGCTCCTAGCTTATTGGCAGAAAAGGCTACTATTAGATCAAAAATTGCCGAATCTACTCCCAAAGTTGTCGATACACCGGGGACTAAAATGGTCACAGGTTCAATGGAGGAGATATGCGTGGAGGTGAGGGAGTGTCGTAGCTGTGCGCTTTGCAAACAAAGAATTCTGCCAGTTTGTGGTGCAGGGGGAGAGCAGATCAAGCTGATGATTGTCGGTGGTTGGTTGGCACTGAGTTCTTCCCCGGAGTCGTCAAGTGTTATTTTCGGAACAGCAGAAGACACGATGGTTTTCAGAATGTTACAGGCTATTCATCTCTCTGCTAACGAAGCTTTCATTACCAACGTCATCAAGTGCGGTATAGATACCAAAGTACAACCTCAAAAGGTGCATATCGATACCTGTATTTCCTACCTGGAAAGACAGATCGCCCGATTATCACCGGCAGTTATCTGTACGATGGGAACGGTTGCGACAAGAGCCCTCTTGAAGGTGAAACAGCCGCTTTCCCAGCTACGTGGCAAATTTCATGATTATCATCTTGATGATCAGAAAAAGATTCCCCTCATGCCGACCTACCATCCATCCTTTCTCCTGAGCAATCCGGAAATGAAAAAGCCGACCTGGGAGGATTTGCAGCTCGTAGAAAAAGCCCTGCAAAGTCTTTAAGTCGAAATAAAAGAAATTCGGAAGTCTACAGAAGCAGATCAGAAGAAATGCCTGGATAATGCAATATTATTGTTATCGAAAGGTTTCTTGTTTACCGGCAGGGATATTATTTGTCGAAGCTTTCAGTTTACCGCATGGCAATGATGCCTCTTTTACCAAGCTCGACGAGAAAGGCGGTGATGGACTGTTCAGCCTCCTGCTGAGTGACTCCATAATGGCTGGCAAAGTCTTCGATCATGGATTTAACGCTGGTCTGGCCATCTATGTATTTCCAGACATGGCTTCCCATCTCGTCGAGCTGCAGTTTTTTCGTTGGATATTCGTAGCTTTTTTGAAATCGCTGAAAAAGAGAGAGAAAAAAAGGTTTCAACGGCAGCGGATATTCGAGAACGATATCTCCCTCGCCTGAGTTTTCAACATGTATCGAATCGTTGATAACCGGCTGGCACTGGAGAGCTTCCTGCCTGCTCAATTGAACGGGTTGTGGTCGTTCAGTCTTGGTTGATCGAAACAATTTCATAGTTTTCACATATTGTGGTATGCAGTTGCGGATCAATTGGAGCTATTCCCTGCATAAAACAGCCGAGAAGCCGGTCGTTTGCCTTGTCATGCCAAAATGTGGCCAGCTGAAAAGGTTTTTTACGTTGCACCCTGATGCCTATCTGTCTGAGTATTCCCGGCTGAGCGACATAACGAACAGTATTTTCTGATATATAGTCAAGAGAGTGGGCCTTTTCAAAACCGAGAAGAGAGGTGAAAATCTCAGCAAGGTTCTGTTTTTCCAGACGTTGTGCAGCAACAGAAAGCCGACACAGGTGCATCACCGCTTTGCCACAGGCGAATTCTAGAACTGTCAGCCCTGCTTTCATGGTATACTTGATGAGTTTGAATTCGTTTGGAATGAGAGCTTGAAAATCTTGGATAGACCAGCTCATCAACCCATCTTTGGTGGTTGATTGGCCGATTGCTCGGATTATCTTGAGTGGATGCTCATCTTTTCGTATGGCGTGAAACTGTAGCATCAGAAAGAAACGTTCACTCTTATCGTGGAGAAAAACGAGGTTCGGTAAAGACTGTCGGCTAGCCGTGTAACAGGTAACCTTAAAATTTTTTAAAAGCTCCTTACCCTCTGGAGGGGGATCGACAGAGATGAGCTCAACACCGTTGAGCTCCTGGTATTGCTTGGTGAGGGTGGAAATGAAACGTTGAATGTTCTTTTCGTTTGCTTCCTGCCAACGGAGTTCCAGGACAGCCTTCGTATCGCTCTCGAAACTCAAATGCTGAAGAGAAATCACCTGAGCCTCCCATGATCGAGGAATTTCAAGAGAAATTCCATTCCAGGAGACTATACGATGATCCTGTAGAGATGATGTCGTCATAAATAAGCTAATTCGCGCTACTGCATGGCTTTTATGGTTAACGACATTATCAATAAAACATTTTTATTTTTTGAGATCATTGGGGAATAAGATATTCCCAGCCGGTTTTTTTGAGTACTTCTCTGCGTTTTATCTTCTCCGGATCTTCGATATCCTGGCACATCTTGATAAAGCATAGATTCTCTTTTTCCATCATTTCTGGGTACGATATTTTAACCTGATTACCAATGTTTTGGTCAGCATCCCGCAGATTATGCTGGAGGAGCATATTCACTCTTCTCCCTTTTTCATCGGTAAACCGCCATTTCCAGATGTGCTTTATACCGAAAGAGTCGCCATCCCATTCCGTCGGTGGACCATATTTTTTCTTATAGCGTTTAAGCAGGGTATTGAAGAATTCCTTGCTTGGATCTTCGTATTTCATCTGGATTTTGACTATTGTCCCGGGATCATGGCAAATGCCGTAGAAAATAATGCCTTTACGAAAGCCATGCCAGTCCATGACGACAGTTTCCTTCAGATAATTGGATACTTCGAAATCGGGATAATCATTCACCTTGGAACCAAGCTTTATCCCGGCTATTTCACTTGGGGTGCCAGCGTAAAGTGTAGTTGTGGTCAGGATGATACCAATTATTAGAAAAAGTCTGGAAAACATACGCATTACTTCACCTAGTTAAACAAAACAATTACAGGAAAAAACGACCTGGATCAAGCAGTACTCTCACCTTTTAATGGGTAAGAACCCGGTATCTGCTCAAGCATAAACTCCGTCTGTTCGCAAAGACGTTGAACGCGGAGCTGAACTATCTTCTCTATTAGTTTATCTCTTTTTTCCGGGAATTTTTCCAATACTTTCTGGAAACTTTCCCTGGAAATTATCATAACCTCGCATTCCTCCAGAGGATGGGCGCTGAAGAACCATTTGAACCTGGCAAGTAGTGCCAATTCTCCGAAAAATGCCTGTGGATGAAGATGATGAAGGACGGCTTCCTTGCCGCGGTGGTGGGTAGTTACTTCTGCTTTGCCAGAAATAAGATAATATGCTTCTGCAGATTCTTTTCCCTGAGTGATAATTTCATCGCCAACACGATATTTTTTGCGGGTTGCAAGGTAGGCAAAGAGCCTCAGTACCTCAGGGTCCGCTTCGGCGAAAACAGGCGACTGCCGGAGAATTTCAAGGTCACAGGTGATTTTACATTCAGTCCTTTTCTCCTGACTCCCCACTTTCATTGACGAGCTCATAAAGTACTCCTTTCTGCTGCAGGAGTTTATCGTATGTTCCTGATTCAACAATTTTTCCTGCTTTCATAACAATAATATGGTCATATCCTGAAATCATGTCAAGACGATGGACAACGGCGATGACCGTTGCCTTACCACGTAGCTGATTGTCTATATATTTCTGTATTTTGGTCTGTGAGCTGTTATCCAGACTGGCTGTTGCCTCATCCAGAATGAGCAATGGCGTCTGTTTTAGCAGCGCCCTGGCAATGGCGATCTTTTGTTTTTGTCCTCCGGACAGATTGTCGCCCTTGCTGCCCACATGAAAGTCCAGGCCGATCGCCACTATCTCATCCAACAATCCCTGCTCGGAAAAGTGTTTCAAGGCCAGATCACCAAGCTGAGTGCGAATGGCATCCCGATCTATTACCGTGCCGAAGAGGACATTGTCGAGGAGGGTATGATTATAGAGATACTGGGTAGTGCATAAAGGTGTATAGGAATCGTCCGCTTGTTGGTCATTGGCTACAACTTCCTGTTGATTCATGGGGAGAATATGTCGTTGAATGGTGCCATCCTTACATTGCTCGATGTTGACATGTTCTACCTCCAGGAGATAAATGTGCCGGGCTTCAACTATCTTATCCCGAAGAGAGTCGGACATGGTGAAGATTTTGTGTTCACCTGGTTTATAGCGGAGAGCCAGCTGAAGCAATCGATTGATTTCCTGCCGGCGCAGTTGTTCTATTTCGGTACGGCCAACTTTTTTAATAATTTCTTCGTAGAGATCAAACTCATCCTGCTCCATCGGACTGCCTTTAAAAAAGAACTCGTCCTCGCGCATATCCTGAAGCAGGGTTATTGTGGTTTCGGCGATATCATAACCAAGTTGGATCAAAGGTAACCATAGTTTTTGTTTATGAAGGAAAGTCTGGAATTGTTGCCGATCGATAAGATAGTCGCTGTCATCCTTATCAGTATCATACTCACCAAAGATGATGTTCTGACTGATATTCGAGTACTCCAGAAACTTTTCCGCATCGTAAAACTCCACCACACCTTCAAACTCGCTACGCAGTGTTTCGTGAACAATGGTGCGCATGGAGAGAATTTTAGTTTCCAGTTCTTTGGCTTTTTCACTCGGCAGGATTGATCTAAAACCCCAGCGTATCACATCCGCTTCAAGACCAACTTCTCTAACCATATGAAGAACCCTGTTTCTATCCGGCAGTTCTACGTCGTGTCCAGCCTGCCGTAATGCCTCACAGGCGTAGAGAAGGTTGTCATTGACGGTACCGGTGAAGATGAACGGATGTTGAGAGACCGTGCTGATATTTCTGGCGATATCAAGTTTGCTGAGACCGCTGATGTCATGTCCATCGATGGTAATTGTACCATCTGTGTGACTAAGCAGTTGGCCGACGAGGTTGCTCAAGGTGCTTTTGCCGGATCCGGAAAAACCGATGAGTGCCAGATGTTTGCCGGCTTCGAGATCAAAGGAAACTTCTTCCAGCAGGCGCACATCACTATTGATCTCGTAACCGACATCCCTTGCCTCTATCTTGCCCTGCAAAGTGATGGGTTTATCCCCCTGAGGGATGTCGAGCAGCATTTCCTCGGGCATGTCAAAGGTATCCATGATCTGGCGATAACGAACCTGAGCATCCTGGTACATCTGATAATATTCAATGATTTCTTTCCAAGGATCGTAAACTTTTTCATAGGCCGAGAGGAAGGCTACCAGGGCACCGATGGTAAACTGCCCGTTAATGGCGAGATAGCCGCCTAAGAGAAATAACAGAAATGGACCAAGACTCTGGAAAAAGTTATTGGAGAATTTAATGCCATACTTAAAAATGAACAATTTCCGCATGATCTTGTAGAGCTTCTTGATGAAACCATCAAGTTTGCTCTGCTCAAGTTGAAAACTGCTGGTGCTTTGCACCTCATGAATACCTGAGACCGATTCATTGACGAGGTTGGCCATGGAACGGGTGGTTCGGACCCGCTTGCGGTTTTGAATATTGTACCTTTTCTGCAGGAGCGGAATAACAATAAATTCGAAGGGATATATGAGGATAGTTAAGCAACCGAGGATCGGATTAAGATAAATCATGAATCCCAGGAAGGTGACAAATGTCAGGAAAGAAGCTATGGGTATGGCTATTGCTCCGCCAAGGAACTGGCCAATGGCATTGAGCTCGGAAGTCATCGCCGAGATAATTATACCCGTCTGAGTGCGGTGGAAGAATTGCAAAGGCATTTTCAACACATGAGTGTAAAGCTCACGACGCATGTGAATGAGAATTTTCTGACCGATGATGGCCTGCAAAACATTGATATAATATTTCAACAGCCCGGCTATGAGAACGGCTCCCATATAGAGCCCGCAGTAAAGGTAGAGAAGGTCGAGTTTTTTTAGGCTGATGGCAACGTTGATGATTTTACGCTGCATTTCCAGGGGGAAAACCTTAAAGAAAAGGCTGACGATAATGAGCAGCAAAAGGAAGAGTTGCAAACCTCTATATTTATGAAATATCCAGTAAAATAAAGGTTTTTTAGTTATCACAATACCTCTCCCAGAAGCGTCAGTAGGTCATGTGACCAAGGGATTTAAGGATAAGGGCAAATCCCATGGCAAACATACCGGTGAGGCCCATACCGCAGGAAAATCCTGCGAGAAGAACAGGTGCATATTGGCGCCACATCTTACCATACCTTTTATAAAAATAATACCTGCCCAGCAATGCGCCAAAAACCTCCAGAATCATCCCATGCGGTGTTGATTGGCCAAGACCACGTACCACCCCGTAGATGAGAAGCACCGGTAGACCGAAAAAACTGAGAACAATATACATCAATACCCCAAAGAGTAGACCTGTAAAAACGGTGGTACCGCTTAGAGCCTGATAGAAAAGTGAATTGCCTTCAAGAGTTGAGGTCTGCATAAGCAGGGTGTTCAACGCTTGCAGGTGCCACATCTCCTGGGCATAAGGATAATTGGCCGATGGAATAGGGGCAAGGCGCCAGATAAACTGGGAAAAGAGCAGACTTGCGGCCATGACGATGGGAAAGACAACGATTTCCGCTTTGATAATCCCTCTAATGGAAGTGCCGGTGAGTTCAATCTGGCGAAATTGCACAGTTGCTTCGCCATAGTTGTGGATAGGAATAGGAGCGTACCAGATCTCAATTCCCTGATAACCGAAGAAGCGGGCACCGGCTATGAAACTTGCCTCCCGCACCAGGGGAAGGCTGACAAACTGCCCGGCGATACCTTCCATTCTTGCCGTTATATACGAGATAACCGGAGTATAGATGAAACCGTAGGCCAGAAAGAAAATCCAGGGAAAATTAGGAACCAACCAAACACATGCTCCCACATAGGCTAAAGTAGAGAAGAAATAGATGCCAATGGATATCCAGAAATTGAAATCACCCCTTCCCGGTGGCGGCCGGAAAAGATTTTGCCAGGAGATGTTGGCATCTTTGGCCTGCCGAAATGAGCGGGCCACGGACCAAATGCCAATACAGCCGATGGCCAATCCCAGACCGATGCCAAAGCTCATGTAAAAGTCAAAGTTGTTGGCAAAGACGGTATCCACTGTTTCCATGCCGGGATGCCAGCGGTGCAGAATCCCTTTGGAATAAAGGATAGGGTTGAGAACGATGGTGATGATAAGGCCGATAAGCCCGCCAATAACCGCCCAGAAGGGGATAACCATGCCGATAAAGACAAGACCTAAATCGAGTTGGATCCCGGTGGCCACTGCCGGCAGGATTTCCTCTGTATAGCCGGTAAGTTCAATCCAGGGTATGGGGATCAGACGGATTGATTCGGTAAAAATGAGGCCCGAAAGAATAGGTACAAGGACATAGATCCCGCCGAAAGCAAGGCCGATGACACCGCCTATGGAAAAAACCCGCCATTTCCAGCTCTTCTGCTTTTCCTCGGTGGACTCGGCCAGTGCCATGGTGCCAAGGGCTGCCACAGGAGCCATGGGGAATGGAAGTTTTTCCACATCGGAGGTAATGCGATAGAGGGCATAGCCCAGACCAAAATGGTCGATGCGTTGAATGATCTGTGAGCCAACCAGAAGCAGAATAGGAATAAGCCAGTCGCGATGCAGGAAGGTTCGTTCCACCAGGGAGAGTGATTCCGCTCCTGGGGCGACCCAGGTTGGAATATACTCGGTGAGACCAAGCATCCGGGCGGCATCGGACTGCACCAGATATTGATTCCAGAGCAGGCCGGAAAAGGGTGAGGCCAGGGCAGCGCCTGCCATGTAATAGAGCAGGAATATCTCTTGCTGCTTGAGTTCAGAATGCGCTCTCTTGGCCACTTCGGCAAAGAGTATGATGGTTACCCAACGTGCTGCCGGACCAACTCCCTGACCAATGACAAGCTGCAGGTACATGGAGCCGGGCATCATCAGGAAGCCGATGAAAATTGCCCCGATTATGGTTTTCCAGTCGAAACCCTCTTCAAAATGTTCAGGAGTCGGCAGGAGCCCCCTATATTCATTCAGTTCCTTGTCATCATACATGATATGTTATTTCACCCAGCAGCTGAGATTGCATGGTGCTTTGTCCTCTTTTTCAATAATCACACGTTCCTTTATGGAGATGCGTTACCATCTCTGCTAATTAGGAAGAACCTGATAACCAAGGTCGGTAAAAATACCGACAATGGCCCAACCTCCTCCCATGAGAAAGTCGCCAATGATGAGACCGACAAAAAAAAGCTGGGCTTTACGAAAGAATACGACACCTCCATAACGCATGCACAGGGCGTTACAGGCCCAACCAATGAAAAAGCTCAGCCAGAGAATACGCATCGCCGAGCTATAAGCGGTCAGGTAGCCAATCGGGTGGATGGGCCACCAGTAAAAGCGGTGATAGGCGATAACCAACAGAAACATGACAATGGCGCCAATAGCGGCAAAAACCATAACCCAGGAGCCGGTCTCCGGTGGAGATGTTACCAGGCTGAAAATGTTTTCATAAACGGTGACCGTTGTTCTGGTGGCCCAGTCCTGATTCAATTCCCGCATGCCGAAACGGTAGCAGAGGGCCATCATGGCTATGAATGAAGCGGCAAGTGACAAAAGCACCGTGGCCATGAGGCCGCCAAGCAATACCAGCTGAGGACGCAGCGTGTGATGGATTTTTCGGCCATGAACCAGAGAGGGCATGAGCGATTCCCGCAGGTCGACAAAAAAGGTCTTCTGGGTCATACCGGCGAGGACCCCGCCCACACCGGCAAAAAGCTTGGTACCAAACAAAGCGATGAGCCCGTCAAGAGGCGCCGCTGTCAGAGTGAAATAGGCAATACCACCCTGGCAGATAATCCTGGCGGCGACGATGGCAATCATAAAAAATGAGCACACCGCCAGTGTTGCCACCATGGGATTCATGCCCAGCCGAGTATACCAAAAGACAAGAGCGGCGATACCGATGATAACGCCCCAGAATGAGATGCGCACATCAAACCACTCTGTTCGATGATTTGAACTTTTCTTGAGAAACAGGGATTGTTTTGAGACATCGATAATGTGGTGTCTGGCCAGATAAACAAGGAATAGAAAGAACACCCCGTAGGCACCTACCATCTGCATCTCTTCAGGCCGGGTCAGGGTGGGGCCGAAGGTAACGCCGAGTTCCGAGGTGGGAATAATTACCCCAAGCACATTCAGGAACCCGTAGAGCAGGCATCCGGCAAAAAAGAAAAACCAGAAAGAAAAGGAAATCTGTCTGGAAGTAAGAAAGGCAAAACCAATAAAGGCCGGATAAACATATATTTTTAAGTCCTGGAAACCTGAAAACAGGCCAAACTCAGGAAAATACTGACCGGCAAGCATAAATGTAGAAATACTGGGAACAGAGGCAAAATAAAAACTTGAGCCGTTGAGCAGGTGTAGAAAAACCGGGATGGACAGGCCGACGAGGAGAAATCTGTCCATCAGTAGTTTGCCCAGTGATTGTTCGTTGACGGCACCACCGATCATTTCCGGAACCTTCAGCAATGGGAAATTGACACGCTCATTGTGAATCCACTGGCGGGAAAGCAGATTAACGATGCAGAACATGACGATAAAGCTGAGTATGGAGAAACTACTCCAGAGCAGTATGGGACTCAGCCAGCCTTCCCAGGGAATATGAGAAACAACCTCCAGCCAGCCCATTTCCCTGCCGCCGTCGAGGCCACTGTAAAGCATGGTTATGGCGTTTTGATCTGGGGTGAGTTGTTGAGGCAAGAGAGGCTGGATCTTTTCTTCCCACATATTACCGACGCTGGCAAAATGAATGGGGGCAGTGAGGTTGATGAGGAAAGTTCTGGCAAATCCGGTATAAGCCAGACCTGAGCCAATGGCCATCTGGATCCAGATGACAATGAGCTCGGAACCTCGGAAGAATGTATCTCTCCGAGTTATTTTACTGATCAGCACAACCAATAGGGTGAGAAAGAAAAATACAAAAAAGGGCGCCAACGGGAAGTGGCCGCCGCCAAGCAGAGTCGCCTGGCGATAAATGTTATTGAAAGGGGTGAGCAGACAGATGATGACCGCCAGCACCACACCGGTCAACACCGCACGAATTCGAACTGTTTGACCTCGTTTTTGTGTCATGCCGGCAATCCTGCGGGTTCAGGTATCACTAACTCTTGCTCTTCCTCGGCGACGACTTGTTGTAAATGGCGTTCATAGTGCTTGTGTCCGGCCTCTTCCAGAGAACGCCAGATGAGCAGTTGTTTGCGGATATCATGAATAAATACCTTATTAATTCTCTTCCACATGGCCAACTCACCTGAAAATCGCCTTAGAGATATCTTGATTTCCAGGTAATTGCTGTTGTCCCTGGCTGGACAGAATTGGATGTCGACCTTTTGCATGATGCCGAAATCAAAAGGGGCGAGCCATACATTAGTGCGGATATGCAAACAATTCAGTGCTGAAGGCTCATCCGCCTGAACCACCATCTGTTTAATCTCATCAACTGTTGTGCAGGAAAAAATGATATCCACCGGTCCGGTGGAAAAGGTACCGTGCGAGATATCCTGATGGCCGGAAAGGTAGCTGTGAATATATCCTCCAATTGATTCATGTTCCTCAAACTTCATGAAGAAAGGCAGGATTACCTCGATTCGATTGTTTACCGGAGATGGCAGTTTAAACGATCGTTTTACATCCGGAATGGCTATTTGGGCGGCCACCCGGGATGGATATATTACTGAAATGAGGACAACGATGATTACCAGAATCATAGCCGCCACCCCGGCCAGAGAGGAATAGTTGACGGTAATACCTTCCCAGTACGAGGTTGAGGCAAACAAAGCGGTTGAAACTTGAGCAAGCAGATAACCGAGTACCACTGAGATGACGGCCAGGGCCATGGCTTCGGCAATGAAAAGAAAGGCAACATGGGTCGGTGCCAGTCCCACGGATGTATATACGGCAATTTCGTTTCTCCGTTCGTATACGGAGCTGATCATGGTATTGAGAACGATAAATACGGAGATGATCAGGGGGATGAGAATATTGGGAACACCACTATAACTCAAGGTGCTGGTCGGACTGAAAAACCAGACACCGTCATCGTCTCCGGCAAATACGGGAAGATTGAACCGCTGCACGAGATGTCTGCCAATACTTTCAATATTCTCCTCGGGACCTGGCTTTATGGCAACGCTCTGCAATTCCCCACCCATGGCCAGCAAAGTGTCACCTGGAATGAAGGCAACTTCGTTTGTGTCTAGATGGCTGTAGCGGCTTTGCATGGTTCGAACCTCATCCTGGGCAGCCATCGCCTCCTGCTCTGCTGCAGTCATCCAGGTAGCTGCTTCCTGGGGGAAGATGACCGGAGTGAGTGGCTCTCCATCCAAATCATTCATACTATCTAAGGCAGAGGCTGAAAAGAGACCGACAACTTCAAATTCCTTGCCCCAGAGTTCAATGGTTTGAGGGGCAGTTCCATTGAATCGCAGGTCAAGTTGGGCGGCTATCTTTTCCTCGAGTATGATGGAGTGCAGATCATCATCATTAAACCATCTGCCGGCTGTAAGAATTCTATCTATTCCGGTAATCTCTGGTTCTGCTGGATCCATGCCGACAAGACCCTTAAGTATTGCTCCCTGCCGGTTGGCGTAGAGAGGTACCTGTAATGGTCTGGTTCGACTCAATCCCTCGTACCAGATGCGTGAGACGGTGGTTCTTTCGCCGTTCAGATCGGCGGTAAGCGGTATCTCCGCCTGCCGTGGCAACCCCTGCCAGTTGATGGTCTTCAAAAGCAGGCCTTTATAAGGAGCACTTTCCTCATAGAGCATGGCGTTGGCTTCATGACTCGATTTTACCGTAGTGAAGCTCATTATGGTAAAGGTGAGAATGATCAGGGTCAGGCAGGTCAGGATTGTACGCAGGCGTCGTTTACGGAGATTGGAGACCCCAAGAAAAAAAGCAGCGACAAACGCCTTCCAGCGACTGATTTCCGAGGGGCGCTGATGGCTGGAATGTCGTTGCAGAAGAATCATCTCCTCTTCAAAGCGGAAGAAAATGATAAGCGAGACCAGCAACGACAGGCCGATGATAAAAAAGGCGAGAATAACGACGGTGGGGCTGTAGGCCAGCTGAAAGGCTGGATGAACATTATAGATAATGACGATAAGCCCGATCAGCAGCAGGGTGAAGGCACTGATCCGTTTATAGATATTGGCGTAGTTGAACAGAAATCGTTCCATACAGAAGGCAAAAGGAACAAAAAGAGCTATATAAAACAATACACCAAAGAGGACATCTTTCTGGGTTTCCTCTACCTTGACATAGACCTTGCCGGCAATGCTTAGAGCTTCCAGCGCTGATTCTTTAAAGGTGAGGTAATCCATAGCCTCAAGCGCGGATGTACTTTTCTCCAGGGCAGTGAGTCCCTGCTTGGTCAACGAGTTGATGCGTGGATCAACGATGCCATGTCTCTCAAGATTGGTGATACGCGGCTGCAGAAGGCCCCACATATCCTTAGCGGCATGGTAGGAAGTGTTGGGGATGGTATCCCAATTTTCAACAGGATAACCGTTACCCACCGGTTTTTCTTCAGTGCTGTTACTGAGAATAAATTTACGGGTCAGTACAGTCTCGGAAAGAGTCAACTTGAGCCAGGTATTCGGTTCGGTATAGATGGTCGTTATTACCGAGGAACGAGTGTCAATGCGGCTGTACCAGTAATGCGACGGAGGGGCATCCCTTCTGCCATCCAGTAGATCGATCTTGGTCATGTACATGAAATTGCGCGGTTCCAGGTTGCCGAAGATGGTGGTACCGATACCGCTAAAGAAGATCAGATCGGTTTTCATGTTTTTCCGCTGAACCTTGATCCGATAATTATTCTTGCCGGTTTCCTTTTTATCGATCGCCCACTGCGCCCTGCCGGTTTTATCATTGAAGCGGTATCCTTCGATTATGACCTTATCCTGGACGTTTTTCTTGTCGGCGATGCCCTTGATCATGAAAAAGCCACTCGGGTCGACGGTGCTGTAAAACAGCGATTCTCCCTGAAAGGAAATGAGTGTAGACTTGCGGGCCGGGTAGTCAGCGAAAAGTTCACCCTGGAGGAGAAGATTGGCTTGACCAATGACCGTGGAAAAACCGTTTCTAGGAGTTTTGCCAGTGGAAAGGGTCTCAGCCTGGCTGAGCTCGAAAAGCAGATGGCTGACCAGCCTCTCCTGGTCAATGAGCCGCTGCAAGTCAACATCTGCAGGCTTATCCCAAGGTGTGCCCCAGCTATGACGACCATCGCCGGTCGTTGCCAGGGTTATCCCAAGAAAGCCGGCAAGTGAACTCACTTCCCCGCCATGGTAGGGTTTGCCAAGAAAATAAGTATCCCACGTACGCAGGCGGGAAGGCCGCAGAGAGTCAATATAGGGCGTTACCGTATCAATATTATTTGCCGAGCTGCTTAATACGTCACTAATGGCACTGAATATGCCAGTGCGGTTTATGCGGGGCCTGAGCTTGTAGAGCCAGCCTTCGTGGAAGCCGCCTACCCCGTTGCCGTGGCTGCTGAGGTGCAGCGAGATAATGGCGGCGATGTCATATTCTTTTACTGCTTTGCGGAATTCCCTGGTGGACTCAAAGGCTTCAAGATGAGCTTTGCGCTGCCGGATGATCTCTTCGTGTTCGGCTATGCTTTGTGGCAGGAGTCCCCGAAACAGCTCGGTTTCCTGATCAGAAAGTGTGTCGAAGCTAATTTTCCAGCTGAGTTGGCGCAGGTTGAAACGTTTCTCCACCAGTCGTTCTATCTCTTCCCGGCTTTGCAAGGCTTCCTGACGAAGTCGAAGGGTTACCAATTGGCGCGAGACTGAATCTATGGATGACTTGAGGGTATTTTTAATCGCCTCGGTAATCTGTTCATGTTGCAGGGGAGCCTCAGAGAGTGGAAAGGATATGGCCTTAAGGGCATCCAGATTTTCCTGGGCACTTTTTATGTCGTTTCGTAACTGTTGCCGAATGGATCTGATCTCACGAGACCCAGATTTCATGGTCCAGATGACTTCGCGCATGCCAGCTAGAGAATTACTTTGTCCGCTGGTTGCCAGCAGCATGACAGGTCGGCCTGGCGGACTGTTGCGCAGCTTTTCTGCTGCTTTTAAAAGGGTGACGATCGAAGTGGCTTGGTCAGCGCCGGGGGCGTTACCGGGGAGGAAGTAGCTATTGTCATAAAATGCTTCGATGACGAGAAGATCTTCAGCCAACTCCGGATCGCTACCGGGAATAAAGCAATATATATTTTCCGTTGTGACTTCACGCCAGGTTGTAGCACCTTCAATAATAATTGACTCGGAGAGTTTTCTCTTGGCGAGCGAGACAGGGCCGAACAGCTTCTCTATTTCATCTTTTTCCATCCAATACATGGGAAAGTGGAGTGGAGACAATTCCTGTTTCTCCAGGAAATAATGTTTGCTCCGGGTTGTCCCATCATCCACCATTATGGCTGCCAGGGCACCGAGTTCCGCCAGCGTCTGCCAGGCAATTCCTGAATTAAGGTCAAGGGCCACTATACTCCCTTTAATCGGAGTTCCTTTAAGATTCTGCATCGACCCGTCCGCAACATAGTAGAGCGGACCATTTAGCGGTTTTTCGGTGGTTTGCGGGGTAATGGCATTGTAGAGGAAAGGCTGGAGTTTATGAGTGGCTCCATTTTTTTTCAGGTGAGCATAGTCAATCTGGCGTACAGGTAAGGAAAAAGAGTGCGACTGCGGGGAGAATCCCATCTCACTGAGGTACCTGGTGATAAACTGTGCTGCCTGCCGGTTACCTTCTGTGCCTGGATGCCGGTCGCCAATATCGCTAAATATTTTAATGAGTTCTCTGTGTGAGTGGGTTTCTGCCGCCAAAGTAGATGGCAGAAAAAAGAAAACTAAACTGGAGCAGATGAGTAATTGTCGCCAGAGAATTAGCATGGATATTATTCAGGACTTGATCATGTCTTATCAGCCAGTGGTCTTTTCAACGCCGCCTGTCTGGATATTGAGTTCATCACGGTTTTGTATTTTATCTATTCTGCCGTCACGTATCCAAACGACCTTGTCTGAGACGTTGAGCATTTTATAATCGTGCGTTGCCGAAATCACCGTCACCTTTCGTTCTTTGGAGAGTTTTTTTAAAAGCGTAATAATATCTTCGCCCGTGTTGAGATCCAGATTGCCGGTGGGTTCGTCGGCAAGAATGATGGCCGGGTCATTGGCCAAGGCTCTGGCTACAGCCACCCGCTGCTGCTGACCACCGGAAAGTTCTGATGGTTTGTGAGCATGTCGGCCGTCGAGCCCAACCAGGTTGAGCAGGTCCATGCCTTTTTCGTTGGCGGTGTCATTGGGTATGCCGGCGAAGGTCATGGGAAGGGTGACGTTTTCCAGGGCGGTCATTACCGGAATGAGGTTAAACGTTTGAAAAATATATCCAATTTTTCGGCAACGCAACCAGGCCAGCTCATAAGCGTCGAGTTGGGCAATATCCACTTCATCTATGAAAACCTTGCCTGAGGTTGGTTTGTCGAGTCCTCCTATCATATTAAACAGAGTTGATTTTCCGGACCCCGAGGGGCCCATTATGGAGATGTAATGACCGGTCTGTATTTCAAGATTGATGCCCTTGAGAACATGTACCACGATTTTGCCAAGATCAAAATCTTTGGTTACTTCCGCTACCCTGACGACGTCTTTAGTGGCCATAGTTTTCGTATTTATTAGTAATTTATGGTTATTGTTCAACACGCATGGCGTCCACCGGCTGCATCCTGGCAGCCATATATGCCGGATAGAGCGCGCCAAGCAAGCTGAGCATTGTACCGATGAGGATACCGGTTGCCATGGAGTTCAATACGGCAACCCATGATATTGACGATATAGAAAGCATACCGAAACGCAGCATTCCCATTAATAATGCCGATATCATACCCAACAGAGAGCCGAACAGCGACCCCGTCATGCCCTGGATACCGGCTTCGATAATAAAAATTTTGACGACAAGTCCATCGAGGGCTCCAAGGCATTTCATTGTACCAATCTCACGAAAACGCTCGGAGACGGACATGATCTGAGCATTGACTATGCCAACCACGCATACTAGCAGGGAAAGAACAACTATCCAACGCTGTTTGGCTGAGGCACTAATGGACTCGGCTCCGGGTGAAATATCGTAGCCCAGCGTGGAGAGCTTGCCTGTTATGTTGATATCACCAACGGCGAACAGGGATTGAGCAACGTCATTGCTGACAAGGGTAAAGGCAAGAAAGGCAACGGCAAGCACCAAGCTGAGCGTGGTGATCATCGATCTGAAAAAGCGGACGCTAATATTCTTTAAAGCGATGCTGAGCGATATTTTAAGTGGTAATTTAGCCAAGCGCTTCATGCTTTATCTCCCCTGAGATATATCTGCAGGCCATTGTTGTCTTGTCCCCAGAAAACCCGTCGCTGTAGCGTTTGCAGAAGAAATCAGTAATTCTGCTTGCTCTGAGTAGTTTTCCCAAAGTTACCCTGTTGTGAAGATAAAGATGGCTAAACTTCCCCTATGCCACATATGCTAATGCTGCGTACATAGAGTACTGCTTGATGCTTTTAGCCGTCTGATAGGTATCTGGGTTTAGTTGATCAATGCTCTGCTTTAAGATATACAATGTACAATAGTAATCATTATTGCAGTTGACAGCGTATTTGTCACTATTTGGATTAAATTTTTTTAATGAACAGAGGTGAATGCGTCAGTTGTGGGTATTACAGGGGGAGAATGAAAATGCCAAGAGCAACTGCGGAGCCGGGTTTAGAGAAGTATTAGAGAAAGTATGGACAATTATCAGACAAGTCTGCGAAAATCAATAAACTTGATACCTTCTGCACTTTTTAATGTTTGCAGCAGATCTTCAAGTAAACGAAAACCGTTATTGTTCATGCGCTGATGATGCAGCATTATGCCGGCCCGACCACTGGCAAGACCCTGATGCAGCTCTTTTAGAAGCATCATCAGCGACTCTTCGGCATTGCTTTCTTTGCGGGTATGGAGGTCCACATTGACCTGAAAGTCTGGTAAACCTGGTACGGTTGATGGTGATGCTCCTGAGCTTCTGGAAATGGCAGCAAAGTTTAGTTCTTGCAGAAGTTCTAGGGTCTTTTGGTCGCAGCGGTTCCAAGGTGGGGTAAATACCGGGTAAAAATCATCTTTTAAAATATCGGCAAGCCTTTTTTTCCCTTTAAGCAGGTCGTTGCGAAGTTGTTCTCTGTGGCGACTTGCGCCAAATTCACCTTTTTTTCCGGTAGGCTCGTGGTTCTTGTGGAGCCAGCCGTGTTGGTGCCAGCAAAAAAATCCGGTGTTGTCGGTTGCTTCTCTAAGTGCTGCATATCTTTTTATGCTTAACCAGCCTGGCACAACGGCGAGGCAGAGTGGTATCTTGAATCTGATGAATAACTTTACCATCCTGGTAAAAGCCTTGCCAGGAACACCGATATCGTCGGCCCGGAAAAATACTCGTACATCGCTCTCCGCTTCGGCACAACCAGACTGGATAGATTGAGCCAATTTCTCCAGGAGGTTGGGAATCGATTGGGCATAAAGTGGGGATGGGGTGGTCTTCATGTCAGCTTTTTCGGATGTCACACCATTGCCGCACCTGGGCCGCGGTCCTTTCTGCACCGTCAAGCCGGATGGGTGAGTGAAAGCTTTTCTGCCTAAGTTGGTACTGAAGATGCTTAATGAGCAATTCGGGTTTGAGATCAGCCTCTGAGAGTACTTTGATGGGCAGTGATTTTGCCAGTTCGGTAACTCGCATCAGCTGTTCCTGATTCTGCCGAAATGGATAGAATAGAGCAGGGCAACCGACGGCAAGAACGTTCATAGTCGTATTATATCCTGCCATGGACACCGATACATCTGCGGCGGCCAACCAGCGATGAAAATCGCTGTCAAATCGGCTGACGGTTATACGTTTGTCGGTACTGGCAGCTAGGTTTTCAAAAACATCCTCATTGGTGTAGGGTCCGGTAAAAATATGCAGCTTGATATTTTCGTTTTCGAGCAGTTCCATGGCCGCAACTAGAGCGAAAAGGAGTTCACTGCCGACACCACCCCCACCTATACTGGCAACGATCAAATCAGTTGTCGGCAAGACATGTATCTTCTTGCGAAAATAGGAGCGATCCGATGGTTCTGGTCTCGGGGTAACATACCCTGTATATGCTTTGGGAATAATAATGTCAGCCAGGCGAGTAAAGGTTTTTTCCAGGGGTATGAACTCTTCGTCACCATGAATGAGCACTCCGTCAAAAAGACTGTTCAAGGTAGTGACAACACGATCCTCAAACTTCTCTCTATTATGCCTCTCCACCAGAATATCACGAACACTGGAGAATGAGTAACAGTTGCCGAACTGTCCCCTGCGGATGCCCTCCAGGATGGGATCAAGTTCGAATCGAAAGCTTTTTCTACCGAAGGGGTAGAGCTCGACCAGAAAGATATCGGGCTTGAAGGTTGTTAAAAATTTCCACAATCTGGTGAGGCGCATCTCCTTTGTTTCTGCCAAAGAATATGTGGTGTCCCAGGGGGAAAGGTTTTTGAAATCACTATCCATCGCTAGCCCTGGCAGCTGGAAAAAGGATACATTTTTTTCATTGAAATCAAGAGGCGCGCCGCCGGTGATCATGGCGACCCTGTTTTTTCGAGCCAGTTCCCGACAAATCTCCAGGCTTCTGTGAAAGTGACCGACGCCCAGGACATGTTGGCAGTAATAAGCGATGTTCATGGCTTGGACGTTACCCATTAGAGGGAAAAGAGACGTTTAGTTGCCGGCAGGTGAAGGCTTTGTCGGCGTAGCTGAGAATTTGTAATGACTCCTTGCCAATAGCCGGGGTTTCGTTGGGCAGAAAAGAGCTACCAGTAATATCACAGATTAAACATTTTATGATACCCATATGGCAGACCACAAGAATCCTCTCACCCTCCCATCTCGAGATACTCTCTAGCAAAGCATCATTGGCGCGTTGCCATGCTTCCCTGCGGCTTTCGCCCCCCGGTGCGCGGAAAGCCCAACCTGCCATAACCAACTTGTCAAGTAGCTCGGCATAGTCACTACTGACTGTTTTCATGGTAAGTCCTTCCCAATCGCCCCAGTCAATCTCCCGCAATCGTTTGTCGAAATGGGTTGGTAAGCGGAGTGTTTCATTGAGGATGGCTACCGTTTCCTGTACTCTTCCCAAGTCACTGGCAACTATCCTGTCCCACCTGTACTCACGGAGCTGTTTCGCCCACGATGCAGTTTTGGCCCGACCATGCGTACTAAGCGGGGAGTCCATGGTTCCCTGAATACGCTTCTCCTCGTTCCACAAGGTTATACC
>JAAUYI010137217.1_pt1 | contig 30639 bp, 21 predicted proteins | sample 7278041 | NCBI WGS metagenome assembly JAAUYI01 (sample SAMN14350216, study PRJNA611818) | marine sediment metagenome | isolation source: surface marine sediment (0.6m) | place: French Polynesia: Moorea | collected 2018-08
ATTCGTAATTCGTAATTCGTAATTACGTTTTGTAATGGGGATTTAAACCCCAACACAAAACAAACAACCCGTAGGGGATGGGGTTTTAAACCCCTAGGAGTATAGATAAATGATTTACCGTCTCCAGTGAGTCTAATCTACTACTTGCCACCAACCAAAGGCTGGTCCAATAAAGCGGATGGTGAGCCAAAGTACCACCATCAAACCAATGCCAAACCAGCTTCCCCGCGTTGTCCATTTCATAAATAAATCTGCTTGGGTTTTGGTAATGGGAACCCAAGGGAGGATGCGAGATTCTTGACCGTATTTTTCTCCTAATGCAGCTTTACGACGCTTTGCTTCGCCCATGTTCTTAAAATCGAATGCTGTTTATGGTCGATCATAACGTTTGTATGCCCACTGACTAATCCTCATAATGTTAAGAATTATCTTCACTGTTGTGATTAAACAGGCTGGGATCTAAATAGTTGATTCTAGCTAAGGGACTCAAAGCACTTAGGACTTGAGCACCGTAACTGCGATTAACTACCCGGCTATCCAGTAAAGCCACAATTCCTTGACTTTCCCTGGCGGGAGCGATCGCTCGTTGTAATTCAGTTAAGGCGGTGGGTAATAAATATAACCGGAACCAATCTTGGTGCGATCGCTTGTAGTGGGCAACTCTACCGGCTACTAGGGGGTGTTCCAATGACGGTAAGGGTAAAGTTGCCACAATTAACAACTGGGGTGAGGGTAAGACATTTTGATGCGATCGCCAAAATTCCCAACCACTGATTAAAATACTGTTTTCATCCAAGCAGGTTTTTTCCACTTGTACCCGGGAACCATATTCGGAGGCGAGAATTGCTGCTACCTGTCCCTTCAACGGTACATCTCCCACCAATACTACAGTTAACCCTGGGGCGGTAGCACTCAAACAAATGAGAGTACGGACTTTATGAATGAATGCTGGTTGAAATTCTGGGGTATTGGGTAGGGGCAGTTGATAGGGAATATACAACTGAATGGCCTCAGTTTGGCGATCGCTAGAAAAATTTAAGCAAGTCACATCTTCTAAACCCAGACGTTGGCGGAACAAAGGAGCCTCTGTATCCGGTTCCAAAGCACTACCAATTAATACCACCGGCTGTCTTTGCCAAATTGGTGCAAGTAATTGATCGACTTCTATGGGAGCGCAGTGGAGAGAGAATAAACCTTGACGACGGGCGATGGTTGTCCAAGAGAGGGAAGTGTGGGGAGTGTGGGGAGTGTGGGGAGTGTGGGGAGTGTGGGGAGTAAGATGAGTAAATAACTCCCAGAATTTTTGCCAGGGTTCTGGAAGATGAGGAACATCTAAAACAGAATACAGACGCAGTAGGATTTCTGTTTCCGTTGCAGAAGTTAAATAACATTCGTAAGGATTGGCAGGATGCTGGAATATTTCATGGGTGAGTTCTGCTTTCGCTGACCGAATTACTTCTGCTTCTTGGGGACAAGCCAATTGGAGTTGTTCCCAGTCTTGGGGTTGAATGGTAACGGTGAGTTGTTGGCGTACCCAATCTTCTAAATCATCAACTCCATCAATAATTGTGGGGATACAGGGAAAACTATTTGCTGCCGATAACTGTGCTTTTAACCAAGCCTGGGGGGACATTAACAACAACCCGGAAAAATTTTCTCCAGGGAAAGTATCCCTACTGTAGATCGGCTTATTGACTTGTAACCATTGCTGTAATCGGGGAATTTCTACCCGGAGTAACCTTTGCTGGACATCTTCGGGAGCCACAATAATTACAGCACCATGCCAAATCAAAGCCGATGCCACAAAACTAGTGCGATAAAGTCCTTGATAGCCGCAAGTTGCTCCCACTTGAATTAAAGAACTACGTCCAGTCCGTAAAGTACGCGCCACAAGCCTTGCCATCGTCAGATGGTGGTGCCAAGAAGGTAAACCCGCCTGCGATCGCAGGAAGTTATGTAGTGATAAATGAACTTCTGCCTCAATCACAAGCTTTTAATCCCATAAAGTCATTTTTACTTCCAATCTCCCCACTCCTATTATGTCTCTTGTCAGCTTGACGGGTGTGACAGTCTCCTGCTCTGAGTTGTTAAACTACGAAACATCTCCTCTATCAAAATATTGCCCAACCCGATTGCAAAAGGTACTTTGGCAACAATTCCGGAGTTTTGACCCAATGATTCATTACTAATTACCAAAGAACAATGGCAACATACACAGGAATTTCTAGCGAAGCCTTCAAACACCCCTTAGATATTCAAGCCGAACAAGCATTACGCAGCCTACCAGGATTTGATTTAATCGCCCGTAAATTTGTGGAGTTTATTTATGAGCGTCCCCAGTTGATTTCCCTAATGGGTAACTCCATTCAAGTTGGACCTCGCCAATACTCCACTATTTACCAGATATTTAGGGAATGCGTCCGAGATTTGGACATTTATCCAGAACCAGGACTATTTATCGCCCAAAATGCCCAAGTAAATAGTTACGCTCTAGGTCAAGATCATCCTTACATAGTCATTAATACCGGTTTACTAGATTTACTTAACGAAGACGAAATTAGGACTGTAATAGCCCATGAATTAGGACATATTAAATGTGGTCATACTATTTTAATCCAGATGGCGATTTGGGCGATGAATGCTGCTGCTTTCTTGGGTGATGTCACATTCGGTTTAGGTAATTTTGTCAGCACTGGTTTAATTTTTGCTTTTTTTGAATGGCGACGTAAGGCGGAGCTATCGGCAGATAGGGCAGCATTATTGGTGATGGATGACTTGGAGCCGGTGATGTTATCAATGATGAAACTTTCTGGTGGTAGTCACAAATATGCCAATGAATGTAGTTTACAAGAGTTCATTAACCAATCAGATAACTATCAAGCTCTGGATGAAGACACTTTAAATCAAGTGTACAAATTCCTACTTTACAATGGTGCCCAAGGAATGATGCTTACCCATCCTTTCCCCGTAGAACGGGTGCGTTATTTACGGGAATGGGCAGTTTCCCAAGAATACGAGCAAATCAAGCAAGGGAATTACAAGAAATCTCCGGCATCAGGTGCTGTGGATGTGGAAGCTGGAGGTCAAGAAAATCAAGAAGAGGTAGAAAATTTACGCCGACAAATTGAAGAATTGCAGCGAGAAATAAATAGAATCAGAGGTCCCAAATAAACACATAGTAAGGTGGGCATTGCTATCCCTGTCAAGGTGGGTATAAGCATTCTAAAAGCGAATAGAACCCTCGTTATAAGGTTCTACCTTGTAACGAATTTTGATGGCACTCTCGTTACAAGGTTCTACCTTGTAACGAATTTTGAGGAGGCTCTGCCTCCCCATTAGGGTAGGCAAGCCTAGAAACGAGCGGAGTACCCCAACGGGACATCCCACAAAGGGCATGGGTGAACGAAAAAATGTGTGGCAGAGCCAAGATTCTTATTACTTATTACTTAAAGACTTATAACGTCACGCACCAACCGCTGATTGTGACAATTGCGTAAGTCCTGTACTTATTACTTATTACTTATTACTTATTACTTCTAATTATATCAGCCATGTAATTCCTGATTTTTTTCTCAGATTTACAGAGAAAATCAGCAGTGTCTATATGATTTTTCATTCGAGTGAAGTACACCTCAATCTGTTTTAAATATTATAAATAAATGGCTTTTAAATATTTTTGTTATTGAACACAAAGGAAAAAAAATATTTTTTTCACATGAATTTTATTGTCACTCAATGTTAGTGATCTATCGATATTGGGAATCATGAATATAGTTAATATAATGCAGAGTTCTTCGTATGACCCAAAGTCAAGCCGAGCAAGAGCCGATGATTAAACCCCTGAAAATTCATTGGGAAAAAGTTCTGGGACAAAAAGTAGAATTTCTGATTTCTAGCAGTTACAAAGATAGCTCTAATCTGCCCGAAGACTTGAAAGGAGTTTCTCTATGCCCATAAAGATTGTCAAGCGGTTTCTGGGTATGTTTGTGCCAGTAGCTGTGTTATTGGGAATTGGATTTGTCGGGTTTTATGAAAACAAAAAAAACAGCGATCGCATGGCGGTAGCTATTGCTGAAGATCAGAGTGTTCGCATTAGAGCGGCAAATTTGGCAAATCGTTTCAGTGACATCCGGGCTGATTTGATGGTTCTGGCAAAATGGACTGCAAATGAGGAGCATATTCTACTAAATTCTAGGACTTTGCCCCAGGATAGACAGAGGTTTCAACAGCTATTTGCCAAGAAATTGCTGGTAATGTCTGAACAGAAACAGATATATGACCAGATACGCCTGATTGATACCACTGGACAAGAAAAGGTAAGGGTAAACTTCAACCAAGGAAAGCCTGTTACTGTGCCAGATGGGGACTTGCAAAATCAATCCCAACGTTACTGGTTTCAAAATAGCCTTACCTTGCAGGAGGTAGAAGTTTTTATTTCGCCAATGGATTTAAACGTAGAGAACGGCAAGATTGAGCAACCCCTCAAACCGATGATCCGCTTTGTCACCCCTATTTTTGATCATGGGCAAATGGAAGGTATAGTTGTCTTCAACTACCTTGCTCAAAACCTCTTGAACAAACTAGGACAAGAAAAAACCACTACTACTGGCAAGACTTTACTGCTCAATGCAGAGGGGTATTGGTTGAAGGGTCTAAAACCGGAAGATGAGTGGGGATTCATGTATGAAGAACGCAAAAATCGCACCTTTGCCAATGCCTTTCCTGATGCATGGAAGCAAATATCAACCCAGGAAACAGGTCAGTTTCAAACACCAGACGGCTTATTTAGCTTTAGAACAATCTACCCCCTACAAGACATCTGGAGTTCAGGATCGAGTGCTGGAATTTCCAAGTTGTCTGGTTTGAGTCAAGGAGCTGTGAATGTAAAGTCCTACAGTTGGAAGTTAGTTACCTTTGTACCAACGGCAGTATTGGAGCAACAAGTGCGGGCTATACAGCCGGTTCTGCTGATTTGTTATATTGGGCTGACTGGATTTTTAGGTTTGGGTTTCTGGTTCCTAGCCACCTTGTGGAGCAAACGCCAGCAAGCAGTAGCAGATTTGAAGCAGTCTGAGGCAGAATTACGGCAAACCGGAGCTGATTTGGCAGCCTCCTTAGAGACTATTGAGAGGGTAAATGCCAGTTTGGAGCAACGGGTTAGAGAACGTACTACTGAATTACAACAAGCAAAAGAACAGGCAGAAGTTGCCAACCGCTCCAAAAGCGAATTTCTCGCCAATATGAACCACGAACTGAGAACTCCCCTCAACGGCATATTGGGTTACGCCCAAATCATCCAGCGCGATCCCGAAACTGCACGGAAGCATCAGCACGGTTTGAGTACTATTCACCACTGTGCTTCCCATTTACTGACATTAATCAACGATATTCTCGACTTTTCCAAATTAGAGGTGCAAAAAATGGAACTCTATCCCCAGGATTTCCATTTGGGTAATTTCCTCAGTGCTACCGTTGATATTTGTCGCATCAAAGCCAAGCAAAAAGGGATTTTCCTAGATTACCAACCCGACGAACAACTACCCATTGCCGTCCATGCCGATGATAAACGCCTGCGGCAGGTGTTGCTTAATTTAATTAGTAATGCTGTAAAATTTACTGATGAAGGAGGAGTGACTTTCCAAGTTAAAGTCTTGGAGGGCAGAACAAATCCCAGCCAAAATTGTCAAATACGTTTCCAAGTAGAAGATAGTGGTATTGGTATTGCCCCTGATAAGTTGGCAAAGATTTTCTTGCCCTTTGAACAGGCAGGTAAACAAGAACGCAACGCCGAAGGTACGGGATTGGGACTGGCAATTAGCCGCCAAATTGTACAAATGATGGGAGGCGATATTCACGTTGAGAGTGTATTAGGTGAGGGTAGTATTTTTTGGTTTGAAGTAGAATTGCCCCCTGCCACAGAATGGATTGCTCAAGCCGAATTTTCCACTAGCAGAATTACCGGTTATCAGGGCGATCGCTTGACTATTGTGGTGGTAGATGATATAGAGGCAAACCGAGATGTGGTCATGGATATGCTAGAACCCTTGGGCTTCCGAGTAATTGCGGCAGAAAGTGGACAGCAAGGGCTAGATAAAATCATCCAAATTCAACCAGATTTAGTAATTACAGATGCCATCATGCCAGTGATGGATGGCTTAGAGATGACTCGCCATCTGCGAAAACTCCCCAATTTTGCCACAACACCAATTATCGCTTCTTGTGCCCACCTGTCGCGGGTAGATCCCCAAGAAACCCTGGATGCTGGCTGTACGGCTTTCCTACCTAAACCGTTTGAATTGACGAAATTGTTAAAAATATTACAGAAATATTTACAGCTCCAGTGGATTGATGACTGCGAGCAAGACATAGAACAACCATCTCCACAGGATACTGAACTCAGAGAACTTGTCGCACCACCGCCAGAATTGTTGACAGTTCTTTATCAGGCAGCCAGAGACGGTTTTATTGGCGATGTGCAGCAAGAAGCTCATCGCCTCAAACAGATAGACTCCCAATACATCCCCTTTGCCGACAAATTACTGGAACTCAGTCGTAACTTTGATGACACAGCCATTATTAAGCTAGTCAAACCATTAGTTTAAGAATTTAGTTGAGATGCAAATGAATATTATTCCCCAAGAAACCACAATTTTAGTAGTAGATGATACTCCCACCAACCTGCAAGTATTGTTTGATTTACTGAGCCAACAGGGATACCGGGTAGCGATCGCCAAAAATGGAGAAGCTGCCTTAGAACGGTTACAATCCTACCAACCCCAGTTGATTTTGCTCGACGTGATGATGCCGGGAATTGACGGATTTGAAACCTGCAAACGGCTGAAGGCAAATCCCACCACCTCTGACATAGCGGTTATTTTTATGACTGCTCTTTCTGATTCTGTGGATAAAGTCAAGGGACTGAGCCTTGGTGCCGTCGATTACATTACCAAACCCATCCAACATGAAGAAGTTTTAGCACGTATCCACATTCACCTGCAATTACGCAACGTCAAGGCTTTGGAAGGCATGGTAGCAGAACGCACCAACGAGCTAAACCAGGCATTGGACAACCTGAAGCGTACCCAAGTCCAATTGGTGCAGAGCGAAAAAATGTCCTCCCTCGGTCAACTTGTGGCTGGAGTTGCCCATGAAATTAACAACCCAGTCAATTTTATCCACGGCAACCTCAACCATGTGAATGAATATACCCAGGGTTTATTAGAATTAGTCCAACTTTACCAAAAACATTATCCCCAACCTCCTGAAGAAATAGAAGATTATATAGAAGAATTAGAGTTAGATTTTTTACAAGAAGATTTGGGTAAAATGCTTACTTCAATGAAAGTGGGTAGCGATCGCATCCGCCAAATTGTTCTTTCCCTGCGGAATTTCTCCCGTCTCGATGAGGCAGAACAAAAGCCAGTAGATCTGCATGAAGGGATTGAAAGCACCATGATGATTTTACAACATCGTCTCAAAGGCAATCCAGACCGTCCTGCCATTGAGGTGATTCGCAAATACGGAGAATTACCTCCGGTAGAGTGTTATCCCAGTAAATTGAACCAGGTATTTATGAACATTCTGGCAAATGCCATTGATGCCTTGGATGATGCGTATATTAATGGAAATACGCAACTAAAAATTACAATTAGCACTGAGCAATTGGTGAATCAATGGGTAGCAATTCGCATAGCTGATAACGGGAATGGTATTCCAGAGGAAGTAATGACTAAAATTTTCGAGCCTTTCTTTACCACTAAAACCGTTGGCAAAGGTACTGGATTAGGATTATCAATTAGCCATCAAATCATCACCGAGAAACATGGTGGTAAGTTTGATTGTGATTCAACTCCAGGTAAGGGGACAGAATTTGTAATGCAAATTCCCTGCAAGCAGATTTTGATAGAAAAGGATCACAAAAGGGAATACTAAAGACTAGTCAAGATAACAATCAAAATATATATACCAGGCTTATGATGTCATTTGATACTTTAGATATGGTTGCTGGCTATCGGGTTATCGAGCAAATCTACTCTGGAGGGAGAACCTTAGTATATAAAGCGATCCGAAAAAAAGACCAACAGCCGGTAATCCTCAAACTGATGCGGAATCCCTTCCCCAGTTTTAGTGAGATCGCTCAGTTCCGCAATCAGTATAGTATCCTGAAAGACTTAAATATTCCTGGTATAGTTCGAGTCTATGGTTTAGAATCTCATGGTAACGGCTATGTCTTAGTAATGGAAGACTTTGGTGGTATTCCCTTGAATAAAGCGATCGCACAATGGAGAAATGCTAACCAGAACCAAGAACAAGAGTTGATCGGTTATTTTTTCCACATAGCACTGCAAATCGTTACTATCCTAGAACTATTACACCGCGATCGCATCATTCACAAGGATATCAAACCTGACAATATCCTGGTTAACCCGGATACAGCAGAAGTCAAAATCATTGATTTTAGTATTGCTTCCCGTTTACCCAGGGAAATTAAAGCTCTGAGCAATCCTAATGTCTTGGAAGGCACTTTAGCATATATTGCTCCCGAACAAACTGGGAGAATGAATCGAGGCATAGATTACCGCAGTGACTTTTATTCTCTGGGAGTCACCTTATTTGAATTCCTCTGCGGACAGTTACCCTTCACTAGCACTGACTCTATGGAGTTAGTTCACTGCCACATTGCCAAATCACCACCCAAAGTTAGCAGTATTAATCCCAAAATTCCCACAATTTTATCAGACATCATCAGCAAATTAATGGCAAAAAATGCTGAAGATCGCTATCAGAGTTGTGTGGGTTTAAAGCATGACTTAGAGTTTTGTTTCTTACAGTGGAAAGAATTACAAAATATTGTCGATTTTCCTCTGGGAGAAAAAGATATTTCTGATCAATTTACGATTCCCGAAAAACTCTATGGGCGGCAAAATGAAGTTGAGGAACTCCTTGCAGCTTTTGATAGGGTAGCAGATGGAAATGTGGAAATGTTAATGGTTGCGGGTTACTCTGGTGTGGGTAAAACTGCATTAGTTAACGAAGTCCATAAACCCATTGTCAAACAGCGCGGTTACTTTATTAAAGGCAAATTTGACCAATTTCAAAGGGATATACCCTTTTCGGCATTGGTACAAGCTTTTCAGAATTTAACCGAACAATTATTATCAGAAACTGATACCCAAGTCAAGCAGTGGAAGCATAAAATTCTCTGGGCATTGGGAGAACAGGGTCAGATTATTATCGATGTCATTCCCGAATTAGAAATTATTATTGGCAAGCAACCAGCAGTCGCAGAATTATCTGGTAGTGCCGCTCAAAATCGTTTCAATTTATTATTCCAAAAATTCATTCAAGTCTTCACTACTGCGGAACATCCCCTGGTGATGTTTTTGGATGATTTGCAATGGGCAGATGCCGCATCATTTAATTTTATCCAATTATTAATGAGTTCCCAGCAGCTTGGTAATAATAATTATCCAGCAGACAATAATATCCAGAGTAATTTGACGAATCAAAATACCAGTCTGTTATTAATTGGTGCATATCGAGATAACGAAGTATCACAGGCACATCCACTACATATAACTCTGGAAGAAATCAGAAAAACAGCAGCAAATATTCAGACAATTACCCTAGAACCATTAAACCAAGAGAATTTAAATTGTCTACTCCAAGATGTTTTGCATTGTACCGATAAAGTTGCAGTTCCTCTGACAAAACTGGTATTTAGCAAAACCAAAGGAAATCCATTTTTTGTCAATCAATTACTTAAATCTTTCTATGAAAATCAAGTAATTAGATTTGATTATGATGCTTACAGATGGTGCTACAACCTAGAAGAAATCAAGGCATTAACACTCACCGATGATGTGGTAGAGTTTATGGCGATGCAAATACAGAGACTACCTAAAAATACTCAGGAAGTTCTCAAATTAGCGGCCTGCATCGGTAACTTATTCGATCTCAAAACTCTTTCTATTATTTATCAAAAATCAGAAATAGATACAGCCGCAGACTTATGGCATTCATTGCTTGAAGGTTTGGTCATACCAGAAAATGATAATTACAAATTATTCCAAGCAGAAGATATTAATTCTGGTACTATCAATCAAAATCATGTTTCTCAGTCTAATCCAGATTTAATTAAGTATAAATTTATTCATGATCGCGTCCAACAAGCAGCTTACTTTCTAATTTCTGAGGGCGAAAAACAGGAGTTCCATCTCAAAATTGGTCAACTACTTTTACAAGGTACTTCCAAAGCAGAACTGTCAGAGAGAATTTTTGATGTAGTCAATCAGCTGAACATCGCAGTAGATTTAATTACGGTTCAAGCAGAGCGCGATGAATTAGCTAGTATGAATTTGACTGCTGGTAGCAAAGCCTTGGCAGCTACAGCTTATCAAGCGGCTCTGAATTATTTAAATACTGGCATTAAATTATTAGTAGATGATAGTTGGAAAAGCAAATACAACCTAACTCTGAGTTTGTATGAAACAGCAGCAGAAGTAGCGTATGTAACCGGAGAATTTGAGCAGGCAGAGGAATGGATTGAGTTGGTGTTAGGGAATGCACAAACACTACTGGATCGAACAAAAGCTTATGAAGTAAAGCTGGAAATTTACAAAGCACAAAATAGAGGTTTAGAAGCTATTAATTTTGGTATTAAGGTGTTGGAATTACTAGGTGTTGAATTACCAGAACATCCAGTTACAGAAGATATTGGTAAAGCATTACAAGAAACACAGTCTGCATTGGGAGGTAAGAATATAGAAGATTTAATCAACTTACCTGAAATGGTTAATCATGATAAATTGGTAGCGATGAATATTCTCAATCGATTGTTACCAACTACATACAATGTCAAGCCTCTATTATTTCCTTTAATAGTTTTGCAACAGATTAATATATCCCTTAATTATGGTAATTGTGCCGGTTCTGCCTTAGTTTATGGGTGTTATGCAATTCTTATTTGGAATATGGAGGGAAATATTGACTCTAATTATAGATTTGGTCAATTAGCATTAAATATTTTAGATAAATTTAATGCTAAAGAACTTCAATGTAGGATATTTTTTGTAATTAATGGTTTTACCAAACATTGGAAACAACATTTGTGTTCAAGTTTAACACCATTCTTAAAAGGTTATTCCATAGGTTTAGAAACTGGAGATTTAGAACAAGCAGCTTATTCTATTTGTCTGTATTCTGAGCATTCTTTATGGTGTGGCAAAGACCTAGTGGAACTTGAACAAGAAATGAGTAAATATCATCAAAAAATTGTTCAATTAAAGCAAGAATTAGCCATTCAGCTTCAAAATATTACTTGGCAAGTAGTTTTAAATTTACTAAAAAATCCTCAACCACCATATTTGTTAAATGGTGAAATTTGTGATGAATACGCTTTGATTAAAATATTAAAACAGACAGATAATCGACAAGGAATTTTCTATTTATTTCTGCAAAAAATATTTCTCTGTTATCTTTTCCACGAATACGATCAATCCCATGAGAATAGTATTCTTGCAGAGCAATATTTAGATGCAGTGCCAGCAAGATTTAGTGTTGCCATTTTTCATTTTTATAGTTCTCTAACTTTATTAGCCTTATATCAAGATGATCAGCTCAAGCAAGACGATTTGTTAAATAAGGTATCTGAAAATCAAGAAATAATGCAGCATTGGGCAAATCATGCTCCAATGAATTATTTACACAAATTTGAACTTGTAGAGGCAGAAAAACATAGAGTTTTAGGCAACTATTTAGAAGCAATGGAACTGTACGATCGCGCCATTGCTGGAGCTAAAGAAAATGATTACACCCATGAGGAAGCTTTAGCTAACGAACTAACAGGTAAGTTTTATTTGGAATGGGGTAAAGAAAACATTGCCCAAGCCTACTTAACAGAAGCTTATTATGGTTATAGCCGTTGGGGAGCAAAAGCTAAAGTTGATGATTTGGCTCAACGCTATCCCCAGTTACTTGCTTTAGTGATTCAACAAGAAAATTTCAGAGTCAATGGTTATCCCAGCAAAACAACTACCAATGGCACAAACTTTAATACATTAAGCGATCGCATAACTTCTTCTATAGAAACTTGCCAAACTTTCTTTTCTTCTAGAAGTATTGTCTCTAATTCCCTAGATTTAGCGGCTGCAATTAAAGCTTCCCAAGCATTATCTGGGGAAATAGATATGGAGCATTTGCTTTCTAATTTAATGTCAATCATGATGGAGAATGCAGGAGCTTCTAAGTGTGCTTTAATGTTGGATGAAGATGATACTTTAAAATACACAGCTGTCAGTTTTACTGCAACTTATACAACCCCTAAAGTAGAGTTTCCTAATATTCCTCTAGAGTGGAGTCAAGATATTCCCCTAACTTTAATTAATCAAGTTAAACATAAAACAGAAATAGTTGTGATTGATGATGTGAGCATAGAGACTTCTCTGACAAAGGATAGTTATATCAGGAAGGAAAAGCCAAAAAGTATTTTATGTATGCCGATTATGAATCAAGGTGAGTTTATTGGCATATTGTATCTGGAGAATAATTTCACTACAGGCGCATTTACATATGATCGCATAGAATTTCTGAAGTTAGTCACCACTCAAGCAGCTATATCTCTGAAAAATGCCACACTCTACCAAAAATTATCCCAGGCAAAAGAGAAACTGGAAGAATATAGCCACTCCCTAGAAGAAAAAGTAGAAGAAAGAACCGAAGAACTCTATGCTAAAAATCAACGTCTACAACAAGCTTTGCAAGAATTACAAACTACTCAGACCCAATTGATTCAAAGTGAAAAGATGTCTTCATTGGGGCAAATGGTAGCGGGTATTGCCCATGAAATTAATAACCCCATTAACTTTATTCATGGCAATATTAGTCATGCCAGGGAATATGTAGAAGATTTATTAGATTTGGTTTCTGTTTATCAGCAAGAATATCATGATTCTTCCGACGTAGTTGCCGAGAAACTTGAGGAAATCGATTTAGAATTTTTAGCAGAAGACTTACCAAAGTTACTCAACTCTATGAATATGGGAACTTCTCGCATTCGCAGTATTGTGTTGAGTTTACGTAACTTCTCCCGCCTTGATGAAGCAGAAATGAAATCTGTAGATATTCATGAAGGCATAGATAATACCTTAATGATTTTACAACATCGTCTCAATGCGAAGAGCGATTGTGAGGAAATTGAAGTGATCAAAGAATATGCCCAACTTCCTGAGGTTAATTGTTATCCAGGTCAGTTAAATCAGGTATTTATGAATATTCTCAGCAATGCCATTGATGCTTTAGAAGATCAAATCATGGGAGAAGATTCTCAGTTAAAACATCCCCAGATTCGTATTAGTACAGAATTGATGGAAGACTCTACAGTTAAAATTAGAATTGCTGATAATGGTCCTGGGGTACCAGAGGAAGTAAAAGAAAAAATATTTGACCCATTTTTTACTACTAAACCTGTAGGAAGTGGTACGGGCTTGGGGCTTTCCATTAGTTATCAAATTATTGTGGAGAAGCACAAGGGTCAATTAAGCTGTAGTGCTGTACCAGGAAAAGGAACTGAGTTTGCGATTATGATTCCTGTGTAAATGCAGTTACATCTTGTAACTTTTCAATAACTGTAAGGTGGGCACTGCCCACCTTTTACTATATGCAAACTCCTTCTATCATGCTTACATAAGAAGTTGTTGGCAAAATGCGATTTAATCGAAAACCAGCCACCTCAAAAAGATGAGAAAATTCTGCTTCTGTGCGCTCTCGTCCCCCTGAATACATAATTAACATTTCTAAATCGAGTAATTTACCAAAATGAGCTTCATCACCAGGAGGAATCACAGCTTCAACTACAAGCAACTTTCCATTACTAGCTATACTCTGGCGAATATTCTTCAGGATATGAATACAACGTTCATCATCCCAATCATGGAGGATTTGAGACAAAATATATGCATCACCGTTTGCAGGAACAGTTTGAAAAAAATCCCCTCCAATTGTTAAACAGCGGTCGGCTACTCCCTCTTTTTCTAGTAAAGTTTTTGCACTATAAACTACAGAAGGTAAGTCAAAAAGTGTACCTTGCATATGTTGGTTTTTAGCCAAAATAGATGCAATTAAACCGCCACAACCTCCAGCTACATCAACAATATTAGCTATGTTGGAAAAGTCATATACTTCAACAATTGCTGAGTGTATGCCTTTAGAAGAATTGGTCATTGCTTCATTGAATATTTTCCCTGATACGGGATTTTGCTGAAAATATTCAAAGGCATTGTCAACATGATAAAGATGCTGTAGTGCAGGCTTCCCAGTCTTGATAATTTGTACAATATCTCCCCAACTCTGCCAATTCCATTCATCCCCTAACATTATTGAAAGGGAGCGTAAGGAAGATGGAAAGTCACTTCGGAGATATTCTCCAATCTCTGTAAGTGCAAATTTTTGTGGCTCTATTTCTGTGAAAATACCCACACTTGAGAGAGCACGAAGTAATCGATACAAATAAGGTGCATGAGTATTAGTTGCTAGTGCAAGTTCATTAATACCTTTTACATCATCCTTAATTAGATCGGCGATTTCTAGTTTTGCAGCTGCATATACAGCTTGGGAAATCCAGGCTCCAGTTATCATCTGGAGTAAAAGTAGAGGGATCGTTTTTGTGGGATTTTCAGAGTCTTCCAATTTCTATAAAGCTCGTAATTGCATAGTTTGGATTGGGAAATTGTGATCGGGATAAAGTGTTTGACATATCAAAAATTTGGCGTTGCTGAATCAAGATATGAATTTATCGAAGGAAGAAGTTTGAAGTCAGGAGGTTTGAGCGTCCTGTTCTTCAAACTTCTGACTATAGGGGTCAAAAACCCCATCCCCTATGGGTTGTCCGTTTTGAGTTGGGGTCAGGGTCCCCATCTCAAAACCCCGCTCAAACCGCTCAAACCCTCTTCCCTCTTCCTTCAATTCACCCAGAGGCGCACCAGACGCAGAGAATAAGAATTTTAAGACGTTATATGAATTTATCTCATATTATTTCATATTATGATTCAGCAATACCAGAAATTTTATTGTGAGCAAATAGTAATAGAATCTTGAAGTTACACATTAATCCCTACTCGTATAGATTAGTTGACCTTCAATGGGTATAGAAATATTTAACGCGGGCTTGTCAGGATTTAAAGCAGGTTCTATCCACCCTTCACTAACCATTACTTCTAAACAACCTATTGTTTGATGAAGGGCTACTTGGGCATGTTCTGAAGAAAAACGTGTCTTAAAGATGGTAATTAGGTGCTGGTAAATTTCCTGAATATCAGCAGTTCGTCTGAGAATGTCTATTAACAAACCGTAAAGACCAGTAATAGGTAGACGATGATTATTTTTTACATAACATTTTACCTGGCTGATTTGCCCGTGATTATAGACCGCAACAAATTCTTCTTCAGCACCTTTTAGGTTTAAATTAAACACATTATAACCACTGACTTCCCAAGCTATCTCCTGTTGCGAAAAACGCTGCATAACTTGTTTCATCGAACCAAGATCAAATCCTCCTATGACCGCTTGCCCAAGGATATCATTAGTAAAACCTCCTTGAGATAGCCATTGAAAAGCTTCTTCCGGATTGAGATTTAATCCTGCTTCTTGAGCAATGGTTTGAGAGTGTTCTTGTAAGTCTGTAAATTGACCGTTAGCAGCATACCAATAATCTGCAAATTGGATATGTTGTTTAATGCGTCGGCGTTGATTTTGGTCGTATTGGTTTTTCAGCCAATGAGAGTCATATTGACCTTTCTCCAATGACAAAATTGTATAAGCCAATTCACGGGCACCTGTATGAGTTAAAGTCATTCCTGCTGCTAAAATTGGATCGGCGAAACCAGCTGATTCTCCCACTAAAAACCAGTTATTTCCGGTTGTCTTTTCTGATAAAAATGACCAATCTTTGGTTGTTTCTATTTTATTTCTACAAGTAGCGTTAGCAATTAACTTTGAAATACGAGGTTCGCTTTTGAGAGCTTCATGATAAATTTCTGAAGGTGATTTTTTCAGGGTTTTATAATGGGTTGCTGGACATATAAACCCAATACTAGTGCGAGTTGGTCCTAGGGGAATAAACCATATCCATCCATGGGAAAGACTCATTACCTGAACGCGAGTACCCCCGACACCAATTTCTACAGCCCATTCAGCATTTGTCCAGTAATCCCAAATAGCAATGTTTTGTAATTGTGTAGGACAGTCAGCCTCAACGCCTAAAGCTCTCCGCAGTACACCAATATGACCAGAAGCATCAATATAATAACGAGCAGTAATCTTGTCCCCTGAATTAAGCTGTAATCCAGCTACGCTCGCGCCATCAACATCTACTTTGACCACCGAGGTTTTTTCTCTCACCTCACATCCCATTTCTTCTGCATGGCGGAGTAAAATATTATCATAGATAGCACGATCCACCTGAAAAGCTGTTTGTCTTCTTTGCCCCTCATATCTACTAGGACGTGTCTCTTCTTTGAACTGCTCTGTGTGTAAAAAATTAAAGTCCCAAGGTCGCGGATCTTGACCCCAACGGTAAGTAACACCAACCTTAATTGGAAAATTAGCAGCTTCTACCTTATCCCAGCATCCCATTTCGTGCAGAATTTCTCCAATCTGAGGTAATTGGCTTTCACCAACATGATCTCTTGGGAACTGCTCTTTTTCTACAATTAATACTTGCAATTGAGGATTATACTTTTTTAATAGAGTACCTACGGTACTACCAGCAGGACCACCACCAATAATCAGGACATCATATTTACTATTCATGATCGTTTAACCTTTTTGTTTAATAACTAGAAAAATTGAGCAACCAAATTATCAAAGTAATAGATATATTTTTTGTTGAAAAAGAGTCGGGAATATCTAAATATTATTTGAAGGTTAGATTACATACTTAACAGTTACACCTACTTATAAAAAACTGTTAAGTATGCAATTAATAGCAGGGTATATTCTTAGATTTTAAGTATTCCCATTTAAGATAATACTAGGAGTTTATGTCCAAGTGTGGGAAATATCTAATTTTTCTGTCCAAGTATGCAACATATTTTCTGTCCAAGTGTGGGAAATATCTAAGTTTTCTGTCCAAGTGTGAGACATCTCTAAATCGGTGTTGATTGCAGTATTAGATGTAGACATGATATTCCTATTCATTAAAGATGATATAAAGTACCAGTGAAGCAAGTAGGTGCAAAACATAAAAATGCACATATATTTTTTCTAGGTTTTTTTAACCAGATATATCAAAAACATATTTCTTAGTTATAAATGCTAATCAAGAATAGAAAGAGGCATATTTATTTAATACCTCTCATACTATTATGGTCCAATTCATACAAATGTCATAGACATTTTATTGGGTAATTCTTGATTCTTTTCTCCAACAGGATGATTCATCGCGTAAGCCATCATTTCATGTACTGATTCAGAAAAAACTTCAAATACTTTTTCTACAATCTTAAAAGCTTTATCTCTCTGCTTATCTGTTAATTCTATATTTTCTAAAATTTGTTCTACTTCCTCAGTACCCGTGGCATGACCTGTTTCTACACAAAAATGATGTTGACCAAAGTAACGATAGCTTTTATTAGTTATTTGTTGTAACTCATTGGCAACTTCTGCTGTTAGTGCCAAAGCTACATTACCTGTTGCTTCTATTGCCTCTATTGCAGCTAAAACGATAATAGGTTCTTGCTGAAAGGTGTGTAAGGCAATTTGATGACAAACTTGACGAGTTTTATAAGTTTCATCACCCCAATAAAACTTAATGGCATCACTAAATTTCATTGTTTTATCAAAGCCCAATTTTTTCAAATCTTCCAATAGCCAAATCCAATGATGGTCATCTTCATAGGTATGTCTATTGATTATTTTTTGAATTGGATCTTCAGTTGGCTCTTTACGAAAATCATACTTATTCAAATGTCCAAATCCTATTGCAAAAGGAGTTGCACAAGGTGCCCAAGCCAACCTTTGAAGAGGGTGGATACTTTTATCTTGCATATATTGGAAAAGAGGTAATTGGGCGAACTCTTGTTTCCTTTCTTCAATTAATTTTAAAACTTTTTTCATTACTTGATTCGTTGATTATTTGATTAGTTAAGTTGTTGGGCATTCCAATAAATTAATGCACCCATAACGGAGCAAATACAAATACAAAATATGCTTTTCCCTAATTTATTGCTGCCATTACGATGACTTAATTTTGGGATTTGAAAGCATATTTTCAAATCGGAACTCGAACCGTTATTCAAATATAAATTGCTTGAATAACAAAAAGATATCCGCGATCGCCTGGAATTTTTGCAAAAATTAACCACACTGATTTACCATGTATCTTTAAAAACTATCAATAAGTCTCTCGATCGATTACGCTCTAACATCTTCGTCAATAGATATTAAGGAACTAAAACAATGCAATAAGAAGGTTTACGGATAATTAAGTTTATTTTCAATATTGAAATTAAACTTATCAATAATTTTATATCAATAGTTTTAATTCATCAACAAGAGTGTTTTAAAATACCAGACACTCTCCGGTATTTCACTTATATGTCAATATTCCATGACATATAATTGTGACAAAATATCTGCTCATGTTTTTTCGATATGAACAGCTGCTATGATAGAGCGGGTACACAAATACAGCACTTTTCAAATTAGTGAGGTACATCGGCAGAATAAACAACCTTTACTTATGCATAGTTTGTACCTCATAAACCCGTAATACCCTGTAATATCCCATATTATTTGTATTCAAATAACACTTTTAGGAATCATATAAAAATAAGTTGCATAAATTGGCGAAAATAGAGACTTAGAGATAGATGCAAGATATATAGAATATGTATTCCATTCAATCAATACATCTAATAGCAACTTTAAGAAACATTCATATAAATTATAGTAATCTAAGTTAAAGTATAAAATGTAACTTTACTGCAAGTATGAAGCTATTTGCATACTAAAAACATATTTATCATCCCTAGGGTAGATGATTCAATATATTTTTTTAGTATTTAAGTACTATTTTATGAATTTTGGGCAGAAAAAAAAGCAAGCCGAGCAGATAATCTGTCTCAATCTTCCTTTATGTAGGGCTTGCTGTTTGTTTAGCGCAGGGTTAGCTGTACAAGGCTTTGGGTGAGGTTAGGAAAACCTTAACACTGAACTCTTAACAGTTTTATGCCCTATCTTTTATATTTTTTTACCAGAAAAAATTATAAATGTAAAGTTTTTAAGCCTCATACCCCTATTCTCTTGCACTTTTTTCTGCAATGAAAGCCTGAAAAGATTAAAACATAAGAGTTTTAAAGCTATTCAGCAGACCCTATGTAGAGTGCATTTGACTCAAAATCAGCTATGAGAATTCTCTATGCTTTGATAGGGAAAGATTTACTTCTTTTCTGGAATGCTATATTTGGCAATCATCTTTGCTAATAGGGATAAATCAATTGGCTTAGAAATATATTCATTGACCCCTGCACTCAAACAAGTTTCGCGATCGCCTTTCATTGCCATTGCGGTTTGAGCAATCAGGGGAATCTCTCGATACTGCTGATGTTGTCGCAATTGCTGCACTAGTTCCAAGCCATTGCTGTCTGGTAATTGGATATCCATTAAAATGACAGCTGGCCTAATTTGTGTGAGAACTTGCCAAACTTCTGCTGCACTCTTGACTAAAGTTACCCGATACCCATCGTTTTCTAGATAAGTTTGTATCATCTGGGCATTTGGTAAATCATCCTCTAGCAACAAAATATCGGCAGAAGCAGGAGATAAAAAAACAGAACCATCGATCGCTTGCTTGTCTTGTTCTGTTTCCTCCTGACTGGTTAATTCCGGGAGTTGCTCCAATGCAGCAGCTGGAATTAAGGGTAGTGCGATGGTAAATTGAGAACCTCTATCTACGTCCGATTCCACTTCTATCCAACCACCATGAATTTCAGCTAGTTGCTTGGTGACAACTAAACCTAAGCCAGTACCTTCTCCACGATTAGCTACAGCATTAGCAATTTGGCAATAGGGTTGAAAAAGTTGGCTTTGTAGTTCTTTGGGAATACCCGTACCGGTGTCCCAGACAGTAAAATTCATGAATGAACCATTGAGCTGCACCTTTAAGCCAACACTTCCACTACTGGTAAACTTGAGGGCATTAAACAATAGATTCAACAGCATCTGTTTCAGTCTTAAAGGATCTGCAACTAGGGTTGTGACGTTATCGTCTATCTCTTGTCGCAGTTTCAAACCCTTGTTGCTAGCTTTTTCCTTGACTAGTGCCAAAACATTACCACACAACTCTGGTACATTTACTTTTTCCCACTGTACCTCTAGTTGATCGGCTTCAATTTTGGATAAATCTAAAATATCGTTGATTAATGCCAATAAATGTTTGCCACTGGAGAGGATGATATTTAAATATTCTTGATGTCTCTCCTGGGTGGGATCGTAACCTTTGGCTAATAGCAGTTGGGTAAAACCGAGAATGGAACTTAAGGGAGTACGAATTTCATGGCTAGTATTTGCCAAAAATTGGTTTTTGAGTTGATTGGTACGCTCTAGTTCTTGATTAAACTTCTCTAAATGCTGACACGACTGCTGTAAAGATTGTATTTGTGTCAGTTGCTCTAAAGCTTGGGCACATTGTTGAACCGCATCTTTTATTAGTCGGGGTATTAGTTGAGTTGCTAAATCAACCTGTGCTTCTTCTCCAGGTAATAGCATTTCCGTGTCAACTATTAGCCAAGCTGTAAAGGGGAAAGAGCTATCTGGTAAACGCCAAGCTTTTTGGGGTACTTGCTGTTCTAAATTTTCTAAGTCCTGAAGTTTGATTTCTGCGGATAGCTTTAAAGATAGCTTTCTCTGCTCAACAATAATTTGTCCTACCCAAGGATCTTGTAAATCCTCTTCTGAGGAGTTGGAAAGGTAGGCAATTGTGGCTACAGCTGTTTTTGGTTGTAAAAGTGCGATCGCCAAGCAACTTCTGGTAAAAGTCACTAATTCACTTGCGCTCAGAGCAACTTGGAGTTCATCTAGGAATGTTTGAAAAATTTCTGCTTCTGAGATTATGACTTCTTTCTGAGGTAACAAAGTAGAGGCAAAGCGATCGCTCAAGCAATTTTGCAACTGTTTCAAGCTACGTTCTAACCACAACTCAGCACGAAGTTGCTGAATTGTCGCCAAAAGATTTGGCACTTCATCTACCTGGGGGTTACGTTCTGGTAAGCTTGAATACTGCTGCATGGTCAACTAGACCGCCAAACAAACATAACTATTATGGCTGTAAACGAAATGAAAGTCAGATTTTATGTATATTAGCTCACATTTCCTTTATTATTTATAAACCAAAATTAGCCCCATCGAATGTGACGGGGACAGCAAAAAGGAGTGTATGAAATCACAATCTTGGGAAGAGGAGTGAGGGAGTGAGGGAGTGAGGGAGTGATGAGGTGATGGGGTGATGGGGTGATGGGGTGATGAAGTAATAAGTAATAAGTAATAAAGAAAAATTTGTCCCCTTGTCTCCTTGTCCCCTTGTCTCCCCAAACTCCTTCCCCCCTACTCTGCTCCAAGCCGCTACCGCGTCTACACTCCTCCACTGGGATACCTAAAGGCGTTAGGATGTAGCGTTTAAGCTTGCTGAGGGATAACTGCTCCCATGCTCCCGATGAAGCAAGAAGTTATTGCGCTCAATTACCAGGTTTAGCCAGTAATTACCAGCAAATAACACATCAGATTATAAGAACTTCAGGTAAATATTTTCACAATATGGATGCACAATTTGTTCAATTAATAATCAATGGCATAGCTGTGGGAAGCATTATTGCTCTAGCTGCTGTTGGACTCACCTTAACCTATGGCATTTTACGGTTGTCTAACTTTGCCCACGGTGATTTTCTGACTTTGGGTGCGTATTTCACTTTTTTAGTTAATTCACTAGGAGTAAATATTTGGCTGTCAATGTTAATAGCAGCACTAGGAACGGTGGCTGCAATGCTTTTATCAGAAAAATTACTCTGGTCTAGGATGCGCTCTATTCGCGCTACTTCCACCACTTTTATTATCATCTCCATTGGACTAGCTTTATTTTTGCGGAACGGCATTATTTTTATTTGGGGTGGTAGTAACAAAAACTATGATTTGCCTATCACTCCTGCTTTAAAAATATTTGGTTTAAATGTGCCCCAAAATCAATTAGTAGTCCTGGCATTGGCTGTGGTGGCGATTTTAGCACTACATTACCTACTGCAAAATACCAAGATTGGTAAGGCAATGCGTGCAGTGGCTGATGATTTGGACTTAGCTAGGGTATCAGGTATTAATGTTGACCAAGTTGTGATTTGGACATGGGTAATTGCTGGTAGTATTACATCATTGAGTGGTAGTATGTACGGCTTAATTACCGCAGTTAGACCTAATATGGGTTGGTTTTTAATTTTACCATTATTTGCATCAGTAATTTTGGGCGGAATTGGCAATCCTTACGGTGCGATCGCTGGTGCTTTTATCATTGGTATTGTCCAGGAAGTTAGTACTCCCTGGCTTGGTTCCCAATACAAACAAGCTGTAGCTTTGGTAATTATGATTGCCGTGCTGTTAATCCGTCCCAAAGGATTATTTAAGGGCACGATTTAGGAAAGTTGACAGTTGTTCTTTCCTTCCAACAACCACCAACTAACAACTAGCAACTAACAACTAACAACTAACAACCCTCACTCCTCTTCCCCTGCGTGGTAAGAACTACGAACCAAGGGACCGGAACGGACATGGGAAAATCCCATTTTTTTGGCGATCGCACCTAGTTCCTCAAATTCCTCTGGAGTCCAATACTTTTGTACTGGTAAATGTTCTAAGGAGGGACGCATATACTGACCAATGGTGATGCGATCGCATTTTACTTTGATTAAATCTGTCAGTGCTTCTACGACTTCCTCCACGGTTTCACCATGTCCCAACATCAAACCAGATTTAGTGGGGATGGAGGGGTCAATTTCTTTCACTACTTGCAACACCCATAAAGAGCGATCGTATTTGGCTCCCCGACGCACTGGTGGGGTTAAGCGACGTACAGTTTCAATGTTATGGTTGTAACAAGCGGGCTTCGCTTTTACAATTTGCTGAATCCGTTGCCGTTGTCCTTGTTCGCCCGCACCAGCACCACCCCAAAAATCCGGTGTTAGCACTTCAATTTGAGTTAGGGGGTTCAATTGGCGAATTACCTCCATAGTCTTGACAAAATGACCGGCACCTTGATCTGGTAAATCGTCACGAGCTACAGAAGTCAGAACTACATAACGCAATCCTAAAATTTTTACTGCCTCCGCCACTTTCTGTGGCTCTTCTAAGTCAATGGGCATGGGGGCGTGACCTTTGTCTACTTGACAAAAAGCACAAGAACGGGTACAGGTAGGTCCCATGAGTAGGAATGTAGCCGTTTTTTGGGAATAACACTCTCCCCGGTTAGGACACCGCCCCTCTTCACAAATCGTGTGAATTTGCCGCTGTTTAATAATGCGTTGTACCGTGGAAAGCTCGCTAGCTTTGCCAATGGGACGACGTAACCATGAGGGCATGGCAGCGATTTGGGATCTCAATTGGGTTTGTTTGCTCGAAGTCATTTCAGTGATCAGTTATCAGTTATCAGTTATCAGTTATCAGTGAGAAGTTGCAGTGGACGGTAAGCCACTCCCCAAGTAGAGCGACTAGGGAGGACACAGTAGGGAAAAATGTTTCCACCTCCACAAATAGAATTTGGGAGCTTGATACCATAGACGCGCAGTGGCTTCTCGTAGAGTTTACTGTTTGGTTATAAAGGGTGAAAAGACAGAAGTTATTTCATGTAGCTTACGCAATTCATGGGTAAATTTTCCACACCCCTACTTTTATTGTTCAGTTCCATATACCAGTATTATTCACAGGATGAGTTGCACAAAATACTTGTATAGTCTTCAATTATCCCAGAATATACTATCCCCCAATTCCAGGAGATTTTGGATATAGTGGGAACATTCTCCAATGAAATTGGTGAAAACGCCTTCTAAAACAAAAGTTTCTGTTAGAGCAAGCAGTCGTGGCAAGTAACAAAATCCTAGTTATTGATGACACTACAGTTGTCAGGGTGAAAGTACGAGAAATGTTACCTCCAGGTAATTTTCAGGTACTGGAAGCTAAAGATGGACTCGAAGGATTAAATTTAATCCGTAAAGAAAAACTGAGTCTAATCATGTTAGACTTTCTATTACCAAAAATGAATGGCTGGGAAGTTTTTCAAGAGATTCAGGCACAACCGGAATTAAGAAAAATTCCTCTGGTGATTATGTCTGGTCGCAAAGAAGAGGTAGTTGAAAAAATTACAGAACCCTTTAAGTATTTTGAATTTCTCGGCAAGCCTTTCGATCAAAAACAGTTGATTGTTGCCATTAAGTCAGCTATGGCAAAGGCAAAGCTACCCCGTGAAGAGAATTCTCCCACGGCAAGTGCTACCAAAGAAACATCAGCACCGGTGAACGCTGCTTCTGAGGCAAGTTCAGCAGCAGAAATCGAGGCACTAAATGCAAAAATTACTAAGATGCAAGCAGAAATTGATGGTCTGAAGAAGCAGTTAGCTCAGGTTGTTACCTTTATTAAGCAGAAAGTTAAATAATACCATTTTAGATTTTAGATTTTAGATTTTGGATTGTAAAATTCTTACTGGATAAGTTTTTCGGCTTTCCATCATCACAGTCATTTTTACCGACGGATGGTTTATATGTCAGATTGGTATAACCTTGGCTGGTTAATTTCATGCTTACTATTGTTGAGCCTGCCCATGCAGGCTTTTGCTATGTTGAAATAAATTAGAAGCTAAAAACCCAACTATCTCCTTCACTCCTTCACTCCCTCACTCCCTCACTCCCTCACTCCCTCACTCCTTCACTCCTTCACTCCCTCACTCCCTCACTCCTCCTCACTCTCCCCGACGAGCGCTAGCTTTTAATTTGGGATAAGCAATCCGTTTGTGATGGAACTGCTGCCAAACTTGGACAAAAATTTGGGCAATTTCTGTAATTTCTTCCCGTTTGAGTCCGGATTCTACCAATTGTTCATCTTGCCATCGAGCGCGGAGAATATTGTTTACCATTGCCAAGGCTTTTTCTGGGGTCGCATCTTTAAGCGATCGCAATGCGGCCTCACAGGAGTCTGCTAACATAACAATACCCGTTTCCCTAGATTGGGGAATTGGTCCATAGTAACGAAAGTCACTGTCATCCACTGTACAAGTAGGGTCTTCCTTGGCTATTTGTTGGGCTTGATGATAAAAGTAAGCAATTTGCATGGTACCCTGATGTTCGGGGATAAAAGCCTGGATTGCTGTAGGTAAACTATGTTTACGCGCCATTACTAACCCTTCAGTGACGTGCTTTCTAATAATTTCTGCACTCTTCCAAGGGTCTTGAATTTCTGTATCATGTTTGTTTGGTCCCCCCATTTGATTTTCAATAAAGGCTTGGGGGTCATGCATTTTACCAATATCATGATATAAGGTACCTGCCCTGACTAATTCCACATTACATCCTAATTTTTTGGCAGCAGCTTCGGCTAAGGTAGCTACAAATAGGGTATGTTGAAATGTCCCTGGTGTTTTTGTGGCTAGTTGCTGTAACAAGGAACGGTTGGGATTGGATAACTCTGCTAACCTAATTGGGGTGACTAAATCAAAGATTTTTTCTAGGTAAGGACTTACCCCCAAAGCGACAATACTCCAAATTAAACCAGATACACCAAAAAATACCGCTTCTTGAAGTACTAAATAGGAAGCTGTACCAAAGACTAAACCTCCCAGAGCAAGTTTAATAATTAAATGTACTCCACCTTGGGTAAGAGCGATCGCAATTCCTAATAATGCCAATTCTTCCCGTGAATGCAGCCTTTTTGCCACACAACTACCTAATATACCCCCAGCTGCACCAGCGATCGCGGCTATCTGACTAACTTCTAAACCAATGGGTAATACTAGTAACAATAATCCAATCACCGTTACCCCTAAGGTCGCACCGTAAAAACTCCCTAGCAATAAACCAATGCTACTCCAACCTGCATAATCAATGTTGAATGTCAATACTAAGGGTATGCTTAAGGTTAACAACAAAAATAATAAGCAATCTCTTTGTCGCAACCGCAGCTTGGTACGTCGCTGCACCAGGATAAAAACACCGATACCTGCAACTACAGCACATGTCAAATATGTCAACCCCCACCAGTTAATTCCTCGACGACTGAGGCGATAGTATTCTAGGACTGTAAATTGCCACGGAGTAATGGTTGCTCCCTTATGAACGATTATATCTCCTTTTTTCACAGACACCATTACGGGTGGAACCTCAGCGGCAGCTTGTTGGGCTTGCACTTTGGTTTTGGCTTCGTCTTTCCGCAGGTTGGGTTGGAGTACTTTTAATAAAATAATAGTTGCGACTTGTTCGCCATCTTTCGGTATGGAAGCCTGGACATTTAGCCTAACTGCATCTGGTAATATATTTTCTGGCAATCCTGGTGAAATACCCTGGGATAGTATTCTTTGGGCAATGTCTTGGATTCCCATTTGTGTCTTTGTCCAATCATCATCGGATATATCCAAAATATTGGTTTGGGCAAAGATTGGCTGTTTCTGTTGTTCGACTATCTGTAAAAGCTGTGTCACAGCTTGAGCGTAGGCTTGACGCGCTGCTAATATTTCTGAAATTAACGAAGATAGATTTTGGGCAGAGGTATTCAGGCGATGGGCTGCTATTTCTCCTACTGCTCGATCAAATTCAGTTGAATCATCATTGGAGATACGGCTATTGGGTGGAGTTCCCTGCACCCGATTAATTCCTGAGGGTTTTCCAGTCAAACGTCCTGATTTTTGCTTTCTGTAATGCTCTACAGCTATTTGTAATGCTTCCCAGTCCCTATCATTAGAGGAACGCAAGTAACGTTGTGATCCAAGGGATAAGATGGAAACATCCACAAACGGGAACGAACCTGCTGTAGTACGAACGTTATTGAGCTGACTCAACAGCTGCTGTAAGTTTTGGTCGATTTGTTGGTTTGCGGAAGTATCGACCATTAACATTGCTACGGAGCTTTGACTGGCTGCTTGCCGGTTTTTCTCGGTTTGTTCCTTGTTTTCAATTTCACCAGCTTTGGGCGCGATAATCGTTTGTGGCGCGATAGTTCCTGCCTTTAGCTTGGGCTGGTTGTATAACTTATGACCCATTGCCCCTGTAAGACATACTACGGATAATGTAAATACAACAGGGTAATGTAATTTGATTGAGCCTAAACTCAAATTAATAGGACTCTTGGTTTTCACTGACTTTACTATTCAACCAGATACTGTTGTGTGTAGGTGTCCGGCTCTATCATTACTAATCTTCCTCCATAAATCTGTAAGTAGCAAGTTGTGTGGAATTATCGCTGTCATGACATCAGCTGGTGCAGCAATTGCTAATTGCCAATATCTATAAACAGGTAAATGGCATAGGGAGAAAATTAGAAGATTGTATCAGCGGATAACATTAGGGGCTGCGATTGCTTGTAAGCTGACTAAATTTTGATCTGTAGCTAATCCTCCTTGAGTCATATCGGTTTTATCTGAGTTTAACTCATACAATCCCGACCAATCTGCCAGCAAGGCATCTGCTAATTTTAACATTTGTAAAAATTCACTTCGTTGCCGTTGTGGCAGCCGTGGAGATGACAACCGGGCTTGCCAACTCACGGGTATACCTACTGTACTGTTATAAGCTCCTGAGAGGCAGGCCACAAGGAGCGGAATGGACTGTAAATTACTACTAATTTGCACCGAACGTAGAATTGTCAGACGAAAGTCTTCTATGGTACTCAAATAGCAGTAAAATGCCATTGCCATCATACTGCTGGGCGACTCTACTCCACCTAATTCTGTTTTTGCTCTGGCTAATCCAGCCTGCTGTTCTAACAAATAATTAAGTTTTAATAATTTTTGTGGAAGTACGGTTGAAGTTTCACCAATAAAATCAATTATTTGTGAGTTGAGGGTATTTGAATGTAGCTTTTCTGACATTGATTGGGCGATGGCATAGGCAAATGCTAAGGTTATATCTCGCCAAACTCCTTCCACTTGCCATACTTGTAGTAAATTAAGCAAGTTGTGCCGTAACTTGGTAAAATTATCATGAAAAAATAAAGCTACTGGTAAGGTAGCTAGAATCACTTTGTATGAGTGATTAAAATTTGTATCCAGGTGGGAAAAATGCTGTTGTGGCAGACTTTGCCAATGATTTAAATCGAATCTACCTTGTTCTATCAAATTCATCGCCGCCAGAATAATCAGCTGGCAATGTGAAAGTTCGCTTTTTTGCTTCTCTTCAGTGTCAACAGCAATAGTTTCTCCCAAGCATATGCCAACAAAAGTACCCCTGAAATGACTGGCTAAAGAGTGGCGCATAGGTTCTGTAGCTGCTTCTTAATTTTGGGCGAGTATGACAAAATTATTTTAACTCTGGACTACTAGCTGCTTGCAAGTGATGCACCAATGCCTGCAAACCTAGTAAATAACTTCGCGCTCCAAAACCACTTATTTGCCCCACCACAACTGCTGCCAGATATGAATGATGGCGAAACTCTTCCCGACGGTAAATGTTACTCAAATGCACCTCTACAGCAGGCAAGTTCACCGCCGCGATCGCATCTCTTAAGGCTACACTAGTATGGGTATAGGCTCCAGCGTTAATTAAAACACCTTGATGTTTCCCTACAGCCCCATGAATGGCATCAACTAACACCCCCTCATGGTTTGATTGCAAAGTCACAACTTCTACACCTAAGTTTTCGGCAGTTGCTGCTAGTAAATCATTAATAGCATTTAAAGTCAGGGAACCATAAATTCCTGGCTCTCGCTGACCCAATAAGTTCAAATTAGGTCCATGTAGTACTAGAATACTCAAGACACTGGACTGTAAATTCTCCACCTAGTTCTTTTCAACGCCGACGGGATCTATCATTTACAGGAATCGGAATTAATTCCGGTTCCGGCTCAGTTTCTGGTCCTAAAAGGGACTCAACTAGCTTGCGTGCCAACTCTTTCAGCTTTTCTAGTACCTTTTCAATATAGTCCATTAAACTGACCGCTCCTGAGATACTAACTCAATTTCCGATTATCATCTGTGGAGAAGGTAGGGTATTTGTAGATTCCTGTATTATAAGTTGACCTTAGCCATACTTATCATGTGTGAGGAATGAGCTACATATTAATTTTTGTGTTTTTTATTCTCCACTTTTCTAGAATATCACATTCGCAAAATATAAGACACTATTAGTCTAAGACAGTAATAACTTGTATTATTTCTGGCTACAACCTACGTAATTATCATTAAGGATAATAATTATCAATGTCCTCTTCTGATCAGTTGCCAATTATTAATGCTCTCAAGGAACCCACAGCTGATGCTTGGGTACAACAAGCGATTTCTAACTTAGATACTATTCTTCTCGATCATGCTCACTGCGAACGCAAAGCTGCTGGGGTAGCTCTCAATTTAATGTTTCGCTATCCTTCCCATACCAAAATGATCAAGGAGTTAACTAAAATCGCTAGGGAAGAGCTGGAACACTTTGAGCAGGTGAATGAATGGTTAGAACGGCGAAATATCCCTATGGGTCCTTTGAATGCACCTCCCTATGGTGCGGGTTTAAAAGCCCAGATTCGCCGTCAGGAGCCACACAGACTGTTAGATTCTTTACTTGTGAATGGATTAATTGAAGCTCGCAGCCACGAACGTTTGGGTTTGTTATCCATCCATTGTCCGGAGCCGGAACTCGCTACATTTTATGGTAGTTTAATGGCTTCGGAAGCTCGGCATTATGGAGTTTACTGGGTATTAGCTGATACTTATTTTCAACGGGATATATTTATGCAGCGTTTGGGAGAGTTGGCAGTGGTAGAAAGCGAATTGCTGGCAAATTTACACCCAGAACCGAGAATTCATAGTTAACCTGAGTTCGGTGTTCGGTGTTCGGTGTTCGGAGTTAAAATTAACGTCAGTTCCGTCGAACTCACACTGATTTACTAAGTTTAGGTTAATTGTTGACTTTATTCTCAACTATTCGGGAAGTGACTCCTCACTTGAATTGTACAAATCTTTGACTCATAAGGGTTTTAGCTTCAAAATTTCGTCGAATTCACGTCATAGTTAGGGTTTGCGGAAAAAGTCTTTGGGTGAGGGTAGGAAATAGGGAACAGTTTCATGTCCTAATTTTTCCTATTCTTTTTACCAGAAAAAATTATCAAAAATTATCAATGCAAGCCTTTTAAACCTCAACCCCTTATTCTCTTGCACTTTTGACTTTGATAATCGCCTGAAAGCATTGATAAATCAATATTTTCTAGTGATACCAATTTCCTAAGATAATGCGTCAAGAATAAAATCATATTCTGTATTATTTTTTGCAAGTGTAGCCTAGTTAAATGAAATTGGTATTATTCAGCAGGTTCTAGTTAGTCCCCCAGGGTAAAATCCCACAACTAAGGATGCAAATGCTTTGTGACTAACTTCTCAAGGGCGCACGCAATGCGCCCCTACAAACTCCGTGCCTCCGCGC
>JAAUYI010067603.1_pt1 | contig 30634 bp, 25 predicted proteins | sample 7278041 | NCBI WGS metagenome assembly JAAUYI01 (sample SAMN14350216, study PRJNA611818) | marine sediment metagenome | isolation source: surface marine sediment (0.6m) | place: French Polynesia: Moorea | collected 2018-08
ATAACATACCTGGAATATAGCCAATAATAGCCATCCAGAAAGCTTGCTCCAAGATGATGCCATATATTACATTATCAGACGCACCCATTGCTTTGAGGGTTCCAAATTCCTTGATATGGTCAGAAACTGAAGAGTAAAGAATTTGACCGACAATAACTATACCCACAACCACACCTACAGCTGCACCCAAGCCGAGAATAAATCCAATCCCCGTTCGTCTTTCCCAGAAAGTTTGTACTTTTTGAGTCATTTCCCTCCTAGTATAAACCTCAGTTCCCGGTAAGAATTTTTTTAATCGCTGTTTCAGTTTTTGCAGATTTTCACCGGGCTGTGCTTTAACTAATACAAAAGAAATGGGAGTATTTAGGGCAATAGGTTCAGGAATAGGTTTTACCTGATCATCCTCAGCTTTAACAGCTGGATCGGCTCTTTTGTAAATATTAGTACACTTAACTTCTTCGGCTTCCCATCTACAATTGACACTGGAGGTAATGCGAGAGTTAATGTATGCATTGGCTGTTTCTAGGGAACCGAAGACGAATGAGCCAGAAACAACGGATTGAGAGTTTTGGGTGATGCCAACTATCTGGGCTGGTAATGAGCCAATCTCAGCTTGATCCCCAATTTTCCTCACCTTTAAAGACTTTAATTTGGTTCTATCAGCAATCAAGGTATAGGGCTTTTCCAGGTCATTTATACTACCCTGAGTCAGCTTACCAGGTGCAAAAAGTTGCTTACTGGGATTAAATCCAAATACTTTGACTATGGTTAATTCCCCATTGGGAATTAACCATCGTACCGAACCTCTGATTAAGGCATCTGCTTGCTGTACGCCCTTCACCTCTCTAGCTTTGACAACATTATCGAACAAAATTGGTTCTGTTAACTCCAGATGTACCATCCGCTTGGAACTGATCCAAATGTCGGCGGGGGAATCTTCGATTAATGATACAGTGGATCGAATTACTCCCTGAAATATTCCCGTTTGGATGGTTACAAGACTAACAGCAAACATAATTCCTGCTTGTGCAACTAAAAAGCGGGGAATGTCTTCTAAAAGATTTTTGCGAGCGATAGACACCATTAAAACCAGTAAAGAATCTAAATATCTAGATGAGCAGCATAAGTATGGGTTCCCCAGTAGATATACTCAAACTGTAATAGGAGTAGCAATCTTTTCCTTTGTTACCATAAGTTTTGATTGTGCTAACCAAAAAGTTAGTATCGTATATTCCAATTTTTCTAAACTGGTGTGAGGAGTAATGACAAATTTAGTACTACCTATATTGACAAATGCTGGTAAAATTGCCAGGGCAAATTTTGTTCGTAAAACTCGCCAACCTGATGTTTTTCAACAGAGGTTTTTGCGATCGCTACTCCAAGCTTATCAAGGGACAGAACTGGGTCAAAAATATGGATTAGGGGATATCCAAACCATAGAACAATTTCGTACTAGATTACCAATATTACCTTACAGCAGTTATGAACCATATGTTGAACGAATTGCTGCTGGGGAGACTAATATTCTCACACCCGATCAAGTTATCTATCTAAATCTTACCAGTGGTTCTACGGGCAAGCAGAAGTTAATTCCCGTCACCAAGCGATCGCGTCAAATTTTAAATCGGGCAAATCAGGTAGGTATTGGTTTTGCTGCAGATGCTGCCCAAAGCCGTGGTCTACCCATTGGTAAAATGCTACTGACAAGTTCAGTACAATTCATGGGACACAGCAGTGGCGGTATTCCCTATGGTCCTGTCAGTGTTGGCGACTTACGTTTAAATAAACTCCTTTACAAACAAGTATTTGCCCATCCCTACGAAGCATTACTACCAGCAGATTCTAAAGCTCGTCACTATATGTGTTTGCTGTTTGCCCTGAGAAATCCAGATATGAGGGTAATTGGGGCTAATTTCCCAGTACTGGGTTTACAGCTAGCTCAATATTTAGAATCCTATGCTGAGGAATTGCTCCATGATTTAAAAACAGGGGAAATCGCATCCGGGCTGACACTAGAACCAGGAGTAAGAGAGCAACTACAACAACAATTTTCCCCAGAACCTAAACGTGCAAGGCAACTTGAGGAGATTTTGCACAGTGAAGGTAGACTCACACCCCAACTGGCATGGCAGAACCTCTCTTGTATCATTACAGCCCGTGGCGGCACTTCCAACTTCTATTTTGAACGTTTTCCCAGCTATTTTGGCGACACTCCCATATTTGGTGGCATTTATGCCTCTGCGGAAGCTACCTTCGGTATTTATCAGGATTTCAACAACGATGGTGCAATTTTAGCTATTGATAGTGGCTTTTTTGAATTTATTCCCCCAGAACAATGGGATGTGGAGCAACCCAAAACCCTTTTACCTCATGAGGTGGAAGTAGGGCAGTATTACCGAGTTCTGGTGACTAACTATAGTGGTTTCTACCGTTATGATATTGGTGATGTGGTTGAGGTGATAGGTTTTTATAACCAGACACCTCTACTTAGCTTCCGTCATCGGGTAGGGGGTTTATTATCTTCTACAACAGAAAAGACAAATGAATTTCATGCCACCCAGGTAATGCAGCAATTACAGCAGGAATTTGATTTACCTTTAGAAAACTTCTGTATTACCCTTTCAGAAAAAGAAATTCCAGCCCATTACTTGTTAAATATTGAGCTAGTTCCCGGCTATACGCTCAGTAATCCCCAAGCATTTTTGGCTCAGTTCGATCAAAAATTACAGCAGGCGAACCGATCCTATCAAGATAAGCGGGTAAATCATCGAGTTCCCTGCCCTCGGTTGCGAATTTTAGCACCTGGAAGCTTTGCTCAAGTTCGTCAGGGTCTTTTAAACAGAGGAATACCTGCTTCTCAGTTAAAATTCCCCCATATCAGCGAAAATCGCCAATTTTTGGCTGGGCTTACAGTGCAACGGGAAGTAAGATTACCCGCAGATGAAAATGTCTTGGTCTAATTACTACCCCATCGATGAATCGAAGGGCTAATGAAATAAGGAAAACATTTTCCTCTCCACGGATAAATCCGGGGGCTTGTATCCAGTCTATTTTTTGGTCAACTAACAACTAACAACTAACAACTAACAACTAACAACCATTTTTAAGTTAGTCCCCCACGGTCAAATCCCACAACCTGCCTATGAAAATGCTTTGTGACAACTCCTCAAGGGCGCATTGCGTGCGCCCCTACTGCGGCTCCCACACCTAAGCTGTCAACTAACAACTAACAACTAACAACCATTTTCTAGCTAGCAATTAGTCCCAAGGACTCTGCCGCCTTCAACAAGAGGCAGAGCCTCAAAAACTGCAAAGTGATTGCCTGAACCATCATGCTTAATAAATCCTTAACAGTATCGCTTTTACAAAAATGGGCTGTACCGTTTTTACTTATTGTGGTAACTCTAAGACAAATGGTACTTGCTTACACCGTAGGTTTAAGTCCTTGGCATGGAGGTGGTTGGGGAATGTTTTCTTCTGTGGATCGAGATGAAAGACGCTTGATTTTAGTTGAAGGAACAGATACCCAAGGAAAATTAATCAGGATAAATTCAACATCTGTTAACTATCTTTTTTCCGATAGAGATTTGATTTTAATCAGAACTTTTCCTAGAAAAGAGTTGCTACAGAAATTTGCCCAAAAGGTTCTAGATTCCCAATCAAATGTAAGTGAAAATCAAGGGCTTAAACAAGCAATACCTGCAAATTTGCAAAAAGTCAAGGTTCAAGTCTGGCGCTTGCATCATAACCGGGAAACTAGTAGCATCCGATATGAAGCTTTAAGTCCAGGGGTGGAGGCTACAAGATGATCCGCAAGGTTCTTGATAGTTGTCGTCAAGCTTTTGTAAAGCTGATACAGCAACCGAGATACCTTCTAATAGTGCGATTAACGCTACTATTGGTACTGCTACATGGAATTGATGAAATTCAACTGCCAAGACTACCAGAAAGGATTCTGAGTGGCTTAATGCTCTTATTTCCTCGACTGCTGACTCAAAAGTTGATGTGGATTGTTCTTTGTGCGGTTCTGGTTGTCAATAACATCAGGTTTTGGTTCCTTTATGTCAACCATGAATATTTAATCACTTATTGGTGTTTAGTTTGTCTGTTGGCAATTTACAGTCCCCAGCCAGAGAAAGTCATGAGTTGGAATGCGAAACTCTTGCTGAGCTTATGTTTCTTTTTTTCCACAGTCTGGAAATTTATTTCTGGCGAATATTTAGATGGTTCGTTTTTACACGCCACATTTTTACTTGATAATAGACTGGAGATGGGATCCTTTCTATTGGGAGGATTGGATTTAGAGGTTTTGCAAAGTAACCGGGAAGCATTTGCAGCGATGCAAGCCAATGGGTTTACAAACGAGCAAGTAAAACTTATAACTAGTCCATTGATGAGTTCCCTGAGTATAGTTTTTTCTTATTGGACTTTGCTGATTGAGGGTGTGATTACTGTCGCTTTTCTCTCTCCTATACCAACGTGGCTTGATCAAAATCGCAATTGGTTACTAATTTTATTTATTGTCACAACTTACCCTCTGATACCCGTATATAGTTTTGCAGCCATGCTATGTATACTTGGTTTAGCTCAATGTTCCATGAATCAGCAAGAGCAATTTGCTACTTATCTGATGGTATGTTTACTAATTCCCTTGTGGATGACATTACCCCAAGCAATTTTTAATTTAATTGTTAGATAAATGAAAAGCTTAATTAATATAATTGTCAAAAATCTGGAAAAAGCTGTACTAAAAGATTCATGGTTGGAGAAATTAGTCGGGAAATATTCTTTAATTGGTGATTCGGTTTTTTTTGAGCCTGAGCAATTTCCCTGGGTTGCAGAACTAGAAGCTAACTGGATGGTAATTCGCCAAGAACTAGAACAAGTACTTGAGGATGTAGACGAGTTACCCAATTTTCAAGATATTTCCAGCAGACAATATCGCATTGCTAATGATAATCTCTGGAAAACCTACTTTTTTTATGCTTTTGGCTTTAAAGCTACTAAAAATTGCCAACGATGTCCCCAAACCACAAAACTCCTGGAAAAAATTCCGGGCATGAAGGTGGCATTTTTTTCTATCCTCGCTCCCGGTAAACACATTCCTGAGCATCGGGGTAAGCATAAAGGTATCATTCGCTATCACTTGGGTTTAATGGTTCCAGAACCCAAATCTGCTTGTCGGATTCGCATAGCCGATAAAGTTGCTTATTGGGAAGAAGGCAAAAGTTTGATTTTTGATGATACTTTCTATCACGAAGCCTGGAATGAAACTGATGGTTATCGCGTGGTTTTATTTCTAGATATTGCTAGACCCTTACGTTTTCCTCTGTCTATTGTCAATTGGTTAGTGAATAATCTCATTGCTGCATCGCCTGTGATTCAGGAAGCAAAAGCCAATCATGAGCAATGGGAACAACGATTTGAAAATACTGTTAAATTGTAGGCTAAAGATCCCCGACTTCTGAATAAATATCTGCACACCGTAGCAATTCCTAAGATAGAAGTCGGGGATCTAATTCAATTCCGTAAGGCTTTGTCCTGCTTGAGAGCTAATATTGCTGTGATGATTGACACTGCTGCACCCACATAAAATACGGTGATACCTCCGTGTTTCCACAGAGGTCCCAGGAAAACTGGTGAGAGAAATTGCCCTAGGTAACTAGCACCGTTACCGATCGCTAAAACGCTAGAGCGTACTTCTGGTTGATTTACCTCAGCCAGAGCGTTGTAAAGATTGGGCATGACAATGCCGAAGCCACTACCAAATGTGACAGCGATCGCAAAAATCAAGTAAATTTGCTCTACATGGGGAATAGTGATTAATGTTACTGCCATTAACACAAATCCGAGGGAAATTGCTTGAGCGGCTCCCAAGCGCTTGGCTAAACGACTTGCACCTAAAGCAGAGATAATTGCTGCTCCTATTGCCCGTGAGGCTAAAATCATACCGTTAAGCAAGGTGTCGGCTCCGATGGCGGCTTTGAAATGTAGGGGAGCATAAATAATTACTACGTAAAAAATTCCTGATGTTAAAAGTAGGGCTACAAATAGGGTTAAATTACTAGGAGCTTGCAGTGTTTGCAGTAGTTCTTTTTGCTTACCAGGCAGCACATTGGCAGACTTTTGGCTCGGTTCTTCTCGTAACCATAAAGTAGCACAAAAAGCTATTGGCAAGCCTACAGCATACAAACAAAAGGCATATCGCCAATTAAAAGAACCAACCCATCCACCCAAAAGGGGGAAGAAAATACTGGTAATTGCAAATATACTGGAAGCATAACCCAGTACCCGCGCTCGCTCATCTCCCTCATACATATTACTGATGATGCCAATACTAGCAGCAGCAATACCAGCAGTGGCTGCTCCCAAGAGAGCTCGGGTGAGCAACAAGGGTAGAAAATCTGGCATTAATGCTCCAGCAACACCAAATACAGCGTAAAATATCAGGGATGGGATGAGTACCTTTAATTTGCCAATTCGATCCGCTAAGATGCCCATCAAAGGAGCAAACATGGCGATGGTTAGGCAATGCATACCTGCTAACATTCCAGCCCAACGGGGATCTGGCTGTAGTTGTTCGACAATTTCTGGAAGTACGGGAGAAACTATACCCCCAACCACAGAAGTCAAACATCCTCCTGCCACTAATACCAATAATTTGGGCATCTGCTTGTGAGATGCAGAACTAACATGAGACATAGATAAATATAAAAAATAGTTAATTTTTGTAAATCTTTTTGTGAAGTATAGTCACCATAGCAGTAGTTGTGAGTTTCCTACAAGGATTTTACAATTACACTCATTTTGCATAGCTTTATAAGTAACTATTTTTACGAGAGATATGTATATCATCAAAAATTGGTAGAGGCATACCTGTATTAAAGGTATATCTCTACATTAGGTCTATTACTTCTTACTTGACAGACTACTGGGTTGTAATAGTTCCAACCAAAGTATTTTTGATATTACTACAGTTAAAAGTTAGGAAAAATTGAGAAGCAATAATGAAGGCATAGTCATTTCAGTTATCAGTTATCAGCTATCAGTTATCAGTTTCCCCATCGATAAATCGAGGGGCTTGGGTAGGGTAAAATTTTTTCCACCTCCACAAATAGAATTTGGGGCTTGATACCGATTACTATTTGGTCAGTTTTTCCCTCCTGCCCTCTGCCTCCTGCCTTCTGATTGCCAGCAGGGAAATATTCCTTGCTTTTTTCAAGAACTACCAGGCAATGCTGGTGTTGCTAAGGAAGGCAAGAAAGTAACAATTCCCGGAAAAGTAATAATTAATGCCAGCACTAGCAATTGTAAAATGATAAACGGGATAACACCTCTATAAATGTCACCAGTAGTCACTTCTGGAGGTGACACACCACGGAGGTAAAACAGAGCAAAACCAAAGGGGGGTGTGAGGAAAGATGTTTGTAAATTTGCCCCTAGTATGATTCCATACCAGATCATGTCAATGCCGAGTTGTTTTGCCACTGGAGCAAACAAGGGTATGACAATGAAGGCAATCTCAAAAAAGTCAATAAAGAACCCCAGCAGCAGTACCACGGACATACTCACAGCTAAAAAGCCGATTTTGCCTCCGGGAAGGTTGGCGAGGAAATCAGACATAAATACATCCCCATTCAATCCCCGAAAAACTAAACTAAAGGCGGTGGAACCTAAAAGGATAAAAATCACCATACTGGAGATCCGCAAGGTTGCATCGCATACTTGGTGTAAGGTTTGTTTGCGGAGTTCACCATTAAATGCGGCAAGAGCTATGGCTCCGACACAGCCCACTGAACCGGCTTCTGTAGGGGTGGCAATGCCAAAAAATATACTACCCAATACCAGTAAAATCAAAAGTAAAGGCGGTAACATAACCTGGAAAACCCGCTTCCACAATGCTCTCCCAGCAATATTTCTTACTTCTATTGGTAAGGCTGGAGCAACTTCTGGCTTGATATAAGAAACAATTAATACATGGAGAGCAAATGTACTTGCCATCATTAAGCCAGGAATCAAGGAACCAATGAATAGATCGCCCACTGAGATTCCTAACTGGTCCCCTAAGACTACTAGTACTACACTGGGAGGGATAATTTGTCCTAGGGTGCCAGACGCAGCAATGACACCAGTGGCTAATTGTTTGTTGTAGCCATAACGCAACATAATGGGCAGGGAAATTAAACCCATAGCAACCACCGTGGCAGCTACTACTCCCGTGGTTGCAGCTAGGAGGGCACCCACAATTACTACAGCCAGGGCAAGTCCACCACGCAAACGCCCAAGCAAAATCCCCATAGTTTCTAACAGCCTTTCTGCTATCCCCGTTTTTTCCAACATGGCTCCCATGAAAATAAAGTAGGGAATAGCTAGGAGAGTGATGTTATTCATAACGCCAAAAATTCTTTCTGGCATTAAGCTGGCTAAACCAACATCAAATATTGCTTGGTCTGGGTTTAATTCTTGCAGGACTATGCCAATTAACCCAAATATGATAGATACACCGCCAAGGGAAAAAGCTACTGAATAACCGAAAGATAACAGTAATAAAGCCCCGGCGAACATGGCTGGACCGAGCCAATCATAACTCACCATTATGCTGTTCCTCCTGGGGTTCTAATCTGTTAGTCAGAATGGCTAAATTTTTAATTGTTTCCGAAATTCCTTGGAAAATAAGCAGAATAAAAGCAATAGGAATTAGGGTTTTGATGGGGTAACGAGGTAAACCACCAGGATCGGGGGATATTTCTTGATCGATCCAAGAGTAAATAACCGTATCCCAAGAAAAAATAATTACTAGTACGCAAAACGGAATTAAAAATAATACAGTTCCCAAAAGATTAATTAGTGCCTTTTTCTTAGGGGAACATTGGCTATAAAAAATATCAACGCGGACGTGTTCATCATGTTTGAGAACGTAAGCTGCCCCTAGGAAAAAAACTAAATCGAACATATACCATTGGGCTTCCAGGTAAGCATTGGAACTTAATTCTCTACCTATAATCCGCCCCAGGTATCTACCGATAACATTCCATACACCAATAATTACCATTACCAGTACTAGCCAACTGGTGAGTTTGCCTATACGTTCATTGCAGGCATCAATCCATCTAGATATTCTTAGAAGCTTATCCAACGCCTCGATCGCCTCACTAACTTTAGTAAATGTAGTTTACAACTGAAGCGGTCGTTGGATTTTGGATTTTAGATTTTAGATTTTAGATTTTAGAAACAAAACACTCCCTCACTCCCTCACTCCTTCACTCCCTCACTCCCTCACTCCTTCACTCCTTCACTCCCTCACTCCCTTTTAAATCCTCAGGGGCTAGCGATCGCACTTCAAATAGAGCCATCATATCCCGTAATTGTGGGTTGCCACCGGAGGCTCCTGTTAATCCTCTGGCAATAATCAAACCGCAGTAGCCCTTAGTCTTTTTGCAGCGTTGATTCCATTTTTTGCGGGCTTCTACATGAACCGGATCTGCTTCTAAAAATTCACCAAATAAAAACAACTCATCATTGCCGGTTTGCAATAAACCTAAATCGTAGGATTCTCCATCTAAGGGATCGGCACCTGGGTTAAAGCAAATTGCTTTGAGTCCCCCAGCTTGTTCGATTTTTTCAATTATCGTTTTTCCTTTGGGACGGGAGGTTTGAATTAAAATTACGGGTAGCCCATCACCTGCTGGTTTAATTTGCTTGACTTTTTGGCACTTTACTGTTTTGTGTAGATATTCCAACATTTCCCAAGAAACTACACCCAAACTGAGAAATGAATCTTCTGGAATTAAGTCATCTCGCAAAGAATGAAGCATGGGCATTAACACCCCAAATTCATCCTCTGTAGCCAAATCTGCCATTGCTTCCAATTCATCTGCTAATTGAGGCATGGTAGCCAGGGAGACATTGACCGATTTCATGGATTCATTACCCTGGGGTACAGGAATACGGTAGCGACGAGTTATTTCGGGAAAGGAATCGCTGTTGAATTGACTGCGTTGATCCCGGAAGAATCTCTGTAATGCTTCCAGTGCTACTGAAACCACTAATGCTTCCTCGTCATATAATACGGAGCGCAATCCTTCTAAGGGATGAATATTGCCAAAGGTAGGTTCAATTGCGGATAAAGGTAAGCTGGCTAAATCTTCTAATTCATCGTCCCCTTCCATTGCTTCAAAGGTTAAAAATAGACAATCTTGTTTGAGGAAAGCTTCTTCCAAATCTTCTTGGGATTCGTCACCTCTTAAAACTGTGGAACGAAATTGCCTCAGGGACTCTTCTGAACGATATAACAAGATGCCATACTCCATGCCTAACATCCCCATGATTGAGACATAGAGGGTACCCACATCCCACTGATTAAGTTCTATGGATATAATTTGCTGTTCTTCTAGGAATTCCCAAGGTGCTGCTTGCCAAATGGCAAAGGCTTTCTCCCTTAAATTTTGAGCATACTGGGGTGGTAAATCGGGAATTTGATTATCGAGGACTTCGGCAAATCCGCGAAATAGTTCGTCAATTAACGGTAATTCTGGAGCATAATCAATATTTATATCTAAATCTTGCAGTACCCCCCGCAGGTAGAATTGAATTTCTCGGTCTTTGACAACTATTTTTTGAGGACGGGCTGGTTTGGCTGGATTGTGGGGATTTTCCATCGCCCGCATTAATGTACGCACAATTGCTTCTGGTCCAGTGTCTTTAGGAACTACATCCATGCCTCGGACAATACCTTGAGAACCATCTACCCAAAGAATACATTCACCTCTAGCCTCGGATTCATGGGAGGTAGAGGGTGATGATGATAATGGACGGCGATCGCCCTCCCATATAGAAGGAATTTGATTTAATTTCTTCAGTCTGCGGCTGGTAGAGCGATTAAAGGTTGTCATAGAGTAATTTAACTAGAAGCAGCAAGGAGGACGGTAATTTATCGAGTCAGGAGGAATTGTAGATTCAAAGTCCGAGGGGTATTTGCTCAAAGCATAAAACAGCAAAAACACCGAATCTTTAAAAACACCGAGTTTCTCAATTTTAGAATAAAAATCTCTGGGTGCTGTGGAACAAGTATTTATAAGTTGACAATTTATAGCTTGACAATAGGGAGTTCGGAGTTCGGAGTTCGGAGTTCAGGAGTAGGGGCGGGGTTTCCCCGCCCAGAGTGAGGGAGTGAGGGAGTGAAGGAGTGAAGGAGTGAGGGAAGGGGGAAGGGGCATTAGAAAAAGGCGTAGTCTACCCTGAGGGCTGAAAAATTTTTCATCAGGTCTGCCTAGAATGTCGCTAGAATAAATACAAAAACTATCGGGTTCTTAATCCCAAATATATTTTGATATTAGGTAATAGTTCGAGACAATACTAGGAGTTCAAACAGCAAATGACACAAGCAACCCAGTCTCAGCAAAAAGGTATTCTGTTGAGCGAAGCCGCATTAAAACAGGTAAAACTATTACGGGATCAGCAAGGCTCAGACCTGTGCTTAAGGGTGGGAGTCCGTCAAGGTGGCTGCTCTGGAATGTCCTACATGATGGATTTTGAGCAAATTAGTCAGATTTCTCCTGAATCTGATGAAGTTTTTGATTACGATGGCTTTAAAATTGTTTGCGATCGCAAGAGCCTTTTATATCTCTACGGTTTGATGCTTGATTACAGTAATGCCATGATTGGTGGTGGTTTCCAGTTTACCAATCCCAATGCTAGTCAAACCTGTGGTTGCGGTAAATCCTTTGGAGTTTGATACTCCTCAAATTAAAGCCGTGAGGATTCTTCACCCACAAATTCGGCAAACACATTGTTTTTGGTAATATTGTCTTTTGTTATTTGTCCTTTGTCATTTGTGGCAAACTACTGACTGAGGACGAATGACTAATGACTTATAACAATGACCCATGACTAATGACTAAAACTGTTGACACCCTTTTTGACAAGGGTTTGGAAAGATATAAAGCTGGAGAACCTGCATCTGAATTGATCCCCGCATTTAAGGAAGTTTGCGATCGCGCTCCTAAAAGTAGTGCCGCTTGGACTTGCTTGGCATGGCTATATTTATTGGATAATAAACCTAATCTGGCTTACAAAGCAGCACAGAAGGCTGTAAAGCTTAATCCCCAAGACCCCCAAGCTCGGGTTAACTTGGCTGTGGCTATGCTAGAAACCAACCACAAGGGTTTGCGACAGCACATAGAACTCGCCCAACAGTTAATATTTGTTAACTCAGAGTGGGAGGAGGAAATTAAAAAAAGTATTGAGGATGGATTCAGCAGAAAACCTGATTGGCAGAGTTTAACAAAAGTCAAGAAATGGATTTTTGAAGAATAATTACTGGCGATCGGTGATGGGTAACTGGTAATCTTAGTTACCCATTCCCAACCTCAAACTTTGGTGCAAATAGAAAAATCAAGAACCGATGAAAGAGAAAATTGTCAATTGGCTCAACCTAGTATTGGTGGCAGATGTATTTCTAGTAATTTTGGGGTTTGCCTGGTTAGCGATCGCATCAATAGGTAAGGCTATGGGAGTACCCCTAGGCTTGGATGTGTGGCATAGCCTCTGGCAACCTCTATTTAACCCAGCCATTGGCATCCTCATGGGTGGTGCGATCCTCAGTGGCATAATTAGCTGGGTTGGGCGCAAATTTTCCAGCGATCGGTAATTTCAGTTATCAGTTATCAATTATCAGTTATCAGCAGGAATTACCCACCGACAACCTAAGCACAGTCATGGTGATCGCTCTATTTATTCAATATTTCTACCAAAGCACTTCGTAAATTATGATACTTGTATTTAAAACCACTATCGAGGGTGCGCTGGGGTAATACCTGTTGACCTTCCAATACTACAATTGCTCCATCTCCTAAAAGGGCTTCAATGGCAAAGCTGGGTACAGGAAGCCAAGAGGGACGATTCATAACCGCACCCATAGTTTGAGAAAGTTCGTTCATCCGCACAGGGTTAGGAGCGGTGGCATTATATACACCTGACATGGTTGAATTAGTTAGAGCTTGGAGAATCAAGTTAACTAAATCATCTCGATGAATCCAAGAAAACCATTGATTGCCGCTACCAATAGGACCACCAGCGAACATTTTGAAGGGGGTAATCATTTTTGCTAGTGCTCCACCACCAGCATCTAAAACAATCCCTAAGCGTAAAATTACCAGTCTCACGCCGGCATCACTCACTTTTCGCGCTTCTGCTTCCCAGGCTTGACAAACCTCTGCCAAAAAATCATTGCTTGAGGGACTATCTTCGGTAAAGCTGGCAGTTTCACTAGTCCCGTAGTAACCAATGGCAGAAGCATTAATTAAGACATTGGGTTTGTGTTCGGCATTGGCTATGGCTGCGACAATATTTTGTGTGGAAAGCTGACGGCTATTGAGAATTTCCTGCTTTTTTTCTGCCGTCCAACGTCCTTCGGCTATGGATTCTCCAGCTAAATTTACCACACCATCACATCCTGATATGGCTTCTTGCCAAGAGCCAAGAGCAGTGGGTGTATAGGCAACTATTTCTATATTGGGAAAAGCTGAGGATGGGAATACTTTACGAGCATAAGATATATTGCGGGTTAAAGCGATCGCTTGATGCCCTTCTTCCTGTAATCTAGCAACTAGGCGGCTACCAACAAATCCTGTTGCTCCTGTAATTGCAATTTTCATAAATATCTCTACCCAAAACCCGATTGATTTTGCGTTCTTTTCAGGAACACCGGCTTTTAGATTACCTTGAATTTGGTTTAATTCTCTAGCTATCAGTTATTTATCAACAAATTTCTGCCATAATTATACCGATTTAATAAATTATCGCAACACATCCCTCGGTAGAGACGTAACATTGCTACGTCTCTACAAGAATCTATTTGTCTCATTCTTTTTTGAAATTGACTTCCATCCGAGAAATCCCTAAGATGTGGGGATATTGATTCAGAAGTCGGGCATATTGTAGCCCTGAGGTCTAATGATTTTATTTTAGTTTATTGTGTGGCGATCGCTATTACGTATTGAATGTGCAAAGACTTGTCAATTCACTGTTTAGTTATTATAGGATGGACAGAGTGTTGCAAGACTTGGTGGGGCTAATATGGCTCGGTATACGTGCTCTTTTACTCTTTCTATCCCTTTTGAACATCTCCAGCCATTATTGATCGAACTGCTGCAAGATTGTGGTTTGGATGTGGTTTACTATACCTCCGATTATATTATGGCTCGTGAGGTTCTTGGTCAAGTTACCTTTTCCAAGTTAGCAATTGCAGAACTTTTAATTGATAAATCCACAGCCACGGAAACGGAAACCAGGATGACTATGGTGGTTAAAAATGAAGAACTGCCACTCCAAGTAGACAACCACTGTCGGCAAATTTTCATGTATATTAAACAAGCGATCGAAAATTGTCGTCACTGGCATTTGATTGAAAGTTTTGCCAGTTAACACTCTACTATTATTTAAGGCAACTCCAAAAAAGAAATTTTATAGCACTACGCGCTAGGGAACTCTTAACAGGGAACAAGGAACAGTGAACAGCAGGTTGTCAAAGGGTTTAAGTATTTAGAGGGCATTTATTCTTTCGGTACACCCCACACCCCATATCCTGTTCTTGGTTACGAGAGGAATTTACTTAAATCAAACTCTTCTTCTTGCTGTTCTGTCCTAAACCTCTGTGAACTGAGCATTAATAAAATTCTCTCTGAATAGTCAATGGCTCCCCGTAATTCTGTTTGTAATATTTCTAACCCCCCATTGGCATACTCTTCAAAAATATGGTTACGCTGAACTTCATTTTCCTCAAGCGTCAGGGATAGTATATCTATATCTTGAGTTTCAGTAATTCCTAGTAATTTAATTACCCAATCATGCCCAATTGCGACAAAAGTTTCTAACCTAATTGGCGATGGTTCCCGCTTTGATATATCTCTGACAGGAACCCGCTTATTATGCTTTGCACCCAAGGCAGCAGCAAAAACTATGACATCAGCAAAAGTTGCAAAAGGACCAGTACACCCATCCCCTGAAGTCAAAGCTTTAACTAATTCAGCTTTATCCCTAGCAACCCTGATTCTTCCAGTTTCAGCCATACAATTTTGGATTTTAGATTTTAGATTTTAGATTTTAGATTGTGGATTGACCCACCCATAGTCCTATTAAAACTCGTTCATGTTAAAATCTGGAGTTTCTAATTATCAGGAAGCAATCCCAAAATCATCTTACAAAACTATCAAAACATAGTGGGAGTGTGAGAACCCCTAGTCTTTAGACAGGGGATGAAACACAACTCAAGGGGATTTATCCCCGTGTTTCAAAAGCGTGATGATACAATGGCGTTAGCGGTAAAGCGCACTCAACTATTACCGGGCAACTCAGCCCCATCATGGATCGTCGAGACAAATATCACCCAAGAAACCAGTAACGGTGAGTCAGCGCGGTGGACGGGTTCCCCGGCATAAAGCGACTGACGTTCGCGGAGCGTCTCCGAAGGAGATACCCGAAGGGTGACGCGACCTGCACGATAGAGCCATTTGAAGGTAGAGTAACTGTTCCAGATAAGAATTCAGACCTGTTTGGGGAGGGGCACTTCCTGAACGTTAAACAAAATGCCTGTGGAGGCGATCTGACGGGGGCGTGAGGCCATAGGTTGAACGTCTAGTTAAAAGCCTAAGAGACAGGAAGAAAAGGTGAAAAAACGTGACTTTAGTCCGTTTTGGAACAACCTTTTTGAATCCCCTTTGTTTCAACAAGGGGAGTATGTCAAAGTTCTTAAGTTAGATGAGGTTTAATTACGAATTACGAATTATGAATTACGAATTATCAATTTGCCTGACTACAGTCAAAGCTGAGTAACTTACCCCAGCAGTACCTTCACCGGGATGGGTAGAATCACCAACTAACCACAACCCATTAATGGGGGTGCGATTGGCAAAACCAAAGGGTCCAAAGGTAGATAGTCTTTGACCGATACCTCCAACTATACCTCGATTCCTGGCTGTAAATCTGGCAAAGGTGAGGGGTGTGGCTGCTTCTTGATGGATAATTGTTTCTGGTGTGAGATGGAAAAATTGGGCGAGACGAGAAATTCCATCTTCTGTATACCGGCGTTTCATTCCTTCATAATCATTCATCTGCCACCAAGGTTCTGTATCTACGAAAGAAGAAGCAATAATTGTTGCTTTGCCTTCGGGAGCGCGTCCATCCCCAGGATGGCTAACGGAGACAAACAGGGAGTTGTTTTCTCCAATGGGTCCATCAGCATCATACATAAATTGTAGGTGTGGTGGACAATCAGAGGGAATGGCACTGGCATCTACACCCAAATACACTACAAATGCGCCGGATGCGGTTGGAAGATTGGAGACTCGCTTTTTATACCCAACCGGAGCTTTATCCCCAAGTAATCTTACTAAGTCTTGAGCCGTTACATTGGCTACTATATGGTCTGCTGTTTCCGTCCAAACTTCTCCAGTTTTTTGGTTGCGAATGACTACCCCTGTGGCTTTACCACCATCAACCCCAATACTTTCTACAGTGTGGCGCATCAATAACTTACCACCATCCCTTTCTAAAGTCGCTGCTAGGCGATCGCTCAACACTTGCATACTACCTTGGAGGTGATACAATCCCTGTGGCTCTTGGGATACCCCCAAGGCTGTAGCAGCATATAGTAAGGCTGTCTCCTCGGCATTAACCTGGGAGTATAATTTTAACTGTAAATCGAGAAAAGTCCGTAGGCGGCGATCGCCTCCCAACCCACACAAGCGTAAGGCATCACCCACGGTAAACAAGGTGTAAGGAATGGTAATAAATGTACTCGGACGTACTGCCTTAGCTAGTTGTAATAAATCCCACATACTACGGGGTGGAAGTACTGGGTCACGCCCTTGAAATTCCCAACTAGCCTGAAATAAATTTGCTAGCAATTTCCAGAAAGGCTCGCTACCAGGGAACTGTTTCTGCCTTTCCTGCCGCCATTTTTGCGGATCGCGCCAAACGTTGATTGGTGCAGATTCTCCAGGCAAATATACCGCACAAGCAGGATCGCAAGGTGTAGCTGGCGGTAAATCTATGTCTAATTCAGTAAAAATACGGTGGTGAATGCCTCCCTTCTCTAAACCTGCTACCTGGGTTGCTCCCACGTCAAAGGTAAAGCCTCGCCGTTTGAAGGTGGATGCACAACCTCCAGGGACAATGGCTGCATCCAACATTAAAACATCGTAACCTCTACGGGCTAATAGTGCCCCAGTTGTAAGTCCCCCAATCCCAGCACCAATAACTATGACACGAGATTTCTCTGCGCCAATACTCTGATTTGGCATTGATATTTATTTTAATTTTCTTAACATTTCTTATTATTTTACAACTTTTAGGAATAAGCGCACCAGGGGAGTAGGGGAGGAGTGATGGAGTGAAGGAGTAGGGGCGGGGTTTCCCCGCCCGGAGTGAAGGAGACAAGGAGACAAGGGGACAAGGGGACAAATTTCTCTTTATTACTTATTACTTATTACTTCATCACCCCATCACCTCATCACCTCATCAGAGTTGAACGACAGCTGCAATTACTTCCTTAGGCTCGGCTCTTTGGGTATAGTCTGTATTCACGTAGGCATAGCGAATTACGCCTTCTTTGTCAATTACGTAAGTTGCTGCAATGGGTAGCTCGTAACTTTCGTCACCATTATGCTTTGGTAAGTCAATGCCTAATTGCTCATAAATTGGACGTAACTCTGAGTCTAGGGTAAACACTAAACCATATTGGCGTGCGACATTCAGTCCCCTATCGCTCAGAACTGCAAATTCCAGTTGATTTTTCTCGGCTGTAGTTAGGGAATTATCTGGAGTTTCTGGAGATACAGCCACTAGGGAAGCATTGTATTGTTCTAATTCAGGTAGCGATCGCTGTAATGCTCTTAACTCCAAGTTACAGTAAGGACACCAACCACCACGGTAAAATGTTAGCACCACTGGACCTTTTGCTAGTAGTTCTTGCAATTGGACAATGTTACCCACAGCATCAGGAAGTTGAAAATCGGGGGCACTATCGCCCACACCCAAGCTGTTTGCAGTAATCCCAGAGTTTTCTAATTCAGCCGTTTTTTGTAGCAATACATCTACTATCTCTGGAGATAAGTTTTGAACTACCTTGGCTTTTTGCTCGGCTAGCTGCTCGGCTAGAGATGGGGAAGAAGTTATATTAGTCATTTTATTTACCTGATGCTGGCATTTTTTTTGACTTATCAGTCAACTATATTTGTAGGTTACAATATTTTTGACTGAGTGGTCAAGTTTTGGGCATAAAAAAATCCTTGATGGTTTCACTCCTAACTAACACAGGGAACAGGGTAAGAGGAAGGAAGTGTTTCTTTCATTTGTTGTTAGCACGAAAATTGCGGTAGTCGGAGGTTTACATCTTGCAAGCCTCGTATTAATACGGATTTAAATTGTCTGCAATAAACATATTTTTTTATCAACAACACGATAAATTAGCATTTCCTAGCCTGCGTAGGCAGGCTTTGTACCCTGCACCGAAGCCGCTACGCGTCTACGTATAGCCGAGGCAGTTGCGGTGGTGAGGTAGTGTGGTCTTGGGGGTTTCCCCCATGAACAACTACCGAAAGGGTTCCCCGGCATAAGCAAACTGCCGTTCACCCTTCCAGGGTATAGGTGCAAGATATCAGTTTCAGGGGCTATTTAAGTACAGATAGTGCCACCTGCAATATGTCATCAATAGATGTACGGGCGAGACTAGCCTTACCTCGGACATTTAAACCCAAGATAGTGTTGTAAAGGAAACGAGCGACTTCCCTGGTGTTAGTTTTCTCAGTTAATTCTCCCGTAATCACCGCTCTTTCCAATGCCCGTTCCAGGGCTTGTTCCACTCGTCTTGCCAACATTCCAGTCACTTCTTCCACCGCAGGATCGTGTGGTGCTAACTCCATCATAGAGTTTGCCACAAAACAGCCTCTATAGTTGGGATTTGCTGCCTTTGTGGCAATATTAGCCAAAAAATTACGAATATTTTCTAGGGGCGAGCCTGGTGCATTCAAGGCTTCTTCAACTTGTCGTATAATGGTTTTACCATAGTGCGTAATAGCTTCAATAAATAGTTCGTGTTTGCTGCCGAAGGCATTGTAAAGGCTCTGGCGTTGAATGCCCATATGTTTTAATAGGTCATTTAGCCCTGTTGCGTTGTAACCTTGAAGCCAGAATAATTCCATTGCTTTTTCTAGGGCTTGTTCTCGGTCAAATTCTAATTTTCTTCCTGCCACGATTGTTTCTCATTCAAGAATTGATTGTTGACAGTTGACGGTTGACGGTTGACGGTGAAGTTTACATGTTTTGTTGCTTGATAACTATGGGATGTTTTTTTATCTGGAAGTCCCTTAAAATATTATCTTATTTTTGACTTAATAGTCCATAATTGCCTGAATTTATGCTCTAGGGGCTATCTTGTAACTGCATTTATGCTGAAAAGCTTAACAATTCTGTCTGCTGGTACAACCTGTAGGTGCCGCCATATTACTTATTATTTATTACTTATTATTTATGGTTAACCAAGGAATTTACGACGAAATATTAAGGAATATTGCATTTACCACCTATCTGGCGGTTAGAAGGGTAAATCAGCCAAATCTACGTGGTACGATGCTTTCGGTAAATGTCTAGATTGGGAGAAGACCTTTGACACTAAGGGTTGCTGTTGTTGGCTCAGGTCCAGCTGGCTCATCAGCCGCTGAAACACTGGCAAAGGCTGGGATTGAAACCTATTTATTTGAGCGCAAGTTAGATAATGCCAAGCCTTGTGGCGGTGCTATTCCCCTGTGTATGGTGGATGAGTTTGATTTGCCTCAAGATATTATCGATCGCCGGGTGCGGAAGATGAAGATGATATCTCCCTCCAACCGCGAGGTGGATATTAATTTAGTCAATGAAGAAGAATATATTGGAATGTGCCGTCGGGAGGTATTAGATGGCTTCCTGCGGAATCGGGCGGCAAAATTAGGGGCAAATTTAATTAATGCCACCGTTCATAAAGTTAATATTCCCACAAATAATACAGATCCTTATACCATCCATTATGTAGACCACACCGAAGGTGGTGCCCAGGGAATTGCCAAAACTCTGAAGGTTGATTTAATTATCGGTGCAGATGGTGCCAACTCCCGTATTGCCAAGGAGATGGATGCAGGGGATTATAATTATGCGATCGCTTTTCAAGAGCGAATTCGTTTGCCTGATGATAAAATGGCATTTTACAACGATCTGGCAGAAATGTATGTCGGTGATGACGTTTCTACAGATTTCTATGCTTGGGTATTCCCTAAATATGACCACGTAGCGGTGGGTACGGGTACAATGCATGTGAATAAAGCCAGTATTAAGCAGTTGCAAGCTGGTATTCGCGCCCGTGCTGCCAGAAAGTTGGAAGGCGGTAAGATAATTAAGGTAGAAGCCCATCCCATTCCTGAGCATCCCCGTCCCCGTCGGGTAGTTGGACGTATCGCTTTGGTGGGTGATGCTGCGGGTTATGTTACCAAGTCTTCGGGAGAGGGCATTTACTTTGCTGCTAAGTCTGGACGTATGTGTGCGGAAACCATTGTGGAAGTTTCCAATGCTGGTAGCCGTATTCCCACGGAAGATGAAATTAAAATTTATATCAAGCGTTGGGATAAGAAATACGGACTTACCTATAAGGTGTTAGATATTCTGCAAACAGTTTTCTATCGTTCTGATGCTACTAGGGAAGCCTTTGTAGAGATGTGCGATGATTTGGATGTGCAACGTCTGACCTTTGACAGCTATTTGTATAAAACCGTTGTACCGGCAAATCCCATTACCCAGTTGAAGATTACTGCTAAAACCATTGGTAGTTTGATTCGCGGTAATGCTCTTGCTCCTTAGTACTGCTTGGCGGAAGTCAAAAGTCAAAAGCGCGAAGCGTTGCGAGCGAAGCGAAGCAATCTAAAAGTCAAAAGCACCGAAGAGGAGGCGCGCAGGATATGGAGTTTTTCTCTTTATCTTGCGTGCCTTAATTGTTATGTTTTAGTCCTCTTACGGAAAATTTGAGGTTTAGCAAGATGTAAACCTATACGACTAATTTCAGAATGTATAATCTACTTCCACTAGAAATAGATGTATCAATTGATGCCCGGACGTTAATTTAATTGGCATTGCATAATTTAGAATAGTTTAACTAGACTTTTTTAACAACATCCAATATTTCTTGGATTGTAAAATGAAGATAATAGAAAATAGGTGTTCCATTAATATCTATAGTGCCATATTTTCTATACGGATGACCTGTCTTATTCTCATACCGTGGACGTGCTTCACTTTGAAGTCTATTAAATTTTGGACTAATCCATCCAACTTTAATGGGGGTGCATTCTTCATCAAAAGTAATACCCCACTTCATTGTATGCTTCAGTTTACCATCAGCATCCCTCTCTCCTAAGTCGTAAAATAGATTATTGTAGAAATATTTAGTTTGTTTAATGTTCCTTTTTGCCCATATGTTGCAGCAGGAGGACGACTATTATTATCCCAGTCAACAAATTCCCAATCCCAACGCCGCTTAAAGGCACTGTCCATAAAGTAAATAGAGTTATCTGAGGTGTTCATGGTTCCGATAATAGAAAGATTAGGAGGAATTTTTATAGACCTATCTTTAAGAATAATTTGCAAGCCATCAACTTTCTTTTGAAAAGAAGTCAAGTAGTCTTTAACCCAATCTCCATCACGAAACCTATATTCAAATTGATTATCAGCTAAAGGTTTTTCCTTGACACCAATTAATCTTAGAATTGTTAGCAACTCAATTTCTGTAATATTAATTGGGTAGGAAGACCATCCATCATCCTCTCTATCCAAAAGTTGAAAAACTGTTCCGAAAATTGCAGAGGAATTCCCTCGGTTAATCTCATCTATAATCAAAGCGACGTTAGCAGCATTATTACACGCTAGTTTCCAGTTTTGATCAATTCTAAGCCGCTTTTCTGCATCGGACAAATTTTTAAATTCTTTATCTTTATTAGGATCTCTATATTTTTCAATAATATTGTTATAAGCATATGTCAATGCTCTTAAAAAATGGCCTTCATAAAAATGGTAACGTACACTGTTGCCTTTTGTGATTGGCACCAGTTTTACCATAAAATCCCCATATGTATATTCGGGATGAAAAACTGTGCTGATAATATTTTTTAAATCAGTTATTTTTAACTGTTATTTAATTATTTCCTGACTAACTTTGAAGCTTTTCCCTGTTCCAGGGCTTCCGAAAATAATTTTCTGAATAGGACTGGGATGGTTATTATGATTATTTATGGTAGATGGCATATTGAACTTTAAATTCGACGTTAATGGAATTAACAAGTAAAAGATAACCAAATGGGTTGTAGCAACCTTTTTGTCCCTCGTGACTGTAAGCCATAGCAACAAAGTTTGCAGTGACTATAGGATAAAGAGCCTGATTAACCAGATTTGGTTTTGAGCCCTCTTTTTAGGAAGTTAGGATTCTAGATTTTTATCTGGCGAAAATGATTAAAGAGGGTTAGTTATATATTTCCCTGAAATCTCAACTCACTAACATTACTTAACTGCCTATGCGATGACTTGGGCAAAATAGGGAAAAAGGGTGAGGTGTACTCTGTTGAGTTGAAAATCACTATAATCTTGCTAATCTTGCTACTCACAAATTTAATTTACACGAAGAGTTAGATAGACTGCGTATTTAGACAGAATGTTACAAGGGGCGCAATATCTTTATCATATCCACAATCCAATATCAGATTCGGGCGATTCAGTTATGCCAAACACCTCTTCTTTTCACAGGTATCGCCTACACCAATCCAAAATCTCACATCCAAAATCTCAAATTCTCAAGTTTTTGAGATATTCTGGAATAAACCATCCAAAAAGTGCAGTGAATCATGGTTGTGAAGTTGCGACGACCAATCTTAGTAGGAGGATTGGCATTATCATTTTCTTTGTGGATATTACAAAGTTGGCACGATTCCATAGTGCAGATGGGGGAATTTAGTCTCCTGAGTCTTTTGGTAGTTAGCGGTGGTTTGTGGTTCTGGAAGCGCAAGCACCCCCAACATGATGATGTTACAGATAGTTTACCAGGCGATCGCCAAACTGTAGAAAATGCGATCGCGAAAACGGAAGTTGTCATCCATTGTTTGTCACAGTCAGCAGAGAATCATGTAGATGAATCCTACCTCTCATCTCTGAAGGAACAGGTTCCCCAGTTATATAGTGAGTTAGATAGACAAACCATTAACTTAGCTGTCACTGGTGGAAAGTCGGTGGGGAAAACTTCCTTAATTCAGGTTTTAGAGTCCCAATGGCGGCAAGAGAATGGTAAACAGGTAATATTGCAAGAGACATCACCTTTGTTTGTAGAAGGGTCAGCAACATCGGATACAGCCATATTAACCAATGCTAATGGTGCTGATTATGTCCTCTTTCTGACAAATGGGGATTTAACTGATACGGAATTTCAAACCCTACAGCAACTAAAAGCCGCAGCACAAAGACTGATGTTGGTTTTTAGCAAACAAGACCAATATTTGCCAGAGGAACGCGCCAGCATATTACAATCCTTACAACAAAGGATGTGTTGTGCAGTGGTTGCAGTCGCACCATCTCCCCAACCAATAAAAGTCCGCAAGCACAATGATGATGGTTCGGTGCAAGAGTGGATGGAACAACCAGCACCAGATATGCAGCAATTAACCCAACAATTAGGGGAAATGATTGCCCAGCGAGGACAACAGTTGGTATGGTCAACTGTGATGAGAAAAGCAGTATTGTTGCAAACTGAAGCGAAAGATTGCTTGAATGGAATTAGACGCGATCGCTCCCAGCCTATCATAGAACAGTATCAGTGGATAGCTGCCGCAGCTGCCTTTGCTAACCCCATACCCGCACTGGATATTGTGGCAACCGCAGCAATTAGTGGTCAAATGGTGGTGGATTTGGGTGGTATTTATCAACAGAAATTCTCCTTGGAACAAGCAAAAACCGTAGCTGGGGAAATGGGAGGTTTGATGTTGAAGCTGGGTTTAGTAGAACTTTCTACTAAGGCAATTACCACCGTACTTAAAACTAATGCCATTACCTTCGTTGCAGGTGGTTTAGTGGAAGGATTAAGTGCAGCATACCTCACCCGATTAGCAGGTTTAAGTTTGGTGGAATATTTCCAACAGCAAGACATAGCTGTAGATGCTGGTGCAGGGTTAAATATTGATAAGTTGCGCCAAACTTTGCAAAATGTCTTTGAGCAAAACCAGCAGATTGCATTGATGCAAGGCTTTGTTAAACAAGGAGTGAAGCGTTTATTACCAGAAACTTCTGGAGGCGAACTCATAACACTTGGTTAAAACTAACAACTTGTACCAAGGAGGCTCCGCCTCCTTTCCCCTCGTTACCAGGCTAAGCCTGGTAACTAGAATATAGAGCCTCTGGCTCTTGCCCTTGAATGGTGCAAGTTATTAGTTAAAATGCACTGCACGCCTTACAAGCGTCTGATTTATCAGACTTGGTCTTTGAGCCTAGGAATAAATTCCTAGGCGGACATTTGGGCTAGTATAGCATTACACAATTAGGGCGCGGACATTTTCACAAATTCGGGTGAAGTGGGCACGGCATCAGTCAGCTTATAACCTATGAAAGAATATTGTGGGTGCCGTGCCCCTACAGGATAATTGATTTTTTGGTATTTCCCTTGAACGGAAAACTTCAGTTCTCAAGATGGATGAGGTTTAAAATATGTCCTAACCTAAAACCGTAGGGCTATATATCTTTACCTATCAACTTGCTGCAATATCTGAATTTAGCCCATCTTTAAACAAAAAAGTTCAAAATACATAAATTTAGGCTATACAAAGCATATTAAAATTTAATAAAATTTGGTAATTAATTACCGCTATTAAAGAGAATAATGGCAGCGGACTATCCGGATATTGATATTGCCCCATTTATCGATCATGCCCTACTAAACCCAACAGCCACACCAGAGCAAGTCGAACAATGGTGTGCAGAAGCAGACAGATTTCACTTTGCCGCAGTTTGCGTCTACCCTATTTATGTCAAGCAAGCAGCAGAACTGCTCCACGGCAGGGAACCTCAAGTTTGTACAGTAATTGGCTTTCCTACTGGAGCAACAACTCCCAACGTCAAGCTTTACGAAGCACAGGAAGCAGTGGAAAATGGTGCCCAGGAGTTAGATGTAGTGATTAACTTGGGCTGGTTAAAAACAGGGAAAACCAGTGAGGTGCATCGAGAAATAGCAGAAATTTGCCAGGAAACGGGGAAAACGGTAAAGGTGATTTTGGAAACTAATTTACTGACAAATGCCGAAAAAAAACTGGCAGCAGAAATTAGTATGGACGCAGGAGCAGCATTGATCAAAACTAGTACGGGTTGGCATGGTGGCGCTACCGTTGCTGATGTCACACTGCTCAAAAATGTGGTAAAAGACACCATAGGTATTAAAGCTTCCGGAGGTATTCGCACTATCGGGCAAGCCTTTGACCTAATTATGGCTGGTGCCACTAGATTGGGTACATCTCGCAGTGTAGATTTGATCCGCCAACGCGATACTCTGGAAAAGGGAGAGTAGTCAACCGCTGAGTGTCAGTCAAAAGTCAATCCAAAATCCAAAATCCAAAATCCAAAATTGAATGACGAACAAATGATAAACAGGGATGGATGAGCAATCACAAATAACCTATGGGTAAAACTTATAAGGTAACTGGAATTAATCTCAAGACTCAGGTATTTGGTGAATCAGATCGGATTGTGACAATTTTGACCCAAGAATTAGGTCTGATTCGCGTCATCGCTCCTGGAGCGCGTAAGCATCTTTCCAGCCTCGGAGGTAGAAGTGGGATGTTTGTGGTGAATGAATTACTAATTTCTAAAGGGCGATCGCTTGATAGAATTACTCAAGCACAAACTATAAAATCTTACCCAGGTTTGGCGCAGGATTTAGGTAAATTAGCAGCCAGCCAGTATTTAGCTGAGATAGCTCTGTTACAGGCATTAAGCGAACAACCCCAAGTAGAGCTGTATGAGCTACTCAACGTGCATCTTCACCGCTTGCAAGGTTTATCGAAGGATGAATCTCCCATAATTCCAGCTTATTTAGCCCACGGTATATTTCAACTCCTCGCCTTTGCCGGATTCACCCCCCAAATCCAAGCTTGTTGTCTCACCCACCGTCCATTAATACCAGAATTTAATAACCCCCACTGGCGGGTAGGATTTAGTATCAATTCTGGGGGTACTATTTGTCTACAAGCATGGGAAAATTTAAAAGCACAAGCCTCAAAACAAATGGCAAAGGTGGCAATGGAAACTGGAGGAAATTATGCCGCTACATCTGCAAATAAGCCTACTTCCCTGGACTACGAAACTATCCTCCATCTCCCAGAGATACCCAAACTCTCCCATCATCTTAATGCCCAACAACTTGCCACATTTCAGCAGTTGTTACAACCAGAGATAATACTAGAAAATATAACTAAAAATGATAGCTGGCTATTTGTAGAAAAAGTCTTGCGTCAATATGTTCAACATCATTTTGGCCGTCCCATTCGCTCTGCTGCCTTGATAGATTCTTATTTCGCTCCTAAATTATGATGCAACCCCCCGAACTAAATACCAATATCCTACCGCGTAAGCCCAGCACACAGCCAAAGACAAATTATCTCCATTCATTTCCTAGCAGCACATCTGACGGCATCCAGAACCCAGAAACACCCGCCCCAGATGTTTCTCTTAACAGTGCCGAAACTACATCCGAAATTCCAGAAGTTAAACATATTTCTAGCCAGTCAGAACAGCAAATCAAAGAAATATCCCCTGACAGTGAAATAGATAGGAATGGTGACATACCTGGGGATAGTAAACCCGACTCTGGGGCCCAGACAAAACCAGATATGGATGCTGGCGATGGTAATGGAAAAACCCCCTCTGGTGGTTCACCGGAAAAGGGATTTTTGCCAGTGCTGAGAAACCCTAATTTTTTATCACTGTGGGGAGGACAAGTTTTTTGTCAGCTGGCAGATAAAGTGTATTTGGTGTTGATGATTGCCTTGATTGACAATCAATTTCAATCCGGGGGACAAACCATTAGTGGTTGGGTATCCGCACTGATGATTGCCTTTACCATTCCCGCCGTCCTCTTTGGTTCCTTGGCTGGGGTATTTGTGGATAGGTGGTCGAAAAAAACCGTGCTGGTAGCCACAAACATCTGGCGAGGAATTTTGGTTTTAGCAATTCCTTCATTGTTGTGGTTTACCCATGATTGGCAACCTGTGGGATTATTACCAGTGGGTTTTATGATGATTTTGGTGGTGACTTTTTTAGTTTCTACCTTGACTCAGTTTTTTGCCCCCGCAGAACAGGCGACAATTCCTTTAATTGTAGAAGAAAATCACCTACTATCGGCAAACTCACTTTATACCACCACCATGATGGCATCCGTAATAGTTGGTTTTGCCATTGGAGAACCTGTATTAGCCGCCGCCGATAGCCTGTGGTCAAGAATAGGCGGGAGTCCGGGGCTAGGCAAAGAAATTATTGTCGGTGGTAGTTATGCGATCGCTGGATTAATTTTACTACTCTTGAATACCCAGGAAAAAGTAAAAAATAGAACCAAAGAAGAACCCCATATTTTTGCCGATCTCCGGGATGGTTTGCGCTATCTCAAAGCTAATTTTAAGGTACGTAATGCCCTCATTCAACTGACAATTCTGTTTTCCGTATTCGCAGCCTTAACCGTGTTGGCGGTACGCATAGCAGAAGTAATTCCTAGTTTAAGAGCAGAACAATTTGGCTTTTTGTTAGCATCAGGTGGCATTGGCATTGCCCTGGGAGCAGCAATTCTCGGTCAATTTGGTCAGCGTTTTTCCCATACTCGCTTAAACTTATTTGGTTGTGTTGCCATGACTGCATCCCTAGTGGGACTATCATTATTAAGCAAACAACTCTGGATAATTCTGATGTTAGTAGCCTTGTTGGGAGTAGGGGGAGCATTAGTAGGAATCCCCATGCAAACCGCCATCCAAATGGAAACCCCTTCAGAAATGCGGGGTAAAGTTTTTGGATTGCAAAACAATGTAATTAATATTGCCCTTTCCTTACCCCTAGCATTAGTGGGAATAGCTGAAACCCTAATTGGATTAAAAGCAGTCTTTTTAGCATTAGCCTTTATGGTGTTATCAGGAGGTCTATTTACTTGGTACAACTCCCGCAGTTAATTATCAACTAAAAATACCTATTGTTCAGGGTTTAAATATTATTATCCCAGGAAAATTTGTACAAATTTATGCTACTATTAATCTACGAATAAAATTTTATCTCTCTACTAGTACACTTCGGTGGAAATAAACCAACCATTTATAAAACGTCAAAGCCAGAGGACACACTAATTTTGACTTTTGACTCCTTCGGAGTTCGCCATTTGCTTTATGCCGGGGAACCCGTCCACCGCAATGGCTCACTTTTGAATTTTGAATTTTGAATTCCGCACAGAGGTACTAGGGAGCATAAATTTAATTGAATACTTCACCATAATATATTACTTAATTTGGATGCGGTACATATAAAAAACTAGGATATCTCATCAATAAACAAACCAAAATCAATCTCATCAACCATTGTGTAAAAACATCATATATATATTTATTAAGTGGGTTATGGCAGCTTTTATTGATGAGTAAATAATCAGTATGTGCAATTATAGACTACGCAATTAGGGCGCGGACATTGTTAAATGCACCAAACCTATGAACAGTAAACTTATTACTTATTACTTATTACTTGCGCGTAGCGCTATATATCCAAACCATAGCAATCAGACATACCATCCCCTCCGAACTTAGCCCACTTTCCCAGTAAACAACCTCTCAGAATGCATATAGCCTGGATTGGAAAAAAGTCACCTTTTTGCGGTAACGTCACCTACAGTCGAGAAATTACTAATTCCCTGCTCGATAGAGGACATCAAGTTAGCTTTCTTCACTTCGCCCAAGAAGAATCTCAAGTAGATAACTGGCCCAACTGTCCGGAAGTGTCCCTACCATTTATATACAAATCCCAAGTATACACTATTCCCAGCTTAAAAGCGACTAAGGTATTAACCCAGTCCTTATGTAATCTCAAGCCAGATATAGTTCATGCATCTTTAACCCTATCTCCCTTGGACTTTCGACTGCCAGAGATTTGTGAAGAACTGAATATTCCCCTAATTGCTACTTTCCATCCACCATTTGCAGTCAAAGGGGTAAAACTAGTATCTGGAACCCAGTTTTTAGCTTACCAACTTTATGCACCCTTTTTAGGTCATTACGATCGCGTCATCGTATTTTCCCAAATTCAACGAGAACTACTAGCACGTTTGGGGGTACCAGAACCTCAAATTGCCGTCATCCCCAATGGTGTGGATGCAATTAAATATTCCCCTGGTATTTCCAGTGTGAAAGCAAAATTTCAGGCAGAACGCTTGTTTGTTTACCAAGGAAGGATTGCGCCGGAAAAAAATGTCGAGTCTTTGCTACGTGCCTGGAAACAGGCGGGAATGTCTGAAGGTAGTAAATTACTGATAGTTGGTAATGGTCCTCTCAAGCCTTCTTTGGAACCTTTTTATGGTCCGGAACATGGAGTAATTTGGTTAGGATTTATTGCTGACGAGAATCGACGCATCGAAATATTACGGGGAGCAGATGTATTTATTTTACCTTCATTAGTTGAAGGATTATCCCTATCTCTATTAGAAGCAATGGCTTGTGGGATAGCTTGTTTAGCCACGGATGTGGGGGCAGATGGGGAAGTATTAGAGAGTGGCGCAGGGGTAGTTTTAGATACAAGAGGTACGCGATCGCAACTGAGAACCCTTTTACCTTTATTTCAAGATCATCCAGAAATTACTACCTTATTGGGGCAAAAAGCCAGACAAAGGGTAATTGAACGCTATACCCTCAGCAATAATATTACTCAGTTGGAACTGCTTTATGAAGAGGTTTTAGGTAAGCAGCAAGTCCAGTTAACTAGTAATAAGTAATAAGTAATAAGTAATAAGTAATAAGTAATAAAGAATTAAATCCCTTCGCTATGAATGCAACAAACAAGTCAAATTCTCTTCCCTTCTTCCCTCTAACTTGAAAATAGGGAACTCTTAACAGGTAAGAGGTATTTTCATGATTGGTTGTGTACAAATGTTCATGAGGGGCTAACTTGAAAATAGTTGTTAGTTGTTAGTTGTTAGTTGTTAGTTGACAGCTTAGGTGTGGGAGCCGCACTGAAGATATTTTCATGATTGGTTGTGTACAAACGTTCGTGGGGGACTAGCTTGAAAATGGTTAATCAGCGCGAAGTAGGGGCGCATTGCGTGCGCCCTTGAAGAGTTAGTCACAAAGCATTTTCATAGGCAGTTTGTGGACAAAATATTGTACATGAGGGGCTAACTTGAAAATAGGGAGTTCGGAGTTCGGAGTTCGGAGTTCAGGAGTAGGGGCGGGGTTTCCCCGCCCAGAGTTTTGTAATTATTTTCATGATTGGTTGTGTACATAAGTTCATGTTGACGCGCGTTGCGCGGCTTCTCGCAGAGTGGGGCTAGCTTGAAAATGGTTAATCAGCG
>JAAUYI010204300.1_pt1 | contig 30381 bp, 25 predicted proteins | sample 7278041 | NCBI WGS metagenome assembly JAAUYI01 (sample SAMN14350216, study PRJNA611818) | marine sediment metagenome | isolation source: surface marine sediment (0.6m) | place: French Polynesia: Moorea | collected 2018-08
AGTCGCTAGAGTTTTAACTCCTAAATCCACACCAACAGCCGGAATTATATTATTATAAACTTCTGGCTTTTTTTGGTTGTAAGCGAAAGAGATATACCAATCATCCGCCATACGGGAAATAGTTATTTTGTTAGTAGTACCATCTGGCAATCCTTCGTACAAACGAACCCAACCAATGGTCGGTAATTTAATAGATTTACCGCCGAATGGCATCGGCTTTCCACCGGAATTTATCTTGAAAATAGGGAGTGAAGGAGTGAAGGAGTGTAGACGCGAAGCGGCTTCTCGAAGAGTAGGAGTGAGGGAGGTATTTTCATATTTGTTTGTGTACAAACGTTCATGTAGACGCGCGAAGCGCGGCTTCTCGCAGAGTGGGACTAGCTTGAAAATAGTTAATCAGCGCGGAGTTTGTAGGGGCGCATTGCGTGCGCCCTTGAGGAATTAGTCACAAAGCATTTTCATCGGCAGGTTGTGAGATTTTCTCGTGGGGGGCTAATTTGAAAAAACAATGATAAAGGATGGGGTTACACCATTTCTTTTTTACAAGCACGAATAACGATAAACCAAGGATTTTTAGTCAGGCGATACTCCCATAGGGAGTGGCTATCGCCAACGCACTCTTCCGGAAGTATTTTATAATAATCTTCTGTAGGCTGGGGTTCTAATAGCCGTTCAATCAAAAACCCTGCTGAATTCAGATTTTGACTGATTAATGTCAGAGGACGACGATAAAATTGTACCTTGCCAATCTCCCATTCATCCTCCAATAAGTCCACAGCAAAGTAATCTTCCTTCTGGGAAAGTTGCCAATCCATGAAGGGGTGGTGAGTGGAAAATACCAACACTCCCTGGGGTTGCAAAACACGGTAGAATTCACATAAAGGCTCTTCCCAGTCTTTGAGATAATGCATAACTAGGGGACAAACCACTAAATCGAATTCCCCATCACTAGCAAATTTCAATGGTTGAGCTAAGTCTGCTTGAAGTACGCGAGCGCGATTACCCACCCGCGATTGGGTGATATTGACAAATTCCTCATTCACATCAAAGCAGGTTACTTTGGCTCCCTGACTGAGTAGATATTCAGCATACCACCCAGAACCACAACCCACATCTAATACTTTGGTATTTGTGAGGGATGGTAGTAGGGATATAACCGCTGGACGCTCATAATAAACGTGAATAGGTTTATTTTCTACCATTTGGGCATACTTTTGGGCTATGCCTTGGTAACTTGAACCTGTATGTTCTGTCATTCAATTTTGGATTTTGGATTTTGGATTTTGGATTGTAAAAGAGGCATTGCTGAATTAGGATATGAAACGTCAAAATCACCTTTATTTTTCTTTCTAACTTTGCGCCTACCCTGCGGGAAGCCCTTCGGGTTCGCAGTCGCTCATGGGGGAAACCCCCAAGACCGCGCTGTCTCACCGCTCCGCGTCTAATGCGCCTTTGCGTGAGACAAATTCATATTTTCAATCAGCAACGCCGTAAAAGTTTTACTTTTATCGTAAGTGTTCAGACAGAAATACCATCAAACTTCCATCTGTCTCAATCATTTTTCAAGCTAGCCCCTCCTAGACGTTTATACATAACCAAGGATAAAAATGCTTTGTTCTTCACTCCTCAAGGGCACACGCAATGCGCCCCTACTCCGCGCTGATTAACTATTTTCAAGTTAGCCCTCCACGGGAAAATCCCACAACCAAGGATGAAAAGGCTTTGTGACTAACTTCTCAAGGGCGCACGCAATTCGCCCCTACAAGCTCCGTGCTGATTAACTATTTTCAAGTTAGTCCCCCAAGGGAAAATCCCACACCTAAGCTGTCAACTGTCAACTGTCAACTAACAACTAACAAGTATTTTCAAGTTAGCCCCTCACGGGAAAATCCCACAACCAAACATGAAAATATCTCGATTGCGGCTCCCACACCTAAGCTGCTAACCATCAACTAACAACTAACAACTAACAACTATCAACTATCAACCATTTCAAATTCTAGATTGTCATTTTGTAAAAAATCATAGGTAAAATGGTCTACCACATTAGTATCGCTCAATTCCAAGTTATAAAAATCTACAAATCCGTGGGCAAAATATGGTCCCGCGTGCCAAGTACCTGGTTCTAACTTAATGAAACAATTGCCGGGAATGCGGAATGCAGCAATCTTGCTGATATCTGGTTCATCGACATTATTATTGGGAGGACAAACTGCAATTAACCATTCCTTCCCCTCCAATGCACCCAAGCATTGAGTACATTGTAAATGACGAGTGATTTTATGAAATTTCAGTCCCCGACAGTGCAATTGCATAATATAAAAGCGAGGGGTACCCCTATCTAGAACTAATTGAGCATCCTCCGCATCAAAGGGTTTACCATCTGCACTGGCAAAAATTACCTGTCCATAGGGACGAAAATTTTCTGGTGTTACCCACTGCGCCTGTAATTTTCGGATTGTCTTTGCTGTACTCATATATTAAACTTCTCTAGCTGTTGTTATTTTATCCTTGAGAAAAGAATATTATCTTGCCATAGTTGTGTCTAGAGTCAGAGGGATTATATACCGCTACGCGGAAGTCAAAAGTCAAAAGTCAAAAGTCAAAAGTCAAAAGTCAAAAGTCAAAAGTTGATTGCACATAGGTTTTAGAGTTTTGCAATGTCCGCGCCCTAAATGGGTAGTGCTATAATTTTGGGTTTATTGAATAAATGGATGTATATTATTGCCAATCTCTTGGCAGGAAGCTGTAGTATATACCAACTTGTTACCTTAACTTAGAAACAAAACTTACATAATTCAGGGTACAGAGGGCAAAGTATGAGAAATAATGTTAGCAGACGTAAATTTATTGGTTATAGCTCGGCAGCAGTAGGTACAAGTATACTGCTAAAAGCTTGTGGTGTGGGTGATAATGTACCAACAACAGAGGGGGGTAGTGAGAATTTTAAAATTGCGATCGCTCTTCCTGGTAAAATTACTGATAAAGCATGGAATCAATATGGCTATCAAGGGATAGAATTAGCTAAGAACAACTTGAGTGCCAAAACTACCCATGTAGAACAGGTTTCCCAAACGGATCAAGCGGAAGTTCTCACAGATTTTGCCCGTCAGGGATACAATGTGGTTTTTGCCCACGGAGGACAATTTGATGCGGCAATTCAACAGGTTGCACCCCAATTTCCCCAAACCTTTTTTGTGGCTGTCAATGGTGCTATCAAAGGGGAAAACATTGCGGCTTTAAGAATCGATCATATGCAGGTTAGCTATGTCTGTGGAGCGGTTGCCGCTTTGATGACAAAATCCAATAAGTTAGCTTATATTGCTGGACAAAAATTTGCAGCTACCGAAGAAGAATTACGGGGTTTTGAAATAGGAGCAAAGTCAGTAAAACCAGATGTGAAAGTAATTCCTAGTTTTACTGGAGATTGGAATGATGTGGCAAAAGCAAAGGAAGCTACACTAGCATTAATCTCTGCCGGGACTGATGTCATCTATCAATGGTTAGATGATGCATCCACAGCAGTGATTGAAACCGCTGAAGAGAAAAAAGTGTATGCTTTTGGTAATACTAAAGACCAATTAAAGATTGCCCCCGATACGATTTTAACTAGTGCTGTGAAGCGGATGGATTTAGCGATCGCTAATTTGGCAGAGTTAGCTAAAAATAAGCAATTAAAAGGTAAAATATATACCTTTGGATTGGAAAAGTCTGATATTCTATCCCTGGGAGAATTTGGTACCAAAGTACCACAAGATGTGGTGCAAAAAGCAGAGAATATCCAAACAGATATTGCTAGTAAAAAAATTGTCTTTGAAAAATGTAAGGAAGCTGGTGTAGAAACTCGCTGCGTCAAAAAAGCTTGAAGAAGGAAGAAGGAAGAAGGTTTGTGAGCGATCCCTAGATCCCCGACTTCTATCCTAGTAATTGCTACAATGTGCGGATATTGATTCAGAAGTCGGGGATCTGTTACCTAGCCCTCATAACTAATGAAACTTAGACATGGGTTCAATCCAAAATCCAAACAGGGAACAGAAGGTGTACTGAGATTTTTATAAAAGTCAATCCAAAATCCACAATCCAAAATCAAAAATTGAATGACGAGTTTACGCCTTGCTGACATTAGCAAAAGTTTTGGTTCTTTTGTTGCCAATGACAGTATTAATTTACAGATAGAATCAGGAAAAATACACGCTATTTTAGGAGAGAATGGTGCAGGCAAAACAACTTTAATGAACATTGTCAGTGGTATTTATCAACCTGATTCTGGTCAAATTTATTTACAAGAAAAGCCTGTCAAAATTACATCTACCCATACAGCCATTAAATTGGGGATTGGCATGATTCACCAACATTTCATGCTAGTACCCCAATTGAGCGTCACAGAAAATATCATCCTGGGTACAGAGAATCAATGGTGGTTAAACCTAAGACATAAACAAGCAGAAATTACAGCTTTATCCCAAAATTATGGTTTGGAAATTGAACCCTGTGCCCAAGTTGGTAACTTACCCATTGGTGTACAACAAAGGGTAGAAATTCTCAAGGTTTTGTATCGTCAAGCTAGAATTTTAATTTTAGATGAACCAACGGCGGTACTTACACCCAAGGAAGTCAACTCTTTAATTCGTATTCTCAAACAATTAGCTGCTGCTGGGAAGACGATTATTTTTATCAGTCACAAATTAGAAGAAGTAATGAATCTTTGCGATACAGTGACAGTATTGCGTCGGGGGAAAGTAGTAGGAAATACAAATATTCAAAATACCACATCCCCGGAATTAGCAGCTTTGATGGTGGGTAGAGATGTTTGTTTGCAAATTGATAAGCCTCCAGTTTCCCTAGGAAATACCGTATTGTCGGTGGAGAATTTGCAAGTTGTAGATAGTCGGGGTGTCACTGCCGTTCGGGATGTTTCTCTGCAACTGCAAGCAGGAGAAATTTTAGGGATTGCTGGGGTTGATGGCAATGGACAAAGGGAATTAGCAGATGCTATTTGTGGTTTAATACAGATAAAACAAGGGAATATTAGCTATCCTCATCTCCATAAAGAAAGAAAAAACAGCAAGAATTCAAGCCGAATGATGGGCGTAGGTTACATCCCAGAAGATAGGCAAAAAATGGGATTAATATTACAATTTAGTATCGCTGATAATTTGATTTTAAAACTTTTTCAAAAAATACCTTTTTGTCGTTGGTTGTTGTTAAATTATCCCATAATTCAAGAAAATGCCAAATCTGCAATTGATGATTTTGATATTCGGGCAATTTCTGGGGATATTCAAGTCAGTCAACTATCAGGGGGAAATCAGCAAAAGGTAGTATTAGCCAGGGAATTGGGCGGAGAACCCCAATTAATCGTAGCCATGCAACCCACAAGAGGGTTAGATGTAGGTGCCATAGAAGCAGTACAGCGACGGCTATTGGCAGAAAGGGAACGAGGGGCAGGGATTTTATATATTTCCACCGAATTAGAAGAAATAATGGCAATGAGCGATCGCATTGCGGTAATGTATCAAGGTGAGTTTGTTAGGGTGTTGGATGCTAGTACGGTGACGATGGAAGAGGTTGGGTTTTTGATGGTTGGTGGTTGACAGTTGACGGTTGACGGTTGACGGTTGACAGTTGACGGTTGACGGTTGTTAGTTGACAGTTTTTAATTCATCACTCCTTCACTCCTTCCCTCCTTCACTCCTTCACTCCTTCCCTCCTTCACTCCTTCACTCCTTCACTCCTTCCCTCCTTCCCTCCTTCCCTCCTTCCCTCCTTCCCTCCTTCCCTCCTTCCCTCCTCCTCTGTCTGATTCAAAAAACCCAAAAAGGAGTATAGCAATGATACAAACAGATGCAGTGATTATTGGTAGTGGCATTGGGGGATTGAGTTGTGCGGCATTGCTAGCAAAATATGGCTTTGATGTTATTGTCTGCGAAAGCCACTCTATCCCCGGTGGTGCAGCACATGGTTTTTCACGTAATGGTTTTAAATTTGACTCAGGGCCATCTCTGTATTCAGGGTTATCCTCCAGCCCTTCCCCCAATCCCTTACGCCAAGTATTAGATGCCATTGGCGAAGATGTACAGTGGGCAACATACGATACCTGGGGCTGTTGTCTGCCGGAAGGTGATTTTGATACCTCCGTAGGCGCTGACCAATTTTGTCAGGTACTGCAAAGGTTGCGGGGTGAGTCAGCTGTGGCTCAATGGCGCGAATTACAACGAATCATGGCTCCTTTGGCAAAGGCTGCCGTCGCCATTCCCCCGGCTGCTATCCGCTTTGATTGGGGAGCGATGATAACTATGGGCCAATTTATGCCCTCCCTGGCAATGCAGATTGGGAACGTGACTAAATTAACAGGAGCTTTCAGTCAAATTATGGATGGAGTTATCCAAGACCCATTTATTCAAAACTGGCTGGATTTGCTGTGTTTTCTCCTATCTGGACTCCCTGCGGATGGCACTATTGCTGCGGAAGTGGCGTTTATGTTTGCAGAATGGTACAAACCAGGGGTGGTGTTAGATTATCCTGTGGGGGGTAGTGGAGCAATTGTCAACGCCCTAGTGCGGGGCTTGGAAAAACGTGGCGGCAAGTTAATATTGGGCGATCGCGTCGAAAAAGTAATAGTCAAAAATAATACGGCAGTTGGGGTATATTTGCGGAGTGGCAAGGAAATCAAGGCAAGTCAGGCAGTTATTAGTAATGCTTCCGTATGGGATACCTTGAAACTCATACCCCATGAGGTATTACCCCAGAGATTTCGAGAACAGCGACAAGCAACCCCCGAATGTGATAGTTTTATGCACCTACATCTAGGGATTAATGCCCAGGATATTAGGTCAGATTTAGCCTGCCACTACATTGTGGTGAATGATTGGCAACGGGGGGTTACAGCACCCCAAAATGTGGTTTTGGTATCAATTCCATCTGTCATCGATCCATCCCTCGCGCCCCAGGGTAAACACGTAATTCACGCCTATACACCAGGTAGTGAACCATACAGCTTATGGTCAGGGATGAGCCGTAACAGTCAAGAGTATGCACAACAAAAGCAAGCCCGTGCAGAAGTGATGTGGCAAGCATTGCAAAGAATAATACCAGATATCCGCGATCGCTGTGAAGTGACAATGGTAGGTACGCCCCTCACCCACGAACGGTTTTTAAGCAGACATCGCGGTTCCTATGGTCCTGCAATTCGGGCTGGGAAGGGTATATTTCCTGGTGTGACTACACCCGTGCGGGGATTATTGTGTTGTGGTGATTCTACCTTTCCCGGTATTGGTTTACCCGCCGTCGCTGCCAGTGGGATGATGGCAGCAAATACCCTGGCATCGGTGCAGCAACATTTACAAATGCTGAGAGATATTAGATAAGTAATAAGTAATAAGTAATAAGTAATAAGTAATAAGTAGGGATGGCTGAATAGCTTAAAAATTCTTATATTTTAAGCGACGGGTCACAGATCCCCGACTTCTTAAAGAAGTCGGGGATCTAAACAGTTAATAATTCTAAATTCTTCATTCTAAATTCTAAATTTCCCTTGACGATGGACTATTACCCGCTTGTCTGATTTTTGTTTTCTCACCCAATTAAGAAATTTATCCATTTGTGGCTCATTTCTCAGTGCCTCAGTTGTGTTTAACTCTTTAGCTAAACGTTTGTTATCGAATAAAGCATGAATTTGCCGATGACAAGCCGAACAAATATCAATTGTCGAGCTTATATCTAGATTTTTGCGTTTAGTATGTTGTCGGGGAATCAAGTGGTGGATTGTGAGTTTTTCCATCTCTCTTTCACATAATTCGCATTGCATATGTTGAAAAAAATTATGATATCAATCTTCTTATATTCTATGTTATTAGGACTTATCCAAAAGTCCTCTTAAACTCTCATTCCTCCGTTTCCTCTGTGTCCTCTGCGGTTTATTTTGACTTTTGACTTTTGGCTGCCCGGAAGTGATTGATGTTACCTATGGGTAAGTCCTGGTGATTGAATTTATTTTGCTAAGTACTAAGGTAGTTCAGCGCATCTTTATACAGAATTGCTATAACTAAAAAAGAGTATGAGGGGTTATCTCATGAAACCAGAAATTGCTCATTATCTTTGGCAACTATTGTGGCAAGAATATAGCAATCGGGTAAGTTATGCCCGTACTTATCAGCAAATGATTACCGATGGGGGTGGTACCATTGCTAACGATCATATCGCCTTGCGTTCCCTGCGCTTGGATATAGATAATGGCCCCCAAGGTAAAGTTAACTTAGGTATAGAATATTTAGATGCGATCGCTCATTTTTTGGGTTACACAGCTGCAGGGGAGTATTTTTTCCCAGACACCCACTTATACGCCCGCCACTATCGCCATCCCCAACAAGAGGAATGGGATTTACCCAAGTTATTTATTAGTGAGTTGATTGTAGAGGAATTGCCCCAAACAACCCAGGAATTAATTCAAGAAACCGTATCGAGCTTTACTCCCACCCAGCTACCCCACACTGAGAATGCCATAGCCCCAGACATTGCTCAACAATTACAACCAATCTTCACCCGTCCTTGGCAACCTCCCCGGCATTCTGTGGTGGAACAGGTAAATAAAGTCACCCAGTATGGAGCTTGGGTATTGCTACACGGTTACGCCGTCAACCACTTCACCGGCTATGTCAACCGTCAGCAAACTCCCCAATACCCAGATATTGAAGCTACAGCTAGTGGTTTAGCGAACTTGGGTATACCCATGAAAGCAAAGATTGAAGGGAGTGTGAGTGTGGGTTTGCGGCAAACTGCTACCCATGCAGTCAAAGAAATGGTGACAGTATTAGATGACGCTACGGGTAAAGAAATACAAATCCCTTGGACCTATGCTTATTATGAAATTGCCCAGCGTTACATGGTGAAAAACCAAGCTGGCAAAGAAGAACTTTTTGATGCTTTCTTAGGCAGAAGCGCCCAACAATTATTTGAGATGACTCGTCTATCCCCCTCTTAGTGGGACTTAGACAAAAAATACGAGCAAAAGAGTCTTAATATCATACCTAGACTATTTTGGTAGCAGTAGATTTCCATCACATTGTCGATTAGATTCCCTGGGGGTGTTCGCGCCCAATTCCCAGTTTTAGGAATTGCGATCGCACATCCGATCGTTCAGTGCCACAGTAGTAATATTTTTTGTGTTTGAGATCCGCCAAGTAATAACCCATCGTACCTGCGTTAATGCAGAATAGTTCATAGACAATCTGTTTTTTGGATGTATTGTAATACTCAATGGTTTTAGTGATGTCAAAAGAGCGATCGCTAAAATTTGCTACTATCTTTGAATTCCAAAAAGCCCAACAAAGGCGATGAGTGTTTGAGCTAATGCGACGGTGAACTACTTGAAAATATGCTGGATAAATTAAGTTGTCCATGATTACAATTTAAAACAGGAAAGCTCCCAGCGATACCTGAGAGCGTTTAATTCAAGTTAATCAGGAAGGATGTTACTGGGATTCAGATGAATCTTGGTTTTCATCCTTTCCGTTGCGACCATTGGAAGATGCGGGTGGTATCCCAAACTCTTCTTCCAAAGACTCCTCATCATAGAATTCATCTTCATCAGTCTCTGGGTTTTTTGTTACCCAGATATCCTCAGTTAGATGTTCCAGAGGAATGAGGTCTTTGTTCTCTTGGTCGCCATTTCCCCCGTTTATTTCGGGTTCAGGCAATTTACACCTCCTTTTTATTGTCTTTGTTCAGTGTCAGGACTTCTCCTCCTGACACTTATTATTATGTTTCAATCCCGCGAACGGGAATCATTTATTTGAAAGTCCAATATGGGTTGTTGGTTCTAATGGTCAATCAGTTTGTTTCAATCCCGTTGCCGGGAATCATTAATATGAAAGCAACAGAGAAGAAGTTAGGGCTTTGTGCCCCTGGGGTTTCAATCCCGTTGCCGGGAATCATTAATTTGAAAGCGTAGAAATATCAACCCCAGCGTCTAGCAGGTCGGAGTTTCAATCCCGTTGCCGGGAATCATTAATTTGAAAGCTGCTAAATCCATCTGGATACCCTTATAGATTGTATCGTTTCAATCCCGTTGCCGGGAATCATTAATTTGAAAGGCTTGCGGCTGATGGCACTTAATTGACTCCCCCGCTCGTTTCAATCCCGTTGCCGGGAATCATTAATTTGAAAGAATCCATGGTAAAAACCGTCCGCTTCATCTGTATGAGTTTCAATCCCGTTGCCGGGAATCATTAATTTGAAAGCAAAAGAACTGCGGCTATATGCTGTTCAGCGTTAGCGGGTTTCAATCCCGTTGCCGGGAATCATTAATTTGAAAGCATTTGGTCAATGATGGATAAGGCAGTTTTCAAGATGTTTCAATCCCGTTGCCGGGAATCATTAATTTGAAAGTACCCCCTCTTCTGGGTGCTTCCTCTTGATTTAATGCTGTTTCAATCCCGTTGCCGGGAATCATTAATTTGAAAGCATCGATCTATCGAGATGAATATTACGAAGAAGCCTGTTTCAATCCCGTTGCCGGGAATCATTAATTTGAAAGTGTAAGAAGGGGAGCCGTTGCGGTGGGGCTTGCTGTTTCAATCCCGTTGCCGGGAATCATTAATTTGAAAGACCAAACAATGATTTTCTGAAGATTCTAACCAAGAGTTTCAATCCCGTTGCCGGGAATCATTAATTTGAAAGCCTGTAGAATCTCTGCAATGTGAAGATGGAGAGACTTAGTTTCAATCCCGTTGCCGGGAATCATTAATTTGAAAGTTGATAAATTCTAGAATTGCAACTTTCAACTGTTCTCAGTTTCAATCCCGTTGCCGGGAATCATTAATTTGAAAGTTCTGCGAATTGCTTGGTGCTATGACTGGTTGCTGATATCCAGTTTCAATCCCGTTGCCGGGAATCATTAATTTGAAAGTGTATGCCCCACAAAGCTTTGAGGTAACTGGTAGAACGTTTCAATCCCGTTGCCGGGAATCATTAATTTGAAAGATTCACCCTCACCATCGCGGGTGTTACCGTCGCTTTGTTTCAATCCCGTTGCCGGGAATCATTAATTTGAAAGCTTTGCCGCTTTTTAGGCTTGGAAGTCAAAGGTAATATAGCTGTTTCAATCCCGTTGCCGGGAATCATTAATTTGAAAGATAAGCACGTCCCAAAATCGGTTCAGTTACTGCTAGTTTCAATCCCGTTGCCGGGAATCATTAATTTGAAAGTCAACGCTCTTATATTTGGGTAAAAAGTTATGCCAGGTTTCAATCCCGTTGCCGGGAATAATTAATTTTAAAGTCATCAATAAATTCAACGTGAATAACTCCCATTGATTGTTTCAATCCCGTTGCCGGGAATCATTAATTTGAAAGTAAGAAACGTGAAGCCTGTGAGTTTATGTCTGAGTTTCAATCCCGTTGCCGGGAATCATTAATTTGAAAGAAAAACGTCGAGGACGGCCTTCCTATCTCCACTAGAGTTTCAATCCCGTTGCCGGGAATCATTAATTTGAAAGCTGCACAGCAAATGGGGCACTCCCTTACATTGCAGTTTCAATCCCGTTGCCGGGAATCATTAATTTGAAAGTCCGCCAGCCAGAACCCAATAACAGAGCCACTGCTGACAGCAGTTTTGGCGGGGCCGTTTTAAAAGTCCATTTCAGCCATTGCTAGGAGCAAACCCATAAACATACAAAACGCTGAAACTATTGAATTGTCAAGGTTATGTCGATTTGGCGGGGGACGGGGGTTTTCGCCTGTGCTTTCCCCTGCCAGAAAAATCCACCAACATCATAATAACATCAAAGTATGATCGTTTCTTCCTGCCGGGGTTGCTCGGAACCATAAGTAATCGTCTTACGTACCGAACCAGCATCCAAAACATAGATACGGATTGAATCCTCACTGGGTTTAATCAAGTTCTCAACTTGTACCCTCAGTTTAGCAAACTGCACGGCAGTCAAAAAACATTCAAACACACTGTACTGTGTCCAAGTTCCATAACCAGTCAGCATTTTATGTAATTTGGTGCGCCGCTTATTCGCCCCTTTATTGTCCGGCAAATCATAAATAATCAGGTAAAACAAAGTACTCATCGTAAAGTTAGCGCCTTATAGGGAACTCCCTCTTGTAAATGCCGACTCAACAAACGTGCTTGCAGCTCAATTGCCCGACGATAGCTACAACGATAGCCAAAAATAGGATGTTTAAACTCGTCATTCATTTTTCGTTCCCACCCTTGCAAAAACTGTTTGCGCCCAGCTTCCGTAAGCCGATACGCACCAAGATTATTAGTAAAATCACTGGGTTTAATTTCCTTATGGCTAATCACCGCAAATATTAAACTATCCGCAACCAAGGGACGGAATTCTTCCATCAAATCCAAAACCATTGCCGGTTGTCCCCTGGTAGCTTCATGCAAATAACCAACATAAGGATCTAACCCAGCCATGTGTACAGCAGCCGTTACCTGTACCCGCAAAAGTCCATAGGCAAACCCTAACAAGGCATTAACTGCATCCGTGGGAGGACGGCGATTTCTGCCATTAAATGACCATTTTTCCCCCAACATAGATGACCAAGTGCCAAAATATTCCCGTGCCGCTAACCCTTCCACACCCCGTACTTCATCCAGGGTTGTTTGCTCTTGGACTAGCAATTTCCGGGACTTGAGGGGATTATCTTTTTGTCCGCGACGGTATAAAACAGCATACTGATTCTGGATTTTACCAGTCACAATACTTTTGACAATCTCCAAACGATGCTCTGTGTCAGAGTAAGCAGCATACTGTGCCAATCGTAACTGACCATTACGGGAGTATCCAGGAAGGGCTGAGCCTAAGTATTTACCGAAACCAGAAAGGTAATGGACAGGCATTCCCAACTCCAAAGCATATACTAAAGCATCACCAGTGATTTGGGGATTTCCCATCAACACTACCTGTTCCACAGTTTGGGCAGGAATCGATTTTTTCTCCCAACCACCATCCTCTTGTTTTAAAGCAACCTTAAAAGCTTCCGCAGTTTTACTTAACACTGCATCAGGTTGAGTAACATAAAGAACTGACATGATTTACACCTCAAGGAATAATTTTTTGGGCATTGCTCAATTAGAATATGAACTCGAAAATCAGATATTTTACAGCAGTTTTCATGTATTTAGACCACACTCTGATATCTGTATTTCTTTCTTATCTTTGCGCGAGATATGAAAATGTGATTCATTTACCCGAAAATCGCTGTAAACTCTTATTCTCTGCGCCTCTGCGACTCTGCGTGAGACAAATTCCTATCTTGATTCAGCAACGCCATTCTTTTAACTTCTTTGGGCAAACAAATATGCCGCAAACTACAATCCCGACACTTTTGACGATGTTCAATGGGTGCAGGCATTTTCCCGCCAATTGCACTTCGTGCGGCTTGAATTGCTATTTCCGTAGCTTGTCGCAATTCTGGTGTAAAATTTACCCGTTCTCGGCGACGATTAGCGTAGTAGAAAATTTCTCCGTAGGGGATAGACACTCCCGTGCGTTCTTCCAGACACAAAGCCGCACCACATAATTGAAAATGGTCATTGAGATGTTTTGCCATCCGTCCCTTTTTAAATTCCAGGGGGATTAGCAGCTTATCCTTCTCTTCTACTGCATCAATAATACCATTAATGAGTAAGCGATCGCACCACACCCACTGATGTCGGTAAATGATTTTGTCACCTTCAATATACTTACCTTCATCATCAACATTTCGGTGTAAATGGCGACCAATTATCATGTGTTCGTTATCAGCATTTTCCCCAAGTTCATATTCCAGAAAAAAACGACGGGGGCAATATTCCCAAGCATTGAGATAAGCCAGGGGAAGATAAAATTGTTCGTTCATTTCACTTTAGCCTCAAATCTTTTTTACGAGGTTTCTGATAATGTTGATTTTTTGAATTTTGAATTTTGAATTTTGAATTGCCTAACTGGGTTTGTCCCATTCCCATTGCCGTTTTACGCCCTACCCCGGCAAAGAAGGCAAAGTTCGCTAAAGTTGTTGCAATGCGAGCTATTTCAACTTCCTTAAATCGATAGCGTACCCAACCTTGCGCCCCAACTTCTGTACCTCCTTCCATTTTTAAAGCATAGGTTTTGAGTTCATAGGCTGTAACTAAAGCGTTCCATTCACAAGTTGGAAGTTGGTACTGTTCTGGCGCGAAAATATTCCAGCGTCGATGTAGTGAGTTAAATACTAATTCGGGCAAAGGAAAGGTTTGCACCCCTTGATTTTGTTTGAAGCTAGTAGGGGATAAAAAATTTAATTCTATGTCATTTAAAACTTGTGGTGGATGAGATAATAAGGCATAATCAGCCGCACCAGCAAGTTGGTGGGTTCCTGGAAGGGCGTACATATTTCGCAGTACAAATGGAAAATCTGCTAATACTATAGATTGAGCTTCCGACAGTTCCAGCCCCTGCATTAAGGGTTGAATTAAATTACCATCTAACAGGCTAATGCGAAAATAAAAATAATCTCCTATACGCACTCCACCGCGACGACGATTTCCTAACAATCCGGAAATAGTTAATGGTGAATTTTGACTGCCATGAACAGCCTCAGCAATAGATGGATTACCGGCTGCTAACCACTTGAGAACTAGGGCGTGTAATGCACGGGATAAAGTAGGGGGAATCTCTCCCGCATCAGCAGCAGCAAGTTCAATAACGATGGAATGTAATGTAGTAGATTTATGCGGTAGCAGTGATGTTTCCGGCTCCATAAAATACTCCTGTTGGTAGATTAATTGCTTCTGGTAACTGTTGGTATTGGGTAGGATTTAAGGTTGATTTAAAAGCTTGCCACTCATCTTTTTTATGCTCATCATTTTTTTTCGCTACTAAATATGCACCATGTAATTGTGCCTGACTTACCAAACTTACAGGAGGCATGACAATTCTGTTATAAAGCAGTATTTGAGTATCACTTGGCAAATCTAATGGATTTAACGGATGTAAGCAAGTGTAATTACCAGATTTGTGTTGAATAACATTATCAGGAATTTTGATTGCTTCTACTCTGATTTTGGCAGCCCATTTTCCTAAACGTATCCAACGGGCAATTTTGATAGTGTCTGGGGCAATAATATAAGTTCGATATTGGCTACCAATTGCTAATTCTTTTGCCCTACCATAATTAATTGGGTAATTTTTATCTGCACCTTTATCACCAAACTGTTTTGACTTTCCATAATACCCAACTTGAGCAGCTTTAAAGGTATTAATTTGATAAGACCAATTTATAGGTTGAGCGGGGAATACATAAATTTCTGCTTGATTTAAATGCAGAAGATTTTGTTCGGCATTTGTATCTAAATAGGTAGGTTTTTGTGCTAATTCTCCTTGTAGGCGGTATGGTTGGGGAATGTAATTAATAGTAAATAATGCAAAACTTAGCCCCCAATTATGTAAATACTTTTCAGTTTCATAGAGAATTCCCATCTCCCTTGTGGCGAAGAAAACATTATCATGTAGGGTCAATGTGCAATGATATAGTGCCATTTTTATTTGGAGAAACTTTGAGCTTTTTTTACATTAAGGTAGGGTGTGTTATGCCGTAGGCTAACGCACCTTATTTTGTCGAGGGTGTAGTATTCTTTGGGGTTTCTTGGTTATCAGAATATAGGAATCTGGTTTGATTGTTGAATAAAATTAGCTACTTGTAGGGTGCGTTACGCTAACAGCTAACGCACCAAAAAGATTACCGGATGGTGTCATACTCTCAGAGAAATACACCCTACGTGTTTTAAGGGCTCGCGCAGGCTACGCCAACAAAAATCACACAGTAATCCTATATATTTGTTGGCGGTGCGTATTGTTTTGATTTATTCCTCATAGTCTACCTAATAAATTTCTTGATTATCAAAATATATTTGTTGGCGGTAAAGCGATAACGCTACAATTTAAGGCTATCAAAATATATTTGTTGGTGGTGCGTTACACTAAAGCGATAACGCACCCTACAATTTAAGAAATAACTACGACTTTGTTTTACCTTTCTTTTTCAAAGCACCAAATGATTCTGCATAGGTTTTAGTTTGTTCGTATAGTGCAGTCATGGTTTCTGTTAAACGCGCTTCATCTTGGTAAAGTGTACTAACTTCACTCATTAAATCATCCAATTCAGAAGCAAAAATAAGCCTTTTTTTGCGTACAGGTTCGTCATTGAGTAAATTATTCACTACTGTTTCTACCTGCTGTAAAACATCACTAATTGGAGCGTCTACATCACCTTTCAAGGCATCGTAAAGTGCCTGGGTATAGTGTAAATTACTGAAAATTTCACCATCACAAAATACTATTCCGGCAATATAATTTCGCATTGTTCCTGTGCGGGACTCTTGAGCGCCATATCTTTTAGTACGCAATAAATTTCCTAATACATAAAGAAAGCCTTCATAGGTGGAGTCCCGCAAAGTTTCGACTGTAGGAAATGTCACTTCTGGTACTACATGGTCTAATTCATTGATGCTGCTCCGCATTTCTCCAGCTTCGCTCATTGTTCCCCCTTCAAAGGGTGCATTGAATGTGAAACTACGATGGGATTCTTCGTAAGCACTGAGGGAAAAAGCAGAGTCAGAATATACTTTAGAACGTTCGGAACCACTATCACCAATTGCAAATCCATAAATAATACAATCTGGGCATTTTTTGCAGGATTTCTCGCCATTATATTCACAGTATTTATCCTTGTCAGATGCATCGGCAGTGGTAAGATTTAAGCTACGGAGTAATTCCCGTCCCGCAAGTCGTTCTGGGGTGGTTTGTTTGCGTTTAAACATCACTAAACGGCTGATTTGTTTTTTGCTTTCCTCTGTGGTTCCTAAACCTGCTTGGGTACGCGCAGTGTTGAGGATTCCATCTGTTTGGAATACTGGGAATGATTGACTGTGGCGTAGGAGGATGAAGTGGATATATTTTCCTGATGCGAGACGAGGGAATGTAGAATTAAATTCGGTTTTTAATGTTTCGAGAATGCTCATAATTGTACTCCTGATATGGGATAATTTATCTCACGCAGAGACGCAGAGACGCAGAGAAAATGAGTTTGGATATTACAAATAAAATCAAGATTTTTTTGTTGATTTTTCTTGTAAAGCTAGCCAATGATAAGCAAATTCTACTCCTGATTTTATGCGGTTTCGGTTCTCTTGGAGTAAAGCGCGATCGCCTTTATAAAGTTCCATAAATAGTTCGCGAACACAGGTTGTCATAAAAGTACGAATTGCTGTTATTTCTCGTTCTTCTCTAATGCTAAAGTCTACAGTTTTATCCATCATTAATGGTCGCTTATAAATCTCTTGACGTTTGATTGCATCTTGAATTTGTCCGGAAGCTTGAAAAATTAAATCATCCATATCTATTTGTTGGGGTACTGATAAAATATTTTCCAATGCTTTGGATAAAGGTAGTAAGATTGTATGACTTGATTCGCTAAGATTTGCTTGATAAAATACGCGGTATTGTTGGACTATTTTTTCGATTAATTTCATTAGGTAGACTCCTGGATTTGTGGTGAAATTATCTTGTTTTACCCAAATTTGGGCATATTGCCAATAGCGTTTAACTTCTTCTTGACTAGGTATATCTCGTTTGTCACGTCTTAATCCTTCGTCAGCTAAACAAAAAATATTGAGTACATTTGTTGTCACCTCCCGGACTGTTTTAATCAAATCTCGCCATTTTGCATCTGGTGGAGAACTTCGAGTTTCTAAATGGAGACTGTAGGCAATTAAAAGTCGCTGCATGGCATTTTCAAAATCCTGAATTCGTAATGCATTAGACAATCCCAGTAAGTTCCAGAATGATGCTGGTGCATCGAGAATTACAGATTCTTTGAAATCACTATCGCTGTTATAAAGTGGAACCGAACTACTAGTAGCTATTACCTTCACTCCTAATAAGATGGGTAGGGATAATGCTAAGAAAGCAGGTTGTACCCAAGCATCAGTGAGGGTTTTACCTCTGGTTGTGGTATAACTCATCGCCATAAAAGGCAAATCTTCCCCATTGTATTTATCCTGTTGAAAACGTCCTGATTCTGCTTTGTCATTCAACCAAGTAACTGATTGTAATATACTCACATTCATTTCATTGTCCAGCCATTGTTTATGGACATCCCAAAGGTTAATTTGCTTCATGCTATTAACTAATAATTTGATAGCATTAGCTGTTTGAGGAGAATAAACATAGGCAGGAAAGATATATAAAAATACTGGTTGCTGTTCTTCTAATTTACCGGCTGGTACTGACCAAAACGCTTGTCTTAAAAGCATTTCTAAAGCATATATTTTAGAAATACCACGTTTTATTTGTCTCCCTCCAAGAGGATTTTTATTACTATATTGCTGGGGTTTAAATAAAACTACCGAATCCCTTTGATCTTCAGATGCAAATTCACCAGAGCTTAAGGAACAAATTGGTTGTTTTGCTGCTTTAGTTTTAGCATTACTGTAAATAGCCAATTCTTTGCTAAAAGACGAATTATTACTTTCCCATCCTTTCACTTCTAAATATTGCGCTAAATACTGATAGAAAATATCACGGATAGGACTAGAATGTGGTGGGAGTAAATTATTATCACTTGCCCAAGTTGCTAAATCTTCCGCCCACATTTCCATTCTTCCCGATATATCTTCTGGTTTTAAACTTGCATGGCTCGCAACATAATATGCTGCGGCATGATACCATCCATAATTAACACCACCAGATTGTATTTGGGTTTGTTCGGGTGATATTTTGTCCTGAATTCCCAATTTATTCAGCATCCAATTTATATATTCTGGCGAATCACTAAAAAATTCTTTTTGAGTCAGAAAAATAAATTCAGCAATCCTATCAGCACGAATATCTGCACCTTTTTTCATAAATTCTTGCTCGCTTTCAGTTAAACTTAATTTATCCAAACGTTTGGGTGTGGCAGGGTTTTTAATGTTCGCTACTTTGACTTCAATCACTCGTGGTATTTTGGGAATTAGTTCGGCTGGTGAGAGTAATTCTAAGGTTTGTGGTGCAACTTTTAAGCCCTTACCATCTCGCTTAAAACCAATGTCTCCAGTTGATATTTTCGCTCCCAAAACTCCACTAATTTGATGCCAAATAAATTCTTGAAGTTCGTTAATATCTGGAGTCTCACTATCTGGTGGTGCAAGATAAATTGCACCTTGAGCAAAGAATAGAATTGGCTCCCAGTTTAGTGATTTAGCAAACTTAATTGTGGCGTTATGAATGCCATTACTTAAAATACCTATGGTATCTCTCAATCGATGATAAACCAGTTTTTTATTAATATTTAAAAACCGTAGCTGTTCTCGCAGTCTATCTCCTCTAGTTTGAGTATCGATATCTGCTGGATCGCTAAAATGTACAGCAATGTCACCAAAAGTAAGTAAACGACGTAGGGGATTTTCTAAACGACGACGGTCTATAATTTTAGACATTTCCCAGTTAGCAGGATAGAGATTTGTGCCAACTTTGTTCTGAGTATTTTGTGCTAAATAAGCTATCTCAGGTAAATAGTCTTGCCATTCTGACCAAAATAATTTAAATTCCAGTTTTTCTCCTAACTCACGGCAGAGATTTATGATATCTTCGACTTGCCAATTTTTTGGAGTTTCTTCTCCTTGACCATGACAATACTTGTTATAATCATGCAAAGTTAATCCCAAACAAAGTAAATATTTTTCAACATCTGACAAAGGTTTATGTAAATACTTACTAATATTCCAAGCTGTAAGTAAACCATTGAGGACGTGAACTAATAAACTTTGATCAGCACTATTAGACCATCTTTGTGCTTTTTCTTGGGCATAGGAATCACCAAGTTGAGATAACATCTGATAATGTGCTTCATAGGAACCACCCAAAGCTGAAATTAAAGTAAATTCTCTTTCTAGAGATGGTAGTAACTTCTCTATATATAAATGCAAAATTGGTTCTGTATCTGCTGGTAAGGTTTCAATGAGGAGGGTTTGCAGTAAGGTAGACATAATAAATCATTCAATTTTTGATTTTTGATTTTTGATTTTTGATTGACCCCATGTATAAAGCTAGTGGCTTGAAATAAAGTCAAAATATAGAAGATTCAAATCGCGCAGTTGTAAACTTTTTCAAACGCCACTTTAAAGCTGACAAAAGTAATGCATCCTGATTAAATGCACATCCATAAGCTTGTTCGCTACCATCAACTAAACGATATAAACCAAATAAAGGGCTAAGATTAAGAGTGCGGCTAACTTCCCAATGGCTACTGAGTTTATTTTTGTTGACTGGAACTAAAAAAGTAAGTAACTTCTTCTGTCGTAAACAGCTAATTACATCAGATTGAGGATGTCCAATTAAATTCAATTTATCTATTAAACAAAGTTTCCCAACTTTTAACTCACTGCTGCTACGATTACATTGCAAGCTAATATCAATCCGTTCATCTACCCAAGACTGAATATGCAGATAAACATTGATAAAATCATCGGGAAATTCTTCTTCACCCCGTCCACAATTTATAGCTGCATTTAAAAAAGTTTCCCGGTTAATGATGTCTACTAGTGCATAAGGTAATAATCTCAGCAAGTCGTAAGTATAAAAATTATTCCCATCCCAAACCGCAGCTTGTAGCGCTGAACCTCCCCGAAAACGTAATAATTCCTTTTGGGTAGCTTTACCAACAGGATTATTTTGCATTGCGAACCACTGTTTACGTGCTGACTCAAAATTCTGGGAGTAAACGCGCTGCAAATCTTCCGTCATCCGTTCCCGCACCAACTGACTCACTTTTCCATTCTCCTGAGTCATCCGCGAAAACATTCCCTGTGCTTGCAATGCACCCCAACATTGACGATATTTGTCAAACTCTTTCGGTGGGTCAAATGCATAATTAATCGCATCTGTTATAATCTCTCGCGTCACCGTTTGATTGGGATTTAGTTTTTCTTCCAACCTAGCCATCACCCAAGGAGTATGATTAGGCATGAGAATAAAAGCCGTATAAGCATTAAAACCCGGATGCCTTCCCAAACGTCCCAAACGCTGCGTCACCGTTGCAGAGTCGCTACTTTCAAAAATCAACAGGTGAATCTTAAAATCAACCCCAACATCAACCGCAGACGTACCCACCACTAAAACTGGCTGTTGTGCATCCTTCAACTCCCTTTGCACCTGCAATCTTTGGTAGCGATCTATACGTCCGCTAATTTCTCGAACAATCACCCCCGGTAGCAAATTATCTAGTAAACGAGTCACCATACCAGCTTTCGCTACCGAATTAACAATAATCAATCCCCTGGCTTTTGACTCTGCATTCAGCAAACTTTCAATGGTGGAAATCTTTTCCTTTAACCATGTCTGCGTGTCCCCATCCTTTGGTAATTCCACAAACTCCAATTCCACAGCTTGGAGAATTTGGCGAAATCCTTTTGTCTCCTCACTTGTATAGACCCCCTCAACCTCGGCAACCTTAAAACCCGCTTGGCGGAGTTGTTCGATAAAATCCAATTTTGGCGTTGCAGAGGTGAACAGAAAGCGTCTGGGACGAGATTGATTTGATTGACTGCGACGAATGAAAGTTAAGCTATTTAATGCAGCAGTTTCTTGATGGCTTGCAAAAATAGGAAACTCATCAAACACCCACAAATCAGGCCATTCTGCTAATATCAACGGTAGCGAATCATGACTATAAGCAGAGTCACGGTATTGAAAGTGAGTAATGTAATGGAAAATATCAGGGTTAGTCAGCAAAACTGGCTTTTGTTCTATTGCCAACCATAATTCTTGAAACTTGTTACTTTTTTCTGCTTGCTTAACCCGTCTGCTTAATTCCGCACCAAATAAATGGTCTACCCGTTGGGAAGCATCTAAACCAAACAGCGCGTTGTAATTATTTTGTTGTTCGGCTTGGTCCTCCACCAGTTCAATAGTGGGATACAGTCCCATAATACGAAAATCAGGATCTATTAGTCCTGGTAAATTTGCAGCAAGGGACTTTCCATCACCAGTAGCAGATTTATTAAATATAATATCTGCATCCCCATGTATAATTTCTTTATAAGTATTTACTTGGTGCGACGATAGGGGACAAACGCATCCCTCTGCTGGTTGCAACTCTGGTGCTTTTTGAGAGACAATGCATGTGGTAGTACATCCCAAAGGACAATTCTCTACTCTTGGATTGGTTTGTGAGTAAAGCGGTTGTAAAAAAAGTTTCATGGATTTGTCTGTATTTCCATTGAACTTAGTTTAACCCTGGTTTCGGAAATGTTGTAGTCAATTTTTGATAACAACTACTTTTTTTTCTGTCTAATGGTTATAAGTTTTGTAAAGTTATATTTGGTGGTGGCGTAAAGTAGTCTTATGATGAATCGATAAGCCAACTAATTTTTGGCGGGGGAAAGCACGGGCGAAAACCCCCGTCCCCCGCCAAATCGACAGAACCTAGATAATTGAATACTTTCAGCGTTTTGTATGTTTATAGATTCGCTCCTAGCAACGGCTGAAATGGAGTTTTAAAACGGCCCCGCCAAAACTGCTGCTAGGAATGGCTCTATTATTGGGTTCTGGCTGGCGGACTTTCAAATCAATGATTCCCGGCAACGGGATTGAAACTTGATTATTTTGTTTATGAAGATGCAACCCAAGACTTTCAAATCAATGATTCCCGGCAACGGGATTGAAACGATGAAGAGATGACCTATGCCCTAGCAGCTACATTCTTTCAAATCAATGATTCCCGGCAACGGGATTGAAACGATTCTTTAAAACAAGAAGTCAAGGATGCTAGAACTTTCAAATCAATGATTCCCGGCAACGGGATTGAAACGCATTACACATCATCCAGAAAATCACCGGACACAAGCTTTCAAATCAATGATTCCCGGCAACGGGATTGAAACTATTACAATAGCAGTTTGTTGCTCTAGGGTAGTTGCCTTTCAAATCAATGATTCCCGGCAACGGGATTGAAACATGTGGGTTGGTCATGCTGAGGCTACCTACTACAGGAAGCTTTCAAATCAATGATTCCCGGCAACGGGATTGAAACATTTTGTGGATGAAATTTGTCTACGATTTTTGGAAACTTTCAAATCAATGATTCCCGGCAACGGGATTGAAACATTCCGCCTGAGTACCGCGTACCTGGTTTAAAAAACTTTCAAATCAATGATTCCCGGCAACGGGATTGAAACATAAGGTTAGATGATTCTCCGGTTCGTTGGGATGTCCTGCTTTCAAATCAATGATTCCCGGCAACGGGATTGAAACATGCATAAACATCACCTTTATAGATACAGCCGTTATGGATAGGGCTTTCAAATCAATGATTCCCGGCAACGGGATTGAAACGACAGTAGGCGAATTTGGGCGGCTAAAGAAGATGCTTGCTTTCAAATCAATGATTCCCGGCAACGGGATTGAAACTTAACAAGGCAGTTTTTAAAGCTTGTCTACCATTAGCTTTCAAATCAATGATTCCCGGCAACGGGATTGAAACCTACCTATCGCCGCAACGGAGATGTAGTTGACAGTCCCAGCTTTCAAATCAATGATTCCCGGCAACGGGATTGAAACAAGCCAAGAAGCATTCCCACCGACGAGTTGATAACCCAGCTTTCAAATCAATGATTCCCGGCAACGGGATTGAAACTTGTAACATAATCAACAAAGAAAAAGACAGTACAAAGCTTTCAAATCAATGATTCCCGGCAACGGGATTGAAACTTCTTACTTGAATACCCTTTTTTTGTTAATTGGAAACTTTCAAATCAATGATTCCCGGCAACGGGATTGAAACTTTTCTAAGACAGTCTTTGTACTGTCTTTTTCTTTGTTCTTTCAAATCAATGATTCCCGGCAACGGGATTGAAACACTTCCTCGCTTACCTTTTTCTCCTTTTTTCTGAGACTTTCAAATCAATGATTCCCGGCAACGGGATTGAAACAGTTTATACTGAATTTTTCTGTCCCTGCCTATAACCTTTCAAATCAATGATTCCCGGCAACGGGATTGAAACTTAAAGTTTTGTGGGTTGGCCATGCGGAATCCACGCCTTTCAAATCAATGATTCCCGGCAACGGGATTGAAACTCATCAGTGTTGGTTGATAACCAGGCGTGGGCATTCCTTTCAAATCAATGATTCCCGGCAACGGGATTGAAACATTCATGGCAGCATCGAATGTTTACGCATTGGACGGCTTTCAAATCAATGATTCCCGGCAACGGGATTGAAACAATAGCTTATGAAACAGGAAATCAATGAACTAATACTTTCAAATCAATGATTCCCGGCAACGGGATTGAAACAATCATATTTCGCCGGGGTGTCAATCCGGCTCATCAGCTTTCAAATCAATGATTCCCGGCAACGGGATTGAAACTGCTCCCACTTCATGGCACTCATAGGGGATGCCTTCCTTTCAAATCAATGATTCCCGGCAACGGGATTGAAACGTTCCGGGATAGGGAAAACCCGCACCATGTTTTCACTTTCAAATCAATGATTCCCGGCAACGGGATTGAAACTTACCATAAGCCGATTTAATGTGCGCGTCTTCTACCTTTCAAATCAATGATTCCCGGCAACGGGATTGAAACATGCAACGGGGTAAAGATTGGAGAAAGGGGAAGCTTTCAAATCAATGATTCCCGGCAACGGGATTGAAACTGGAAGCTGGAGCAGAAAAGGACAGAAATTGAAGACTTTCAAATCAATGATTCCCGGCAACGGGATTGAAACTTTTTCATATTTACCGGAGGCAACACCACATTTTTGACTTTCAAATCAATGATTCCCGGCAACGGGATTGAAACCACGGATATAACTGTAAAACAGAGTGAAGGCAGCAGGGTCAAACTTTCAAATCAATGATTCCCGGCAACGGGATTGAAACGCTTTCACAAAACCTAGTTATGGATTCCAGGCGTAGGTTGGGTTGAGGAACGTAGACCCGAAGGGGCTTCTCGAAGAGTAACCCAACAACCAAAAACCTCTGTATTGTTGGGTTTCACTTCGTTCAACCCAACCTACATTTATTTTTTATTCCCAGAGTGACATAAGAGGGTTAATCACCTACAAAGTTTCAAATCAATGATTCCCGGCAACGCTTTCAAATTATAGTTAACTGTTTAAATTGTTTCGGTGGTAATATGACTCAAGCATTATTCAAACCAATAACAGTTGAAGATTTTCTGTTATGGATTCCAGAAAATTCCGGAAAACGCTACGAATTGCATAATGGAGCAATAGTAGAAATATCCCAACCATCAGGGGAGCATGAAGAAGTTACGGGATTTTTAAACACTCAATTAGTAGTAGAGTTTACACGGCTAAAATTACCTTATTTCATTCCCAAAACTGCATTAGTCAAATCAGCGAATAGCGATTCTGCTTATTCTCCAGACATATTAATTCTGAATAAACCTGCCTTAACATCAGAAAAACTGTGGACAAATTATTCTACAGTTGAGTGTGGTACTTCTATCCCTTTAATCATTGAAGTTGTTAGTACAAACTGGCGCGATGATTACTATAAAAAACAAGGAGAGTATGAAGAAATAAAAATACCAGAATACTGGATTGTAGATTATCTTGGTTTGGGTGGGATGAAATATATAGGTAACCCAAAGCAACCAACTTTATCAATTTATCAATTGTTTGATGATGAGTACCAGGTTAATACATTTAGGGGAGATGAGCGTATTGTTTCTCGTACATTCCCAGAGCTAAATTTAACCGCACAACAAATTTTTAATGCAGCTTTATGATTTACATCATATTTGAGCCTCGTGATGTACACTCAAATCGGTAAGGATGCGCTTATTACAAAAGGGAGCATCCCACTTTTTTGTACGTCATTGCGAGGAGGAACGACGTATAGCCCTTCGGGCATTCAAGAAACGCGGAGCGTGTCCGAAGGACTCAGCAATAGCATGGACTAGTTCTGAGTTGAAGATTTTGCGATCGCGGAGCGTGTCCGTTGGCGTAGCCGCCCTTAAAGGGCTAGGACTTATGCTTCACTTCACTTCGTTGCGTGAGCGCTTCGCGCACACTACGCGGTAAGCGCAGCTATGCCGTAGGCTTTACGCAATGGCATTTATTCTTTTGATGCAAAATAAAAACTGGGATGCACCCATTACAAAATTTATAGTAGGCGTAGTAGACGTAGGTTGGGTTGAGGGACGAAACCCAACAACCAAAAACCTCGGTATTGTTGGGTTTCACTTCGTTCCACCCAACCTACATTTATTGATTCCCAGTAACGGGATTGAAATAATTATTTTTGCTTGCGAATAATCTCTTCCAATTTGAATAAAGCATCTTCAACTTCCATCGGAACTGCTTGAGGAGAGGCAGCACGTTTTCTATCAACATAAACATAAAATGCTTGCTTGTCTTCTGGGTGTTGCTTGACATAAGTCAACAACTCAGAATCTGACATATCTTGATAATTAAGCTGGTTCATTGAATTAGTACCTCCCCGTTTGGGAGTATTTCCACTTGTAGCGTTTCCCCAACTAGAATTACAATTCGTTGAACGCGTTCATCATATCTAACCAAATTAATCGGCTGAAGCAAATTACTTACCCTTACTGCAACTCGATAAAAGGAACTTAACTGTTGGGGTGTTGGCTCCATATTAGACCCTGGTTATTAGAAGTATAATCAAGCATCACAGGAATATCAACTTCTGTAACGCTGTTTTATCATAAAATAGAACCAGCATTTTTTTATTACCAATTTTTTTAAAATAAATATCATTTTTTGACTACAATATATGTCTCCCAAAAGTGATGGCAAATACAACCAAATAGCCTTTGCCTTAGAAATCCTCAAACTTCTTGCCGAAAAACCAAGAATGCGGGAAGAGCTAACAGATTTACTCTCTATATACCTCGAAAAACGCGGCAAATCTGACGACGCAGATGTCAAACAAAAAATCACCCGCACAATTCGCAAACTGAGAGACTGCGGCATCGAAATCAAAAGCGCACCCCACCATCCCTACAAATTAGTCGAATCAAATTTCCCCGTACTTCTCTCCCAGGAACAGCGACAAGCATTAGCAATAGCAGCCTATTTTCTCTCTGATATGGGCTTTTCAGCGCAAGCAAACCAAATTCAACATATTGGTAATCTCACAGAATCGGACATTCCAGAGTTTGTGAAAGTCGATTTTAGCCCTCCCGTTGACTATAGTGAAGACAAGCTAGATATTATCGTCCGTCAACTCCAAGAGAGATTTCGGCAGCAACGTCGCTATACAATTCGATATAAAAGCCCCAAGGGAACCGCAAGAATTTGGGATATCGATCGCTCCCAATTGCGCTTGCATAATGGAATTGCTTATCTGTTTGCATTCATCCCAGACTGGCGTTCCCAGAGGTTTACAACCTTCCCCAACATCGACCAAAACCATCTTTTTCGGATTGACAGAATCGAGAGTGTTGGTGCAGCATCAAATTTTCACTGGTCGTCTTGTGATTTCCCTAGATTAGAAATTCGCTACCGGATGAGCGGACAATTAGCTAATTATCAACCTAGAAGAGCAGATGAGTCTGTTTTGTGTCGTAACTTAGAGGAAGAGTTTGTTGATATTGCCATCAAAATAGATTACTGGTTTTGGTTTCGGCAGAGGATTTTACAATATGGTGCCAATGTAAAAATTTTAGAGCCTGATTGGGTCGCCAATGAAATCAGAGATGAACATCAAAAAGCTTATATGAAATATTGCTCATAGAGTCGTGGGTTTGAGCGATCCCTGACTGCTTTAATTCGACTTTAGCCATTTATACGTTTACTAGTGTTCTGTCTCATTAGTTCTGATGGCTAGGGAACAGATCCCCGACTTCTGAATCAATATCCCCACATTGTAGCAATTACTAGGATAGAAGTCGGGGATCTAACCACCCGCAACTCGTCAAAATTAATGAAATGCAATACTAGATACCATAGCGATCGCAGTTTTATATGGTATCTGTTGTTGCACGCTTTTGAGAATATCCAGGGTTTTCGCGTAGGCTATCTGCTCTCCTTGGAGTTGAAAATATGCTGCTGCTTGGTGTAAATCTGAGATAGCTGCTTGTTCATAACCAAGATTATGGTAGGCTATGCCCCGATTCAGATAAACATTACCATCTTGGGGATTTAGTTGCACTACTTGAGAAAAATCATTGATTGCACCCCAGTAGTTACGGATTTGGGCATAGGCACAACCTCGATTAAAATAAACCCTATAGTTATTCCCGTCAGCATTAATTGCCTGGTTAAAATCAAGTATAGCTGTCTGTAGGTCTGCCAATTCTAAATAAGCTAACCCTCTATCGTTATAAATCTCTGCAATTAGATTATTGGGTACTTGTCCATCCCTACTCAAAGCTAGGTTATAATCTTTGATAGCTTGGTGATGGTTGCCCAAATAAGCATTGGCTACTCCCCGGTTGTAGTAAGCTCGGAAGTCTTGGGGTTGGATCGTAATTACTCGATCATTATCCGCGATCGCAGCCTGATAATTACCTTGTCTATAATAAGCTAATCCCCGATTTAAATAAGCCTCTGTATTTTCCGGAGAAATCTTGATTGCTTGGGTACAATCTGACACCGCATTCTGGTAATCTTGTAATTGTAGGTAGGCAAGACAACGGTTACTGTAAGCTTGAGCAAAGTTACTCTGAAGCTGAATTGATTGGGTAAACCTTGCGATCGCTCCTTCATAATTACCTTGCCACATTTCCTCTACACCCAATTTGAACACCTCACCCGCAGTTATTTGTTTGGAGGGAATGGGTAAAGCATTAGCAACTGGAGTCAGCACGCAGCAGCTAAGGATAATAGCAACTATCCAAGTGCCGATGAACCCATAACAACGATTCATAGGTATTTTCCCTTATTTAATTAACACTTGCCGCAACACTTTTGACTCTTGACTTCCGCTACGCGGCACTAGTAGGCAAAGCATATGCCTTACCTACCATCTTCATTGTGAAATTAAGATTTTTTTACCAGCCAGCTTCTGCTTGTTCGAGTACATATGCAGCCACATTCTCAATTTGATCTGGCTTTAAACGTCCTTTGAAAGCAGGCATAGCACCCTTACCATTGGTAACCTGGGTAATAATTGCCTCTGCAGAGTACATATCGTACTTTTCCAAATCCTCTTTCTTCAAAGTTTTGTCAGGATTAACCAAGTTCTTTCCACCAGCATGACAAGCAGCACAATTGGCACTAAAAATTGCCTTCCCTGCTGCTGCATCTGCTGCAAAAGCGGGACTACTGAAGGCAAAGGTGAAGATAGTAATACCTAACAGTAGAACTGAAATAATTTTCTTCATTCGGCGTTCTCTCTCTCAATATCGAGTAACTGTTCGACAAGTTGTCATAGATTATTTTCTGAGGTAGAGTTGCGATCGTCAAAAGACAAGCTGTCAAACATTGAGAGAACTTTAAATTTTGGATTTTCGATTGCTATTTTTCCAGGAAAATAATTGATTTCACAACTATTTAAGGATTCAAGAGGTAATTTCCCTCCTCCCCTCCTGGGCGCAAGCCTTGCGCCCCTACTCCTTCACTCCTTCACTCCTCCCCTCCTAACAGCCTCAACTCCTCCCCAGTGACTCGACAAATTCGCCACTCATCTAAAATCGATGCGCCCATGCGGCAATAGAACTTTTGTGCCGGCTCATTCCAATCCAATACGCTCCACTCCAAACGTCCACAATCACGTTCTACAGCGACTTGAGCCACCTTTGTTAACAGTGCTTTACCAATGCCTTGTTGTCGATATTCTGGCAGTATAAATATATCTTCTAAATAAATACCTGGTTTGGTTAAAAATGTTGAATAATTATTGAAAAATAGGGCAAAGCCCACAGCTTGGTTACTTTTTTCTGCAAGGATAGCTTCCACATATCTCGGCGAACCAAATAGGTGTTTTTCTAGTTCCTCGGCACTACCAGTAACAGCATGGGATAATTTTTCATAGTCTGCCAATCCCTTTATTAAGGTGAACAAAGCATTACCATCTCCTGGTTGGGCAAAACGTAAAGTCAAATCGTTGGGCAAATTCATTTTTTGTTTCTGTAATATATGGAATTGACTCAAGCTCAAGCTAAAGTGTAGTTAAAAAGACTTATAACCCTTTAGGGGGTGTTTTCCAACCTCACATTAACCTACGAATGAGGAAAGAAAACAGTCCCTAGGCTTTAGACTGGGGGATTTTTCTTTCCCCACACCCCACACCCCATACCCTGTTCTTGGTCAAAATTCAAAAGTTTTTTAAAAAGTAAAAAGATAAAAGTAAAAAGTAAAAAGATAATCCCCATAAATAAATTGAGGGGATAAGATTACGGACGTATTGTTTCTTGCACTACCTGTATCGAAAC